>Ga0247843_1000123_pt1 | contig 171330 bp, 146 predicted proteins | sample LaCruzMarch2017__FD_192420 | JGI IMG/M metagenome (GOLD analysis project Ga0247843, IMG submission 192420) | Freshwater microbial communities from meromictic Lake La Cruz, Castile-La Mancha, Spain - LaCruzMarch2017_8m | ecosystem: Environmental > Aquatic > Freshwater > Lake | place: Spain... | reverse complement strand
TCATTGGTTGACGAATAGAGGGGTTCTCTTGTTTTCTCATCTTGCGGGCTCCTTTGTTTTTGTCGGACCCAGATTATCTGGGGTGGAGTCCGCTTCTTCAAACTCTAACGGAGTGCGGGGCTAGCTCGGCACATGAGGACCAACATATCCCTCATCAATCTAAGTCGATGCAATGGCTCGGTTTATTGGACCATTATTGTATTCTTGATTGTGAGATCAGATTGGCCAGTTCTGACTACGACAACGCACTTTAAATTTACTCAAGGGGGTATCGGTCCTATGAAACAGCTATCTTATCAGCGAACCAGCTGGGATCATCGATTTTGCTATGGAGGGGAGCTTCGTAAGTCCACTTTCGGTCGGGGAATCAGACCTCTCTCTACCAAAGATCCGCTTCATTCGGTTTTCAAAATGAGAGCTTGATGTTTAAAGAAGGGCTCAGACATCCCGCTACCTATAGCCTCGTAAGCAAGCCGCTAAAGTGCTTAGGAGTAATAAGGCAATCAATCGTATTTGAAGTTCAGCTTTGAAGTACAACTTTCTAAAATTTAGCAAGATCGTCTCACTATGAAACAAAACTTATTTTTTTCTGACGATCTCTTAGTCATTCGCTAGACTGATTATCCAGGGGAGAGGGGAATCTGTCTGGCGCAGACCATTGGGCGACATTTGATTGTTCCAATTTTGTCCGCTGCAGCTGTTCTGCTGTCTGTACCCTTCGCTTTTGGTAAGTCTCTTACTATCGGCGGCAAAGCTAAGACTCAATCGATAGTAAAATTCCAGCCCAAAGCAACTCATAAGCTCAATAACTTAAGAAAGTCGAAAGTTGCTGGAAAGAAATCCTTTAAAATAGCACGGAGGATCACTAAAAAATCCAAAACTCAGGAGCTGAGCTTCGAGCCAGATTACATCGATGCGAACGGCACTCAGCGCCAGTCTGGAACCAAACCAAAAGTTATTCGCATGGCTGCCAAACCTGAGGTCGAACACAAACCAGCAAAGTTTAAAGTTCTTTATGATGCTCCAAAATCTCAAGCGATCAATGATGAAAGATTAATGAACTGCATCGAGAGGCAGCGTGTTCGTAAGGAATACGTCCGCGTATTTGCAACCAACGAAGAAGCTCAAAAAAATTGTAAGATTGCAAATGATGGGCATATCGAAGAAAAAATCTACGCGAACACTTGCATTCATTACGAATACGGCGGCGCCAACTCATTTCAAAACTGCTATTATGGCGATCCGCCAGATCGATCCCACAATGTCAGGACTTGGGCTAGTGGCGCCTACCGCTAACAGAAGGGTCTAAAAACTCGACTTCAAAATTTCGGCAGACAGACCGATCAGTTTCCAATGCTAAAGTCAGACTCAAAGTTTATGCGGTCCACTTTGTTCATCCTTTTAATGGCCTTTGCCGCTGGTGGCGTTCATTGGCTTTCTGGGGCATTGGAAAATGCTTTAAATATCCACCCCGCCATCGCCTTGAAAAGCGCCACAGAAACGCGCGCACCTGCTCAGATCATCACTCACACAAAACTTCTGGAAATCGATTCACAGGACGTCAATCCATTTTCAGTTTGCCTAAAGAAAGATTTGCCTCGTCAAATTGGCGAAAATGGTCCAGCGAATTTAGAAGCCAGTGAGTTTTTATTGGCCCTCAATGATCGACTGCTTGAGGCAAACCAAAGACAGATTGATCAGATCGATGCGGTCACGGAATGTCTTGAGAATGAATCTCGATGTTCCAATCCAAAAGCAAAACAGACACTCGCACTTTTTAAAAAACAAATGGAGCTCTTGCCTGAAATGAGGCTACACCTCGCCTTAGCAAGCGTAGATACGCAAGCGTTGAAATATCGAAATCGTTGGGCTGTAAAGCCGATGCCTACTCAGCAGCGCGCTAAGGCCGACTTTGGAATCAGCAGCGAATTTTTCTCTGAGGCTCAGTCGAACCGGACTCTTCGGCACCTGCTACCATTCGAAGCCGATCTTGCGCACAAGGTGCCGGGATTGCCTTCATTGGAACCGCTCTCCAATGAGGAACTCAGTCGGGTCAGTCAGATCTTCAATAAAGACGTCGCTGAAATTATGAAAGGTTATGCTCAGGCTCAGAGCGGAAACATTCAGAGCAGTGCTCAGGGGCTGCCAAGCCATAGCAACAAAATGAATCGAGACCGCGAACTCTCGGCTTACCTGCGAAAGAATTTCGAAAATATGGCCAAATTTTATTCTTCACAGTACTCGGCAAGGCTGATGCGATCCCCGATCTTGGCTTATTACTCCGGCTTCGGATATCAGCCTGAGCAGCTAAAGATGGCCATCAATCGGTTTCGTCAAAATATTTCTTCCTTTCGAGGACGTTCGTTGTATCCGAACTATTCCAAAGGAAATCCTGCGACTGTGCATTGGCGCAGTTTGGATGGTCTGATATCACTAGAAGGTGATGTGAATGCTTACCTCGGCCAGCCTCCTCAACAAAAATATTGTCAGCTGGCGCACCGGATTCACAAGACTGTGAAGAAAAATTCGGCGAACAAGGGGGCAGCGAAGAGTTGGGGACTCTTTGCATTTACAGTGGGGTGCTTCATCGCAACCAATGGTTTAGCGGCACCACTTTGCCTTGCGCCGGGCTTAGCTTATGGTGCAGGTAACGTCGCCTTTCAATATCTTTCAATCAGTGACGAAGAAATGAATGCCTTTCGCAATATAAAAGGTAGCGATCCCAGGGCAATCAAGCAAATTTCTATTCAGCGCCGGAACTTTCAGATCAGCCTAGGACTTTATCTTTTTTCTGTTGGAGTCTCCGCTGGAATTTTTCAATCGGTCGGCGGTGTTCTCTCGGATCAAATGGCCAGGATAATATCCTCGGAAGCCTATGCCATTGAAGTGATTGGCAGCAGTTTGGTTGCTCGGCTTGGTGATCAAGTTCAAAGTGATTTGGTGCGTTTTGCTTTGGCACTGGAGCAAGTCGAAGCCGCAACCTATGAAGGTAAAATTCATTTCTATCATCAATCTCTGTCGTTGATTCGCAGTTCGTTGGAAAAATCTAGAAGGAAATGAATGGCTACTCAGCGGCCAGATCAAAGGCGAGATCATGGGTCAGCTAAACAGGTTCTATCTGGGATAAAATCAGCCACGCGGTTCCGCAGGTTCTAAAGTGAAATCATCCCCTCCTAAGTTCATGAAATTTAAACATAACATTGACTTACCAGATCCAATTAAATACATTGCCCTACATGCAACTGCATCTCATGCCAAAGAAGGAATTAAAAAAGATCAAAACAAACACCTTCGGTGGGGTCAGTCTTAAGAAGCGGCGCAAGGTGGCGCGGCCCCTGGTCGAAGGAGCCATCACCCATCTCGTGCTTAAATCAAACAAAGCCATCGGTAGGCAAAGCTTTTATGCTCACAAAAAGCTGGTTCATCAGCTCCTTAAAGAAAGGGCCAAAAAATACCTCATCGAAGTTATGGACTATGTAAATATGGGGAATCATTTGCATCTTAAGGTGCGCTTCAAGGATCGTCAGCGCTTCGCAAATTTTCTCAAGGTCTTTACTGGCCTGCTGGCTCGAAAGATTACGGGCTCACATCGAGGCACAAAGTTGGGTCATCGGTTTTGGGATGGACTTGCCTTCACTCGAGTACTCGCTTCGCGATTTGAAGAACTCACTCTGTCATTTTATTTCACGGCGAATCACAAAGAGCGGGAGCTGGGTGTTTCGGCTAGAAAAGACTATTGGCGAAATATCAACTCCTTCCTTTACAAGTTGAAGTCTGTTCGAGCGGCTCCACCCAATCTAAGTTCAGTAACTCTGAATGAGGGGATAAGTAACTAAAGATAAATAGAAATCGGCCTCTTTGCTTGGCATGAGTTTTCATGCCCTACTCGACAGATTTTTTTGAAGGTCCTATCTTTTGCTCTAAATAGCAAAACCCTAAATCGCAAAGCACCCAATTGCGGAACCTCAAATAGCAAATCCCCAAGCCCAAACCGCAAATTTCCAAAACTACAAAACTACAAAACCAAATCAATTCCAAACGGTCTTTATTCCACTTCCCAACCCACAACCTTGCCGCCCTCGAAATAAACGAATTTTTTCTCCATGCGGTAGCCGTCTGGAGTCGATACATAAGTATCATAACGCCAACGTTCGTTTTTGAACTGGGGATTGCCGCTGACTTCCACAGAGTCGGGATCGCCCCAGGATCGCTTCACTAAGTTTGATGGCATACCCAAAGAAATGTCTTGGGCAGTGACCATTTCCTTCATATCATCATCGGCGACATTGGGCCGTGCGGGAAAATTTTCCGACCGCAACCATTCCTGCCGTTCTTCAAAACCATCCAGCTGAAGAAACTCAATCCGCTCTTCCGCCGATTTCATATAAGGTAGAGCTTTAGAGTACTGCTCAAGTTCCTTCTTGGAGCTGATTCGGTTCTCCAAAGTTTTAAGTCGAGCGGAGATTTCGGGCTTCTTCGCAAATTTCTGAAGGGCAGCCGACAAGTCTTTTCTTGCTGCTTTGGCAGGTACTGCCGATTTCTGCGCTTCATCGACCTCAGACTTTTCACCTAAACCAAGCGAGGAGCAACCACTCAATACAGTCAAAGCCACCAAACACAGGAGTTGGATCATAGGACCTCCAGCTTTCATTCTATTTGGACTTGCGCTTATCGTGAACTCGACTTTAGGATGAAAGTCGAGTGGAAGATCCGAATAATCAACAGCCCGTTGAAAACAAACCAGCAGATCAAGTCGAGGGTCAGGCACAGCCACCTCCTGTGGAAGAATTTTCGCTGGACGATATCGACCAGTTCCTCAAAGCAGAAGACCCAGAATTTGTAAATAAACTGGCAGAGATCTCCGCAGATAAAAATCTTCACGCCATCGAAATTGAAGTTGAAGACAAAAGGACTCTTTTTCTTCGGATGAAAGAATTTTTTTGGAAGTGGAGTGTTTTGATTGCCAATGGCGTGGAGGATCAGTCTCTTCGAGTCTATAAATTTCTTTTGCGACTTGCACGCAGCTTTCTTGGACTTTTGCGAGAGGGTTTCCTCAATCTGAAGTCTTCAACCCAGTCGGTCTTCACAGCTTACAGTCGACTTTCCGGCCGTCTGAAGCTGGCTTTTGTTGGAACCAGTTTGCTTGCGATTGGCTTTATTGGAGCTTTCTATTGGGTGGCAAAGACGAACTGGATTTTTCAATCTAAAGCTCTTTTTATGACGTCCTTCGCGGACCGGGCCGAAGAAGCTTTTACCTTTGATGAGTCTGATCACCTCGAACCTTTTTTGGATAATATTCGATCGACTCCAAATATTCTTTTGATTGAAAAGTCAGTGGTGAACATTCGTCCCAGTGCCAGCAGCGGTTCCAATCCCATGGTGGCTTTCGAGCTTTTCATTGAAGGCTTCAATCCAGAAGTGGTTGCCGAGATCAAGCGGCGCGAAGGTTTTTATCGGGATATAATACATCAAACCACCTCGAAGTTTAGCTATGATGAATTGGAATATGCAGAGGGAAAAAAAGAGCTCCTCGGCGTTCTGCAAAAGGAGCTCAATTCCGTCGTTCAACGTGGGCAAATCAAAGCGATACGCTTAAAAACAATTGTTTTGAAGCCCTAGCAAAAATTTTTCGGATCAATGCCATAGCAGCGAAGACGATCGTGCAAAGTTGATTTCGGCATCCTAAGGTCTGCTGCCGTTTTTCTTTGATTGCCGTGATTGGCAGCCAGTCTTTTTAAGATCATCTCCTTCTCTATTTCTTTAATGATCGGTCCGATCGTAGCTGCGTGAGCGGCAGATTCGCCGACAGAGGATGAGCCCTGCCCATTCAATGCTGAAATGGGATCCAAAATTTCGGGAATGTGAGTATCTAAGATTGTCAGCTTCGGAAAGTAAGCGCTGGCGCGGGAAACTGTGTTTTTCAATTCACGAATATTGCCGGGCCAGTGGTGTTCTTTCAGTTTTTGAATTGCATTAAAAGAAAAGCGGACTCGTTGCTTTTTGGCAAAGCTCATAAGGATCTCCTCAAAATCTTCCATGCGATTTTCCAGTGCTGGTGTTAAAACGCTGGCTACGGCTAAACGATAGTACAAATCCAGGCGGAATTGGCCCTCTTGAATTTTTTCGCTCAGATTCTGATGGGTGGCTGCAAGAATGCGCACATTTGTTTGAATGGTTCGGTCGGCGCCAACGGGCCTGATTTCATTATTTTCCAGAGCCCGCAAAAGTTTCGCTTGCAAACCATAGGGCAGATCACCGATTTCATCTAGAAAAAGTGTGCCTCCACGAGCCGATTCAAATGCACCTTTGCGATCATTGATAGCTCCGGTGAAGCTTCCTTTAATATGACCGAACAGCTCGCTTTCAATCAAAGTTTCACTCAGAGCCGAGCAGTTCACGCTGATAAAGGGACCGGCTGCACGATTGGAGTATTGATGAAGGGCATTTGCCAAAACTTCTTTGCCAGAGCCCGAAGGGCCCAAAAGCAGAACTGGCGATTCAGACCGAGCAATTGCAGGGATTCGGTCCAATTGATTTTGCCAGTAAGGGTTTCTCGAAGACAGGTGAATTTTTTCCTTGGGAGTTTCAGGATTTTCAACCATCAGAAGATAAGAACCCAGCTGAATTTCGTCTCCGGGCTGGATCCAAGCCTCGCTAATTCGAGTGTCATTTACAAAGGTACCATCTGTGGATCGAAGATCTTTGATCAAATAACCTTCAGGACGACGTTCAATCCGAACATGTCTTTCATTGATTTTTTTCTGGCCGATCAGGTCGGAGTCGGCGACGAGGGGCAGTTGAAAAGGCAAGGAAGGATCAGAGCCCAAAACAGTGTATTCGCCCAAAGAATAAAAGACTCCCGATCGCGTTTCGCGAATTTGAAGGCGAGTTGGCCTCATGGCAGCTGCAGTCGGCAAAGAACTTTCCGTATCCATCATAAATGTCTCCTTGAGTGGATGGTTGTTAAAGCTGTTTGAGCTGCTAAGTATCAAAAGAAGTGCCTCGATTTGGGCGCTTCGGACTTTGTCGGATGCCAATTGGCAGGGCAATGGTGACACAATTCCAAAAGCAGCGGCTTCGGGCATCCAAAAATTTAGAATTGGCTTACTAGAGCTTGGAATTTGGAACAAAGACGAATAGTCTGAGAACCCGATGAAAGTCATCGGATGTATTCCCGCAAGATATGCCTCAAGTCGGTTTCCAGGTAAGCCTCTCGCCCTGATTAAGGGTAAGCCAATGATCCAATGGGTGTGTGAAGGGGTTTCAGAATCCCGCAGACTCACGGGTCTGATGGTTGCGACCGACGACGATCGCATTGCCGAAGTCGTAAAAAAAGCTGGCTTTCCGGTGCAGATGACCGATGCCTCCTGTGCCACAGGGACCGATCGAATTTATCAAGCTGTACAGCGTTCTGGAATCAAAGCAGATGTTGTCGTTAACATTCAGGGGGACGAGCCCTTGGTGAATGGTCCACTCATAGACTCTCTAGTGGAGCCACTCATCGAGGAAGAACATCTAGAGATGAGCACCTTGGCCCACGAAATTTTGTGGCAGGATTTGGATTCACCCAATGTGGTGAAGGTAATTGTGAATCTCGCCAGCGAAGCGATCTATTTCAGTCGCTTTCCTATTCCTTATTCTGGGACACGCGATGCGCATGAAGTCCAAAGTAGGAATCTTTCGCAGAAACCAGCTTGTCTCAGGCACATTGGTCTCTATGCTTATCGAATCGATTTTCTGGGGCGCTATTGCCGTCAGCAGCCATTGGGAATTGAAACTGCAGAGGCTTTGGAGCAGCTGAGGGCTTTAGGTATGGGAGCGCGGATCAAAGTGGTAAAAGTCCTTCAGCAAAGCTGGGGAGTGGACACTCCTGAAGATTTGGCGAAAGTGGAAGCACTCATAGAATAGTTTAAATTCTCATTGAATAAAGAAAATGACGGGCGCAGGAATATGAATTTTTTAAAACGAAGCAGGTGGCAATGAAGAAAAAAGTGATCTCGACTCGCAAGTCTACGCGCAGGGCTTTCGAGCAAAAGTATGTTTTCGTCACGGGCGGAGTTGTTTCCTCAATCGGCAAAGGTTTGACTGCAGCCAGCCTGGCTGCATTGTTAGAAGCCCGAGGCATTCGGGTCACATTGATGAAATTTGATCCATATTTAAATATTGATCCAGGGACGATGTCGCCATTTCAGCACGGTGAGGTTTATGTGACTGAAGATGGAGCAGAGACTGATTTAGATCTGGGCCATTATGAACGTTTCACTTCACTTCAGCTTTCCAGGGCTAATTCTGTAACTACAGGTCAGATCTACGACAAAGTCCTATCGCGGGAACGGCGTGGCGATTATCTGGGTGGAACTGTGCAAGTGATTCCACACATCACCGATGAAATTAAAGCGAGAATTCACGATGCGGCTCAAGGGTCCGAAGTGGCCATTGTCGAAATCGGCGGAACTGTCGGCGATATTGAAAGTCAGCCTTTCTTAGAGGCCATCCGCCAAATGCGTATCGATGCGGGCCCTCAAAATACGGCACTGATTCATGTCACCTATGTTCCTTACATTGCTGCAGCTGGGGAGCTTAAAAGCAAACCCACTCAGCATTCGGTGAAAGAACTGCGTGAAATCGGACTTCAGCCTGATTTTTTGGTCTGTCGAAGTGAAAAACCAATCGACACCTCTCTCAAGCAAAAAATTGCTTTGTTCTGTTCCGTGCATGCTGAAAACGTCATCGCCGCCCAAGATTCTTCGACGATTTATGAAGTGCCACTGGCTCTGAGTCGTGAAGGATTGGATGAAGTGATCGTGAAGTTCTTTCATTTAGCCGGCGATAAGCCCAATCTCAAAGGTTGGGAAAATATTGTACGCGTGCTGAAGAAGCCTCAAAAGACAGTCACAATCGCGGTTGTGGGAAAGTATGTGGATTTGAAGGAATCCTACAAATCTTTGCACGAAGCGCTGGTGCATGGTGGAATTGCGAATCAGTCCAAAGTGGAAATTATGTATGTGGATTCTGAAAAATTGACGGATAGAAGTTTAGCGGCGGCACTTCAGCACGCCGATGGAATTTTGGTTCCGGGCGGGTTCGGTCCACGTGGAGTCGAAGGTAAACTTTTGGCCATTCGCTATGCCCGCGAAAAACGCATTCCCTATTTCGGAATCTGTTATGGGATGCAGCTGGCGGCAATAGAATTTGCTCGCAATGTCTGCGGGATCAAAGATGCAACTTCAAGAGAGTGGCATACTGAAGAGCGCCGCAGTGGAAATTTCGTTATCGACTTGATGGAAGAACAACGTCATGTCGATAAAAAAGGGGGAACCATGAGGCTGGGTTCTTATCCTTGCAATTTAAATGTGAATTCAAAGTCCTATCAAATCTATAAACAAAAATTGATCTTTGAACGCCACCGTCATCGCTTTGAATTCAACAATAAGTACAAAGCGCTGTTCGAAAAAAAGGGAATGGTTTGTGCTGGACAGTATAAGGACCGTGATCTGGTAGAAATCGTGGAGCTGATTGATCATCCTTGGTTCGTCGCCGTGCAGTTTCATCCTGAGTTTAAATCTAAGCCTTTGAGCCCCCATCCTCTTTTTGTTCATTTTGTAAAAGCAGCTTTAAAAAATCAGGAAGCACTGAAACAGCGTCCATCGGCGGAAAGACAGCTGAGTCTGACATCTCCTTCTTCAAAACAAACTTCTTCAAAACTAAAAAAGAGTGAACAAAAAACTGGAGGCCTTGCTATGAAAGCGACGGCTCGAAAGAATGGGGATATCTCTTGCTAGATCTGGCGCGCAAAGTACTGGATGTGGAGGCTCAGGCCATCCTTGCGATGAAGGAACGATTGAATTCTTCTTTTGAGAAGGCAGTGGAAACAATTTTGTCTTGCCGAGGGAAATTAATTTTCACAGGGACTGGGAAATCAGGTCATATCGCTAGGAAAGTGGCGGCTACTTTTAGTTCAACGGGAACGCCTTCTTTATTTTTACATCCTTCAGAATGTCTGCATGGGGACATGGGTTTTATCTCCACTGGCGATGTGGTGTGTGCCATGACTTATCGTGGGGATTCTTTAGAGCTTCAGATTCTTTTTCAGACTGCGCGAAAAAAGAATGTTTCTATCATTTTACTTACCGGTAATTTTGAAGGCGAACTTGCGCAGTTCGCAGATGTGGTTTTGAATGTCAAAGTGAGCCGCGAAGCCTGCCCCTTGGGCTTGGCTCCTACAGCCAGTTCCACCGCTACCTTAGCGATGGGCGATGCCTTGGCCATGGTGACACATTCCAAAAAATCTTTCACAGCCGAACAATTTGCTGCCAATCATCCTGGTGGAGGTTTGGGCTTTAAGCTGACTCGCATTCGGGAACTCATGCATGCGGGGCCCGGGCTGCCAATACTTCCTATGGATGCGCCGATGACAAAAGTTTTATCGGTGATGAGCCGCGGAGAAACTCGCGGTGCTGCTGGAATTGTCGATCCCGAGGGTGCATTGGTTGGAGTAATCACAGACGGTGACATTCGTCGAAGATTAGAAAATTCGCAAAATCCCCTCGAGGGCCGAGCCGACACCTTAATGACTCGAAATCCAAAAACCATCGATGCCGAGGAGCTTGCCGAACGAGCGCTTTTTTTACTGGAGCAGTTTCCGATCAATGTTTTATTCGTACTGGATAAAAGTGCTGCCGAGCCCAGAAAGCCCATCGGAATCATTCATGTTCAGGATTTAGTGCGCGCAAGACTCAGATAGGGGTCCTGCGGCATCTATCCTTTCGTCGAGTTTATACCTACAAATGAAGTAGTTCATTTGCCCTAAGCCTTTGAATTCTCAAAAATAATAGAGAGTCTACTAGATGTCACATCGGAGTTGGAATGTCTCTACGCCCTCAGCTTTCTGAAAGCTTAATCAAGCGTTTACGAAAAGTTCGTATGCTTGTGCTGGATGTTGATGGAGTGCTTACAGATTGCCGAGTCTTTCGATCCGACGATGGCGAGTGGCGCAGAGTTTTTTCAATTCGTGATGGCTATGGAATTGTTCGACTTCATCAAGAAGGCTATAAAACCGCTATCATCACGGGCTCAAAATCTGCAGACATTCGAGAACGGGCTAAAATCTTGGGCATTCAGCATTTCTATGAAGGCAGTTTAGAAAAGATGCCGAATTTTCAAATGCTTCAAAAAGAAAGCGGCCTCCTTCCAGACCAAATGGCCTATATGGGCGACGATGTTTTTGATGTTCCTCTTCTTGAGCAAGTTTCCTTCGCCGCGACCGTGACAGACGCGATGGAAGAAGCCATTGAGGCTAGCCAATACAAAGCGCGCAGGCCCGCAGGCAATGGTGCGGTCCGTGAAGTGTGTGAATTGATTCTTCGGTATGGAGCCTTTTCAAAGCAGTCACAGGAAATGGTGATGGGATGATGGTTAAAATTTTGGTGAATACAAAACTCAGACAATTAGTGGAAAAAAGCACTCGGCTGGCTTTAATTCTTCCATTTGTATTGTCCTCTTTCTTCACTCCTGGCGGCCTTCGCGCTGAGACCATTGATCTGCCCGAAGAAGAGCTAGCTAAAGAATCCGTGCATCCTAAATTTGATCCGCCTTATTCTGTGAAACATCGAAACATTGTCACAGCTGATAAGACCGAACTTGGAATCTATTATGGCTGGAATTTTACCGAACCCATCTATCACCAGAATAAACTAGGAATTAATTTAGGTCTTCACACCGATGAATTTTCTGCATGGATGCTGAACTTTGCGAAATGGTTCCCAGGTCGGAACACTCAATATACGGAGCTCTTAAAGAAGAAGAAATTGGATTTTGATCGAACGCCGAATCTGGAATACTCAGCGTGGCTTTTGTATGTCATGAAAAGCTACTACGGAAAACTTTCAGTGACCAAACGGGGAATCATGAATTTGAGCCTCTTTCCGGTCGTGGGCTTGGGTCTTACCAAATATGTTCACAAAACTTATTTCGGAGCTACGGCGGGACTAGGTACAAAATTCTATTTTTCCAACACAATGGCACTTCATGCGGAACTTCGATTCCAATTTCAACAGGCGCCGAATCCCTTTTTGGGGGACAAAGGTCCACCACCTTGTGACGAACCAAGTGTAAATATATGTTCACCCAAACCATCACCGGCTGCTTTCGAGGACAAATGGTATTTGTCCAATATAATGGACGTTGGTTTGAGTTTTATGTTTTGAGCTTTTTTAAGGCAAGATGACTTATATGAGCGGAGAATAAATGAACTGGCCCAAATTTGAAAAAACAGCTCTCCTTGTCCTGCCACTACTGACGTCAGTCATTATGTTGTTTGGAACTTCGGTGGCTTTTTCGCAGTCGGGTCAACAAGAGGAACAGCTGCCTCCCGGCCCTGTCGGAGACCTACCCGCGCCGGCTGAGCTCGAGGCCGGCGAGCTTGAGCAGTTTGAAAATGAGCTTTCCTCAGTTCCTGAACCGGCTGCTCCTGCGACAAGCTCCCCCGCTCAAGGTGGAGGCGGGGCTCCGGTGAATATTGAATCGCTTTCAGACCTCAGTCGCCTGGCACCTTTTCGAGATGTCTCTGTCCTGCAAAAACGCTTTCTTCCCAAGACACAGCGATTCCAACTTCATGGTGGCTTTACGATGATCACAAATGATCCTTGGTATTGGGGTCTTGGAGCCAATGTGCGTCTGGGATATTACTTTAAAGAGGCTTGGGGAGTTGAATTCTCAAGTGAATTTTTCTCCCACTCGGAGCGAGATCAAGTGAAAGATCTCAGGATCAATAATGAAATTGATACGGACTCCATCGTTTATATTCGGGACTATCTTGGCATCGATCTGATGTGGTCGCCCATGTACGGAAAAATGAGTCTCAAAAATCTTCGAATCATTCCCTTTGATCTGTATTTTGCTGGTGGCGCCGGCATGGTCACCTTGGGAAATGCCACTACGAAATCTACGACCAGCTTGCACCTTGGAACTGGACAGATTTTTGCCTTATCGAAAGCAACTGCTTTTCGCTGGAGTTTCGATTGGAAGTATTTCAATGCCACTCCACGATCTAAAGATACTGCCGAGCCCTTGAAGGCAGGTGCCTTTAGCTATTTCATGCTTTCGATTGGTGTTAGTTATTTCTTCCCGGAGGCAAATTACAGATGAATTCATGGACGACTTTCATCAGACATTTGGCAACAGCACTCATAGGAAGTTCGATGTCCTTTTCGTTGGTCTTGCCACTGGCTTTTCCGACGATGGCCTTCGGACAGTCAATGATTAAAGACAACAACAAAGGGAAGCCGAAGGCCTCTCGCGGAAATCGAAATTCTGGCGGGGCTAGGACAGCGCCAGTTCGGCAAGCTCCCACAGGTGCGCCCAAATATAATAGTCCATTGCCTTCTTCTACACTGAACAATATGTATCGCCGGCAACTGGCAGATGCTTTGTCGATGGTGCGCCAAGGGCAATATCAGCAGGCAGCTCCAATCCTTCATGGACTTTCTCGGCGTCCTGAGTTTGAAGCTGAACGCATGCAGATCAAATACATTTTGGGCGTGGCCTTGATGGAAATGAAGCTTTTCCAAATTTCTGCCTTTCAATTTGTTGATGTCATTCGCAATGGCAACAGTCGCTGGGTCAAGCAGGCCATCGAAAAACTTTCTGTGGTGGCTGATGCCTTGGGCGATGACACTTTGCTAAACTATGCAGTGACTAAAGTTCGCATCGATGAATTTCCAGCGGATCAGCGCGACATCATCTACTTTCGTTTGGGTGAAATTAAAATGAAGAACGGCCGCTTTGCCGAAGCTGCCGATCTTTTCGGTAAAGTGAGTTCAACCAGCCGCTATGCGACCACAGCTCTTTTTAACCGCGGCTTGGCTTATCTGGAGCAAAAGAAGACGAATGAAGCCTTGTCTCTCTTCGCCGAGATTCGAAATGCGCGTGCCGGTGCAGAAGTGACCGATACCAATAAAGTGGCAGCCGAACTTGCGATCGCGCGAACCTACTATCAGGCGCAAGATTGGGAAAACGCGATCAAAGTTTATCGCAACATACCGCGGGATACTGATTTTTGGCATGATGCGCTTTTCGAACAGACCTGGGCCGATCTTCGGGGGGCAAAATTTCGTTCGACCTTAAGTCATTTGCACTCCCTGCATTCGCCCTACTATGAAGACTTTTGGGTGCCTGAGTCTCTGATTGTGCGATCCATCGTCTATCTTTTTATCTGTAAATTCGATGAGACTGAGAAGACTCTCAATCTTTTTGACAAGAAATATGCGCCTCTTCAGGGGATGATCCAGCGCTTTTTGTCTTCGAGAGACCCAACGATTTTTTTCTCTGAACTTGAGAACGCCATGGCGGTTCGAAGTGACCGAAAACCTGCCAGCAGCCTGCGCTTGCCACTGATTGTCTCCAATGCTGTTTTGGCAAAGGGTGATATCAAGCGTTCGATGGAATATTTGCGAAACCTGAACGAAGAGAAAAAACGTTTAGAAACGCTGCAAACGGTCTACCGTTCGCCTTTGGGTTCTTACGGAACTAAAGTCCTAGGGAATCGTTACAAAAATACGAAGATCACTGTGGGCGAGAAAGCTCGAATTCATCTGGCAAGCTTGAAAGCCGAACTTGAGGACTTTGTCGAGCAAACGGGCTTCATTCGCTACGAAACTATAAATGGTCGCAAAGAACTTTTGAAAAAGAAAATCGCCGGTAAGGATACGGTTCGTCAGTTGGACGAAAAAGTCGATCGAGATTTTTATGTTCAAAATGGTTTTGAATACTGGCCCTTCGATGGTGAGTACTGGTTGGATGAAATCGGTAACTACCACTATGTGGGACAGCAAAATTGTGAATAGTCGACCGCGAATAAAAAGTAGGGCTTCATGAATCGTCAACCTTTGGCATCTACGGCTTGTATGGCAGTTACAGTGGCCTGTGGCTTTTTGCTGAGTTCACTTGTGAGTTCGCAGCTGCAGGCGCAGGGAAACAAAAATGCGCCACAAAAAACAATCGGTCAGCTGCTCAAACAGGCGGACCGAGGCGCGGGTGTTGAGCTGCGAGACAAACAAAAAATTGCACTCCCGACCGTAGCAGCCCCCCAATTTGACAACACCAATCGGCCAGCTCCAGTCAATCTTCAAGACGTCAAACCGCCTCGAACTTCGCAATTTATTCCCCAAGAGGAAAATACCGATCTCAATGAACTGAATCGCATCACTGATCAACAGATCGGTGAACTTTATCGTTTGACGACTCGAATGAAAGCCAGTCCTCAGCGCGGAGAACTTTGGCTGAGACTTGCGGAACTCTACGGTGAAAAGGCTGAAATGATCGATCATCGTATTCAAGATGATTATGATCGAAGGCTTAAGGATTTTAATTCCAATAAATCTTCGGCAAGACCGCAGCTCAACTTAAAGCCTGCTCAAGAATACAATCGCAAAGCCATTCAGCTTTATGAATGGTTTGCGAGAGATTTTCCAAAAGATCGCAAAATTGATCAAGTGCTTTTTTTCTTGGGCTACAATTATTACGAGCTGGGTGACACCAAAAAAGGAACTGCTTTCTATACCAAACTGGTACAAGAGCATCCTCGCAGTAACTACATCACGGACTCGAACTTTGCCCTTGGAGAGTTCTATTTTGAAAATGAAAAATGGGGCGATGCCTATAAGTATTATCATTTCGTTTCGCAGCGTCCGGGACATCGTTTATATCCTCTGGGTGTCTATAAAGTGGCTTGGTGTCAGTTTCGACTGGGCCGAAGTACCGAGGCTTTAAGAACAATGGAGGTCTTGATTCGGCAGCAGCGAGATGACGCGCGCAAAGCTGAAAGCAATCCTCGCAAAGCGCAGCGAGTGAAGCTTGAGAAAGAAGGACTCCGTGACATTGTCCTTTTTTACTCGGAAATTGGGGACGCAAAAACGGCTCCGGGCTATTTTCAACAGTTGGTCGGCGCGGAATCACCTTTCTATTTAGAAAAGTTAGCCTATCTATATACTGACAAAGGTAACCGCGAAGGCGGTCGTTTTATTTTTAATCATCTGATCGCTCAGAATCCAACTTCCCCCAAGGCTTTTGAATACAAATATCAAATTGTTCAATCCTATTCGACTGCTAATCGAACAAGGGATTTTCGTGAGGAACTCTATTCTTGGATTAAAGATTTTGGTACTGGCAGTGCCTGGTACCAGGCCAATCAAGGAAAATCGGAGCTTATTGAAAAGTCAAAGCAACAACGCGAACAAACCCTGCGTTCTTGGCTTTTGCAACAGCATCAGACAGCGCAGAATTCTCGGGCGCCTTATGCTCAGAGCTTAGCATTTGAAGGTTATAAGCTTTACCTGACGGAGTTCCCGCAAAGTCCTGTCGTTGCCGATATGCACTTCTATTTCGGGGAACTTTTGTATGACATGGATCGCTTTGATGATGCCGGTGCCCAGTATAAATGGGTTGTCGACAATGCGCCGAACAGTAAATTTGGTCAGAAAGCGACAGAAAATACGGTTTTGTCATTGGAAAGAAATCTACCCAAAGAAGACGATCTGTCAAAAAGGTCAAAGTCTTTGGATCCGATTCAGATGGAGCCTCGGGTTTCCAAGTTTATCGAATCAGCAGATGCCTACACGGCGAAATTTCCTCAGTCCGATCGGACTCCTGAAATTCGCTTTAAAGTGGGAAGACTTTACTATTTGCACAATCAGTTTGATAAAGCGGTGCCCTACTTTAAAGAAATTGCGACGAAATATCCGAATACTCGCTTTGCTAACTACTCAGCAAATTTGCTCTTAGATATTTACAACTTAAAGAAAGACTATGCAGGTCTTGAAAAAGCAGGACAGGAGCTTTTGGCGAATTCAGCTCTAGCAGGCACTGAAGCGGGCAAAGACATTCGAGGGGTACTGGAAAAAGCCAGCTTTAAGAAGGCGCAAGATTTGGATGCAAGCAAAGACTATAAGGCCAGTGCGGAATCTTTCGAAGCCTTCGCAGTTCAGAATCCAAATTCTGAGTTAGCCTTAACGGCGCTTTTTAATGCGGCAATCAATTTTGAACGGGCCGGCATCACGGCGAAAGCGGTCGGAGCGCATGCTGCGGTGATTCGATCGAACAAAGCCGAAGCAAAAGCTCTGAAGCCAAAGTCACGACGGATTGTTGCAAAACTTTATCAGGATTCGGGGCAGCTTGAGGACGCCGCGGAAGCTTTTCAAGTGGCAGCCCAGGAAAATGAAAAAGATCCACTCGCCGCAAATATGTTTTTCAATGCGGCCATTCTTTACGAAGCTTTGGGACAGGATAATCTGGCCCTTCGCAACTATGAAAAGTTCCAAGGAATTGTCAAAGGGCGCGAACAGCGAGAGGCCCTGTTTTCCATGGCCAGCATTGAACGTAAGCGAGGAAAAAAATCTTCGGCCATTCAAAAATACAACGACTTCCTGAACATGGGAGGATCCTCTCCGGAAAAAAATGTGGAAGCAGCTTATCGCATTTATGAACTCTATCGTTCGCAGCGAAAAGATGCAGATATGAAAACTTGGCGGAGCCGAACCCTTTCTTCGCAGCGGCAATATGCTCCGAATGGCAAAGGGGTTGGGGCAGAATGGGCAGCTAAGATTAAGTATGATGATGTGCAGATTTTGTTTGTGGAGTTTAAGTCGATCAAGCTGAACGATCTGAAACGGCTGAAAGAGCAAAGTGATCGAAAGATTGCGGTTCTCAGCCGGTTGAATAAAGAACTTACGGAAATCGTAAAACTGGATTCACCTGAAGAAATTGTTGCCTCCTTGTCATTGATCGGACAAGCGAATGCGCACATGGCGGATTCTTTTCTGCAGGCTCCAGTGCCTCCCGAGTTAAAAACCAAAGAAGAAATCGCAGCCTATCAACAAGGTGTTGGTGGTTTGGCTGCTCCCTTCGTGCAAAAGGCAAAAGACACATTGAAGGCTGCTGTGGATCGAGCTTTTGAGTTTGAGATGTACACCCCCGAATACTGGAAGGCGCGGACCTACTTGAAAACTCTCGATGGGAGCATGGTCTATGACATGGGTGAAAAGGGTCTTCCAGTGAAAAACACTTCATGGATGGGCTTATGATGCGAACAAAATCTCTGACCTATAATTTCCGCTCTGCTTTCAGTTCAGCGATCATCGTTACGGTGCTTCTCAGTTCAGCGCTTTTAAGTGGTTGTGGTTCAGCATCAAAAGATTCGGATGTGCCCTTTGGTGATTCCGGATCTGCGGCGCCAGAGGCAGAAGCACCTGCTGCCGCCCCACTTGCCAAAGAGCCCACACCGGCGGCTCCAGTTCCACCCAAAGCGCAAGAAGCTGCTCGCGGTCTATTATCTGGAATTTCAGATGCGATTCGCAGCCAGAACGATGAGGCTCTTTTCCGTGCCTCCACTCAGGTCTTGGCTTCAAATCCCAATGAAGTGAAAGCTCTGAACGCTATGGGACTTTATCACTTTAGGAAAAATCGATTTCTTGCTGCAGAATACTTTTTTGCAAAGGCCCTCAAAGTCCAAAATAATTCAGATGTGCTAAATAATATGGCGATGACTCAGTTGGCGCTGGGTGAAAAGCGTGAGGCGATGAAATCTTTGCGGAAAGCCTTGGAAGTGAATTCCAACGATGGCTTAGCTGCTTCAAATCTGGGCGCACTCTATGTGGCCGAGAAGGATTACGCCAAAGCCCGTGTTACTTTGGAATCGGCAGTTCGTCGGGGAGTGAAAGATCCCAAGACCTTGCTCAATTATGGAATCGCACAAGCAGCAGGCGGGCAATTTGATTCAGCGAAATTGATGTACGAAGAATCCTTGAAAGCCAATCCCAACAGTCCTGAGGCGCTTTTAAGTTATGCTATTTTATTGATTGAGCACCTCTCCTTAGGTCAGGAGGGAATGAAGCAGCTGGATCGATTGAGATTTATGACCCCAGACGAGACCATGAAAAAAAGAATGATTGAATTGGAAAACAAGGCCAAACCGGAGATAAAATAAAAACTGTGATGAAGCGAGCAACAATGATTCGACATTTTAAGACTTTGGCTTTGATCACGGCAATCCTCGGGCTGACCTTCCTGCAGGGACTTTCGCCGCAATCGGCACGGGCTCAAACGGGGGCTGCGCAAGTCAATCGCGACAACACCGTGAACAATGCAGCTCGAAAAAAGAGCAAAGAGACCACCCTCAGTTTCGAAGATGAATTGGTAGAAGGAGCAAACACCAAGCCAGAATTGTTTTACTTATTCCAAAAGAAGAAGTTTAATTACAAAAGACTAATTAAATTGCGTGAGAACTTTCTGCCCGAAATGAGAAAGACATCTGAGGAAATACAGCGTAGCCGGAGCCGAAATTGAGACCCCCGATAATATTGCGGATCTTTAAAAATTCACAGCTTGTGGAAGTGAAGCTGTTTGAAAATGAGCAAATCGTCATCGGACACGAGGGTGACGTTCAGGTGGATCTGAATGATTCCGCCGTGGCTCCTATTCATTGTCTTATTGAACTCAGGGATTCGGGTTTTTACCTTTGTGATCTAGGCTCGCAAACGGGCACCTATAAAAACGGCCAGGCTATTTTAGATGTGCCACTGTCCTCGGGCGATCAAATCACAGTAGGTCCGTTCACGATTCACTTTTTTATCGGAGTTCCTAAGCCGATGGCTCCTCCGCCTCAAACGACAGCTGCGCCGTCGCCACCAGAGCGTTCTGCTGGAACTCCCTCTTTACGAGTCGTAAGTCCAAGCGGGGGTTCCGGAGTCAGCAACATCAATAGCGGTTCAAATAACCCAAACAGCGGATCTTTTTCAGGCGGAGCTGCCGGCAGTGCATCGGCTTCCGTGGTTCCGCCGAAATTGCCGCCTCAGTCGAAAAAAGAAGCAGGCTCGCAAAAGAAACATAAGAAAGGTCATAAGACCTTTGCTCCAGCCTCAGAGATCAAAGACCTTCGTCAATATCTAAAGCCCACGAAGGGCCCAGTGATTGAAGTCATTGTGGCTTGGCATGAGCGTATTCTTGATTCTTTTCATTTTTCAAAAATCAAAAAAGGTTTTCTGAAAATCGGCTCTGATAAATCGGCGGATATCCTAGTCCCTGGAAATGTCATTTCCCAGCTGACTCCATTTATTGAACTGGGCACCACTTGCAAAGTGATAGTGCCTTCCACAATGGACTTTGAGGTCGTCACGAGCAATCAAGTTTTGGGAGCAGATGACGTGATTCGCTCCGGCCGGGCCAATGCAGGCACTGGTGGTCATCAGGTTCGCTTGGATCAGGGCGAAATGATTTGTACTCAGACCAAAGATGGAATGATCCAAATTTACGTGCGTTATGTCCCTCAGGCACCAGTTCCTATTCTGGCAGGTCCAATAGATTTCAGTTCTGGTGAGCTCACTGGAATGGTTGTTTCTTTGATTCTTGTGTCTCTATTAGCACTTTACATGAGTGTGTATCAACCTGAAGAAAAACCGAAAGAGGAAGAAGAACCGCCTCGACTTGCACAGTTGGTGATGGATTCGCCGACCCCAACTCCCACGCCGACGCCGCCTCCTCCACCAGAGCCCACTCCTCCTCCATCAACTCCAGCGCCGACTCCGACTCCGGCTCCGACCCCCACGCCACCTCCCAAAAAGGTGATCGTTAAGGAAACACCGACACCCACTCCAACACCGGTGGAGAAAAAAGTCGTGAAAGTGACGGATGAAAAAGCGAAGCCAGCTGTTGCAAAAGCACAGTCTGCGAAGCTTCCAAGTAAGAAACCTCCACGTGAAAATCCAAGTGACCGAGCCGCAGAAGTGGCCCCGAATGCAAATAAAAACGCACCAAAAAAATTCACTTCGACCAAGCAAGGCGGATCTGTAAAAATGGGAAAAACCGAAAGTGCGAATGCGCAATCGGCCAATGTGGATCCGACAAAGACGGGACTCCTGAGTGCTTTTGGGGCTGGAGGACTGCGTTCAAAACTAGATACGGCTTACTCTGGTTCTGGCGAACTTTTAGGAACGGCCTCTTCGGCAACAGGAACTTCGGGTCAGGCCTCTGATCGCGGCGGCGATGATATCGGTTCAAGGTTCAAAGATACCGGTGCCGGCGGAAAAGGAACTGCCACGACTGGAATTGCTGGCGTCGGAACTAAAGGTCGAGGCGGTGGCCAATCTGGATATGGCGGTGGTGTAGGGCTTGGCGGCAAAGGATCTGTGTCGATCGAAGCGGGCGGAGCCGAAGCTAGCTTTGAAGGAACCATCGACAGAGAAGCAGTGCGACGGGTGATTCGTTCGATTCATTCCCAGATCAAGTCCTGTTACGAGCGTGGATTGAGAATGAATTCTTCATTAGCAGGCAAAGTCATCATACAATTTAGAATTGTAGAGCAAGGAAGAGTGGCGGTGGCAAAAGCTTCGTCGTCGACTCTGGCAAATCGAGAAGTGGAAGAGTGTGTGGCTGCAAGAATCAAAGAACAAAGATTCCCAGATCCACCACCTGGTACTGAAGCATTGGTTGAGTATCCGTTCGTATTTGATTCACAAAAGTAGGAGGACATCGTGAACCCAACAGTAGCTGCCGAATTACCCTTTTTACAGAGGGCGTTCATCGAGGGTGGCGCCGTCATGTACGTCATTCTTTTCATTTTCATCATCACTCTGCTGTTGATCTTCGAGCGATTGATCGCCCTTCGAAGCTTAACCATCGATCGAAAAGATTTTTTGGATAATATCTTTGGGATGGTGGTTCGCGGAGACATTCGCCAAGCCATTGCTTTTTGTGATTCAAGACCTGCACCGCTGACGAACACGGTGAAAGCGGGCTTGGTTCAAGCAATGAACAAAAGACCTGATGAAGAAATTCAAGTCGCAATGGATGCTGCCATCTTGAGGGAAACCCCCAGACTTGAGGGCTGGTCTTCGCTTCTGGCAGTCACAGGAAATATTGCGGTCCTTGCGGGGCTGCTTGGAACCATCATTGGTATGATCACCTCATTCCGAGCGGTTTCGGCGGCGGATCCTGCAGAAAAAGCGCAAAAGCTTTCTGAAGGTATCTCCCATGCCTTGAATTGTACGGCTTTCGGGCTGTTGGTAGCGATCATCTCAATTGTCTTTTTCGGTTATTTGCAGCTTCGCATTCAGCGCGCAGAAAATGAAATCGTTGAAGGCTCTTTGAGTTTGATGAATTTGGTGGTCGCAAACAGAGACAAAATCAGAGAATAGGAACACATGGGTCACATAAGTTCCGGCGGTAGCGGTCGCAAGAAAACATTTGAGCCAAATCTGGTTCCGTTCATCGACTTGATGAGCGTTCTCATTACCTTTCTTTTGATCACAGCCGTTTGGACTCAAGTATCCATGATGCAAATTGGGACTTCACTGTATTCAAAAAAGACCCAAGACACGCCTCCGCCGCCGATACCGAAGGACGCGGATGTGCCACTCCGAGTGGATGTAAAGCCCGATGGCTATAAAATTATTTTGGCTAAACAAACCATACAATTGCCTTTGATCGCGGGTGAGTTCGACGATGTGGGACTAAAGGCCCAGCTTGAAAGAGCCAAGCAGCTCTATCCTGAAAAAACAGATGGTGCAATTGCGGTGGCCGATGAGCTTCCCTATGAAAAATTAATACGGGGCATGGATATCATGCTGAATGCGGGCTTTAGTGCGATTTCGGTCTTAACAGGAGCACCTAAATAATGGCGATCCATAAGCCCGGCGAAAGATTTCGCTACAATAAAATTCTGAAGAAGCGCCAAAAGGGAAAGCGGGAAGTGACTGCAGAGCTTTCACTCACCGCCATGGTGGATATGTTTACAGTTCTCGTGGTGTTTCTTCTTCAGAACTACAGTGCTACGGGTGAAGTCATTTACATTCCGAAAGAGGTGCAGCTTCCTAAAGCTGCTAAAATTAAGGAACTCAAGCCTTCCGTAGTTGTGACTCTTTCCAACAAAGAAGTCTTGATTGGTCGAAAATCGATCATTACTTACGATGCGGTCAAAGCAATGGATTACGAAGTGATTCAGCCTTTGTTAGAAGAAGTTAAGCTTGCTCTTCAAAAGAGCAAAGAAGAATTCGATGCAAAGCTTCAGCAGCGTTTGAAAAAAGCGGTCAATCCTGAGGATCCAGTTGCTAGCGAAGAAGAAGATCTTAACGCATGGAACAAAGTCACAGTTCAAGCCGATAAAGGAATCGATTTCCTAACAGTAAAGAAGGTGATGTTGACTGTTTCTGAGGCTGGAGCCGGCGAACTTAATTTCGCGGTGATGAAAGAAGTAGAAAAGAAAGCAGAAAATAACGGCCTGTAAGCTCCGCATCGGCTAAGCTAATACCATGAAGCGACTTCGCTCCGGCATTTTTTTTACACTCCTCCTGCTGCTCTTTTTTGAGATTTGGATTGGTTTTCCGATTCCTATCGAAATGGCGCCACCGAACCGAAAAGCTCTCGTTGACGAAGCTGGCGAAGACAATGCTCAGCAAAAGGCAAAAGGCGTGCATCTTGTCGAAACAAGAGAAGGCCACAGGGACTGGGAGCTTTTTTCCGAGCTTGCTGAAAGCTCCCAAGGTATGGCTGCTTGGCAGCTGCAAAAAGTGAAAGTGCAGTTCTATCGAGATAAAATTATCGAATTCGTAGTGACAGGACAGACCGGATACTTTGACTCTAAAACTCGGGACATAAAAATTGAAGGAAATGTGCGAACCATCACTGCGAATGGTTACGTTATCGACACAGATTCCATTCATTTCCAAGCGGATCGTCGAATTCTAGAGAGTCCGGGCCTAGTCAGGATGAAATCACCCGCAAGAAAGGGCCTCGGCCCTGTGAGCTTCAAAGGTGAAGGTCTGGTCGCTTTTGTCGATAGTAAAGAGCTCGAGATTCGCAAAAATGTTGAGGCCCTTCATCCGATGAAGGATCAAAATCCAATGCGCGTGAACGCGCAAAAGGCTTTTTTTAAAACGATCGACTCTTCGGTGCGTTTCGAAGGAGCGGTCAAAGTCAGCAACGGAACCAAGCAAATCGAAGGTCCTAAGGCCCTGTTTCTTTATGCAGATGCAGCGGAGCGCTTGCAGTCGGTTAAGATGGATGGCGGGGTTCAGATGAAAGACAGCAATCGATACGCGACTTCCGACTCTGTGCGCTTTGATCCTGAAGTGAATAGCTATATTCTTTCTGGGTCGCCGAGAGTGGTGCAGGATTTGGATGAAATATTGGGCGAGGAGATCACTCTTTTGGAGGGTGGACGAAAAATTAAAGTGGATCGCATCAAGGCGCGAGTGGAGCAAGATTAATGAGCGAACTCAGAGTCCAGGGAATTTCTAAAACCTATAAAAAGCGCCGGGTGGTTCGCGATGTTTCTTTTTCGGTCGAGTCAGGCGAAGTTTTAGGCCTTCTCGGCCCCAACGGGGCGGGTAAAACCACTTGCTTTTATATGGTCGTGGGACTTGTGAAGCCGGATGAAGGAAAGATCTTTTTGGACAACATCGAAGTGGGGCAGTTGCCGATTTATAAGCGGGCGCGAGTTGGTATTAGCTATTTGCCTCAAGAGCCCAGCATTTTTCGAAAACTGACTACTGAAGAAAATATTCGGGTGGCGCTCGAAGCCCACGGTGCCAGTGCCGCCGAACGCAATGAAAAATTGGAAAAGCTTTTGAGTGAATTTCACCTCGAGAAAATTCGCGAAAGCGATGGGATGGCTCTTTCGGGCGGGGAAAGACGCCGTGTGGAAATTGCGCGTGCCTTGGCGGGTGATCCCAAGTTTTTACTTTTGGATGAACCTTTTGCGGGAATTGACCCCATTGCCGTAGCAGACATCCAAGAAATCATTCGACAGCTGAAAGCCCAGGGAATTGGGGTCCTGATTACTGATCATAATGTGCGCGAAACTTTGGGAATTTGTGACAGGGCTTACATTTTAAAGGATGGCCAGATTCAAGTCCAGGGTTCGGCAGACGAGATTGCAAATAACGAGCTAGCTAAAAAGTTCTATTTAGGCGAGAATTTTAAATTGTAGGGGTACTTCATGGCAAAGATGAGTCAACAAATGAAGATGAGTCAGACCCTGCGGATGACTCCTCAATTGCAGCAGGCCATAAAGTTGCTCCAATTGTCGCGCATGGAATTGGAAACAGCAGTTCGTTCTGAGCTCGAAGAAAATCCAATTCTTGAAGAGACTCCCGAAATCCAGCAAGAAGATTTCGAGCGTGTGAAGGAAGTTGAAAGTCAGCTCGAGCCTCCCCCTACAGAACAGCAAAATTCTGCAGCTCAAGATCCCCAGCGGCAGGATGAATTTGAGTGGGAAAATTATTTAGATTATCAATATAAGCAGCCAACGCAAGTTGGCGGCGCAAATGATGAGATCATGAATTATGAAAATCTCATTTCCACTCAGCAAACTCTGCATGATTATTTGCTATGGCAGGCCCGCATGGCTGGCTTTAATGATCAAGAGATGCTGGCCGCCGAAGTGCTGATAAACTACATCGATGACGATGGCTATATTTTGACTCCCTTGTCTGAAATTGCAGAGAGCGAAAAAGTGCCGCTTCAGGACCTAGAGGACACTTTACCATTTATCCATGAATTTGATCCTCCAGGAGTTGGCGCTCGGGACCTGAAAGAATGTTTGTTGGTTCAGGCAAAACATCTTGAGGAAGACACCAACGATTTCGTGCTTCTGATTAACAATCATTTGAAAGATCTTGAGAAACGTAATTTCGAAGGCATTGCTAAAGCGATGGGCCGGGATGTGCGTGAGATCGGTGAGCTGTGCAAAATCATTTTCACTATGGATCCCAAGCCAGGAAGGGCTTATGCACTTCCTGATACTCAGTATGTGACTCCGGATGTTTATGTCTACAAAGTTGGTGAGGACTACGTCGTTTCCCTCAACGAAGACGGCCTCCCTCGCCTGAGGATTTCGAATTTTTATCGGAACATGCTCAAGCAAGCCAGTGGTGGAAATAACAAGAACACTAAAGATTATATCCAGGACAAATTGAAGTCTGCAGTTTGGCTGATCAAGTCCATCCACCAAAGACAGCGAACGATTTTTAAAGTCACAGAATCGATTGTTAAGCACCAGCGGGAGTTTTTTGAAAAGGGCTCGGGTCATTTAAAGCCGATGGTCCTTCGAGATATCGCCGGAGACATCGGAATGCACGAATCCACCGTGAGCCGAGTGACGACAAATAAGTACGTTCATACGCCTCAGGGCATTTACGAGTTGAAGTATTTTTTCAATTCAGGCATCAGCACCAGCGATGGTGAGTCTATGGCCAGTGAATCAGTGAAAATCAAAATCAAAGAACTGATTTCCAAAGAAGACCACAAAGATCCTTTGTCGGATCAAAAGATCGTGGATCTGCTGAAGGAAGAGGGAATACAGATTGCTCGCCGTACCGTCGCAAAATACCGGGACGTGCTGAATATTCTGCCCTCCAGCCGTCGCAAAAAAATGATGTGAGCATTGAAGCTTAGGGTCGTTCAGCCTGCAAAGATTGAATGAATTTTTCCTGAGATCCCGTAAGCTTAAAGGCAGGATTTTGCCGACTCAGAGTTTTTTCCAGTTCTGACGCAGATTCGCCTAGCAAAATATGGGCAGCCATAATCATGGTGGAGGTTCTGCCGATTCCTGCCAAACAGTGAACGGCAATGGCCTGATCTTCGGATTTTGCCTCCTGAATCACTGCTGCCAAGCGTTCTGCTTGGTGCAGCTCGGGAGCCCCTAAGTCCTCAATTCCAAAATGGTGGGTCTCAAAGTGTTCTCCCAGTTCGTCTTTCCAGTGATGATTTTCTGTTAGAGTTATGATTTTTTTGATCGAAGCTTTTTTCAAATGCTGAATGTCTTTTTCTAGCTTCTCATCACAAAGGGTGAAATGAATTCTTCCTTCCTCCAACAAGCAATTTTTGAAAATTCTAGTTCTCTCGGCAAGGCGAGCCAGAACCTGTTCCAGGCCCTTTTCTGTTTGAAAAATCTCTAATGTCTTTGGGCCAGTCACTGAATCGAGTTGATAGAAGGAAAATGTCTTTGGCGCATAGCTCAGAAGATGTTCCTGAAAAGATTCAACTTCTGCTGAACCCGAAGAGAATCTGCCCAACCAACTGAGTAAAATTGCCTCATCAAAATTAAGGTCGTTGAAGTGAAAGGAATTAAAGCCCGGCCGAGCCATCCCAGCGACAAAATTTTCGCGAAACCACCAAAAAGCTCTCATAAGTCGACTCCTATCAGTCCTGGTGCTCCTAATCAATGCCTCGGAAATATTACTTCCACGCATTAGATTCTCTTATCCTCAATTTAACCAGAATTCTTTTGCCAAGCATTCGTCCAGCGTCCGATGATCTTTCACTAGGAGACTCACTTGGCCGATCTTTCTGTTTTGAAAGTTTTGTGCAAGAACTATCAGCTTGATGAAGCGCTGGCTTTTTCGAAGCAATTTGATTTCACCTATCCAGATCAATTTTTAGAAGCAGCTTCAACTTTGCTTTTTATTTACGGAGAGCTGGATTTAGCGGAAGAAATTCAAAGCTTAAAGACTCGAGTTTTCCAACTATCGGCTGAACAATATCCCTCCTGTCTGATTTGGTATTTGTTGGGACGCTTTGAGTACCAGGATCGCAAATTAGGTATTGCGCTCAAGCATTTTGAAAAGTGCCAAACCATGGCGGTACTTTCGGAGCATCGAGCACTTGCTTTGATTGGCCTGGCTTCGATTCATTTCTCCTTGGGTCAATTTGCTGAAAGCGACACTTTGCTTCGGCAGGTGGTGGGACTGAGTCAAGACATGAATACGAGGATTTCTGCACTCATTTGGCGCGCCAATGCGCTGATTAGCCAGGGTCGATCTGCAGAAGCCATGGTCACCCTAAACAATGCCTACGATTTGGCGCGAGACGATCGCAACCTTTACTTTATGATTCAAACCAAAATTTCAGAGATGGAATTTCAAATGCAAGAGGTGCGTCCTGATCTTGCGTATCATGCAATTCAGGCTGCTCTCAAATTAGTACCCGAGAACCAACTGGGTAAAACTCGTTCCCGTGTACTGGCTCTTTTAGCAAAACTGCCTCGGAAGAATGATAAAAAGGGTTTTGATCTTGTAAGCAGTGAAGGTCGGATGCAGCTGATACTGCCAGATGGCAGAGCCATCGATCTCAATAGGCAGCATTTGCTGATGAATTTACTGCAAGTGTTAGGAGCAGAACCCAGGGCCGCCATTTCTAAAGAGCAAATCTGCCGAGGACTCTGGGATAAAGCCTATCATCCTTTCGAAGATGACAATCGTATTTTTGCGACTATACGAAGACTCCGAATAACTCTTGAAGACACTGGCGCCAAGCCTCAGTTTATCCTCCAAACTGAAAAGGGTTATCTTTTAAATCCGGATTATTCTTTCCGTTTTTATAACTATCTATTACCGGCCTCTCAAGACTTCCAAAAAGCCACAGCCAGTTCCGAGGAGAACCAAGATGAAAAAGTTAAATCAGTCGAGCTTTAATTTTCTGAGCAAGCTTGTCTTGTGTCTGCTGCTTTCTGCAAGCTTTGATTTTGGCGCTGGAACTGCTTTGGCGGCAAGAATTGAAAAGGAATCCTCCAAAGGTAATGAGACTTGGCCCTTTCGAATGATCGGCGCTGACCGCGTTCATCAACTGCCGAACGGGCAAGGTGAGGGTGTCAAAATTTGCTTGATGTCGACGGGTGTGGACACGTCATGGCAGATTTTAGAAGGAGTGATCGCGGAGGGTCGAAATTTTGTTCCCGGTCAAAATCCTGAAGATTTTTCAGATTACTCACACAAATATGGTTCGATGCTGGCGGCCGTGATCGCAGGTCAGAGGCGTGAAAATTTTGTAGGTATCGCACCAAAAGCAAAAGTCGTTGTCGCTAAGATGATTGATAAAGATGGCTCTGTGGAGATCGGCACCATTCTCGAGGCTTTTGATTATTGTGTACAGAAAACTGCAGTCATTTACTTAGGTTTTGGTGGTGGAAATGAAAACAATATTTCCATGGATGCGCTTTTTGCCTCCGCGACACTGAACGGTAAGACTCTCATAGCAGCCGGAGGGAATGGGGGGGCCAGTCTCAGTTGGCCAGCTCGGCATGAGCAAGTGAAAGCCGTCGGCGTGGTCAATCATGATCGGAAGGTGACCAGCTATTCGCCACGCGATCCGCGAATCAGTTTTGTAGCTCCAGGTCATCAAATTCCAATCTGGATTGGACCTGGAAAATATCAACTTGTTACGGGCTCAGGATTTTCGGCGGCGATGGTTATTGGAGTCGAAGCCCTTCGAAGAAGTACGGGCTCTCCGATTTTGCGTGGGGCTGATTTGGGTTTGCCTGTCGAACTGCAGGGACTTGGCTTGATCGATGCTGGAGCCACTGTGCTTGGCTACTAAAGGTTTTGCCCGAAGCTCTATTGAACTTGCTGACCTGATCCCACTTTAATATTTTCTGGGACATATCTTTCTGTTCGAATGGGAGGCCTCTGTGGAGGAGGCTTCGTCGAGTCAAAATAGGCAGGGCCTGTTGCAGTTGATTTTCCAACCAATGGATTCACCCGAGCAGCAGAAGAATTAACTGAACTCAAGCTGGCAACCATCAAGAAGATCAATTTCGAGTAAAAACGAATCGCCATTCGGAGTCCCCCTTGGATCATGAACCTAAAGTTTACCTGAGCTTCCTTCGAAGCTCAATCGAACGGCTCATTTCGAGGCAAGGGAAGCAATGGATTTTACTACTGACTTTTAATGTCGGTCCAAGCTTTCTCGTACTCCTGGGTGAAGTCTCCAATATCTTCAATTTTCTCAAGTTTATCCAGCTGCGCTTTCGGAGGAAATAGCGCCGTATTATTTTGAAGCTCAACAGGCAAAAGAGCTTTTGTTTTTGTTAGGACCGGACCAGCGCGGATGTTTTTGACGAATTCCACATTGTTTTCCACTGACAGCAAAAAGTTTATTAAAGCTCGAGCTTCTGTCAAACGATTGCTGCCTTTAATTATCACCAAATTATCTATAGCAAAAGCTCCACCATCATCGGGAATGATGAATTGAATTTTTCCATCAGTCTTTGCGGCCGCCTGAAGGGCATCCGTCGAATAGGCCTGAGCCACTGCAACTTCCTTGTTGACGAGGGCATCCACTGTTTCGCTTCTAAACATTTTAATTCTTTGCCGGGCCTTTTTAACGATCTCAGTAGCTTTTTTAAGTTCTTCTAGTTGAGTCGAGTTGATGCTGAAACCCAAACTTTTGAGCGCAGCAGCCATCACTTCTCGCACATCATCAAGCAGCGAAAGTTTTCCTTTCAAATCTTCCCGGGAAAAAAAATCTTTCCAAGATTTTAGATCTTTCTTGTAAAGATCTTTATGGATGGCAATTCCAGTCGTTGACCAAGCATAGGGTACAGAAAATTCGTTGGCTGGATCATAGGACTTGCCCAGAAAATCAGGACTGAGCTCTTGAGAATTAGGAATGGATTTTATCTCAATCTTTTCTAACAGAGAAAGTTTCGACATGATTTGTACCATGTAATCTGAAGGCACAGCCACATCGATGCCGGAGGCTCCAGACTGAATTTTCGCCAACAGTTCTTCATTAGATGAGAAGTTTGAAATATTCAATTTTATGCCAGTGGATTCCATAAACTTTTGTTGCTGAGCTTCGGTTAAGTAATTAGCCCAAATCGAAAGATTTACTTCTTTGCCCGAAGTGGATTTTGCCGCCTCGGCGGCTGCGGGAGCCGAAGCATCAACGACAGGAGAAGCTGCTTCTTTTTTGCCCGTGCAGGCAAACCCAATAAGGAGGAAACTGAAGGACCACATCATTTTTTTCATCAAGTGCCTCATAATTATTTGTCAAAAAAAGATCCCTTGAATACAGTCAGGCCCGACTATGATTCAAATTCGCTCGCTCCGCAAAGATTTTCCTGCAGATCAGAAAGGTCAGTTCCAAAGGGTGCTGGATATTTCTAGTTTGGAAATTGGTAAGGGTGAATTTGTGTCCCTGTTAGGCCCCAGCGGTTGCGGAAAAACGACCTTGCTCCGGACTCTTGCGGGTCTTGAAATTCCAACTCAAGGTCAAATTTTTTTGCAAGGAAGAGACGTCACCCACCTTCCCGTTCAGGATCGTCCCATCCACACCGTTTTTCAAAAATATGCGCTCTTTCCTCATCTCACCGTTTTTGAAAATGTTGCCTTTTCTTTGCGAATTCGAAAGATTTCTGATTCGGAAATTCAAAAGCGGGTCTTGGAAGCATTAGCAATGGTGCATATGCAAGATTTTTCCGGTCGAAAACCAGGCAGCCTTTCTGGAGGACAAAGTCAGCGCGTGGCATTGGCGCGGGCCTTCGTCAACCGACCAGAGCTTTTGCTTTTGGATGAACCCTTTTCTGCGCTGGATCCACAGCTCCGTGGAGAAATGCAAAACGAGCTCCGTGAGCTGCACAAGAATTTGGGAATTACATTTATTATGGTCACTCACGATCGTTCTGAGGCTTTTGCTTTATCGGATCGCATCGCAGTCATGGAAAAGGGTCAGATTAGGCAGTACGCCTCACCCGAAGAAATCTACAGTCGACCCAACTCGCTCAGTTCGGCTCGAATTTCGGGAGACGTGTTTCTTCTTCAGCTGCAGGGACGGTTTCTGCAAGCGAATGGAAATTATGAGTTTGAAATTGAAGCTATCGCTGGAGCTTCTGATCCAAAACTGAGGGGAATCAAAATTCAGGCTAGGCTGGGAGATTCCAGACTTTTCACCGCGAGCGAAACTCTTGTCATGATCCGGCCAGAAAAATTGCTCTTTCATTCTGAAGCGCTGCCGTCTGGAATCCCAATTCAAGTTCAGCAAAGTGTTTTTGTGGGAGACCGCACGCAGCTCTATTTTGTTTTGGGAAGTGGTCAGGGAAAAGTCTTTCAGGCGGCCTGCCTAACCAACAATCGATTGAGCTTTAATTTAAATTCAAAATTTTATCTTTCGATTCCCGCAGAGGGGGCTTTCTTCTTTCCCTCCACGGCGGAGCAAGTTGAAGAATGTCCAAACTAAAATTTTTGCAGTGGCCTTTTTTGCTATGGATGTCTTTTTTTATCTTGTTTCCAAGTCTCTATGTGATTTTTCTCAGTTTCGCTGTTCGAGGAACCTATGGTGGAATTGTGTGGAGCCTGGGGCTCCAGGGTTACCTGCGCAGTCTCGATCCAATTTTTTTGCAGCTTCTTTCTCGCTCCTTGACGTTGGGAGCTTTGACGACCTTGATCTGTCTAGTTTTGGGAGTTTCCCTGTCCTGGTATCTTGCAAGCCAGTCCAGGCAGCGTCGCATCCAGCTTTTTGCATGGATCTGCATTCCTTTTTTTATAAATTTAGTTTCCCGTATCTATGCACTTCGCTCTGTCCTCGGACATGATGGTCCTGTGGCTCAGTTTGCCGGTCTGTTGGGCTTTTCGGAAATCGATTTGTTTTCAATATCGCAAAATCAATATTTGGTTGTCTATGGCATGGTGGCCACCTATCTGCCCTACATGCTTTTCCCAGTTTTTGTGTCTATGGAAAGTTTTGATTTTTCACAAGTTGAAGCGGTCTATGATTTGGGCGGTAGCGCATGGCTGTCTCTTCGAAAAATTATTCTTCCCCAAATTGCTCCGGCATTGCTTGCTGGCTCAATGATGGTGTTTGTTCCAGCTTGTGGTGAGTATGTCATCCCTGATTTGCTGGGCGGGGCTCGAGTGATGTTGGTGGGGAATTTGATTACTGATCAGTTTCTGCGTTCGCGAGATTGGCCTTTTGGCGCCGTGATCGCAGTTCAATTGATGGTCGTTCTTGGAATGATTTTGGTTCTGCTGCGTAAAGTCCTGGTTCGACGATTGGAAATTCAAGGTGGATGAGGTCCGTCGCCCTCCAGTGCCCTGGGTCATTCGCAGTTTATTTTTTGTGGTGGCTGCGGCCCTTTATTTGCCGCTTCTTCATTTGGTTGTGAGTTCAGTCCACTCGGCAGATGGTTGGAGCTTTCAGTGGTATATAAAAGTTCTCCGGAATGACTTTTGGATGGACGCACTTGGCCTGAGTCTATTTTTGGGTGTGACCTCTGCCACGATCTCTACGATCCTCGGCGGTGCCGCAGCCTTAGGTTTTCGTTTTAGTCCAAGTCCTGCTGTCTCTTCATTTTCATTGATGACTTTTTTGATGCCAGAACTTGTTTTTGCTTTGGCTTTACTTTCTTGGTTTGCGTCTTTGACATTTTCTTTGGGTTTTCTGAGTCTTTTGGTGGCGCATGTGACCTTCAGTCTGAGCTATACATTTTTTATCTGCCGCAGTCGGTTGGAGAAACTTGAACCCTGGATCGAAGAAGCTTCTTTAGACTTAGGAGCAACTCCTCTACAGACCATTTGGCGAATCCATTTGCCCATTCTTGCGCCGACTCTCATTGCAAGTTTTTTGATTGGCTTTTTGCTCTCTTTCGATGACTTTCTAATTTCGTATTTCGTCAGTGGGGCCGGCTTCGATACCTTGCCTATGAAGCTATTTTTCTCAATGAAGGCGGGTTTTACTCCGGAACTCAATGCTCTTGCTGCGCTAATGGCTGGGATTTCAGCCCTCGCAGTCTATATGGTTACTCGGATTCTTCACGATTGAAGTTTCTTAAACTGGCAATACTTAGGCGAGCCAGTTTTTATTTGTTCAGAGAGCCACCCGCAAATTGATAGGCCCGGTTGATGTTATAGAATAAGTCCGTGTGCATTCCTGCAATCTGTTCTTGGTCTTGGACTTCGGTAGCGGCAGGTTCACGGTGCGGAAATATCGCATTCAAAATCGAGCTATCGCTGATAAATTTCGGCAAATAGCCCAGCCATTTTGGTCTTGAGATTGAGCTTTTGACAGCAGGAACACTTGCGACTTTGGCAGAAGTGCCTGCAATTTTGCGTAAGGGGACCTTTTCGTTCGGATCTAAATTCGCGATGGACCGGATGCTGAATGACTGCGGTGATTTTAGTTTCGAATTTGCTTTTTCTTCTGCAGAGCTGGCCGCGCTGCGAGCGCTCTGGAATGAGGAAAGTAAGCTTCGCTCTTCGCTTGTCAGACCACCCTTTACTTGCGCTCGAGACCCGCCAGCGCTCTGAACATAGCCATCACCTTTCGAGAGATAGCCATCAAAAAGAGAGCCTTGCTGATGAGGCGCGGTTGCGGCCAGGGAGTTTCCTTGGCTGAGCAGTGCAGCCGATTTTTGAATATCTGCCAGAAGGTTTTCGGGACCATTGGGGGCTTGGTGAGCGTAATAATTGACGTTAACAACGGACTTGGGTGGGCTGCCGCCCTTCGCCATTTGTTGAGGAGTTCCACCTTTTTTGTTTTGCTGATTTCTCATTTCCATTTCAGCCAATGCGCGAAGTTCTTCTTCTGTGAGTTCTTCTTTTTTCTTCAGCGATAGTCTCCTCAGTTCCGCTGGCGAATAGTATCTTGTGGGGCTGTCTATCTTAGTTTGTGATGTTGTTGAGGACAGCCGATTCCCGCCCAGATAAGATTCTTCGTTCACCATTACTGGGCCGTGAACGGGAGCTTCATTAGGATCAATACGGTTTGCCCTCAAGAGCGGGTCATCGGCTGCATTTTTCGAGTTGGGAGGAGCGCTACTTGAAGAAGCAGAAAATGATCCTGCCGTTGATGCGGCTGAGTTAAGTTGGGTGTTCGGTAAATCATCTGGGTTTCTTGAGTTAGATCGGTCACTTCTCGAATTGAGTCTCTGGGTCTGTCGATCCTGACCCTGACTACTCTCTGCAGAATTTTCGTTGCTACTATTTCTTTTATCTTTGGAGTTCTTCTTTCGCTCAGAATCCTCGTCCCGCTCATTCTGTTTGTCATCTTCCTTGTTATTCCGGGACAGGCAACCGAAATCACCCTTTTGGCAGGTTTTGAAAGTTCTATCAATTTTGATTTCGTACTCCGCCTGCGTCTTTGCAAGAATGCCTAGCCAGTAGTTACGTTCAGCATCTGTTTTTGCCTTCCGGATTTTTTCATCAATCTCTGAGACTTTTTCTTTCGACTTTTTGACCATTCGGTCAAACTCTTTGCAGCCACACTCTGTGCTTGGAGTGGCGGAATAAAGCCTCGGTGAGAAACCCAAAGTAAATAGTAGAGTGAGGATTAAAAAAGACAAGCTGAGCTTGAAAGATCCCCACATCATCCGCATGATTTCAGCTTACCACTGAAATCGGTGAGATGTGGTGCCAGAGTTAATTCAGCATCTCAGTCTGCGCCATTTTTGTATCACTCTCTTTCGATCTCTATCTTTGTATCTCAAGATGAGACATCTCTTCAGCTCAAAATAAGAAGTTCTGTTTTTTTAGCGATCTTCTTGCATAATTGAACTTATGAAACCTGCCGTTATGGTGAGCCTCACTTTGCTTTGCCTCGTTTATGTTGGGAATGCCTGCATGAAGTCGGGGTTTAAGGCTGACGTCGTCAACGACGACAGTAATAAATTTTCCACTTGTGCGGCCGACGAAGCTTCGCTCAATCGAAGTTTTCTTGCTGATGCTCAGATTGGTTATATCGGTGAAGATCGCGTCAGCTATTCTCCCTATGATGACTCCAACGTTATAATTCATGGTGACATGATTGTGCCCGCTGACGGCGGACGTCTTCCTTCAAAACCAGCGCCAGCAGGAATTAGTCAGGGGGTTGGGGCTAAGCTAGGCGCCTTGTGGGCCAATGGTCGCATTCCTTATAAAATTCCTCTGAACTTTCCCAATCGCAGTCGGATTGATGCAGCCATCGCGCATTGGAATACAAAACTGAGTGGAGTGATTGAACTTGTGCCCTGGTCCAACGAAACCCATTTCGCAAGCTTTAAGGAAATTGCGAACGGTTGCGCAGCCGTCGTTGGATTCCAAAGCTTAGGTGCCCACGAGATTTCAATTTCTTCTGCCTGCAGCGAAGGAAATATTATCCATGAAATAGGCCACATCATTGGCCTCCAGCATGAACAAAATCGCTTGGATCGAGATTCTTTTGTATCGATCAATTGGGCCAAAATACAAGATGGTTATGCCCCCAATTTTGAAACAGATGCTGTTCGTTACAAAAACTATCGCTCTTATGATTTTGGCTCCATCATGCACTATTTCTTGTCTCAATTTTCTAAAGATGGGTCGAATACCATTGTTCCCAAGGTCTCGATTCCCGCGGACATCGTCGTGGGTCAGCGAGTTCAGCTTTCAAGGGGAGACATCAATTCCGTGCGCGAGATGTATGGCTTTCCTCCGCTCGATGGAGTCGAAGAACCCGTGCTGCCTCCATCTGGAGTCGCGGGAATTGCGGGCTCTTACTACCAGACATTGGATTTTCAAGATCTGCGCGCCAGTCAGTTGGATCAAGCCATCGATTTTGAATGGGGAATTGAATCCCCACAGGCTAAAATTAGTGGGACGAACTTCTCCGTACGCTGGAGGGGTTGGTTGATCCCAGAAGTCACGGGGGACTATCAATTTGAGATCGTTTCCTCAGGTGCTTTCAAAGTGATGATGGATGCGACAACTGTGTTTGAAAATAAAAAGAATAGACAGAAAAACTCTTTTGTCTCCCGCTATTATAACCTGAATTCGGGTCAAAAAATCCGTATCGTTGTCGACTACGTGGCAATGTCTTCAGAGAACTCCATCAAGCTGAGATGGATCAAGCCAGATGGAACAGAAGAAGTTGTGCCAGCGTCTCAGATGGTGGCCGATGACAGCGCTATCAAAGAGCTGGAAAACCTTTGTACAGTAGTCAATTAGTGGTCAATTAGAGGTCGCCCCAAACTGAGAAAGTTAGAATTTTTTCAGAAAGTCCTCAGCATTCTCCTAACAAATACCGATAGAATAATAACAAAGCGGATACCAACCTCCGATTTCCGCGGAGGTAGCAAGGAGACAAGCATGAGGTTTCAGTTTAGCTTTCATCAAGTGGATGTATCGCCATCCCTGAGGGACTACACCGAGGAGCATTTTGCAAAAGCGGGTCTTTTACTTTTGAAGGCCAGTCAGTGGAAAGTTTTTTATTCGATGATTCGGCACGAGTGTCATGTGTCGGTATCTGTGCAGTGTGGTTGGGGCCATTTTAAGGCTTCAGCACGTACGGACGATTTCTACGCATCTGTTGATCAAGTGGCTGCCAAGCTGGAAAAGCAGTTTCTCAAACGCAAAGAAGTCCTCCAGCATCATAAAAAACCAGAAAGAACCAAACAGGCGCGCCTGACAAGACTGCTTCCCGAGGCAGAAATGGCTTCACCAGCCTACTTCAAAAAGACCGGATAGGTCTTGCCCTGAAAGGGGCCCTTTGCTAGCCTTCCTTCGATTCCAATTCAAAATAAAGATCTATTTTTTGGAGCGAAGGAGCGGCTAGTAATGTCAAAGCAATATCTTTTTACAAGTGAATCAGTATCCGAAGGTCATCCCGATAAAATGGCGGACCAGATCAGCGACTCCATCCTGGATGCCATTCTGACTCAGGATCCCATGGCCCGTGTGGCTTGCGAAACTTTGCTTACGACAGGTTTGGTTGTGGTTGCCGGCGAGCTTACGACTTCAGCAAAAATCAATGCTTCGGAGATTGCCCGCGAAACAATCAAAAAAATTGGCTATGATCACACCGATAAGGGTTTCGACTATAAGACCTGTGGAGTTTTGGTTTCCATGGGTCAACAGAGCCCTGACATTGCTATGGGTGTAAAGAACACTCTCGCAGAAGATCAAGGTGCCGGGGACCAAGGCTTGATGTTCGGTTATGCTGTCAATGAAACTCCGGAATTCATGCCTCTTTCAATTTCAATGTCTCACCATTTGATGGAAAACTTGGCTCAGCTTCGTAAAACGAACAAAGTGAACTGGCTTCGCCCAGATTCAAAAAGCCAAGTCACCGTGGAATACGAAAACGGAAAAGTAAAACGCATTGATTCCGTGGTGGTTTCCACTCAACACGCCGAAAATGTAACTCACAGTGAAATTAAAGAATTTGTCATCGAGCATTTGATCAAGAAAACCCTTCCTTCAGACTTTCTGGATTCTAAAACTAAATATTATATCAACCCCACGGGGCGCTTTGTTACTGGCGGACCCATGGGAGACGCGGGTCTCACAGGCCGAAAAATTATCGTCGACACCTATGGTGGACATGGTGCCCATGGCGGCGGTGCTTTCTCTGGAAAAGATCCTTCGAAAGTGGATCGTTCGGCTGCTTATGCAGCTCGAAACGTGGCAAAGACGATTGTCGCGGCAGGCCTGGCTGAAAAATGCCTTGTTCAAGTTGCTTATGCAATTGGAGTGGCAGAACCCGTCAGTATATTTGTGCAAGATTACGGAACTAGCAAAGTCGGCAGCGATGTTCTCTCTCAAGCAGTCCCCAAAATTTGGAATTTGAAGCCAGCGCATATCTTGAAAGAATTTGATTTGCTCAGGCCTATTTATGCCCAGACTGCTGCTTATGGACACTTCGGTCGTTCCCAATTTCCATGGGAAAAAACACCTAAAGTGGATCAATTGAAAGACGTAGTTAAATCCCTGACTCGATAGTTAGGGCATTTCGCCTGACCCACAAGTTAGGCCAGAAAGAATCAGTGAGGCTCACCTGATGGACCAAAAGTTCATCCGAAATTTTTCGATCATAGCTCATATCGATCATGGCAAGTCCACACTGGCAGATGCTTTATTGGCAGAGACCGGTGCGCTTTCCGCTCGGGAAGAAAAAGCCCAGTTCCTAGATAATATGGAACTCGAGCGAGAGCGTGGCATCACCATTAAAGCTCAAACTGTGTGTTTGAATTTCAAATCCCAAAATGGAAACCAGTATCAAATCAACTTGATCGATACTCCGGGGCACGTGGATTTCAGCTATGAAGTCTCGCGCTCATTGGCCGCTTGTGAGGGCGCTATTTTGGTTGTGGATGCGGGCCAGGGAGTCGAAGCTCAAACCTTGGCAAACGTGTATCTTGCTATGGAAAATAACCTCGAAATCATCCCGGTCTTGAATAAAATAGATCTTCCTCAGGCGGATCCTGAGGGTGTTAAAAAGCAGATCCAAGATTCCGTGGGTTTGGATTGTTCCGGGATTGTTTTGGCTTCTGCGAAAGAACGCATTGGCATGAGAGAAATTCTTGAAGCCATTGTTGAAAAAGTGCCACCTCCGGCTGGGGATCGCAATTTGCCTTTGAGGGCCTTGATTTTTGACTCTTGGTTTGATGCCTATCAGGGTGTCGTGGTGTTGATTCGAGTGATGGAAGGCTCCATCCGCAAAGGCGAGCATGTCAAGTTCATGGCCACGGATCGGGACTATGAAATTCTGCGCATGGGAAAAAATGCGCCTTTCCCTGTCGCGGTGGATTCGCTGTCGGCTGGTGAAGTGGGTTTCGTTATTTGTGGAATAAAAGACATCCGCGATGTCAAAGTCGGTGATACGATGACCTCCACAAAAAAACCTGCCACAGAACCATTGCCGGGCTTTCAAAAAATCAAACCCATGGTCTTTGCTGGAATTTTCCCGATTGTCGCCACAGATTATGAAAATTTAAAAGATGCACTCGAGAAATTGGTGTTGAACGATTCCTCTTTGACCTATGAAGTGGAAAAATCTCAGGCTTTGGGCTTTGGCTATCGTTGCGGTTTTCTGGGGCTTCTGCACATGGAGATCGTCCAGGAACGCTTGGAGCGAGAGTTCAATCTGAATCTGATCACTACGGCGCCAACGGTTGTCTACAGAGTCTATCTGCACGACGGGACCGAAATTATCCTCGATAATCCGACCCAATTGCCACCGGAAACTAAAATTCTGCGCATGGAAGAGCCTTTCGTAAAGGTCACCCTGCACACTCCGACGGAATACATTGGGGTGATTATGAAGCTTTGTGAAAATAAACGGGGTCAGCAATTACGTCTGGATTACATCACCGAGCATAAAGTGATTTTAGAATACAAAATTCCCATGAATGAAATCGTCATGGATTTCTATGACCGGCTCAAATCCATCTCTAAAGGTTATGCCTCGATGGAATATGAGCTTTTAGAATTTGAAGATGCGGACTTGGTAAAAATGGATATCTTGATCAATGGGGAAGCCATTGATGCCCTTTCGTTGATTATTCATCGTTCGAAAGCACAAACAAAAGGCAGACTGCTCACGGAAAAAATGAAGGAACTCATTCCTCGTCAGCAGTATCAGGTCGCTATTCAGGCGACCATTGGGGCAAAAATTGTGGCTCGTGAAACTCTCGGGGCTTTGCGTAAGGATGTGACAGCAAAGTGTTATGGGGGAGATATTTCTCGTAAGCGAAAACTGCTAGAGCGTCAAAAAGAAGGCAAAAAACGAATGAAGCAGATCGGTAGTGTGGAAGTGCCTCAGGAGGCCTTCCTCGCTATTCTGAAAGTGGAAGATTGAGATCGTCTCAAGATTCACGCAGACCACTTCTATCAGAAAGAGTCTCAAAGTTTTTTTAATCAGCACCTTGGAAAGGGAACCAGTCTCGTGAGCAGTAACGAAAATTCAAGTGAAAAATCAAAAGGCAAAGCCAAAGGTGAGAAAGAAATTCCAGCAAATAAATTTGACTGGACCACTAAATATTTTTGGACGGAAGGTTTTGGTTCGCTGCTGGTTGCAGTTTTTATCGCGCTGTTCATACGTTGGGCTTTTTTCGAAGCCTATGTCATTCCTTCTCAGAGCATGTTTCCTTCACTTTTGATTAATGATCATATTTTCGTGAATAAGTTTGTCTATGGGCTGCGTATTCCTTTCAGCGAAAAGTGGCTCGTCAAATTTAGCGAGCCCGCCCGTGGCGAAGTGATTGTCTTTAAATATCCTCGGGATATGAGCACTTTTTACATCAAGCGCGTCGTCGGTTTACCTGGTGATAAGATTTTTTATGAGAATGGAACTCTTTATTTGAATGACCAACCCATGGAAAAGAAAGTTCCCACCAGCACTTGGGATTTAGATTGGCTTCGTGATGCAGATTTTCAAAAAGACGGCAGTACTTTCGATAAAAAAGACAACTACACTCATTTTACTGAAGTTCTGACTGATAAAGATACCGGCAAAACTGTCGATCACAGTATTTTAGTTCGTAAAGGTGATATTTACGATACTTTCGGGCCTGTCACTGTACCTGCGGATCATCTTTTTATGATGGGTGACAATCGAAACAATTCGGCAGACAGCCGAAGTTGGTCTTTTTTGCCAAAGGAAAATATTCTTGGTCGAGCAAGTGTTGTGTGGCTGTCCTGTGAAGAAAAGTTGCCAGTGCTTTCATTTCTCTGCAACCCGGTGGCGGTTCGATTCGGTCGATTCTTTCATAGCATTGAATAGAGATGGTTGACCAAAGACCTACATGGCTAACGGCCTTTGGCTGGTTGTTGTCGCCAATCCTTTTAATATTGAGCATTCGTTGGCTCTTTTTCGAACCCTATGTAATTCCATCAGGAAGTATGATTCCTCAGCTTCTTGTCCACGATCATATCTTGGTGAACAAGATGAAGTATGGTGTCCGAGTTCCCTTCGGCAGCACTTGGTTGGCGAAATGGGGAAAGCCTCAGCGAGGTGAGATTGTCGTTTTTCGCTATCCAAATAATCCCGACGTTTTTTATGTTAAACGAGTGATTGGCCTCCCGGGGGAGCGCATTTCCATCAGTCATGGAGTCGTTCAGATCGATGGTCAGCCCTTGGAGCTGGCCGAGCAAGCAGTAGACTCAAAGGACCTCGAAGAAAACCCAGATTCTGAGTTCCGGTATTTTCTGGAGAACCGCAATTACCAAGTGCGATATCTCAACAAGGAAGAGGCTGAAATGGAAGCCATTGATCTGCCCGAAGATCATTACTTCATGATGGGTGACAATCGCGATCAATCGAGTGATTCTCGGTCTTGGGGCTCCGTCCCTTTTGAAAATCTGATCGGGACTCCGGTCTTGGTCTGGTTGTCCTGCGAAGAGACTTTTGAAACTGCACGATTTTTATGTGATCCTTCTCAAATGAGATGGCAGCGAATTTTGATGCGTCTTTAGGGCTCGAAACGCTTCCTTTTGCAACGGGAGACAATGAAAAAGCTACCATGGCGCGACTACCTTGAAAATGTCCTGATTGCCGTTCTCCTGGCTCTTGTTGTCCGTACTTTTGTGATCTCCGGTTACAAGGTTCCAAATCACTCGATGGCGCCCGCAATTCAGGCGGGTGATTTTATTTTTGCGTGGAGGCTTCCTTACGGAGTAAAAATCCCCCTTCTGCAGATGAAACTCTGGCCGGCTCTGCCCAGTCGTGGAGACGTCGTGGTGTTTTCCTTTCCAGAGCAACCCCGTAAAATCTATGTGAAGCGAGTGATCGGCCTTCCTGGGGACTCGGTGGAATTGAAGGGCGATCGCCTTTGGGTGAACGGTCGAGAGCTTGAATACAGTCTCGTGGATTTTCCTGATTCTCCAGCTCAGTCTCTTGGTTTTGAGCCAGTGGGAGGCATTCGTTTGGCCGATGAGAAGGCAAATGAAGGTGCGCGTAGGGTGTTTTTGCCAGAAGCGGGGAAAGGCCAGGATTTTCCTGAAGTCCGCGTACCCAATGGGCAGGTTTTTCTTCTCGGCGATCATCGAGTGACCAGTGATGATTCTCGCTATTGGGGGAGCGTACCATTTGAGCGAATTGATGGCAGAGTTTTTATGATTTGGCTGTCGCTGCGGTGGAATTTGGAATCTGGCCAAAGTTTGCCAGAATTGCGTTGGGATCGGCTACTCTCTCCAGTCCATTGAGGATGGATCATTGACACCATAATTAGGCTGCACTAGTTTGGGCTTCAATGCCGAAGCTAGGCGCTTCCTTTATTGATTTCAAAAATTGGACAAGTTCGGAAGTCTATTCTCTCTTTCAATCTGCAAAAAATATTGAATCGAACTCCAAAACAGTTCGTAATTCGAGCGGAGCCACAGCGGCCCTTTTGTTCTTTGAGCCCAGCACACGCACTCGAATGAGTTTCGAAACAGCTTGCCACCGGCTTGGCCTGTACCCTCTCATTCTTGATACTGCCGGAGGCACCTCTCTGGAAAAAGGTGAGTCTGTCGAGGATTCAATTTTTAACATTGCTGCCATGAACCCAGTTTTGCTGATCATTCGGTCCAGCGGCTCACTCAATTTTCCTGAGATTTGCAGTCAGCTCGCGGTTCCTGTGATCAACGCAGGTTGGGGGGCTTTCGGACATCCCACACAAGCTCTGCTTGATGCATTCACGCTTTTTAAAAAATGGGGAAAGTTGGAAGGCAAAAAGCTGCTCGTTGTTGGAGACATTAAGTTTTCGAGAGTGGCAGCTTCACATTTTGAGCTTTGTTCCCTTCTTGGCTACGAGATCGCAGTCTGTGGACCTGCGGAATTTCTACCTCCCAAAGAGGAAAGCTTTGCGAAAGGCATCGGACGATTTGAGGATCTCAAAGATGGTCTTGCTTGGGCAGACGCCGTTATGATGCTCAGGTTTCAGTTCGAAAGACATTCAACGGATCTTCAGTTTTCGGAAGAAAATGTAAGGAAGAGTTTCGGATTGACTTCTGAGACCTTAAAGTTGGTCCCTCCAAATGTACAAATTATGCATCCCGGTCCCGTCAATCACGGTATCGAGATGGACGATCAAGCCTTAAAAGATCCTCGAAGCCTCGTGCTTCAGCAAGTGACCAATGGGGTTTTCATTCGGCAAGCGCTCATAGAAAAAGTGCTCCAAAAGGATTTAGCATGAAAAAAGCATTTCTGATTTTAGAAACTGGTGAAGCTTTTGAAGGAGTCTGGCGCGGAGGTCAACCTCGAGCTGGCGAAGTCGTATTTAATACTTCGCACTCGGGCTATGAGGAAATCGCTACCGACCCCTCTTATTTCAAACAAATGATTGTCATGACTGCACCCATGCAAGGGAACTACGGCGTGAGTAAGTCGTTCTGGGAATCCAAGCAATTTTGGATCGAGGGCTTTATGGCTCTTGAGATTCAACAAAGCGAAAGGGATCATGCTTGGCTCAGCCGTTTGGATGAAATGAAAATTCCAACAGTCTCCGCTCTGGACACTCGGCAAATTGTCCTCCGCTTGCGCGAGGGGGGCACTCCTTGGGGTGCTCTGCTGCCTGCAATGACAAAAGAGGAAGCCTTAATTGAAGGTCAAAAGTTAATTGCAGCAGTCCGAGGAATTGACAAGGACTGGGTTTGGCTGGTTTCACGTCGAACCATAGAAGTGCGTCGAGGTGAACGTACGCAGGGTCCTCGAATTGCCGTTTTGGATTTTGGCTCGAAAGAAAATATTCTCCGTGAATTGGATCGGCGGTGTTCTGAAATCCATGTGTTTCCATCGCGAACGAGCGCTGAGGAGATTATGGCAATCAAACCGGATGGCCTTTTCCTGACGAATGGGCCCGGCGATCCAGGCGATGTGCAGCAAGCACCGCAGACGGTGAGAGCCTTATTAGGGAAAATTCCAATTATGGGTATTTGTATGGGTCACCAAATTCTTGCGATTGCTTTGGGGGCAAAAACCTATAAATTGAAGTTTGGGCATCGGGGCGCCAACCACCCCATTCGCGATCAACTGTTGAATATCGTTTATATGAGCAGCCAAAATCATGGCTACGCAGTTCAACAAGATACTTTACCGAAAAATGTAACTGTGACTCACATCAATTTGAATGATCAAACGGTTGCTGGAATTTTTTCTCCCGCTTTGAATTGTTTGGGTGTGCAATATCATCCAGAGAGTCATCCTGGGCCGCACGAAGCCAGCAAGCTGTTCGACTATTTCGTGGATAGAATGGTGTCTGTTGAGGGACGAAAATGACTGATGCAGCTATTGAGCCCCTCTCCGCTAAACAGCGGCAGCAAAGCTATTACCTCTTTCTAGATAAATGTTTGACTCACTTTGTTCAGGGACAGTTTGCGGAAGAATTGGTCCGCGCTCGTAATATTTTTTTCGAAAGTTCCAGTGTCGTCGATGAAATATCCGCCGCTTATGAAATGCGAATGGCACAGTTTTTTGATTGGTATTTCTTCGATTACGAACTCATGGGTTATGGTCTTACGCCGCTGAATTCCTTGAACATGATTCGCGGTTTGCGGCTGGAGCCCGAAGAGCAGGCCTTGATCGAGCCCCTGAAAGCAAACCGGCACAGCTTGTTTGAAATTCAGAAGCTCAGAGGCGAGGAGCTTATTCTGAAGGATTTACTTCGCGGCGATAAAGTCCATGTTCCAGTTGGTGATGTGAAACTTGAGGGCACAGAAATTTTCGAAGCCCGCCTGCTGCCCTTTCAAAAATCTCAAAGTGGTTTTCTCACCGCAAGTCGGGAACAATGGGTTTTCAGTAGGGGCTTTTGTTTTCATCCCCACGAAGCGGTTGCCTATATACAGTCCGAAATTAAAAAGCATCGAAAGAATCCAGACTACGGCGCCAATGAAATGATGCTGAAGTTGCTGAAAATGAAATACAAAGCAGAACGATTGCGCCACGTACGTATCGATATGATTTATTCCGACAATCCGTATTTTAGCTGATAAAGGGTGAATGTTTATGCCAATGAGATCTGATATCAAAAGAGTAATGATCATCGGCTCTGGGCCGATCGTGATTGGTCAAGCTTGTGAGTTCGACTATTCTGGCACTCAAGCCTGCAAAGCCCTGATGAGTCTTGGCTTGGAAGTCATTCTGGTGAATTCAAATCCCGCCACAATCATGACGGATCCGGGAATCGCTACTCGCGTGTATGTGGAGCCTCTGCGTAAAAATGTTTTGGAAAAAATCATCGAAGCGGAAAAGCCTCAGGCCATCATTCCGACTTTGGGAGGCCAAACGGCCTTAAACTTGGCGCTGGAGCTTCACGAGGCTGGTATCCTAGAAAAGCACAACGTGATTTTACTGGGTGCAAATCCCACGGTTATTCGGGCAGCAGAAGATCGAGAAATTTTTCGTTCTATTCTGGACAAAGTCGGCGCTCGCTATCCGAAAAGTCACATGGTTCGAAATCTGGCCGAAGGCATGCGTGCAGCAAACGATCTCAATTATCCGATCGTCCTTCGCCCTAATTATACTTTGGGGGGTGGTGGCGGCGGGATTGCCTACACTCAAGAAGAGTATCAAGACATGGTACTGAAAGCACTTTACGAAAGTCCTACTTCCGAGGTTCTGGTGGAAGCCAGCATTCTGGGTTGGAAGGAATATGAACTTGAGGTCATGCGGGACTATTCGGGCAGTTTTGTCGTCGTATGCAGTATCGAAAATTTCGATCCCTGCGGCGTTCACACCGGTGACAGTATTACGATTGCTCCACAACAGACCTTGAGCGATCGGGAATATCAGGCAATGCGTGATGAGGCCTGCCGGATCTTGAATGAAGTGGGCGTTGAAACAGGCGGCGCAAATATTCAGTTTGCAGTGGAGCCTCAAACTGGGGAAAGAGTCGTTATTGAAATGAATCCTCGCGTGAGCCGCTCGTCTGCCCTTGCAAGTAAAGCGACAGGCTTCCCGATTGCAAAAATTGCAGCTATGTTGGCGATGGGTTTTCGGTTGGATGAAATCACCAACGACATTACTAAAGTGACACCGACTTGTTATGAGCCAGCCCTCGATTATGTTGTCACAAAAATTCCACGCTTTGCTTTTGAGAAATTTTCCGGCACGAAAGATCTTTTGACGACGCAAATGAAGAGTGTCGGTGAAGTGATGGGAATCGGAAGAACTTTAAAAGAATCTTTTATGAAAGCGATTCTTTCACTTGAGGCGGACCCAGAGGGAATTCCCGAAGTGATTGTGAGGCAAGATAAAATTTCTTATCCCAACAGCAAACGCTTGTGGCAACTTTTTCAGGCCTTTCGGGATGGAACTTCTCTTGAAGAAATCTATCGACTGACCCAGATCCAGCCCTTTTTTCTGGAGCAGATATTAGATGTGGTCCGTTTTGAGGAAACTTTGAAAGACTCGGCACCTCTCGAGCAGGCTCAGCTTCGAGCAGCGAAAAGATTTGGCTTTTCGGATGCGCGCATCGGAAAATTGAAGCAGAAAAGTGCTGAAGAAATTCGACGACTCCGGCATCAATGGAAGATCCGCCCAGCCTACTTGCAGGTTGACACCTGTGCCGGCGAATTTGCTTCTTCGACTCCTTATTTTTATTCCACTTACTGGTCTGAACAGCAAAAGTACAAGGGCAAGGCACCGATTGCCGTCATCGGCAGCGGTCCGAACCGTATTGGACAAGGCATTGAATTCGACTACAGTTGTGTGCGCGGAGTTAAAGCGCTTCAGCGGGCGGGTGAAACCGTCGCAATGTTGAATTCCAATCCTGAGACTGTATCCACGGACTATGATACCTCCGATTTGTTGTTCTTTGAACCGCTCACTGCTGAGCATGTTGATGAGGCCCTCGAGTGGATGACTGCTAAGGGCTTCGTGGCCCAGCTGGGCGGGCAGACTCCCATCAATATTGCGGCTACTTTAGTTGAGCGGGGACACAAATTATTGGGCTCCAGTCTTGCCTCTGTCGACGAGGCCGAAGATCGCGAGAAATTTGGACGCATTTGCGCAAAACTAGATTTGAAAATGCCCCAATCCGCCATGGTCTTTGATATTGAAAATGCGCTAAAGAAGGCCGAGGAGATCACTTACCCCGTCATTTGCCGGCCCTCCTACGTTTTGGGGGGGAGTCGAATGGAAGTGGTGGACAATTCCGAAGAACTTAAATTTTACTTCGAAAGACATGGACACACGATTTCTGCAACTCGACCCTGTTTGATGGACCAATTTTTAGAGGGTGCACTCGAGCTGGATGTGGATTTGGTGCGTGGTGTGGACTGGGCTGTCGTTGGTGGCATCGTCGAACACATCGAAGCAGCGGGTGTTCACTCTGGGGACAGCATGGGTGTTCTTCCTCCTCAGCGACTCCGTGATGAGACTTTAAGACGTGTTGAAGAATCTTCAATTCGACTGGCAAATACTCTTGGAGTTATTGGGCATCTCAATTTACAGATCGCTGTGAAGGATGATCAGCTCTTTATTCTCGAAGCCAACCCTCGAAGTTCTCGCTCCGTGCCCTTTGTGGTCAAGGCCACGTCCATTCCTTTGGTTGATCTGGCAATGCTGGCAATGCTCGGCCGTTCAAAGGCAGAGATCAAACCCGAGCAATACCAGTGGAGCAATGTTAAAATGGTTTCTGTTAAAGGAGTTGTCTTTCCCTTTAAAAAATTCCGAGAAGCCGACTCCCTGCTGGGGCCTGAAATGAAATCCACTGGTGAAAGTATGGGACGCGGCGAAAGTTATGATGAGGCTCTCATGAAGGCCATGCTGGCTTCCCATGTGCAATTGCCCACGACCGGCGAGGTCTTCTTTTCTTTGCGTGACAAAGACAAGAATCAGCTTTTGCCCGTGGCACAGAAGCTTTACAAAATGGGCTATCGACTTTCTGCTTCACACGGAACGGCTCGTTTTTTTGCGGCGAATGGTTTGTCTGTGCTTTCGCTGAATAAGGTCCACGAAGGTCGCCCTCATTGTGTGGATCGAATCCGCTCAGGTAATGTGGCAATTGTGATCAACACAACGCGGGGAAAAACTTCGATTGAAGCCAGCTTCGATATTCGTCGAGCCTGTATCGATCTCGGCATTCCTTGCCTCACTGAAAGTGATGCCGTCGATGCTTTCGTGCTTGCCTTGCAGAAGGCAAAGACGGGGCAATTTACCGTGCAGCCTTTGCAACCTCTGCAGCATGTCTAAGCTTGCCTTGAGAGTGGAGGGGCTCAGCAAATCCTTTGCTGGGCAATCGATAGTTTCAGATCTTAATTTCCAGATTCCTGCAGGAGCCATCACAGGACTCGTAGGCTTTAATGGAGCCGGTAAATCAACAACTCTCAAATGTCTCTTGGGCATTGTACTTCCAGATAGGGGATCGGTCTATTTTTTTGATACTCATCCACTGGCTGAAGTTAAAAAGGAAATTGGCTATCTTCCGGAGCGCCCGCAGCTCCCTGAGTTTTTAAATTCTCACGAATTTCTAAAGCATCACTGGAACCTTTCGCTCAATTCTGAAAACTTCGCCGACAACTTTGAAGAAGCTGCTTCCGTCGTTTTGAAAAAAGTAGGTCTCTGCGAAGTACGCTTCAAAAGCCTTCGCACCTTTTCTAAAGGCATGAAACAAAGAATCGGCATAGCGCAGGCTTTATTACGAAAGCCAAAGCTGTTATTTCTGGACGAACCCTTTTCGGGCCTAGATCTTGAGGGGCGGTTTTTTTTGAGGACCTTACTCAAAGAATTAAAACTTGCTGGCGTCACTATTGTCTTTACCAGTCACTCCGTCAGCGAAATGATTGAGCTCTGTGATAACATCCTTGTACTGAACAAAGGCCGTATAGCTTTTAAGGGCGCCTTGAAAGATTTTTTGAATTTAAGCAACGAGGCCATGGCGAAGGCGCTGGCCGAATTCTATTCTATTGAAGCCCAATTTCTTCAAAAACTCGGATTGAATGAATGACCAATATCAAACTCTATTGGCTTCCGGTTTTAAGTATTTCCAGGGTTTTGCAAAAGGAACTGATTTCCCAAAAGCTCACCTGGGGCTTTTTACTTACTGGTATTGTTTTGCTTTTCCTGAGCGTCTTTTTGGGAGAAATATCGATTCAAGAAAAAATACGAGTGCAGCTGCACATCGGGCTCTTTGGAATTAATTTCGTAGCTATGATATTGGCATTTACTTTAGGCGGCTTTCAAATCCATCGCGAGATTGAACGGCAAAGTTGTGCTCTGGAGCTCGTTCGTCCGATTCAGCGAAGCCAATGGTGCCTGGGGCAATGGTTGGGTTGTTTTGCGACGCTGATGCTGCTGATTTCCACTCTTTTAGTTCTGCATTTTGGCACAATCCAGTTCGTTCTGCAGTCACAAGGGGCCAGCGGATCCCTTTCGTTGCAAGCGGGTTGGGAGTTCAGATATTTATTAGCGGCCTTTGTGACTTTGCTCGAAGCCGTGCTTTTCTTTACTTTTGCTTTTTTATTCTCAATGCATGTTCGGCCCAGTTTGTCTCTTGCTTGCACCTTTGTATTGTATTTGGCTTGTTATTGGCAATCGGATCTCGAATTCTACGCCCGAAAAGATGATGAAGGATTTTTTCGATATGCCTATGAAGTTTTAAAATGGCTTCTTCCTCCCATCGATCAATTGAAGGTTCGGAACTCTCATTTTATTTTTAATGCGGGCGCAGAAAGCTTGAACTGGACCCAGGGAGTTTTGTTTTTATCTCTTTGCTTCCTTTGGATCCTTGTCTCATTTATGCTGGCAGAACTTTCATTCCGGAGGAAAGACCTTGTTTGAAATCTCTGATTCATTCGCAATGATTTTTCTTGGACTCTTTGGCGCGCTCTTGGGAAGTTTTGCAAATGTTGTGATTTTGCGCGTTCCGAACGGGGAAAGCATAGTACTTCCCGGCAGTCATTGTCCCAGCTGCAAAACCAGCCTGCGCTGGTTTGATAACATTCCAATTCTCAGTTTTTTTATTCTCCGTGGAAAATGTCGTAGCTGTAGCACTAACATTTCTTGGCGCTATCCTTTGGTGGAAGTTCTGACAGCTGTTCTTTTTATTCTCTGTTTTTGGAAAATCGGTTGGAAGTGGTTTTTGATTGAAGCACTTATTTTCGTTTTGGGCCTCGTGATCGTGAGCTTTATTGATTTTGATCATTTCCTTTTACCTGATGTGTTTACTCTTCCAGGAATTTTGATTGGGATTATTGGTGCTTTCATCAATCCTGAGCGGATTTGGTGGGATTCTCTGATTGGCGTCATATTTGGCGGTGGCTTTCTCTGGGCCGTGGCCTATTTCTATTTTCTGATCAGAAAAGAGGATGGTCTAGGTGGCGGGGATATTAAGCTCATGGCTTGGATCGGCGCCGTTCTGGGCTGGAACTCCTTCGCCTTTGTGATCATTGTCGCCAGTGTTCTCGGATCGCTTGTGGGCCTCTCTATGGCTTTTCGTGGAGACAAAGGCATGAAGACAGTGATTCCCTTCGGTCCCTACCTAGCCTTGGGTGCAGTCCTGTACTTGCTTGGTGGCGAGACAATAGCACAGTGGCATATGGAGATGTTCCTTCCAGGACTCTAATTCGGCGGGATCAGTCGAGCTGGTCCTTATCTAGGTCCGTGTTGACCCGATTTGACAAAAGTCAGTCACAATTCAATAATTTAAGTTGGGCATTAGAAGAGAAGGCAACATGTTGTTTGGCAGCAAAAAAGTCTTTGGTCTCGATATTGGTTCTAGCTCCATTAAGATTGCCGAAGTTGAGGCAGGTCTTAAGGGCGCTAAGCTTTTGTCTTATGGCATGCTGCCAACGCCCGCAAACTCGGTTAATGGCGGGGACTTTACAGATCCCGGCGCTCTCTCGCTTGCCGTGAAGGCATTGGCTTCCGAGATCAAACTCAAGCGCAGACAATCTTGTGCAGGTTTGTATGGAACGGCAGTGATTGTAAAAAAAATATCGATTCCGCGTGTGGAATTGAAGCTCGTACCAGAACAAATCAAATGGGAAGCGGAACAATATATTCCCTTTGATTTGAACTCCATCGTACTTTCCTATCACATCATCAATCCTAAAGAGAAATCAGAAAATCTAGATATTCTCCTTGTTGCGGCTCAAAAAGAAATTGCAACCTCCTGTTCTCGAGTCATTTCGGGTGCCGGCTTCAAAGTAGGAGTCCTCGACGTTTCAGGTTTTTCATTGGCCAACATCTTTGAGTACAATTATGGGAAAATCCCTGGCCGAACCATTGCCCTTGTCGACATCGGAGCCACGATCACGAACTTCGTGGTGGTATTTAATGGCGAAGTGGTGTTCTCCCGAGATATGTCCATCGGAGGTTTTAATCATACCAATGATATCCAGAAGGAAATGGGCCTCAGCTTTCAGGAAGCCGAATCCATGAAGCTCAGCCTCAGTGCTGGACAACCTGTTCCCGATGAAGTGCATTCAATCATCAGTGCCACGAATGAAATGATCGTCGAAGAAATTCGAAACAGTTTCGATTTTTTCTCTGGAAGTTCTGGTGGTGTAGCTATTGAACAGGGATTTTTTACGGGCGGTGCTGCGATGACGCCTGGGTTGATGAGTGTTCTCTCGCAAAATACTTCGATTCCATTTGAACCTTTAAATCCATTTATCAGGATGGCTTCGGGCAACAAAAGCTTTTCGCCAGCCTATTTTGATCAAATCACACCCTTTGCCGCCGTGGTGCTTGGACTCGGGCTTCGAGCTGTAGGTGATACATGATCAAAGTCAATCTTGCGAAGGGCGTCGCCGTTGGCGGACTCGCGGGTAGCGATTTGGCCTCCGTTGACAATGAACGCAGTCGGCAGCAGCGCATTGCCTTGCGGAATTTAGTTTTACTTTTGCTGGGACCGATCGCGTTGATTGTCCTAGAAGATCAAAACATCACTGAAAAAAGAATTGCCCTCAGCAAGGCGCGCACGACCTTGGCTGCTCTTCAAGAAAAAAACGCCAAGGCTAAAAGCGCACTCGAAGAGACTAGACGATTCCGAGAGGAACAAAAAAAGCTTGAAACGCAAATTCAATCCATTGAAACGATTCGTAAGAACCGTAAGAAAGAAGCTATGCTTTTGGATTATTTGCGTCGTTCAATCCCAAATCGAGTCTGGCTTGATTATTTGGACGTGAACGAAAGCAAGGTACAAATACGCGGTTTCGCGATTGCAGATTCGGATTTAACACAATTTATGGACTCCTTATCTCGAAGTGCCTTTTTGAAAGAAGTGAGTCTGCAGCGATCTCAAGAACAAAATTCCCCTGACTTCGGAGCCATCAAACAGTTTGAGCTTGCCTGTTTGATGGAATTGCAATGATGGAGGCCAACTGATGGGCGGATTTCTTGATCGACTTTCTTCACTCTCCGTACAGTCGGTCCTTATTCTCAGTTTAATGCTGACCGGGGTCTATTTTCTAGGGATCTATGATGATGGCTCTGAGCTCGAAGCCGTGACGGCTAAAGTCAAAGGCGAAATTCAAGAACAGCAAAAGACCGAAAAAGAATCAGATGCTGCCCTCGCCGATATCGAGCAAGTGCGCTTGGCCTATGGCGCTCTCAGTGAACAATATAAATTGGTGTCCGCGCAATTGCCTTCAACGATCGAGCAGACTGAAATTCTAGGTATCGTTGATCAAATTTCAAAGCAGTCGGGTCTGACTGTAAAACGCAAAGAGTGGCGCGATTTACGCAAAGATGGGTCGGTGATCGAAACCTTGCCCATGAAAATTATGGGCGAAGGTACTTACCCAGAAATTATTACTTTTGTCAATCGGGTGGCTGAAATCGAACGCATGGTTTCGACTGGGGCTTTGTCGATTGTGGGTCCCCGGGGTGGCCGCCAAGGGAATCGTTCGCAAATTGAAATGGAGCTGAGGGTTCATCGTTATCTAGGCGAGCAAGAGACAGCGAAAAAAGAGACGGGGAAAAAGAAGTGAAAAACTTATTCTACACGGTTCTTGGAGTTTCTTTGATGGTGGGTGGCTTCATTATGATAGGCTCTCTGACAAGCTCATTGGCGCCCCGGGCTCGTTCACAGGGCACAGAAACAGCACAGCCACCCACTGATTGGCAGCCGGACCCGACTCAAATGCTGGAAGCACCACCCGTCAATGAAGGGGCTCCAGCGGAATTGCCCGCAGCTGGGGCTCCAGAAGCTGTTCTTGAAATACCTGAATTGAATGCCGAAGCTGTGGAGGGTGCCCCTCCTCTGGATTCTGCAAGCGGCGAACAACTGCCTCTGCGGCAAGATCCTTTCATACCGATGCTGCTGCCCTCAAAGCCAGCGCCAAAAGTTCAAGTCTCCACGACTGGGGAACCCCTTCCCGAAAATGGCGAAGTACCTTCGGAAGAGTTTTTTGATCCCAATGACCCTTATCGCATGCATTTCTTAAAAGACTATAAGTTGGCCGGCGTTCTGTGGAGCAACTCTAGTCCAAAGGCGATGTTTCGATCACCTGAAGGCAGTACGCTGACGGTGCGACGAAAGTCTATTCTTGGACGCGAAGGCGCCGTCGTGATTACTGTTCGTGAGAGTGAAGTTCTATTTCTAGTTCCTGGACCTGGAAAAAATTATGAAAATGGAACTGTAAAAATTTTGAGTCTGCGAAAATAATAGTTTAGGGACGAAGGAGATTCACAGCCATGGATAGGCTTACTCAGATTCACCGCCTTTTGATCATATTCTTTTTGACGGGAATGATTGGACTTTTCACGGCATGCACGACTCCCGATGTGGGCGGCGACAATGCTGAACAAGCCGATGACTTCTCTGGTCTGGAGCAGGCATCTTCCTCTTCGGGTCCCGAAGATTCCATAGAAAGTGAAATCGCTGGTGATGCAGGAAGCTCCAGTGATGCACCAGCCGAGTCTGGTGAGTTCGATGAGTTCAGCGAATCCACAGATCAGGGCCAAGCGGCCTCCTCCGGTGGACCCGACATCGAGCTGGCACCCACAGATTCCGCAGATCAAGCGTTATCGACGCCTCCGCCGGCCGATGATCTGTCTCTGGGCGATCCCCCGCCCTCGGATCCCCTACCTGCTACGGAACCTCTGTCTTCAGATCTGCCCGAACCTCTTCCTGATTCACCAATCATCGCAGAGGCACCGGCTCCATTAACACCGGACGAGCCCGAAGCAGCTGGTTCACCGACACTGGAGCCCGCCGGCGATTCGCCTACAGAGCAGCCTGCTGTTTCAGAAGCCAACTCAAAAGAAAAGCCGGTTTCTTTGACGGCAATTGATTATCGCTCAAACGATGCGGGAGGAACAGTTGTTGTCGAGGCCACTGGGCCCATGACTTACACCACTCGGACCAATGATCAGACGAAACAATTTATTATTGAAATTCCGAATTCAAAATTGCCTCGCAAGCTCCAGCGACCATTCAACACCAGGGACATCGCCGGACTTATCGGAGCCATCGATGCCTATCAACCGAAGGGCTCAAAGACTTCGCGCATTGTTCTTCAGATGAGGGAGGGCGCTCCGGAACCCGTCGTTCAGGCCGAGGGCAAATCTCTACTTATTGTGGCACAAGGCTCATTCCCAGCTTTGAATGCCCAAGCGAGTCCTCCTTCTGATGACGAAGGCGGGGACGAAGAATCCCCAGAAAACATGGAAGCAGAGGCTCCGGCTGCGCAAGCAGGTGGGATCATGTCTTCCGATTCATTGGAGCAATTTCTTTCAACAAATCAAAAATTCTATGGCAAGCGCATTTCAGTCGAAACAGACGACGCTGACCTTCGAGACGTGATCAAGTTCATTAGCGAAGAGGCCAATGTGAACCTAGTGCTGTCATCGGAGGTGCGTGGAAAAATAAGCGTCAAGCTCAAGAACGTCCCTTGGGATCAGGCTGTCGTCACACTTTTGAAGGCGAACAAGCTGGGTTACACCCGTGTGGGTTCGGTGATTCGCGTGGCTCCGCTCAAGGAAATCAAAGAAGAAGAGGACGCAGCGCTGGACCGGAAACAAAAGGGTCCCCAAAAAGTTCGGACCATTGCTGTTAACTATTCAAAAGTGGAAGATGTGGAAAAGCAGGTTAAGTCGGTTCTCAGTCAAAAAGGAACTGTCGTGGCTGACACCAGAACTTCGACCGTTGTCGTTTCTGATTTCGATGAGAACATCTCCAAAGTTGAACAGTTGATTCGCGCGCTGGATATCCCTCCTTCACAGGTTTTGATCGAAGGAAAAATTGTTGAGGCCTCTGATGATTTTGAAAATCAGATGGGTTTTGCTTGGTCTGCCACGGGTCGACCCACTCCCATTGGTGGACCCAGGGCCCAACTGGGATTTAGTCTCAGTCCTGGTTTTACTAAATCAACAGCACTCTTTAATCTCAGAATGGGAACATTTGATATTCTCGGTGATCTCACCTCGGCGTTGGCTCTTTATGAGAATCAGGGGACGGTCAACATTCTTTCTAGCCCTCGCATCGTCGCCCTTCACAACGAAGAAGCCGAAATCAATCAAAAAGTTCAAGTGCCAACGACCTCGGTGACGGATCTTCCTGGAGGCGGTCAGCGTCTTGCGGTACAATATGTGGATGTGAAGCTGCGCTTATTTGTAAAACCTCAGGTAACCAACGATGGATCAGTGATCATGAATGTGGATGTAAATCGTGACATTCAGGGCCCCGCTCCTTCCGGCTCTGTGACCGGTGCGCCTGCGATCAACTCCAAATCTGCGAAGTCAAAAGTCCTTGTTCGCAATGGACAGACAGCTGTCATTGGCGGAATTTATCAGAACGATGACACGAAGGCCGAGACTAAAATTCCTGGACTCGCCGATGTTCCTTTGATCGGGTGGCTTTTTAAATCTACGACAAAAACGACACGAAGAAATGAGCTTTTAATTTTTTTAACTCCAAGAATTTTGGCACGACTGGACGGAGCTACTTCGCCGATGGAATCCTACTCTCCACCTTCAGCTGCGGATTCTCTAGCACCTCCGCCGTCTATGGATTCTGGTTCTTCGGGGGACCTGAGTTTGCCTCCCTCTGATGGGGGTGATTTCTGATTCCCGCAAGGCCAATCACAGTCAAGTCTGCTGTCTCCGGATTTTTGAAAGGCCTGCATTGGAGGCCGGGCAAAACCCATCGTTGTTGGAGTGTTTTGCTGATCGCCAGCCTGCCGCTGGTGCTTGGTGCTTGCCGAAAGTCTCCAAGCAATAATTTTTCTGTTGCGCTGAAATCAACTTTCTATCGAATTGCAAACACAGCGGATTGGTCTTGCCTTGCGAGCACCTCAAATCCTCCGGATATCCAGGCTGCGAATATCAATCTGCGTGGTTTCGATGTGATTTGGAAAGGCGAGAACCCCCTGGTGCTTGAATCTGCACAGATCGTTCTCAGCTCTCCAGAAATTTCTGGTGGTGGATTTGAGAAAGATTTGGCAGGTGTCGATTTCAATGGACTCTTTAGCGGCAGTACAGGCACGGCTCCCAGCGTCGCTGTCGGCGAAACGAAAGTGACCACCTGTGACGCGAAATTCGGCGGCATTCAGCTGGGGGACCCAGAGCGACCCACTTTCGGCTCTGGCTATCTTAAAATTCGCGGCTATACTCGGGATGGCGAGATTGACGTTGCCGTTTCTGGACAGGCCTACTTTAACTTTGAGTACACTCCAGATTAGTTTTTATTCCATTCATTTTCTTGACAGTCTTCTTATGACTGATTGATGGATGATTCCATGGAAGAAAATGATCTCTTTTCATTTGCAAATCGAATCGAAGAACCAGCTGAAGTACTTGAACAGATGGTTGAAGCGCCGCTATCCCAAGAAAGTCTTCGCCGACTGCGTCCCCTGGCTGAACGATTGAGGCCAACCTCCTTCGATGAACTTCTTGAAATTCCTGAAGCTCTTCGCTCGCATTTGTTATCGGGAGCTCTTACGAGCTTTATTTTTTGGGGTCCCCCTGGATCTGGCAAAACCAGTTTGATTTCAGTGCTGAAGGCAAAGCATCGAGGGCCTTGGTATGAATTTCTGGCCTCAGATGTCACTATCAAAGAACTCCGTAGCTTAATTGAGAAGGCTCAGCTGCATTTTCGCAATCAACGAAAGGCCAGCGTTCTGGTTCTCGATGAAATTCATCGCCTCAATCGAGTTCATCAAGACGCTCTTCTTCCTAGTTTAGAAAAAGGCGAAATTGTTCTCATTGGTGGTACAACAGAGAATCCCCTCACTTGCCTAACAAAGGCTTTCATCAGCCGCTGTCGTCTTTGGAATTTACAGCCACTTTCGAAATCTTCTTTGCAAGTCCTTTATCGACGGGCACTCGCTGATCTCAATCATGTTGGAGAGTGGTTAGATTCCTCTCAACTCAATTATCTGATTCAAAGATCCCATGGAGATGCCCGCCTCTTTCTAAGAGAACTGCACACATTGTATTTCAGACTTTCTAGTGAATTTGAGAGCAGAAAACGAGCGACCCAAAAATCTTCGCCAATCCGAGATTCTTCCGAAGCCCAAGATCCTTCGGCAACTCGAGAATCTTCTGAAGGCCAAGATCCTTCGGCGACTCAAGAATCTTCTGAAGCCAAAGATTTTTTGGCATCTCAAGATTCTCCGGAAGCTCGGTTTATTATCAGTCTGAGCGCCGAGGAAATGGATTCTTTGCTCGGTCAGCAAGATCTGGGATTTGAGCCTGGATCTTCCGATCAGTCGCAGGCAATCTCTGGATTGATCAAAAATTTGCGTGCCTCTGAACCGGATCGCGCATTGGGCTGGCTGACGATGATGCTCCAAGGTCGTGTCGATCCAATCTACATTTGTCGCCGGTTGATGATTTTTGCCTCGGAAGATATCGGCAATGCCGATCCAAGAGCTCTCGGTCTCGCGACAGATGCGGCCAAGGCGACTGAGATGGTGGGTCTACCAGAGGCGCGAATTATTCTCAGTCAGGTGGTTTGTTATTTGGCTTCAGCTCCGAAGTCTCGTTCCTCTTACGAAGCGATCGGCAAGGCCGAAGAATGGGTTCGAACTCAACCCATTCTTAAGCTGAAAGAAACTTTGGCTCCACAAAGTCAGCTGATGTTGCCCCAATTTTACGAACCATCGAATTCGGGTTTTGAGAAAAACATTAGAGAGCTTGCGCAGTGGAGAAAAGATCGGCAGCAATCATCAAAATGAGAAGCCAAAAATTTTGATCCCAATTTCAGACTTCACCCAATGCGCGAATAATCTATCACAATCGCTGCGCAACTCATCTAGCACACTCGCTGCGCGACTCACTTAACACACTCGCTGCGCGACTAGACACTCACAAGGCGAGCCTCCCTGCGCGTAGTGGGAGTGGCGAGTGTTTGATGGCACTTCCACTCGATCCCCTGGGCGCAAAAGCATTTGATTTCCAGCAATTGAAAAGATCATCTGTCCAGAAAGGACCACTCGAATTTCTGTGAAGGGGTGGCGATGATCTCCCATTTTTCGGTCGGGATCGGCAATCTCGATAGAGCACTCCAAACCCTCGCGCTCAAGGATCTGTTTCATTTCTTCCACCGCGGGCATAATTGGCGCTTGCCATCGAGTCACAATCATCAAATCCTCCGAAATGAAATCTATCAATCCGTTCGGAGTCTGGCAAGGCGTCCTGCCTCTTACTCCAACGATTTCCGCTAAATTGACAACATTATCATCAAAACTCTGCAGCTCACTTCTCAGCTTGAGACGGTGGGCGTCTCGATTCGGCTCAAATGAAAAAATATGTGAATTCCGTAGCACTCAGCCGTTAAGTGTTTGCGGAGCTTGGACGATAGGTAGCTTAACTGAATCTTAGAGCTTGGTTCCTGTGAGAAACAAAACACTCTCAACAGAAAGTAGAGAGAGGCAAATGACAGAACGAGAAAATAGACTCCTCGAAGACATCTTAGGTTTCGTAGACCAATCGAATGGTCTATCCGGAGAACTGAGCAAGGAAGGCTTCGTAACCGTACATCAGTCCGTTGACGGAAAAAAATTTCGTTTTTCTATCAGCGATCTCACTGAGGTGCTTAGACGACAAGATAGCGATGGTCAGCCTTTCATACAGGTAAACTTTTCGTCAGGTCGCAAGGTTCTCTTCACAGACAACTTGGTAGGATTCAAGCCTCAGGAGATTGGCGGTCTCGATATGGGCAAAATTCCCAGAGTCGTGACCACCCCGGATCTCCTCAGCGTCTTCGAAGCCATCGAGGAAGGTCTGAGTGCCGAACAAGTCATGGATCACGAAGTAGACATCTTGAAAAAAGTTTACCAATCGATTTTGGTGGGCGGAGAAGAAGTCGGATTTGATCTTGCTTTCGAGCGAAAGTGGCTTTCACGCCTTGTGCCTTGTCGGCTCCGTGTGACCGCCTAAGGGTTTCAAGCCACAAAAGCTAGCCCAGCATAGCCTAGGCATCTAAAATGGCCGCCAGGAGCTTTTAGGAGCTCGTTCGAAGGGTCCTACTGCCTGGGTTTGGCGTAAACTCAGATGAGTTGGATTCAACTGCGTATCTGCCTGTCAAAGACTGCACAATAATTTTACTAAACTTCAAAATTTTCTGGCACATTGCTCACTGCGACAGAAAAAGACGTATTGAGTTATGTTCATAAACTAGGCAGACACTGCCTTGAATTCAGCGATTCATTCAATTTCCTGATCACCGTTCGCTGAATTTTAAAGCAAACGAGAGGCAATCATGCTGGACTTTTCACCAATATTTCACACCTGGATGGCCTCCATTCCTGAAATTGAAGCCATAAAATTAAACATATGAAACATATTCTCGATTTCCCGGAGAAATTTCTGCCCGATGGCGTCTTGAACTCAATGCAGTTTTTGCTGATAGATTTAGCTCTCAAAGCCGAATTAGCTGAAACAATAATCACAAAATCAGATAACCCTCAGTCCCAATGAGAATTCTTCATTTTTCCATTGACGGTTTTCCTCCTCCAGGGCAAAAAATCTGGACTTTTGGGGGCATAGCTCAGCTGGGAGAGCATCTGATTTGCATTCAGAAGGTCGCAGGTTCGATCCCTGTTGCCTCCACCAAAACAACTTCGGGAAGGAAAAATTTTTGGATCGGCGAGTTGAAGCCGAAATAAAAAAAAGAAAAAGTTGACGGGGGCAACAAGATTTAATAAACCCCTTCTTCTCGCAAATGATTTGGAAAAAAAAGTTTCGGGATCTCGTTCTTTGAAAACTGAATAGCTAGGAAAAATGATTTTTGGGCTCTTGTAAATTATGTTTGTGAATGAAAGTTCACAAATTCTTTGAGAAACCAAAACAATGATTCAGTAAGAACAAAGTTCAGCTGTTTCGTTTTTAGTACAGAATTTAACTGGAGAGTTTGATTCTGGCTCAGAACAAACGCTGGCGGCGTGCCTAATACATGCAAGTCGAACGAGGAAAGTAGCAATATGAGTACTAGTGGCGCACGGGTGAGTAACACGTGGGTAATCTGCCTTAAAGTGGGGGATAACCAATCGAAAGATTGGCTAATACCGCATAAGACCACAGAAGCTGCGGCTTCAGTGGTAAAAGGTTTTTCGCTTTAAGATGAGCCCGCGCAGGATTAGCTAGTTGGTGAGGTAACGGCTCACCAAGGCTACGATCCTTAGCTGGTCTGAGAGGATGATCAGCCACACTGGAACTGAGACACGGTCCAGACTCCTACGGGAGGCAGCAGTAGGGAATATTGCGCAATGGGGGAAACCCTGACGCAGCGACGCCGCGTGAGTGACGAAGGACTTCGGTTCGTAAAGCTCTGTTGCAAGGGAAAAAGTTCTGATTGTACCTTGTGAGGAAGGGTCGGCTAACTTCGTGCCAGCAGCCGCGGTAAGACGAGGGACCCTAGCGTTGTTCGGAATCATTGGGCGTAAAGCGGGTGCAGGTGGCTTTGTAAGTCAGGTGTGAAAGCCCAGGGCTTAACCCTGGAAGTGCATTTGATACTGCGAAGCTTGAGTGCTGGAGAGGCTACTGGAATTCCAGGTGTAGTGGTGAAATACGTAGATATCTGGAGGAACATCGGAGGCGAAGGCGGGTAGCTGGCCAGACACTGACACTCAGACCCGAAAGCGTGGGGATCAAACAGGATTAGATACCCTGGTAGTCCACGCCATAAACAATGGATACTTGTTGTTGGAGGTTTTGACCCCTTCAGTGACGAAGCTAACGCGTTAAGTATCCCGCCTGGGGAGTACGGTCGCAAGATTAAAACTCAAAGAAATTGACGGGGGCCCGCACAAGCGGTGGAGTATGTGGTTTAATTCGATGCAACGCGCAAAACCTTACCTGGGCTTGACATGGACTGGAAGAGTGGCGGAGACGTCCTCGCCCGCAAGGGCCGGTTCACAGGTGCTGCATGGCTGTCGTCAGCTCGTGTCGTGAGATGTTGGGTTAAGTCCCGCAACGAGCGCAACCCCTGCCATTAGTTGCCAGCATTAAGTTGGGCACTCTAGTGGGACTGCCGACGTTAAGTCGGAGGAAGGTGGGGATGACGTCAAGTCCTCATGGCCCTTATGTCCAGGGCTACACACGTACTACAATGGTGGATACAAAGGGCAGCCAAGCTGCAAAGCGGAGCCAATCCCCTAAAATCCATCTAAGTTCAGATTGTAGTCTGCAACTCGACTACATGAAGGCGGAATCGCTAGTAATCGCGGATCAGCATGCCGCGGTGAATACGTTCCCGGGCCTTGTACACACCGCCCGTCACACCATGAAAGTTGGCTGTACCAGAAGTCGCTGCGCTAACCGCAAGGAGGCAGGCGCCCAAGGTATGGTCGATGATTGGGGTGAAGTCGTAACAAGGTAGCCGTAGGGGAACCTGCGGCTGGATCACCTCCTTTCTAAGGAGTTTGTCCTGCTCTCTGACTTGTCAGAGTAGCAAGCATTCCTAGGTCAAGTGACTGGCAGAAATGCCAAGTTGCCGAGTCCCAAAAATCATCTTCTTTATGAAGTTCCTAGCTATTTAGTTTTGAAAGAGCGTATCTCTCTGGGCCTGTAGCTCAGTTGGTTAGAGCACACCCTTGATAAGGGTGGGGTCGGAAGTTCAAGTCTTCCCAGGCCCACCAAGTACAGGCGTGGGTGGTTTGGTAACGAAACATTCCAGTGAGATGCGATTTTTGAAAGTTTAGCTCTTTGAAAACTGAATAGATTGTTTGTAGTGATTTTTAGCGGGTTCATATCATTTTAATTAAGCTACTAAGGGCTTATGGTGAATGCCTTGGCACTAAGAGGCGATGAAGGACGTGATAAGCTGCGATAAGCTTCGGGGAGCGGCACATACGCTTTGATCCGGAGATCTCCGAATAGGGAAACCTACCATTTTATGGTGTCACTCAATGAATACATAGTTGTGTGAAGCTAACCGCGGGAAGTGAAACATCTCAGTACCGCGAGGAAGATAAATCAAACGAGATTCCCCTAGTAGTGGCGAGCGAACGGGGACTAGCCTAAACCTCAGTTATTAATTTGACCGAGGGGTCGTGGGACCTCAATGTGAGATCGATGTTGTTAGGTGAATAGATTGGAAAATCTAATCAAAGAGGGTGATAATCCCGTAACCGAAAACAATTGAGACTCTAGAGGTATCCCGAGTACCACAAGACACGTGAAATCTTGTGGGAATCTGGGGGGACCACCCTCCAAGGCTAAATACTACTTAGTGACCGATAGTGGACAAGTACAGTGATGGAAAGGTGAAAAGAACCCCGAGAGGGGAGTGAAATAGAATCTGAAACCATAAGTCTACAAGCAGTAGAAGCACTTTTTATGTGCGACTGCGTACCTTTTGCATAATGAGTCAGCGAGTGATCTTTGCAGGCGAGCTTAAGCCGTTAGGTGGAGGCGTAGCGAAAGCGAGTCTGAATAGGGCGAATAGTCTGCAGGGATCGACCCGAAACCCGGTGATCTAACCATGACCAGGCTGAAGCGAGGGTAACACCTCGTGGAGGGCCGAACTAGTTGGTGTTGAAAAACCTTTGGATGAGTTGTGGTTAGGGGTGAAAGGCCAATCAAACTGGGTGATAGCTGGTTCTCCCCGAAATATATTTAGGTATAGCTTCCGATAAATTGTATGGTGGAGGTAGAGCACTGAATGGGCTAGGGGTCCTTACCGGATTACCAAACCCAAATAAACTCCGAATGCCACACATATCTACTCGGGAAGGCAGACGTGGGGTGATAAGGTCACACGTCGAGAGGGAAAGAGCCCAGACCATCAGCTAAGGTCCCTAAATTTACGCTCAGTGGTGAACGTTGTGGAGTTACTTTGACAACTAGGAGGTTGGCTTAGAAGCAGCAATCCTTTAAAGAAAGCGTAATAGCTCACTAGTCTAGTGACTCTGCGCGGAAGATATAACGGGGCTAAGCGTAATACCGAAGCTATGGCTTGTCGAAAGACAGGGGTAGGGGAGCGTTGAAGTGTAGGCTGAAGGTTGACCGTAAGGACAGCTGGACGAACTTCAAGTGATCATGCTGACATAAGTAGCGTTGAACTCGGGTGAAAAACCCGAGCGTCGAAAACTCAAGGATTCCTGGGCAAGGATAATCCTCCCAGGGTTAGTCGAGACCTAAGATGAGGCCAATAGGCGTAATCGATGGCAAAACGGTTAATATTCCGTTACTAGATCTAGAATTGGGTCCGGAGGGACAGAATAGGCAATAACAGCCTCTTATTGGATTGAGGTGTAAGTATGTAGGTGGTGTCGTTGGCAAATCCGCGGCACTTAACACTGAGGTACGAATGCGAGGGAGCTTGCTCCCGGAAGTGTTACAAGCCATGTTCTCAAGAAAATCTTCGGACTTTAGCTAGACTACTCGTACCGTAAACCGACTCAGGTGAGTGGGGTGAATATCCTAAGACGATGGGGTGAATTGTGGTTAAGGAACTCGGCAACTTAATACCGTAACTTCGGGAAAAGGTATGCCCACGAGTGTGTAAGGATTTACTCCCCAAGCATTTGTGGGTCGCAGAGAAATGGGAGTAGCGACTGTTTATCAAAAACACAGGCATGTGCAAAGTCTCAAGACGACGTATACATGCTGACGCCTGCCCGGTGCTGGAAGGTTAAGAGGATTTGTTAGCGCAAGCGAAGCTGAGAATCGAAGCCCCAGTAAACGGCGGCCGTAACTATAACGGTCCTAAGGTAGCGAAATTCCTTGTCGGGTAAGTTCCGACCTGCACGAATGGCGTAACGACTTCTCCGGTGTCTCAACCGCATGCCCCGCGAAATTGAATTCTCGGTGAAAATGCCGGGTACCCGCAGAAAGACGGAAAGACCCCGTGAACCTTTACTGTAACTTGGCAGTGATTTTAGAGTTTTCATGTGTAGCCTAGGTGGGAGTCTTTGAAGCCGGGACGCTAGTTCCGGTGGAGACAAAAGGTGAAATACCACCCTTGGGGACTTTGAAATCTAACCTGCGCCCTGAAACGGGGCGAGGGACACTGTCTGGTGGGCAGTTTGACTGGGGCGGTCGCCTCCCAAAAAGTAACGGAGGCGCGCGATGGTCCCCTCAGCCTGATTGGAAACCAGGCGTCGAGTGCATTGGCATAAGGGGGCTTGACTGCGAGACCTACAAGTCGAGCAGGTGCGAAAGCAGGCCAAAGTGATCCGGTGGTCCCGCGTGGAAGGGCCATCGCTCAACGGATAAAAGGTACTCCGGGGATAACAGGCTTATTCCGCCCAAGAGTCCATATCGACGGCGGAGTTTGGCACCTCGATGTCGGCTCATCACATCCTGGGGCTGGAGCAGGTCCCAAGGGTTTGGCTGTTCGCCAATTAAAGTGGTACGCGAGCTGGGTTCAGAACGTCGTGAGACAGTTTGGTCCTTATCTTCTGTGGGCGCAGGAAAATTGAGCAGATCTGTCCTTAGTACGAGAGGACCGGGATGGACGAACCTCTGGTGTTTCTGTTGTCGCGCCAGCGGCAATGCAGAGTAGCTATGTTCGGAATGGATAACCGCTGAAAGCATCTAAGCGGGAAGCCAACTGCAAGATTAGTTTTCCCTGGTCGCAAGACCCTAAAGGCTCCTCGGAGACTACGAGGTTGATAGGCGGTGGGTATAAGTACAGTAATGTATTGAGCTGAACCGTACTAATAGGCCGTGAGGCTTTTCGAATTTTCTTCTTTATTGAAGAATTGACAAAGAATTACCACTTCGGTGGTTTTTCTCGAAAAATGGTATGAAATTCTGCTAAAAATCTCTACAGACAATCAGTTCAGTTTAAGATTGGGCTTTCGAATCCTTTGAATAAGGAATTTCGAATTTGTTTAGTTCTTTTAAAATTTAAGTTTTGCTGGCGTTTATAGCGGCGGGGTCACACCTGATCCCTTTTCGAACTCAGAAGTTAAGCCCGCCTGCGGCGATGGTATTGCACAGGTAACTGTGTGGGAGAGTAGCGCGACGCCAGCATCTAATTTTATAGGCCCGGTTGGTTTTCCAATCGGGCCTTTTCTCTTTTAGGCTGGCAGTTGCAGAGACTTTGAACCCAGTCGCAGGGCAGTTTTCATTTTGAATAGATCCCGCCAGATTTTCAGGCCTACTCTTTAGATTCCTGAATTTTTGGGTTGCTGGGCGGGTCGTCGGAAGCAATGAATTCATCTGTTTTCCATTGCACATTGATTTCTGAAACTTTATTTGATGACAGATCAAAAATGCTCATTTGAGCGACGATAGTGTCACCGTCCTTTCCCTCATAATCTGAACTGAATATTTCTATTTGAGCTTTGACCGGACTGTTGATGTTTTTCTTGAGACAATCCGAAAAAGCCTTACCGATTGCGGCCTTTCCGGGAAGTGGGTCTATCAGCTGCAACGAAACATCTTGAAAATTCGAAGGAAGATTTTGCTGTTTTAATTCATTGAGAAAGTTCTGGCATTCCCGAAAGGCAGTCCGTTCTTCCTTGGATGACATTGCCTTTTTAATTTGTGCAGGGATTTTTTCTTCTAGATCGGTCACTGAAATCACTAGTAGCCCACCGGCGATGAACATAAATAAAACGGCAAGGGAACGACCTCTTGGTTTTGGAGAGTTCTTTGGAGGAATTTGTGAAATTGCCATTTATGAGCCCGCCTTGGCTAAGTCTGTGTCGAGAGAATCGTAATTTTCTGCAGTTATTAAGATGATAGGCAGCTTTGGCCAGCTTGAAAAGGAGGAAAAACAAAAAATGTCACTGGGTTGTTGGAGAAAATACCCATAAATTACAGATATTTGACTAAAACTGGCTTGTTGTCGTCTCAAAAGAGGGCAGCCCCTGCGGTAGATAGGGGAAGCCTCTAAGGAGGACTTAATCTTGGTAAATTCAAACACTTAAGCTTCATTTAATGAGATGGCACAAGCTTTGGAATACCCAAGGTAGAGGTATCTATGACGAAGATCTATCACAGCCTACTTTTAGCTTCGTGTCTGTCGATTTACATCGGCTGCGCAAAAGTAGAGTTTAACGATATTCCTTGTGAAGGTGACGCTTGTCCAAAGGTGACTCCGGAAGGACAAGTTCAGACCGGAACAAAAGATGGTGGAAAGAAGGCAGTAGATATCCTTTTTGTCGTGGACAACTCGGGTTCAATGTCGACAGAACAAAATGCCATCGCCAACCGATTTTCAACCTTTATTCAGACGATGGATTCTCAAGGACTTGATTACCGAATTGGAGTGATCACGACAGATGTGTCTGCGAGTCCGAATAATGTTCCACGTGCGATCAATGGAAATGGAGCTCTTCAAGATGGTAAATTGATCGTATTTGGTAATGGAAATTCCTTTCTTACAAATCAAGTGAGTGATCGAGTGGCCCAGTTCGCAGCCACCATAAAACGACAAGAGACCCTGACCTGCGAAGCTTACCTTAATACAAATCCTACAAATAATTCTGCATATGATGCCAATTGCCCTGCCTCGGATGAGAGAGGCATCTATGCTGCCAATCTATTCTTGACGAACCAAAGCGGATCCTTCGTGAGGCCTGAAGCACACTTTGCGGTGGTGTTTTTAGCGGATGAAGACGTTAGAAGTAAAGCCTACGACAGCGCAACAAGCCTGAAGGCTCGGTTGGCTCAAGAAGATTTACCGCAGACATTGATCAGTCGGATTCAAGCTCTTGGACAGGGAAAATCTCACTCTGTACATTCCATTATCGTAAAACCAGGTGCATTGACATCCGGCTTGACGGCTCAGGCAGCAGCGGATCGAATTGCGACCTCTTTTGCTGGAGCAGGTAATGGAGCCGCATCAAATCAACCTTCTGTCTTGATGCCAGGCGGAGATTCGACTTGCTTGAATACACAGAACTCTCAGATGAACAACGTGAAGGGAAGCTACGGCTATCTGTATGCGCTTGCGACTCGGATGACGAGCGGAATCGAAGGCGATATCTGTGCCGCCGACTACGGATCACAGCTTTCAAACATTGGATTCAACATTACTGCACAAATAAATGATATCGAACTTGGCTGCCCACGACCTGAAATCGTGAGCATTGAGTTTACACCTGGCACTGGTTCGCCCTCATGGAGTCTGGAAGGATCGAAGATCAAATTTGCTTCGGTTCTGCCGCCCAATATGGTCGTGAAGTATGCCTGGAAATGTTTAGCCGCGAACCCTTGATAGAGTGATGCTAAACGATCCAATGAGAGTGCCGGGTTCCAAATCCGCACCCACAGGTTGAAAGTTAACAATAAGACTGTTTCTTTCTTGGCCGGGTACCTGGTTGAGAAGGTGGTCGGTAACGTTCAAAGACTCACCGGCAAAATACATCTGAGTCACTAATTCTTTGTAACCCAATTTTGTAATTCGAAAATGAATATGCGGAGGCCTTATCCAATCCACATCTGCTGGATAAGCTCCAGGTATGATTGTTTTAAAAAGATACTCGCCATTTTTGTTTGTAAAAGCCTCGGACCAGTATCGAAAATTGGGATCGAGTGGAGCAGAGTTGGGATCACGGTCATGATTGTATCGGCCGGAGGCGCAGGCTTGCCAGATTTCAACATTCGCATTTTCTAAAGGGCGGCATTCAACATCTAGGACCTTCCCTGTCACATAAACGACTTTGCCGATTGCTCGAGCCGGGCGCCCAGGAACCGAAGTGAGATCCAGATCGGCACCGAAGTTTTTTTCACCCGGATAGAATGGACCAAGACTTTGTTTGGGAGTGGACCGACAGCTGTCCGCGGCTTGAGCAGCTTTTGCTCCGAGGGCCAAAGCTCCAATAGCGGCAGAATTTTTTAAAAAATTTCTTCGTGCGGTGAGCAAGGACTTAGATTGGCTCATATTCAATTCCTCCAGTTTAGGTTGTTTGCAGTTCAAAGGTTTAGGACCGAGGCTGAAAGTATCAATTTCATTGATATAAAAATAAGAGATAATGAATATTGTTGTAATAGGCCTTTATTATGACGTTGAGATGGACTCTAGTTGGTGAAATGGAATACAAAATGGACCCCGCAAGGCTGAATCAAAAATTGAATATAAATACTTACTAAAAGGATCAAAAGAAAGGCCCATATTATGATGCCGTCGGCGACTGATCTGACCTATTTTATTGAGGTGGCGCAAACCCAAAACTTATCTCGGGCTTCTGAAAGACTGGGTTTAAGTCAGCCCAGTTTGAGCCTTTCAATTCAGAGGCTCGAACGTGACATCGGTGCTAAGCTTTTTAATCGGAGCAAAAGAGGAGTTCACCTCACGCAGGCGGGGAAATCTCTATTTATAAAGGCGCGGAATTTGTTGCAGCAGTGGGAAAAAATCAAAGACGGCGCAATTGAAGCAGAAACTCAAGTGCGAGGCACTTATGTGCTGGGGGTGCATCCATCCGTCGCCCTTTATACCCTGCCGCAAATTTTACCACAAATAATGAAAGAATATCCCCAGCTGGAATTGAAGCTGCTTCATGATCTTTCTAGGAAAGTGACTGAGCGAGTGATTGCGATGGAAGTGGAGCTTGGAATCGTAGTGAATCCGGTTCGACACCCAGATTTGGTTATCCACAAGATCTGCGAAGATGAAGTCGGCTTTTGGAGTACTTCCGAAAAAGGGAATGAGCTAGTTCAACTGCATTCGGATCGAAAAGTTTTGATCTGTGATCCTGAGCTCTTGCAAACCCAGTCGTTGATGAAAAGTCAAAAAATTGAATTCAAGAACTTTCAGAGAGTGATTACGTCATCGAATCTCGAGGTGATTCGGTCGATGGTGGTTGCAGGAAGTGGCATTGGCATCTTACCTGGTCGTGTCGCGGCTTTGTCGCCAGAGCTTAAAAGAATGGCGGGAAGTCCAATTTTTAGAGACAGTATTTGCCTCATTCATCGCCTTGAAAATAGGAGCAATCCATTTGTGAAAGCCATGAAGGAGAAATTGGAAAAGTCGATGTCTTCAAGGACCGCTAACTGAGGGAGTTATTCGTTTTCAAGCCAGGAAAAGCAGGATAGATCTGTGTTATGTCGAAAAATATAGCAGAGAAAAGTGAAGAGGATAGTGCAGAGAAAATTGCAAAGAAAATTGAACAGGAAAGTACAAAGAAAATTGCAAAGAAAATTGCTCTGATAACCGGTATCACGGGTCAGAGCGGTGCCTACCTTGCCGAACTCCTTCTGGAAAAAGGCTATGAAGTCCACGGAATCAAGAGACGCACTTCACTGTTTAATACCGATCGGATTGATCACCTTTTTAAGGATCCACATGAAGAGGATCAAAAATTAACTCTTCATCATGGAGACATGACAGACTCCAGCAGCCTTTTGCGAATCATCAAATCTGTTCAACCAGATGAAATCTATAATCTGGCAGCTCAGAGTCACGTTGCTGTTTCTTTCGAAGAGCCTGAGTACACGGCCAACTCTGATGCCATTGGCACTCTACGACTTCTAGAGGCAATTCGAATTTTGGGACTTGAGAAAAAAACCAAATTTTATCAGGCTTCAACTTCCGAGCTTTATGGAAAGGTTCAAGAAGTTCCGCAAAAGGAGACAACTCCTTTTTATCCACGCAGTCCCTATGCCGTAGCAAAGCTGTACGCCTATTGGATCACAGTGAACTATCGAGAAGCCTACGGTATCTATGCCTGCAATGGAATTTTGTTTAATCATGAGTCTCCCCTTCGCGGCGAGACTTTTGTGACCCGTAAAATCACTCGAGGTCTGGCTCGCATAAAAATGGGCCTTCAAGACTGCATTTATCTGGGAAACCTGAATGCAAAAAGGGATTGGGGACATGCTCGTGATTATGTGGAGATGCAGTGGTTGATGCTTCAACAAAACGAGCCTGAAGACTTTGTCATCGCCACTGGCGAGCAGCACAGCGTTGAGGAGTTTGTTGAACTGGCGGCTTTAGAAATGGGAGACAAAATTTCCTGGAAGGGCGAAGGAAAAGATCGCAAAGGCTACTTTTCCAATGGCCATTGTGCCATTGCAATCGATCCAAGATATTATCGACCCACTGAAGTTGAGACTTTGCTTGGAGATCCTTCCAAAGCGAAAGAAAAACTGGGCTGGAAACCAAGAACAAGCTTCAGGCAGCTTGTTCAGGAAATGATGACTGCGGATTTGAAATTAGCAGAACGGGAAAAAGTTTTTCCAATTTCCAAAGTGATCCGGTGAGCTGAATGAAAATTTTGGTGACTGGTGGTCATGGAATGGTTGGGAAGAATGTTGTTGAACATTCTTTCGCTCAGAAACATGAGGTCTGGGCACCAAAACGGACCGAACTCAATCTTTTTGATGTCGAACAAGTTAAGATCAAACTTCAAGATTTCAAACCAGATTTGGTGATTCATTGTGCGGGTAAAGTGGGCGGCATCCAGGCAAACATTAATCAGCCAGTGGAATTTCTTGTTGAAAATGTAGAGCTGAATAAAAATCTAATCATGAGCTGCGCTGAGACTGGCGTGAAACAATTTATGAATCTTTCAAGCTCCTGTGTGTATCCCAATAACTTGTCAGGCCCCATCAAAGAGGAGCTGGTTCTCAGCGGCCCGCTGGAGCCGACGAATGAAGGTTATGCATTGGCGAAGATTTTTGCGATGAAGCTGTGTGAGTATTTAAGTCGAACCCGTGGCCTAGCCTATAAAACTATAATTCCATGCAATTTGTATGGGAGGCATGATCACTTTGATGAACTCAAATCCCATTTGATTCCTGCCATTATTCTGAAGATCCAGAAAGCCGCTCAGGAAGGCAAAGACAAAATTGATATTTGGGGTGATGGTCAATCACGTAGGGAATTTATGTTCGCGGGAGATTTAGCTGAATTCATTTGGTCCGGAGTGCCTCGTTTTGAAGAACTTCCAGGGACTATGAATGTGGGTCTTGGCTATGATTATAAAATTATCGAATACTATGAGGCGGTTGCAAAGGCTCTCGATTTTAAAGGCGGCTTTTGGTTTGACCTGAGTAAACCAACGGGAATGAAAAGAAAACTGACGGACATTGAAAAATTAAAATCCTTTGGATGGGTCGCTGAGACCTCTCTTGAGGTGGGTGTTCAAAAAACGGTAGACTTCTATAGAAAAACGGCGGGATTAAGCTTTCATTAGTGATGCATGCTGCTGAACGGAGTTGTTGATGAAAAAATCATATCCACTGGCCCTGAGCAGTTGGGATCAAAAAGAAATTTCGGCTATTCATGGAGTGATTGAAACTGCTCAATACTCCATGGGACCTCAAGTCTTTGAATATGAAAAGCAGTTCGCTGCGCATTTTGGCTCGAAGTATTGTGTGATGACGAGCTCGGGCTCAACAGCCAACTTAATTATGACTGCGGCGCTTTTCTATCGGAAAGAAAATCCTCTGAAAAGAGGGGACGTTGTGATTGTTCCCGCAGTGTCCTGGAGCACGACTTTTTTTCCTTTGGCTCAGTATGGACTTAAATTGAGATTTGTTGATGTAGACCCCCAAACCCTCAACTATGATCTGAAATCTTTAGGAGAGGCTCTCTGTGATCGTCCTCGATTGATGATGGTGGTTAACCTTCTTGGCAATCCCAATGATTTCGATGCGATTCTGGAAATGGCCAAGAACTCCGGGACAGAAGTTGTAGAAGACAATTGTGAGTCCATGGGAGCAAGATTTCGCGGAAAACATGCCGGGACTTTTGGCACAATGGGAACTTTTAGCAGTTTTTTTAGTCATCATATTTCCACTATGGAGGGTGGTTGCATCCTTACGGACAACGAAGAATACCACCATCTTTTGCTTTGCCTGAGGGCCCACGGCTGGACTCGAAACCTGCCAAAGCACAACCATATCACTGGCACGAAATCTGAGGATCCCTTTGAAGAGTCCTTTAAGTTTGTCCTACCTGGTTACAATGTCAGACCGCTGGAGATGAGTGGAGCCATTGGTTTGGAGCAGTTGAAGAAATTAGATAAATTTGTGGAAGTCCGTCGAAAAAATGCCGAGCTTTTTGTGAAGACTTTTGCGGAACATTCGCAGCTTCGAATTCAAGAGGAGATTGGCCATAGTAGTTGGTTTGGTTTCAGTATGATCATTCGTGAGGACTCAAGTTGGAGTCGGAAAAAATTGACTCAGTATCTGCAGTCTCGAGGAGTTGAGTGCCGTCCCATCGTGACTGGAAATTTTGCAAAGAATCCTGTGATGAGTTTGTTTGAGCATGAGCTCCAAAATAGTCTTCCAAATGCACATTGGTTAGATTCAAATGGATTCTTCGTCGGAAACCATCAAATTCCGCTGACTGAAGAGATTCAATATCTAGCGGAGGTCCTTCGTGATTTCGCATCATAGTTTGAGAAATGGTGAGCTCGCTTGAAAATTGCTCAGGTAGATTTTCAAAATGATTATGGGGATCCCAAGCGCGGAGTGAATCAGCACGGGGTGTATGGTTTTTTCAACTCCTTCAAAAAGCTTGGACATGATGTGGATTTTTTCGCTTACGACAGCTATTTGTCTAAGGACCGAAAAGCTGATTTGCAGCGAGACTTAATTGAGTTTGTAATATCTCGAAAACCTGAACTCACTCTGATCGGACTATTTCAAGACCAATTCGAGCTTGAAACTTTGACCACTTTAAAGGGCCTGACTCGGACAGTTTGCTGGATGGGGGATGATACCTGGAGGTTTGAAGGATATTCGAAACAATATGCTCCATACTTTTCCGAGGTGATCACAACAGACCACTACGCTGTTTCAAAATACAAAAAACTTGGAATAGAGTCCGTCTATTTAAGTCAATGGGCTGCTATGGATGTGCCGGGACAAGAGCTTCCCAGGGATTTTAAGCCACAATATGAACGCGAAGTGGCCTTCCTTGGTTGGGGTAATCCCAGCCGCAAGTGGATGATCGGGCAGCTTGAGAAAAAAGGCATCAAAGTTCAGTGTTTCGGGCATGGCTGGCCGAATGGAGTGGTGTCGACTGAAAAGATGATCGAAATATTTCAAACTTCGAAAATCAATTTAAATCTTTCGAACAGCATCAGTCACGACCTAAGGTACTTATTGTCTGGTCCGAGAGCGATGAAGGAATTTTTTCGATCCAGCAAAAATGCGAGTCAAATAAAAGCTCGGAATTTTGAAATTCCTTACTGGGGGGGCTTTCAGTTATCGGACTATGTCCCGTTTTTAGATAAGTATCTCAATATCGGAAGTGAGATCGCTTGTTTTTCCAACTTGGACGAGGCGGTTCTGCAGATCAAATATTATCTGGAAGAGGAAGAGGAGCGAGAGTCCATCCGCCAAGCGGGCACCCGGCGAGCCCGTGCTGACCATGGCTATATTCATCGACTTCGGAAATACCTCGAGCAAATTCCTTCGCAGGGGTAGCCTTAAGGGCGCCGTGACAATTCCCTAAAAGGGTCTTGAGATCTGTTGTAGAGATATTTGGTCTGGGCTCAAGTCAAAATTAACTTTCAGTTCATCGATCTGAATTTCGGTTCCACGATTGTTCTTCAAATTTTTAATAACAAGTTTATGCGGTCTTTGAATCCCAGAAATTTTTTTGTAGTCGCTAAAAACAACCGTTTTTATCTTTTCGGTACCCTTGAAATATTCCATCTCTAGGGGAAGATCCTCGCTATTAGAAATCATTACGATGACTTTAGAGTAGGGACTGTCTCCTTTAGGAGTCGCTTCGACCCAGTCACAAGTGAGGTTGCCGCAAGCATCGGTTTTGAGAAGCTTCGCAGTCGACTTGCGAATGACGGCAGGATCAAAATCGTTGTATTGAAGTTCTGATCCTAAAATTCCAACTTCGGAAGAGTCGGCAGTCACAATTTTTCGAGTTTGTTTTGAGCTTGGAAAATATATCCACTGGTTTTCAGATTTTTTTTCTACGATGGAAAATAGACTCATCCCCTTCAAATCTGCTGGTGCAAGAATTCGAGCCAAAACTCTTTGCTCCTTGCCAACGGTGAGCCGGCGAACTGCAAGTTCCCGATCTTTGGTGGATCCATCTTCTTCTTGAATAGACATGCGAATTCGCGCCTCTTCGTTTTTCGATTCAATGTTTTTTAGAGCGCGGAAAAAGCGTTTTTCATGTTCATTTTGTGCAGTTTTCCCTCCCTTTGGATTTTTTTGCTGAGTAGACTTCGGACTAGAGGTTTTACTCGAAGCCTTGGTTGAGGAAGTTGGTGTGTCAGGAGCTGCGTTGGTCGCTAAACCGAAAAGCAGGACTACGAATGATGAGAATTTAGTGGAGGAGAATAGTGAGGATAAGACTATTAATGATGAAAACGAGCTCTGCGACCTTTGTTCCTGTTTCATGTTTACCAATCCCTTCAGCTACCGAAGTAATTTTTTCGAAGCAGGAAAAAGCAGCTGCGGAAATACTTTCAATAAACATGGAAAGAAAATCAGATCAGCCAGAACTCCTGCCAGAGTCGATACTATCATAAAAGTTCCAAAAAGTTGATTGACAGAAAACTGCGCCCATAAAAAGACAAGAAAACCTGCAATGACGACTAAAGTGGAAAACAGGCAGCCATTAATTTCGAGCCTGATAACTTCATCGACACTCGGGGGGGCTTTTTGAGAAGCAGCCAGAGATTTAAACCTCATCAAAATGTAGATTGTATTATTAAAAGCAAAACCTATAGCTATTGCGAATACCAGGGCAAGGGCGGGTTTGATCGGAGTTTGGAAAAAGCTCATGACACCAAAAAGAACCAGAGGGGGAAAAAAGTTGGGAAGGCAGGCCACGAGCGCCCACCGGAGAGACCGAAAAATGAATATCAAACTAAAACCGATTGCAGCCATAGCTGTCCAAAATCCAAATATCAGTTCAGCTGAGACAAGATTATTGAAGCGGTGAATATAGGTGCCAAGTCCTGAGGCCCTGACCTGGAGCTCTTTAAACTCCGTTTGCACAAAGTCTTGAATCTGCTGATGGGCGTTGATGGACTGATCGGCAGGGACATCTTTCAAGCGAACTGCGAGTCTTGTTTTGAGACCGTCTGTACTTAAAAAGTGTTGCAGAGGGCTAGCGGGATTCAAGGAATAAAGGAAGAGAATTTCACTTATGACATTGCCAGCTTTCGGAGTCTCACCAGTTTCAGATAACAGCTTAAGAAAATCGGGTAACCCTAGAGCTGAACCCACCTCTGGTAGTGCCCGAATTTTTTCGAGGGTATTTTCAATTCTTTCAATCAGGCGAGGATCTTTCCATGCGTCTGCTGAATCAGAAATCAATTCAATATCGATGGGAATAAGTCCGCCCAATTGCCGATCGATCAGCTCCGTGGAGGCTCGTGATGGGTGGCTTTTGGGGAGGTCATCGAATAGTCTTGCTGTCCAGTGAAGAAAAAAACCACTGCCAGCAAAAATGACTGAAAGTATGAGCGTAAAGATTACGACCCTTTTTGAATACTTTGTAAGGAGCCCAGAGAAATCAAGGTTGAGCTGCGTCCACTTTCGAGGGCGTGGGGCGCTGAATAGACCCATAAAACAAAAAAGTGACAACGTGGTGGCGATCCAGGCGATGAGGATGACGATGCTGAGGACTCCGCCATAGTTGCTGATGAGAGGCACATCGGAATAAATAAGGGTGCAAAATCCAAGTGCTGTCGTGAAGTGGCCAAGAAAATTCGGTACCAGAATAATTTTATTGAGATTCCATATATTGAGCCAGTGAGACCTTTTATCGCCGCTGTTTTCCTTAAATTCCTCATCCAGGCGAAAAAAGGAATACACTGTTTGGGACACAACAATGATTGCAATTAAGATGGGAATTGTCGTCGAAAGGACAGTAAAGGACCAGGCCATTTTTGCCATGAAACCAATGCCGATGACATTAGCCACAAGTAAAGTTATCAGGGTGGAGATCCAAGCAACAGAGCCTTGGAAGAGCAAAAAAATCAGTAAAATACTAATCAAAATTGAAATCCCAACAAAACGGCTGATCTCGGCTTTTAGAATCTCTCGAAATGAATTTTGAATCACGGCGACTCCGCCAAGACTTGTTTCCTTGCCGATGAGGCTTATTGTCCCCGAATCTTCGAGGAGTTTTTGAAGTGCCTCAATGACCGGGGTGTATTCGCTGACTTCCCAGGTGGAAAGTTCGACTCCGATGACAGCGGTCTTAAGATCTTTTGTAATCATCAAAGAACGGATCAGCGCATCTTTTTCGAAAAGTTTCTGCCATTGATTTTCAGGAATCAATTCCAACAGCTTTCCAATGCGGATCGATTCTTTGTCCTGAAGGACGACCTCCCGTTCGGGTAGGGTTACAATTCGTTTGATGCCGGGGATGTCCTTAATTTTTCCAGCGACCAAGCTTAGATTTTTTAGCATCTGAATTTGGGTCCATGGTTCCTTTGAGGAAACGATGACTAGGAGGGAAGGATTTGTTTCTAGCCGAAAAGTCTTTCGCATTTCTGCAAGCACATCCCAGCCATCATACTGAGCCGGAAAAAATTGCTGGATGTCATAGGTGGTGCGCAGTTCGGGAATTTTAGGAGCAAGGACAAGGATCGAGCACAATAAAACGAGGAAAGCGAAGGTGGCTAAAACTTTGACTTTAATTTCAGACATGTTTTGAGTGCCTTGGTTCTAGGGTGAGAAGCTCTAATAGTATGACAGTAATGAAGAAAAAATTAATTCAAAAATTTTAGGATTGGTCTCAAAGAAAGATAGAAAGATTTTTCACTTGAGAGACTGATTTCATTGCATCACTATCAGGCCGTAGGTCCAGATAACCACTAGAAAAAAGGTCGACAAATGAACAAACTTTCAAAAATTCGGGTGAAGTTTTTTCTGCAGCTGTTGTCGATCACGACATCGATTCTGGCGATGAATGTAATGGTGGCTCCGCCTGTATTGGCTCAGACCACTGGAGCTTCTAAGCCAAAGTCAGTTGATTCAGACTGGGCCGTGGCATTGCCTCTGCCTACGGTATTGGAGATGTTGAAGTCGAAGAACTTCGCACTGCGGGTTCCTAAGAATTCATTTGATTACTCTCAGCAGAGTCCAGGTCAAAATGTCCAGTCGTCCGTGAAGGGCATGTCCTTCCAAGCTGGCATGTCGATATCTGCAGCACAATTTTCACAAAACGGCGAAGTTTCAGTCACTGCTGATTTGCAGGGGCTCGGAGTTTCAATTGATGAGGTTAATTTCAAGTTAGTTGCTGAGATTGCTCCCGCGCCCGGCGCACCACCAGTTTCAACAAAAATCGAAGGCACCTGTCAGAATGTGGAAGCACTGTTTGGGCTTCCAATTAAGATCGACATGAAAGCTAGTTTTAATGAAGCTGATCAAAAGTTTTCGATCACTTCTTGGAATTGGAATGTTGCAGACGTCAATTACTCTTGGATTTCTAGCAAATGTCAGGGCCCAGGGGGGATTTCTGAGTTTCTGCGGCAACGAGTGTTTCAAAAGTTTGTGACCTCTGAACAGGCAAAGGCTTATGTGATTCAGCAGGCGCAGGACTTTTTGAATCAATCGATTTCGGGTGTGATGGAAAGCATGTTTTCACAGTCATTTTTTGATACTCAGTTAGATTTCCACGTTGAAAAACTCAAGTGGTCGGCCAGTCAGTTTAATTTTGAAGGACGACTGCGTTTGACTTCGACTGAAGGCTGTTCAGCATTTCAATTGGCCACTGGTCAGACAAGGATTCCTTTAGATGCCGCTGTCAAAGCCGCCGTGGTGGTGAAGCAAATGGCCTTTCCTGAAGACCTTATGCTGCGAAATATTCAGTGTGCGCACGAACGAGGATTGATCACATTCAGCGGAACAACAGCTGATATTCCTGACTTTAAATCTTTGATGGAAAACCGCACCAACCAAAGTTACGTGTGGCCGGATTTGGGAAGGTTTCCAACCAGCCAGATTTTTTTGATGAAGACCAAAACAACGGACAAACTTTCTATGACCTCGCAGCAAGTGTCTGCAGGCTATCAAGGACAGGTGACGGGTCAGGTTACAAGTTATTGGTCTTCCAATTCGGGACCCTATGTGACTTTTTGGACTCCGCTGTCGGCAACTGCAAAAGTGAATGTGGTTGGCGACAAGTTGGAGTTTTCAATGTCAGCAGCAAAATCTGTGAAAGTGGCTTACCGTTTTGATCAGAAAGTGAAAGAAGACTCAATCGATACTTCTTATTTCAATCAGCCTGTAACTGATTATATGAGTAAGGTTACAAAAAGCTGGAGTTTGCCAAAGTTTGAATTGCCCAATCAGCGCAAAGTAACGATTTCGGCTCTTAAAGTGACTGCTGGCAAAGGTTGGATTTTTACATTGAAAGAGTAAGACCGATAAAAGTCTTTGAGGCCGCTCTGAGTTGATGAAGTGTCGATCCGGTTTCACCGTCGATAAGCTCAGAGGCGAGGGTTAGCTGCAAATGATCAGAAAGACGTTTTTCCAATGAAATGCGCCCAAGACCACCTTTTGACTGAGTGGCTAATTGCAGGCCGACTCCAATGTTCCATTCAAGTCCCTGGCTCAGACGAATTCCCACGAGCCAGCTTTGATTGAGAGCTTGAGTCAGAGAGAAAAATCCCGACGTATCAAAAAGTGAACTGGTAGTATTCGATTCTTCATAGATCTGGAAATTTTGAAGCAGCAAAGTGCAGTCGAGTCCCCAAAAGGATCTTGAAGTTTCTATAGAAGACACAAAGCTTTGCGAAGCCCGCAATCTCAAAGAGTCAAAGAGGGCTTGGGATCTTGCAGAGGCACCCTTAATGAGCCAGTTTCCAAACGCAGTGGAAAAGCCTCCACCGACCGTACGATATTTTGAATAAACAGGCTTCAGCAAGAGATCAGGTCCAATTGCGTAGAGAATGGGATTTAGCTGTATTGGACTGCCCACATTATAGTCCTCGACATCCAGTTGTGGAGTCGACATTAGGCCCTCATGATACACGACTTGCAGATCTGTTTCCTGAAAGCCACCTTGAATTCGGGCCGCAACATTATTTTGGTCCGCCCGATCTAAAATTGTCGGAGCAGTCTGCTTGTAGGTCGTGGGATCTTCGCTGATGAAACCTTTTACGATTCCTAGTTCGGATTGGATTGATCCAACAAAGCGTCCCGGAAGACTTTCGCGAGGAAGATAGCGACTGGTTTCACTGGGTAAAATGCTCGGAACTTGTTTTGGAATCAGAAGAACTTCGAAGCTCCAGCGGCCAAGGGCTTTATCAATTTTAATCATAGCGGCGCCTCGCCGAAGGGGACTTAGAAAAGAATCGAAATTTTTTGAATTCACAACATCAAGAGGATTGTTGAAGTCTGTGACGCCCCAATTTGCGGTGTTGATTCCCAGCTGTGCGGTGAGTACTGGATTGGAATGTTCGATGAAGAATTCTTGTATTTCGCCGATGCTGGATTTCGATCGATCTTTGACTCCGGAGCGAGCGATTCCCTGAGCTTTGCTGGACCAGCGCCATGATTTGTAAATCCACTGGGATGAAAGTTCTAGATTGCCGGCAGCACCTGAGCCGTCAGCAACGGGAGATGATCTATGAAAATGTTCATAGCCTGCGCCCAGCTTCAATGAGTTTTCCCAAGCGCCAAAGCAAGTGAAGCTACAGAAACTGCAAAGGCTCCAGATCCCGATGATTGTCATAGTCTGAGCGGTGATTGTTCGAAAACGGGTCATTCCTAGATTGTAGCCGAATCAGTCGGGCGTTGACAGAAGAATGAAAAACTCCGACTTTTAAGGAAGAAAGATCATTCTTCGAAAGGCAGATAATGCGTCCTGTAATTTTATCCGGTGGAAGTGGGACTCGTCTTTGGCCTGTATCTCGATCTGGCTATCCGAAGCAATTTTGCCCCTTGTTTGATGAACCTCTTGAGGTGAGCACCATGAAGAGGCTGAGCCGCTGGGGAGCCTTAACCGTCATTGGGCATCGAACTTTAAAAACTTTGTCACACCGCTTGTCTAAGGAGCACGAAATTCAAGATGTGGAATTTATTGGGGAGCCTCGTGGTCGTGACACTGCACCAGCAATCGCCTTAGCCTGTCGCCTTGCAGAATTAAAAGGAAATCTGGATGAGGTGATTGGTATTTTTCCTTCGGATCATTTGATTCGAAAAGAAAAAATTTTTGCAGACTCGGTGGATCAGGCGGCTCGACTTGCGGAAGCTGGTTTTGTCGTGACTTTGGGTATTCGACCTTCTTATCCATCAACGGGTTATGGTTATATCCAAACGGCCACGGGTGGGGCCTCTTTAGGTGTCGCTGATTTGCCGGTCTTGAAGTTTCATGAAAAGCCCGCAATAGCTCGAGCGGAAGAATACGTGGCAGCTGGAAGTTTTTTTTGGAATGCAGGAATTTTTATTTTCCGCGTGAAAGATATGATTGCGCAATATCAAAAACTTCAGCCCGAATTGTGGAAGACAATTCAAAAGCTTGGGGCTGACCTCGGCAATATCGATGCGGTCTATGAAGAAATAAAACCAGTCTCTTTTGATTATGCCATTATGGAAAAGCTGGATTCAAAGATCATTCGCTGCATTCCTTTCGACCCAGATTGGAACGACGTGGGCAGCTGGGATGCAGTTGCGGACGAGGCTGGAAAATCGAACATTCGAGCCACTCCCAAACAAGAGTCTCTGTTTCTGGAGGGCAGCGAGGGGAATTATCTTCATGCTCAAGATGAAAAGGTCTATGGATTTCTTGGGGTTCAAGATTTGATCGTTGTAGATACTCCGGACGCACTGTTGATTACCAAAAAGGGTCGATCGCAGGACGTAAAACCTCTAGTGGATAAAATTAAAGAACGTCGACCTGAAAAAGTAAGGGATCATCTTTTTGAATTTCGACCTTGGGGAACTTTTGAGATTGTTAAAAACGGCGATAATTTCAAGTCCAAGTTGATTGAGGTCAATCCCGGCCATCGCATTTCCTACCAGTCCCACAAACATCGCGAAGAACACTGGGTGATGATCGAGGGTGAGGGAATTGTGACTTTGAATGAAGAAAAACATTCGATGAAACAAGGCAGCTATATTAAAATTCCGCAGGGCACGAAGCATCGAATTGAAAATACGGGTACGGGGCCACTGCGATTCATCGAAGTGCAGCTGGGGACTTATTTTGGCGAGGATGATATCACTCGCTATCAAGATGATTACGATCGGCGCTGATCAAAAAAGCTTAAGACAAATCGGTCATAGCTCCAATGCTGAAGTATTTCGCGTCAGGATGATTGAAGTAAAATCCGGAGACTGAGCTTGCTGGAGTCATCGCAAAGTTTTCGGTGAGCTTCATGCCATTTCGGCGCTCAACATCCAGCAGTTTCCAGATTTTGCCTTTGTCCGAATGGACTGGGCAGGCTGGATAGCCAGGGGCGGGCCGGATGCCACGATATTTTTCTGCAATGATGTCATTGACCGTTAAATCTTCAGTCGTGCCGAAACCAAACAAATCGCGGACCTGTTTGTGAGTCCACTCTGCCAAGGCTTCAGCCAAACGGTCGCCTACGGCCTTTGTCAATATGGACTGATAGTCATCGCCTTGATCTTGGTAGACTCTTGCGACCTTTTCAACTTCATGGCCAGTAGTCACTGCAAAAAATCCCAAATGATCCATGCGGCCTGAAATTTTTGGAGCAATAAAATCGGCTAAGCAATAGGCGTACTTATTGATGACAGAGTCCGATTGCTGTCTGGGAAAGATAAATTCTTCAACAAGATTAGACTGATGATCGAAAACTCGAACTGTTTCGTTCTCACTTTGTGCTTTGAATAGGCCGTAGACTGCGTGCGGTGAAAAAAGATTTTCGGTGGAAATCTTTTTCAGCAGCATTTGAGCATCATCGAAAAGCTGCTTGGCCTGCTGCCCATATTTTTCATTTTCAAAAATCTTAGGATAAAGACCCTTTAGTTCCCAAGACCAGAAGAAGGGGCTCCAGTCAATGTAGGGCACGAGGTCAGTGACTTTCGGTTTGAATTCGAAGACTCCAAATTTTGAAGGGGCGGGAATGTCAATTTCAGCCCAATCGTAATTTGGTTTTTTTGCGCGGGCTTCTTCGATAGAGAGCTTTGGAGCTTTGTCTTGCAGTGATTTAAGATAGCCTTCACGAGTTTTCAAATTTTCCTGTTTGGCTTTTGTAATTTCCTCAGCTGCATTTTCAGAATGAAGAACCCGGTTGCAAACTTCTACGACCAGGGAGGCATCGATCACGTGAAGGACTGGGCCTGAATAGTGGGGATCTAATTTTACGGCTGTATGCAGGCGGGAAGTGGTCGCCCCACCAATCAGGACAGGGGTCTTGATATTTTGTTTCTCAAGTTCCTGAAGATTATAGACCATTTCATCTAAAGACGGAGTGATCAGTCCCGAGAGGCCAATCATATCCACTTTGTGAGCTTTAGCTTGGGCAAGGATTTCTTTAAAAGGAACCATTACACCCAGATCGACAATTTCATAACCGTTGCAAGCTAGAACTACACCGACAATATTTTTCCCAATATCGTGGACATCACCTTTCACGGTGGCCATCAAAATTTTACCTTGAGACTTAGACTGAGTGGTTTCGCGCTCTTTCGCCATGTAGGGCTCTAGAGAGGCAACGGCCTTTTTCATCACTCGGGCGCTTTTTACAACCTGGGGAAGAAACATTTTTCCAGAGCCAAAGAGTTCGCCAACCACTTTCATGCCGGTCATTAGGGGACCTTCGATTACAAGGAGGGGGCGATGCAGTTCACTACGGGCTTCCTCTGTGTCATGCACGATAAATTCATCCACCCCTTTCACGAGGGCATGAGTGATGCGCTCTTGCAGGGGGAGCTTGCGCCAGGCGAGGTCATTCGCCGCAGCACCACCCGTCGTTGATGACGAATCTTTCGTCTGAAACTGAGCGGCAATCTCTAAAAGTTTTTCGGCTGCCGTCCCTGAACGATTGAGGATTACATTTTCTACTGGGTCGCGGAGCTCCTTGGGGATTTGATCATACACTTCAAGCATTCCAGCATTGACGATGCCCATGTCCAGACCCGAGCGGATGGAATGAAGTAAGAAAACAGAATGAAGTGCTTCGCGAATTCTGTTTTGTCCGCGGAAAGAAAAAGAAAGATTGGAAATTCCGCCAGAAGTAAAAGCATAGGGACAAGTTTCTTTAATTTCCTGGACTGCCTCGATGAAGGAAACACCATAGTCATTGTGCTCTGGCAAACCTGTGGCCACGGTCAAAACGTTGGGATCAAAAATAATATCGGCGGGATCAAATTGGAGGCGATCAACAAGAAGGCGATAAGCCCTCTGAGAGATTCTAACTTTTTCAGCTTTGCTGGTCGCTTGACCCTGTTCATCGAAGGCCATGACTACGGCGGCGGCTCCGTAGCGTTTAATCAGTTCGGCCTGTTTTAGGAAAACTTCTTCGCCTTCTTTAAGGGAGATCGAATTAACGATCGCCTTTCCTTGAACACATTTCAAACCTTCTTCGATGATTTCCCATTTAGAGCTGTCGATCATTATTGGAACTCTAGAAATTTCAGGTTCGCTGGCGACAAGATTTAAAAAATCTTTCATTAAAGCTTTTCCGTCCAGCATGCCTTCATCGAAATTAATATCTAAAATATTTGCGCCGCTGATCACCTGCTGGCGGGCCACGGTGAGGGCTTCATCCATTTTGCCTTCTTTAACAAGCTTTGCAAATTTGGGTGAGCCTGTGACGTTGGTTCTTTCCCCCACCATGATGAAACTGCGCTCACCCGAAGGGGAAATATTGAGGGGCTCAAGGCCAGACAGACGCATTTGTTTTGGCAAAACGGGAGCCACGCGAGGCGCTTTGCCGCGAATGGTTTTTACAATTTCAGCAATATGTTCCGGAGTGGTACCGCAGCAGCCGCCGACGATGTTTAAAAGCCCCTGCTCTTGAAATCGCAACAAATGCCCAGCAAGACTTTCAGGAGTTTCATCATAACCTGTAGGTGACAAAGGATTGGGCAAGCCTGCATTCGGATAGCAACTGAGATTCACTTCGGCGACGCGAGAAAGATCTTTTACAAAGGCTTCCATTTCGACAGCACCAAGAGCGCAGTTGATACCAAATGAAATTGGATCTGAATGGCGAAAAGAATTCCAAGCGGCTTCGATGGTTTGACCCGAAAGAGTACGGCCTGAAGCATCCGTAATGGTGACAGAAACCATCACTGGAAGTTTGGTGCCCATTTCCTTTTCGATTTCGCTAATGGCAAAAAGGCAGGCTTTGGCATTCAAGGTATCGAAAATAGTTTCGACAAATAAAATATCTGCTCCGCCAGCTAAAAGACCTCGAGCCTGTTCGCCGTAGGCAAATTTAAGTTCATCGAAAGTAACGGCTCGGTAACCAGGACGGTTCACATCCGGAGACAAAGAAGCAGTTCTATTCGTGGGACCGATGGCTCCGGCCACATAAACCTTTCGATTTTTACTGGCAGTGGCGGCTTTCTTGGCAAGTTCAGCTGCGGCCTTATTCATTTCAAAGCTGAGGTCTTGCAGCTCGTAATCAGCTTGAGAAATTCGATTCGCATTGAAAGTGTTCGTTTCAATGATGTCTGCACCTGCAGCAATATATCGCTCGTGAATACTGAGTATGACATCAGGTCTAGTAAAATTTAATAGTTCGTTATTGCCCTTAAGGTCCTTGTGGAATTCTTTAAAACGCTCACCGCGGAAATCGGCCTCTGAAAGCTTGTGAAGCTGGATAACGGTCCCCATGGCTCCATCGAGGAAGAGGATTTCTTTCTGGAGCCTGGTTTTAATTTCGGAAATTAAGGGATGAATTTTCACTATCGACTTTCTTGTTTTGGTTGCTAGCGCAACTTTCTGGTTAGTTTTTGTTGCTACCGCAACTTTCTGACTACATCAGCGATTTGGGGGGCATCGTTCAGAACGTAGAAATGAAGACCCGGGACGCCCGCATTCAAAAGTTCCATAGACTGTTTCAGCGCCCACTTTTTACCAATTTCCAGAGCATGACTTGGGTTTTCCATGACTTCATCCACAAGCTCATCGGGAAGATCAATGTGGAATGCTTTGGGAAGTGATTTCAGCTGCCCAACAGATTTTAAAAGTTTCAGTCCCGGAATGATAGGGACAGTAATGCCCGCGGCCCGGCAGGCTTTTTCAAATTGAAAGAATTTTTGATTGTCGAAAAACATTTGCGTCATAATGTAATCAGCGCCTGCATCGACTTTTTTCTTGAGGTTTTGGATGTCGATTTTAAGACTTGGAGCCTCGAAATGTTTTTCAGGATAGCCAGCCACACCCACGCAAAAATCCAGGGGCTGAGATCCTTCTAAGTCCTCAAGAAAGCGTCCCTGCCGCATATCTACTATCTGCTGAACCAAGTCTGAGGCGTATTCATGCGCCGTGCGATCGGCTCGACTTGGCTTTGAGATTGCCGGGGCATCGCCTCGAAGGGCCAAGACATTGTGAATTCCCAAAAAATTCAGCTCGATGATTGCATCTTCTGTTTCTTCTTTGGAAAAACCCATACAAAGAATATGGGCGACGGTGTCGATTCGAAAGCGATTCTGAATGACTCCACAAATCCCTAAAGTGCCGGGGCGTTTTCGAAAAGTTTTTTTGTGAATCGTGCCATCGTCGTTTTCACGAAAATAGGTCACTGAACTGTGGGAGGTTACATCGATCCAAGCGGGTTCGAAGGGCTGAAGCACTTCGACAGACTGGATGATTTCACCGATGCTGCGGCCTCGATTGGGTGGAACGATTTCGCAGCTAAAAAGTTGTTTGCCTTTGGACTTCGCGAGCTCAAGATGTTCTGTAACTTTCATATACAGAAAAGCTAGCTTAGGCCCGGGCTGTGGGCAAGCAAGTCTGTAGGAAGATGAGAGTTAGGGATGAACGATTGGGTATTCCGCAGCATTCACGGCGGGCGAGGGCCATTGATAGATGCAGCTGGCTGGAAAATTGCCTTTCCAAAGAATAACAGTCGATCCTTCAAAAAGCTTTTCCCGTATGAAAGGGGAGCAAGCTTTCAAAACCTTTGCAACTCTGTCAGGATTCAGTGGGTAAGGGTGTCCAATAGGACCCACTTCTATAGCGAGAAGGTCATAGGTGGGTGGGATGATTGCATGAGACAGCAATTGTCTAAGATCTCGGTTCGGCGCAATCAGCCAAGGGATGAGGCCGCCGGAGGCTCCAATTACAGGAAAGAACTTTGATGGATTTGGGGTCGCTGTCGCAGACAGAGCTTCTAACTTTGCCTGAGCTTCTTGATCGGTAATCAATTGCTGAAGTTTTGTGAACTCTGTTTGTTTTTCTGGAAGTATTTGGCATTCGCTGTCCTTTCTCCAGAGAAAAGAAGCTGAACTCCAGTGATAACTAAGACCCGGAATCACGACCAGGGCAAAAGTAGTAAACCGGATACGCCGTGTAGATTGCGAGGCCTCGAAAATCTTTTGAAGAACTCCGCTGCCAGCTGCTGCACCAAGACCAGCAGCCGCTATGGGAAAGGCGTAATGAAATTCCATAAGCCCCGCAAGGATCTGAAGTCCAAAGAGTGGAGCCAAGCAGCTGGCAAGAACTAGGCCCGCTTGTGGCTTTTTCCTCAATGCGCTGATTAAAAAATAGAATGGAATAATATAAACTTCGATGGAGCCTAAAACCGGAAAGCGTTCCCACCAAGACTTAAAATAGACATCGGGAGCTTCGAAAATCATTCGTAAAATATTGGTACCGTGACCATGAATGGGGCCAAGAAAAAGTGGCCTGAGCTTCAAATTCCAAACAGTGAAGGCGAGGGCTACGAGCAGCAAAGGTAGGCCCACTTTCCAACGTTTGGTCAGCAGAAGGACCATCGCGGTAAAAATAAAGGCTATAGGATAGGACTCTTTAAAAAAGCAAATGCTTACTGCAGCGAAGAGGAAAAGGCCCCAGCGATTTTGGAAGAGACTCCATGCAAGGAGGATCCAAAAGGGCAGGGACCAAAAATCGACATGAATAGGGAAATAAAGCGCTGTGAGAAAACCCCTCATGAAGAGAAATAAAATTGCCGCGGAAAAACGGACACTGAGGGATTCCCGGCGAAGCAAAAGCATCAAAACAAGAAAGCCGCTCACCCAAGCCAGCCATTCAAAGACGAGAGCATGATAGGGAGTGAGGGATCCAAAGAGTTTTAGGAACCCAGAGATAGGAACCAAAACTGGATTGAAATGATCATTGAAGGCGGGAATCCCGCGAACGCTGAGGTGAGGATTCAGTTGATTCGGAATCGAGATTTCGAGAAGTGCTTGGTAATAGATTCCGAAATCATAACCGTTGAAGCAGTGGTTCTTGAGCTTGGTCCAATTGGTGAAGATGGGCAATAAAAGCAGCAAAAAGAGTGAGGCAGGAATCACTATCTTGAGGAATTCGGAAAAATTGGTAGAATTTTTTGAATTAAAGCGACTGCTCATTTCTTTGAATGCTCCCAATGCTCAGATCCTTCAGAAAGCTTGTGATACACAGACACTATTGTGCGACCCATTTCATCGAGAGTGAACTGGCTAGGCAGGTCGGTTTTATGCATTGATAGAGAAAAGAATTTAGAAACCTGTTCTGTAAAGTTTGCAGAATCTTCCAAGCCAAAGAATAAAACTCCGTGAATTCCTTTCAGTTCGTCGTGACCTGTCACATCGCTCAGAAGGAGTGGTCGATGCGACCTCAGCGCCTCGAGAGTTGCGTAGGAAAGGCCTTCTCCCCTGGAATTACTCACAAACACATCAATTTTTTCTAAAAACAAGTTGGGATCAGAGACTGGACCAATCAGCTGGACTGTGTTTTCCAAATCTAATTGTCGTATCAAACTTCGAAGATTCGCTTCTTCGGGGCCTTCTCCAGCAAGAAGAAAGCGCGTCTTAGATAAAACTGTTTTAGGTAATTTCGAAATGTTCACTAGTAGAAGATCATTTCCCTTCTGTGGATCGAAGCGAGTGAGGGTCCCGAAAATGAGAGCCGAAGAAGTGCTATTTCGTTCCCGGCTTGCAGGAGATTTTTCAAGCGGTCCGAGGCCATTATAGATCAGGAGCAGTTTTCCGACTGTGCCGATGCCTAGATCGAGAGCGCGCTTTTGCTCGCCCTTGCTGACTGCGATGAATCGATCCGTCCAGAGACTAAGAATTTGTTCAGCCCAAAGAGTGAATTTTCCGCGAACACCGCTTTGAAAATGCAGTCCATGAAAAGAATGAACAATCTTGAAGCCAAAAAACTTAAGAAGGCGACTGTAGCTGCCGGCGCCTCGGCCGTGGGAATGGATCAGCTGAATTTGATTCCTTCGGCAAAAAAGAAGCAAAGAAATAAAACTAATTAAGGAAAATTTTCGTTTTGGCAGGCTGAAAAAGTCTTGAGCTAATTTTTTATAGAGGGGTCCGTATGGCGCCTCATCGGGGGAGGCTATAAATATTTCGACATCGGAATTTGGTGAAGCTTTCAGCTGGGTCGCAAGATCAAAAACATGGCGAGGTCCGCCGCCGATATCCGCGCGCGCGGTGATCAAGAGGACCCTGAGTCGACCCAAATTAGGTCGCAGGGTGCTTGGTGTCTTGATCAACTTCAATTCTCGCATTTTGATGTTTGGAAACCATAAAAACCACTGCGCCGATCATTCCGAAGACTATTTGAAGTGCTTGGAAGGCCGTGATCCCGATCGCACCAATAGAAGATTCTTGTCCCATGGCTTTTGAGAAAAGATATAAGAATGCGGCCTGACCAACGCCAATTCCTCCGGGGGCCAAAGGCACGGCCGTGACCATAAAACCCACGGGAACTGCGAATAGAAAAACGCTCAAGGAAGGGACTTCGGTCAAAACTCTAGAAGCGATAAACACAAACAGCAAAATTGAGGTCATTTGCGACACGGCACTGAGTGCCACCAACTGGAAAACTTGTTTCCAGTTCAGATGATAAGATTGAGCTGCCGTCCAAAGTTTATGGAGCCTGGGTCTGTGGGTCAGCAGTCGATCGACTTTCTGACGAAGTTCCCCAGTTTTGGGCGACAGAATTAAGTAGAAGGTAGTGATGAATCCAAAGAACAAAATGAGAAGGCCGAGAAAGACGAACTGAATGCTTGAATCACTCGCAAAAAGTTTTGTTTCAAAGCTAAAGGATAGAAGAGCAAGAAAGGTCATAGTAAATAAGCCAAATATTCGATCCGCCAAGACTGTCAGAGCTACTTTCGCACGATTCTGCGGATGATTTTGTGCAATCATCACAGCTTTGACGACGTCTCCGCCGACTCCACCAGGAACAAAGAGGCTAAAGAAATTTCCGATCAGCGTAAGCTGAAGTGCGCGAAGTGCACTCATCTGAAAATTTTGCTGTCTCAGCAGTACGCGCCATCTCTCAGAAGAAACGGTCAGGATCAAAGCTACGCAGGCCACTCCGACAAAGATTGTTTGAGGCTCCAGCAAAAGCTTGAGGCTGTTCAAATCGATGCGACCCGAGGCAATCAGATAATAAAGCAGCCCGAGAGCCACCACAACTTTAGAGATCTGAAACAATATGCGGAATGCACCCTTCATGGATGAGCTCCATTCTTCAGACGGGCTAAATGTTTTTCCCAACTGAGTGAGTCCTTGCAAATCTCTTCTAGCGATTCGTGCTGCCATTTCAGGTCCAAAACTCTTTGTGCTTTTTGAGAATTCGCTACGACCGCTGCTGGGTCACCTGGTCTGCGCCCTTGAATTTGGTGAGGCACTGTTTGGCCTGATATTTTTTCTAATTCTTTGATGACCTCAAGTACACTAAAGCCGCGGCCATAACCAATGTTAAGGATGTCTCGAAAATTTTTCTCAGCTGTGGTTTTCTCAAGAAGGTCCAAGCCTCGAAGCATTGCAAGGACAAGATCTTTGATATGGATGTAATCCCGAATGCAGCTGCCGTCCGGAGTCGGGTAATCGGAACCAAACACCTGAAGAGCCGGCCCAGTGCCGACCAGAGCCTGGCAAGCGCGACGAATCAACTGAGTGGGTGCAGGTTCCGTGGGCCCCACAGTAAATTCAGGTACAGAGCCTGCGACATTGAAAAAACGAAAGATTAAGTAAGAAAAATCTGCCTGAGAATTCCCAAATTCCTGAATCGCTTGCTCCGCCTTGAGCTTACTTTCCCCGTAGGGGTTCATTGGACGAGTGGGCAGATTTTCATCGACCAGAGGGACGGAAACGTTGCCATAAACCGCGGCCGTGGAGGCGAAAAGAAACTTTCGAACACCGGCAGCTTTCATGGACTCAAGAAGTTTTTGCGTCGCCGTTAAATTACTTTGCAAATAAAGTTCTGGATGCCTGACGGACTCTTCAACCTTTATCAGAGCAGCGAGGTGAACAACGGCCTCAATTTGATGTTTTTTTAAAATTTCGGTGAGGCCCCTGGGATCAGTCAGATCGAGCTTTTCAAAAGGAGCAGCACCCGTCGAATTTTTATCGACGACGATGCCAGGGATTCCTTTTTTCTGAAGTTCATGAACAAGGACGGATCCAATAAATCCTGCGCCACCTGTCACGAGCACTGCCGGTTTTGACATCTGGACAATCTAAGTGATTTTATCGTGCGAGGTCAAACATCGGGTCCGTTTGATTGGGGGGCTGAATTGGCTGAACGCGCGAATCTAACTGCCAAAAAATTAGACTATTATCTCGGGATACCAATCATTGTTTTGATTTATCTCTTTATTGGTCCCTTTGTCCGACGCAGACGGCTGAATGTTGAATCTCTCCGTAAGGTTGGATTTCTAAAAACATCGGCTATCGGCGACACGGTGATACTTTCGGCATTGGGCAAAGATCTTATTGCCACAAAGCCACAGGTCGAGTTTTTTGTTTTTACCGGTAAGAGCAACTTTCAAGCAGCAAAGCTGTTTTTTCCGACTGCTACAGTAATAGCTCTTCCCATGTTAAATCCTTTTGCGGCACTGAGAATTCTACGAAAGTACCCGATGGATGTCCTGATTGATTTTGATTCATGGCCACGAATCAATGCGCTGTTATGTTTTTTTTCTCAAGCTTACTGGACAGTGGGTTTTTCAACGGAAGGGCAGGGACGGCATTTTTTGTATAGCTCTGTAGGGATTCATTCAAAGAGGGTACACGAGATTGAGAACTATCGATCATTGCTGGGAAAAATCGATGTGCATTCGAAGTCCCTGCCTTCATTTCAAGGATTGAATGTCGGTTCCATGAAGGCTAAAATTCACGATCATTCAATCATCTTACTGCACCCATGGTCTGGGGGCTCGCAAGCTGCAAAAAAAATGTGGCATCGAACAAATTGGATTGAGCTTGCTGGGAAATTGAAAGAGGCTGGATTTCATATTCGCTTGAGCGGTGGCCCCGGCGATATAGAGAACTGTCGGCAACTTTTGAAAGAAGCACCACCCGGATTGATCGAAGAGCTCTATCCGCCTTCTTTGAAGGTTCTAATGGATGAGTTAAAATCTGTAAGCTTGGTGATCTCAGTTGACACCGGAGTTGCGCATCTCGCAGGGGCCTTGAATGTTCCAACTTTGGTGCTTTATGGGGCAACTTCCCCAGAGCGATGGGGTGCGCTAGGGAAAAATGTTTGTCATCTGAAGGACCCACAGCCGGCAACGATTCAGCTGGGCTTTGAAGAGTCGGAAGGAAAGGGTTTGGAACTCAAAGTTGCCACGGTCATGGCAGCTGTACAAAAAATGCTGAATCCTTAAGAGGATGTCAGTCTGCCTGCGGCAAGCTTACTACTCTGCAGCAAGCGAACTTTGACCGGTGATACTTAAGCCGATAGGCTTTTCGACCAGACTGTATGGCACAAATCACGATTCTCACTCCATGTTATAACGAAGAAGAGAACATCCTGGATCTTTATAATCAGATTCGGTCCATCACTTCTCAAATCAAAGCGCATCAGTTTGTGCACATGTTTATCGACAATGCTTCAACGGATCGCACCCAAAGTTTAGTCAGAGAGCTGTGTGCCAAAGATCCACAAGTGCGGGCCATCTTTAACACTAGAAATTTCGGCCATATTCGGTCTCCAGTGTATGGCCTGCTTGAAGCTGAAGGTGATGCCGTAATTTTAATGGCCTCTGATCTTCAGGATCCCCCGGAGCTTATTGCTGAATACATTCGACATTGGGAAAATGGAAACAAGGTAGTCATGGCTGTCAAGAACGACAGCGAAGAGTCCGCATTGTTCTTTTTTGCCAGAAAATGTTTTTACAATCTGATCGCGCGCATTTCTGATATAAAGCTTGTGAAAAATTTCACGGGAACAGGTTTATACGATCGCAGAGTCTTGGATGTGATCAAAGGAATCGATGATCCCTATCCTTATTTCCGAGGGCTCATCGCTGACCTGGGATTTAAAACTGAAGTCGTGCATTTTAAACAGCCCTTGCGAAAGCGTGGGTTTACAAAAAATAATTTTTATACTCTCTATGATATGGCGATGCTTGGGATTATTAATCATTCCAGGGTGCCCCTTCGTTTGGCGACGCTGATTGGGTTCTTGATGTCGGGGCTCAGCCTATTTTTGGCTTTCGCGTATTTGATTGCAAAGCTTTTCTTCTGGGATATTTTTCCTACAGGTATTGCTCCTTTATTGATCGCAGTCTTTTTCTTTTCAGCCATTCAACTTTTTTTTATTGGAGTGATTGGCGAATACATTGGCACAATTCTGACTCAGGTGCAGAAACGTCCATTGGTAATCGAAAAGGAAAGGCTGAATTTTTCTTAGCTTTTTATTCTAAACTTTACGGCTGAGATTTTTTGGCAAGTTCTTCTTTAATTTCACGGGAAGAGATGCAGCAAATATTACCAAACTGATTCAGTTTTTGATAGAATTCTTTAGGAATTTGAGAGCATCGAATAAAGACACCTTCTGTTTTTATTTCGTGAAGCTGCCCTATAAATAATGCCGGTTCAGCAGTTTTCATCAGAGTCGCTTGATTTAGAATGTAAGTTACAAATATTGGATTTTCTGTTTTCAGATACAGAAAGTAAGTCAAATCATCAACCACGACGCGGTTCTTTGGAGATTCCTCTCCAAAGCACTGATGTTGAATTTTCTGAAGTTCTTCATTTGCGGTGAAATCTTTGTATTCTTTCTGTGTCAGATAGTTTGATTTTTCATAAGTGCCAGAACTATGCAGCAAATACATGAGACAAATCAGTGAGAGACTGACCAAGCTAGCAAACGATAATGCAAATTTAGGCTGTCCATGGGGCCGGAATTTGTACAAATTTGATGGTTGAAGCTCATTCATCAGGGAAAGAAAGCAGAGGAGCGGTAAAGTAATTCCCAGTTCGTAAAAGTTTTTTGTAGTTTGCAGACCAGTAAGAAGGAAAAACAAAAATAGAAGCGCGAGTGAGATGGGATCTTCCTTCATCCAATTTTTCGATAAAAAGAGCCGCTTAAAAGCCTGAGCCAAAATTAAAATCGACATGATTATTAGGGTGCCAACCATGACAAAATTTAGGGGGTAAAAAAAGTAACTGTGGTCGGGCATTTTTGTTCCCGGAAACCAATCGGCCATATATTTCGAAGAAAAAGTAAAGAAAGTAAAATATTCGTAGAAGCCAAAAAGATTCCGAAAGAATTGAAAGAGAAAGTCTGCAGGCTTGCTAAAGAAGTCAATGGGATTCAAGTAGGTGTTGAGCGCGGAAACTTTACTGATTTCCATCTCTGGGCAGTTCAATCTGAGCTGCAGTAAATAATAAGAACTGATCGCGATAACACCAAGATGACCGACGAAAATCAGCCTCAAGCTGAACTGAAAAGGACGGAGAGCCTGCCAACCGAGGACCGCCAAAAGCGGCAAAAAGAAAAGGGCTTTTGGATGTTGGAAAAGAAATAATCCGCTGAGCAGGCAGAAAAAGCTGAGAAGGAAGACTCCGAGCCAAAAGTTTCTAATCTTTTGAGACTTCACAACCAATAGGCTAAAAAAAAGTAAAACGCTAAGAAGGGCGCTCATGAACATCTCGGATCGCAGAAGATGAAACATGGCTGGGGAGACTCCAAGAAGGGCGATTCCGATTATTCTTGGGCCCGAATCCAGAAAAATTTGCTTCCACTTTTGCTGGATCGCAAGCGAAAGCAAAAGGCCCAAGAGAAAAGTTAAGAAAGTCGCAATTCCAAAAACCCTCATCTGAGAGGGGTTAGAAATCCAAGAAACCAATACGTGATTCAGCCATGCAATGGGGGCTATAGCTGTTGGATAGCTGACTGATTGAGCAGATTCACAAAAGGGATAGAGACTCGAAAACTTGCCCAAGTCCCAAACATAGCGGCCGTTCAGCTTTAAAATGGAGATTTCATCTGGATAGGTGGGTGTTCTAGGCGCATATGCAGTGAAATATAGCACCATATTGAAAACCAAAAATATGGAAGCCAATATGGGTAATGGACCCTTGAAACGTTTTTTGAGATTATTCAGCACTGGAGCTTATTGCTATATATTTGATCCAGTTCTAGCAACACTTTTGTTGAAACAAGGTTGGGAGTAAAGAGTCGTGATTCCATTCAATTCTCCATATTTGGTTGGTAACGAAGGTTCTGCGATTGAGAGAGTCTTGCATTCAAAGCGCCTTTGCGGCGATGGTCCCACCACCCGAGAATGCGAAAAATTGCTTGAAAATGCATTCGGCTTCCAAAGGAGTTTGTTGACCCCTTCCTGCACAGCCGCGCTCGAAATGGCTGCTTTGCTGATCGGCGTTGGTCCTGAAGATGAAGTGATCATTCCTTCTTATACTTTTGTTACTTCAGCGAGTGCCTTTGCGCTCCGGGGGGCGCGACTGATATTTGCGGACAGCAGTTCCGATAGTCCCAATGTATCAGTGGAAGACATCCTTCGCAGAGTTACTGCGCGAACAAAGGCAATTGTTGTCGTTCACTATGGAGGGGTTGCTGTCGACTTGAAACCGCTCCTTGAGATTTGTAAGGCGAAGAAAATATTTTTGGTTGAAGATGCCGCGCACGCTGTCGATGCGAAGTATTGTGGCCAGAATCTTGGCGGGATCGGAGATTTGGGAACTTTCTCATTTCATGAAACTAAGAATGTCTCCTGCGGCGAAGGTGGAATGTTATCAGTCAATAATTCGGATTTCTTAGATCGCGCTGAAATTTTGCGGGAAAAAGGGACGAATCGAGCCGCCTTCTTTCGGGGTCAAATTGACAAATACAATTGGGTCGACCTGGGTTCATCCTATCTGCTGCCAGAAGTTTCTGCCGCCATGCTGCTGGTTCAATTGCAAGAGCTTCCAAAAATTCAAGCGCGGCGTTTACAAATTTGGAATCGGTATTCGAACTCGCTGAGTGCTGAGTTGAGAAAAATTGAAATTCAAACTCCCATTATTCCAGACTATGCGACGAACAATGCCCATCTCTTTTATTTAGCCTTAAGGTCTCTTAAGGAAAGAACAGACTATATCGACTGGATGAAGGTGAAAGGCATCTCTACTGTCTTTCACTATCAACCTTTGCATAAAAGTCCTTTTTACTTGAAGTCGAATGAGTATGAAAAATTGCAAGAGGCTGAAAGGTACGGCGACTGCCTTGTTCGGCTTCCTCTGTATCCCGATTTGAAGGATGCAAATGTAGCGCAAACTATAGAAGAGACCTTAAGTTTTTTTTCAACTTAGTTTTTATTCACTTTTGCGGCCCGGGTGCCTAGATATTCAGAGATACTTCTGGGAGTTTGTACTTCATAACCCAAGATTTTGCGGATGCCGGCATCGGTCGACCAGTCGGGTCCAAGAAAGCTGGGAAGATCTATTTGTTGCCGAAGAAGAGGCATCGTAAAAACATTATTGAGGGCCCTCCTGGCTTGACCGGTTTGGTTCTTGGAGCCTGAATGATAGGTCATGCAGTCCAGAAGAATGTAGGACCCGCTTGGGGCGACCGCAGTGACCGAATGCTTTTGGATAAATTGATCGGAAGGAAAGTTTTCTTCTTTATGTGATGCAGGAAGTACCAAAGTTGCACCGTTTTCTTTTGTAAATTCATCAACGCAGTAGAGCGCATTGATCGCAAGGGGCCGTGATGAAGTGAAATGCTGATAGGGAAGATCTCGGTGCCAAAATCCTTGGTTATAGGATTCGGAATCGGGAGGGTTAATAATGCCGTTTTGCTGCGATAGAACAAAATATTCACCCAAAAGTCTTCGGTTTATTTCCAGAACCCTGGGGTTCAGAGCCACCTGTAGTAAATTTCTTTCGGCGGCAAAGGGCACGCGGATCGTATTGTGCTCATCCAACGCTTTTAAATTAAAGTCCTGAGAATATTTGTCTTGTGCAGAATTTTTTGCCTGATCGAAAGCTTGTGAAAAGTCCAGCTGCTCAGCCTGCGTAAATCCTGAATCGACAATGGCATATCCCAAAATACGAAGACTTTCGACGGCTTCATCTATCTGATCGTGCGCCATATTTTGTGTGCGTATGCCATAAGATTTTATTGAAGGGCTTTGGTTTGAATTCAAGAGTGTTCCTCCAGAGGAAGTAAAATTGGCTCGCCACCGTCATTGGAAATTCTAGCTGCAATTTTTGCCGCAGTTCTTGGGTGAACACCAATCAGTGTCGACCAACCCCGGTTGCTTTCCGCTGAAATATAGGTCGTGATATCGCCCAGCGGCCAGGCTTCGGATGGCGCATCGACAACGAGCCTTTTAACAAGCTTCCAAGACTGAGGCGCATAAGTTCGAATCAATGCAGCCATCTGACCCGCGCCAAAAATCTGAATTTTGGCTGCTTTTTTCGAAAGAAGTTGCAGGAGTCGAGAATCCAGTAACTTCCATTCGTCGAGAAATTTGTGACAGGATTTCAATTGATGCTGAGGTAAATTAAAAGCCAAGTCCTCCCTTAGCTTTTGAGGGATTGCGCGGTTGAGTCTGAGATGAAACTTAGTAAAGTCTCCGGCTGTGCTAGTCAGGTCATGAATCGAGGTTAAGTCAAAACCAGCTTTCAGCGCGAGCAGGGCGAAGGCTCTTTTGGAAAATGTCCAAAGATGATCGAAAAATAAAATTTCGTCATTGGTCGGAAATGCGGATGGGCAGATGAGTACCACATGGCTCTCATCGTGACACAGTTGTCGCATTGATTTTAAAAACTCCAGAGGGTTTGAACTGTGTTCGATGGAGTTAACAGAGGTGATGAGGTCAAACTTTGTATCACTTTTCAGTTCACTCAGGAAAGTCTTCGAAAAATGAAGTCGGGAGTTTTCAGTCTCTTTCGGGGGGTGCGGGTCTATCCCGATGAAGGATGACTTTTTCCATTTCTGTGAAAGTAACTGAATGAGTGCGCCACTGCCACAGCCAACATCAAGGATATGATTTGGTTCGGGATAATTAGAGAGGGATTGAGACACTTCGTTGGCGTAAATTTCACCTCGATTGAAATCGCTCTTCGTGGGGGTCGAATGAAGGGCATAAGACTCGGAATAAAATTGCCGGACCTCTGTTTCTAAGACGGCCCGAGAATGAAAAATAAGACCGCAGTCCATGCACAATACTTTGGCGAGAGGCTTTTGAATGATCTGTCCGTCGCTTAACATCGACCTAAAGTCATTTGGGATCGGTAGTGCAGTAGTTTTGGAGCAAAGACATGCTATGCAAATTTCGCCGTCTGTAGTTGCAATCATTGTAAGGTCGTTGAAGCTCTATAAGTGCTTCGGACGATCGTGTAAGGTCGTCTTTTAGTTTCAACAAATATTTTTGAAATGTAGAGTCCAATCAAGCCGAGAAAGGAAATGATTATTCCTCCCAAAAGCCAAATAGAAGTCATAAGGGAAGTCCATCCATCCAAAGGCCTCGACCAGAAAAGTCGATTAACGACAAGATACAAAGAATAACAACCCGAAATTCCAAAAATTAAGAGTCCCAAATAGAAGAGCACAACAAGTGGAAAATTACTATAGGCTGTGACTGCATTGATCACTAAAGACAGCTTCTGCGTAAAACTGTAGGTCGTTGCGCTGGAGCTATGTTTTGTCACTGGCATTGGTTTTTGATCAAATCCAGTCGTGGCCCAAAGACCCGCCAAAAAAATTTCTCTTTCTTCATGGGTAAGAAGAGCTTTGACATAGCGTCTAGTCATGAGTCTTGCCGTAACCAGATTTTCAGAAAGATTAATGTTGGTGAGGGCATTAATTAGGCGATAAAAAATAAAACCGGAAAATTTTTCAAGCAGACTGCCTTTGCGTTTGGGCTGAACGCCGTAGACCACATCACAATTCTGTTCAATGAGCTTGAGATGAAAAGAGTTCAACCATTCGGGCTCCTCTTCGAGATCGCTATCTATGAGAAAGATTAAATCTCCATTGGCGTGGGCTAAGCCCGTCATTATGGCTTTGTGATGGCCAAAATTCCGGGATAGATCAACAACTAGTACCCTAGGATCTTTGGTTGCGATGTTGGTGGCGATGAGAAGAGAGTCATCTGGTGAGCCATCATTCACAAAAATAATCTCAAAGTCCGACGAGATTATTTTAGCCGCTTGAGAAATCCTATTATAGAATTCTTCTACATAAAGACGAGAATAGTAAAGAGTGGTCACAATTGATAATTTCATTTTTCAGAGGAAAATCTTGTTCAAATGCTAGGCCCGGTCAACTGGCTCTTCCCCATTGACCCCTACATCACGCCGTGTTAGCTCGAAAGGAAATTAATGACAGATTCAGACAAAAACACATCTTTACTAAAGCCTGTCGTGGATTACTACTCGAGCAAAATTGAACAATTTGGGCCAGTGCCTCGCGGTGTCGATTGGAACTCGGAAGAAAGTCAAAATCTACGCTTTGAACCAATGGCAGATTTTATTTCTTCGCAACCGGCAGTGAATTCGATGCCCGTGACCCTACTGGATTACGGCTGTGGTTATGGCGCCTTTTTTTCTTACCTCAAGAAGAATAAGCCCGGGTTTAGTTTTAAGGGCACCGGCTTTGATCTTTCTTTGCCAATGGTAGCGGCTGCCCGTCAGAAAGACTCTGAATCAAATTGGACTGAATCATTGCCAGCTGAAAACTTTGACTTTGTTGTAGCCAGCGGAGTTTTCAATGTCCGACTGGATCGAAATAATGCGGATTGGCAATGCTATGTTTTCGATCAGCTCGATTTGCTCAATGAGAAAGCGACACGTGGTTTTGCTTTCAACCTTTTGTCGACGTATTCAGATGTTGAAAAGCGCGCAGAACATCTTTATTTCGCGGACCCTAAAGTGATCTTTGATCGGTGTAAGCTGAGCTATTCCCGGTTTGTGACGCTGAAGCATGATTATCCCTTGTATGAGTTTACGATTTTGGTGAAGAAATCATGAGAAAAGAAAAGTTGATCATTTTTGGCTGCGGCGATATCGGGAAATTGGCCCATTTTTATTTTACAAAAGACTCGCCTTACCAAGTCGAAGCTTTCGTTGTGGACGCTCGATTTTTGCCTTCCGAAAAGTTTTTCTGCGGTCGTCCTGTCCTTGCCCTCGAAGAAGTTTCTTCTGCTTTTCCACCAATTGAGAACAAGATGTTCATAGCTCTTAGTTACAGCAAAATGAACCGACTGAGGGAAGCAAAGTACTACGAAGTCAAATCAATGGGTTACCAACTTGCGAGCTATGTAAGCTCAAAGTGTTCTTATTTGTCTGAGGAGCCTCCAGGAGACAACGCCTTCATCTTAGAAGACAACACAGTTCAGCCATTCGTCAAAATTGGGGCAAATGTAACCCTTTGGTCAGGCAATCATATTGGTCATGACTCTACAATCGATGATCACACTTTCATTTCCAGTCATGTTGTGGTGTCTGGAAACTGCCGAATTGGAAAGCGCTGCTTTTTGGGCGTTAACTCAACTTTGAGAAATTCACTGACGATTGCCGATGAATCATTGATCGGAGCAGGCGTTGCCATCATGAAGAATACGTCCGTCGGCGATGTCTATTTGCCGCCAAAGCCTTTCCTATGGGATAAAAAAAGTGATCTTGTAGACCTCTAAACTGAAGGGTATGAATTTTGAAGAAGGTGATTGTAACCCAGTCCAACTATATCCCCTGGAAAGGTTACTTCGACTCATTTCAGTTGGTCGACGAAGTCATTTTATTGGACGAAGTTCAGTTTACGAAACGTGATTGGCGAAATCGAAATCAAATTAAGACTCCTCAAGGCTCTTATTGGCTGACCATTCCAGTGGATGTCGCTGGAAAATTCTCACAGTCGATCTGGGAAACAATGATTTCAGATCGTGAATGGGCAAAAAGCCACTGGAAGACAATTCGACAAAATTATTGTAAGGCGCCTTTCTTTGAGAAATATTCTGCAAAGCTGGAAGAATTTTATCTGAATAACTCAGATCTTCAACTGAGTCTGATCAATCGAAAACTTCTTGAGCTTGTGAATGAATGTCTGGCAATTCGAACCCCCATCACATGGTCCCACGATTATGGTAAATTTGAAGGAAAGAATCAGCGGCTCATAGAAATCTGTAAAAAGGCGAACGCGAGCGATTATTTTAGCGGTCCCGCTGCAAAAGACTATTTGGATGAAAAGCTGTTTGGAGACTGCGGCATCCGGGTTCATTGGTTGGATTATAGTGGATACCCAGAGTACCCGCAGTTGTACGGAGAGTTCACCCATCAGGTCTCTGTCTTAGATTTGCTTTTTAATACCGGTGATCGCGCACAAAATTATATGAAGCATGGGCAGGGTGGGAAATGAGTTGGCGAAAATTGGGTCTCGTATTTTGCCCGGACGGCCGAGATCCTCTGATGAAATCTCATGCCTCTCATCCCGTGGCTCTTCATCAAGAAGCTGGTATTTACAGGATCTTTTTTTGCTCAAGGGATGAAGAAAATCGCTCCTCAATTTTTTCACTTTTGATCGATCTTGAGCGGCCTCTCAAGCCTCTAGAGGTGCGCACCGAACCTCACCTCAGTTTCGGGCAAAGAGGTAGTTTCGATGAAAGCGGCGTCACGCTGGGTAACATCCTTCGAGTGGGTCATGAAAATTGGATTTATTATTTAGGGTGGAATTTGGCAAATACAGTACCTTGGCGAAATGCCATAGGACTTGCATTGTGTTCTGGTGGGAACGAAGAATTTAGAAGAGTTTCAATCGGCCCAGTCCTCGATCGAAATGTGAATGATCCCTTCACTTTGTCCTATCCCTTTGTCACTCTTGAAAATCAAAGATGGTCAATGCTCTATGGTTCGCATTTGAAATGGGGAGACACCAAAGAAGATATGCATCATATCTTGAAATCGGCGTCCAGCGAAGATGGGATTTTATGGAAGACAAATTCTGATATTTTTCTGTCCCTGGACGACGAGAACCGAATCCCAGTTTCTCGCCCTTGGTTGGAGAAATCAGCTCAAGGAAATCGGCTTTGGTATTGCTATAAAGAGGGGCCCTACAGAATTGGCAACTCATTTTCGATTGATGGACTTCATTGGAATAGAGAAAAAGATCCTATCGCACTATCACCGGGCGAATGGGATGGTGAAATGCTTTGTTATCCAAGTGTATTCTTCGGCTTAGGGAAGCGGTATTTACTTTATTGTGGCAATGGCTATGGCAAAACCGGATTCGGAATTGCAGTTTGGGACTGAGGTCAAATGATGAGTAGATTTCAAAATCTTTTGGTGACGGGAGCTGCTGGATTTATCGGTAGTCATTTTGTTGAGTTGGCTGCGAAATGCGGTCACAAAATTATCATACTCGATAAAATGACCTACGCTGGTTCGAGCTTAACGCTTGCAAAGCTTGAAGAGCAGTTCAATTTGGATTTTTTTCAAATGGATATCTCCGATACGAATAGAATCAAAGAAATTGTTCTTGATCATGGAATAGATGCCATTGTGAACTTCGCGGCCGAAAGTCATGTTGATAACTCTATTTCTGATTCAAGTCCCTTCCTGAAGACGAACATCTTGGGTGTAGCTAGTCTTTTGGAGGTCGTGCGAACAGTTCAGTCGAAGAAGAAAATCAGATTTTTGCAAGTATCAACAGACGAAGTCTTTGGAGATCTTGAAGAAGAAGGGTCCTTCAATCCGCGCACAGCCTATGCTCCGAATTCGCCCTATAGTTCTACAAAGGCAAGTGCGGACTTTTTGGTGAGAGCATGGTCCCGCACCTACGGGCTTGATGCTGTCATTTCAATTTGTTCCAATAACTTTGGACCTCGTCAATCGGTGGAAAAATTAATTCCAAAGACGATTTTATGCTGTCTGCAACAAAAAGAAATCCCGGTTTATGGCAAAGGGATGAATGTAAGAGATTGGATTTTTGTCGGTACGCACTGTGAGGGAGTCTATAAAACTTTGATACAGGCTGAGACTGGAAAAACCTATCTTTTTGGCGGCGAATCTGAAATCCGTAATATTGATTTAGTACGTAAGATTTGTAGCAGCATGGATCGGCATTTACCCGAGAAGAAATGTGAGTCTTTGATTCGTTTTGTTGAAGATCGGGCTGGGCATGATTATCGATATGCTGTGGACTGCTCGGCCTCAAAGCGCGAACTTGGCTTTGATTCCAGAAGAGACCATTTTGATGCGCATTTAGAATCGACAATTGTATGGTATATTTCCAACCCGGAATGGATTCGGGAATCGTTGAATTCTTTGGAGGCAAAGTGAAGGGGATTTTACTCGCTGGTGGTGCAGGAACACGTCTTTTTCCTTCAACCAACGTAATCAGCAAACAGCTTCTTCCGGTCTATGATAAGCCCGCAATCTACTATCCTCTATCAATTCTAATGTTGGCGGGTATCCGGGACGTATTGATTATCAGTACACCGAGGGACTTAGATTCTATCAGGGCACTTTTGGGAAGTGGACAAAACTTGGGGATGAATTTCTCCTATCGGATTCAGGCCGAGCCAAAGGGAATACCTGAAGCTTTTTTAATTGGTCATGATTTTGTAGACCGAGATGGCGTGTGTTTGATTCTAGGAGACAATCTATTTTATGGAAATTCAGTGCCACAGCTTTTGCGGCAAAGTCTTTCCCAAAGTAACGGAGCCACCGTTTTTGCCTATCACGTGAATGACCCCCAAAGATTTGGCGTGGTCGAAATCGATCCTGAGGGTAGGGCTCTGTCGATTGAAGAAAAGCCATCCAAGCCAAAATCCAATTGGGCCTTAACTGGTTTGTATAAATATGATGATCGTGTCTGCAGTCTTGTGGAGAAACTCAAGCCCTCATCCCGCGGAGAAATCGAAATTTCAGACCTAAATCAGGCCTATTTATCAGAGGGAGCTTTGACAGTAAGGAAGCTAGGTCGGGGCGTTGCATGGTTGGACACGGGAACACCCGATTCTTTGCTTGCCTCTTCAGTTTTTGTGCAGACGATTGAACAGCGGCAGGGATTGAAAATTGCCTGTTTGGAAGAAATCGCATACCTACAAGGGTATATTACTTTTTTAGAGCTTCAAAGCTTGGCAAGCGCCATGCCAAATTGCGAGTATAGAAACTATCTTCAAACACTCAGTCAAGTTTAGTGCCGTTCGGCGACTGAGCAAGAAGGGCCTTCTCGAGAGTTGTTCTCGAAAATAGCCAACCATACGCGATGCCCATGGTTTGGTGTACATAGATCGCTTCATGCTCGAAATTGCGAACGAGAGTGTTAATTTCAAAGCTTCTATGAATCATGTTCCGACTCGCCACAAAGAAATCGGCAGACACAGAAATCGCCTCTTGCAGACTGTTAACTTTGATCACAGAAAGATCTTTTGGGCTATAGAGCGGTGCCATGTAATCTACAGCGACGATTCCCTTTAAATTTCTAGCCTCGAGTTCTCGTATGGAAAAATAGGAAGTCTCGCCCCAACCCATCCACATCCACCATTGATATTTTCCCATAATCTTTGATTCAGCTGAATCAATAGTGCGAGACCTGAGTAAATTTTTATAAGAAAGGTGCACGGGATCCGCAGCAAAACTGGCTATTGTTATTAGGGGGAAGATGAGGGCGACGGTCAGCATTTGCCTGCGTTTTCTAAGAAGAAAAAATGTAGGGATGCAGAGGATGAGGCAGCACAGATGAACGGCAAGACTGAGCCCAACGAGGTATTTCGGATCCAGAGGCGGGAGGACGACTGCATAGCCAGCAAATATTCCCAAGGGAAAAAGGAGGCTCCAGTGAAAGGTAGTCAAAAGTTGTTGGACTTGTGGGTCTTTGTTCTGATGGCAGCGATGGTATAGAAGAGGGGTTAGGACAAACAGAATCAGCCAATATTCAGGAACGCTATAAAAGAGACTTTTGATCATGTACCAAAGATAGGTAGCGCGTCCGATAAGATTCGAGTCAGTATGCACTGCAAGGTTGGAATTGCCCATCAGAGGGGTTTGGAACATTTGCAGCTCATTCAGATTGAGCTTTAAGAATTTCGAATGCGGGTCGAGCAGCGAATTCCCTTGAGAAAGCAAAATCATCAAGATCGCAGCCAAAATTAAAACGAAAGAAATTCTTGCGAGGAGGAGTCTGGCTTTGAGGGTGATTGAAAAGGAATTTTTCATTGAGAGCCAGATCAAGGCGCAAAGGCCGAAAGAAATTAAGCTCATGCTTGCGGGGGACAGCTTCGAGACATAAATTCCGAAATTATTAAAATATGATTGAAGGGATTGAGGCTGACTCAATGAAGGACACAGGAGGTACAAGTTGAGGGCAGCAAAGCCTAGGGCTGATCCGGAAAACGCCGCCAGACTGAGGAGTGCTTTTTTGAATGGAAGATTATTTGCAAAATTAAGGACAAGGATAAATAGAACAAGAGCCAAGACTAACAAATTGGTGTCTTTCTCAATGAATGCAAGTGCTGCTGAGCCCAAACCTAAGATTGCGAAACCTGAGCTTCGCTGTTGAATAGCCCTCAAAGAAAAAGCGAGGGCAATCAGAGTCAATGAGTTCGAAAGAGCATCATATTTAAGTACCTTAATCGTCCCTTTGAACATGGGTAGCGATGAAAGTAAAAGATAGAGAATCAGGGCGGCGGGCAACCGAAGGGACCGGTGAACTAAGATACATCCGAGGTTCCAAGCTGCGAAGCCAATGACGAAAAGGCAAAGAACAACCTGGAAAAAAGTGAATACGAGATATTGATTCTGTTGCAGACCAATGAGTGCAAAAAGGGAGGATTGGATCCCTTCAGGCACAGCCGAGGCGAAAAGCTGCGCAGGTAGGGCGGATAGATGATTCGAAACAATTCCGCCTTGCTCGCAAGCTTGCGCATTTCTGTCATTTAGAAAAGTTTGAATTCTCTGAAGGGTGATCGGTGTATCTGCTGTGCCGTACTGCGCAAGATCTGTGAAGTAGGTGATGGAAAGGATGGATGTTGCTAAGGCTAGTAGAACTGCTGGAAAAGAAATCAGTTTAAAATTTTTCATTGATATACAAGTCTTAGCAAGCGGAGAATTTTCATTCTTATAGATTTGATTCTGGTCCTGCCTCTGTCAATACCTACATTGATTGCGGCCCGCCGATCCTGGAGGATCTTTTGAATTGGGCTAAAAACCATAAATTTGGAATCCTTCTAACGGTCTTATTGTTTCTCGCTTTGATTTTTCAGAACACTCGAAATTTACGTTATGACTTTGTGGAAAGCTCACCCTCCGGCCCGATGTTGGCTTTGGGCGAACCGCGGTGGGGCGAATTCCATCTTAAAGAGATTCTGCCAGACCAAGGAATTCAAATTCAGTTTTTATTCACAGTACCTAGTGCTGCGGAAACTAAGCTCTTGTTCTCATCTGGCGAAGGCGAAAATGTGTTTCAGGTGTATTTACAGGGAGGAAAAGATCTTTGGTTCAAGACAGGCTATAGGAAGAGCTATCCCTATGGGGTTCGCGTTTCGGAGGGCTTGATACCAGGAGCTCAGCATAAAGTGAGGGTCCTTTTTGAAAATGTCTATCCTCAAGAGATTTCTTTTTCCCTCGACGGAAAAGTCTATTCGAAAATTCTGGATGCAAATATTCGACCCTCATTCTATCCGATTTCATATTCTGCAGATGAGCCAGGATTTGATTTGGTGGGTAGGCAGTATCAAGAACGGCAGCTTTTTAAAATTGCAAGGTTATTGCTTTGGTGTGGAATTTTCGCCTTAGCAGCAAAATTATTGTGCGCTCGTCGCAACGAATTTTTTCAATTGCATTCTTCATTAGGGCAGCTGCCTAAAAGTTTTTTTCTTTTGCTTGGCTTCGGAGTTGTTAGTTTGTTCACCGTATTCTACCCAATTTTCTTACAAGATAGTTCCTTGTCTCGATTTTTTGACTTTGTTCCTCAGTCTGGCGAAATCCTTGGCTGCGATTTGAGATCTCGACGAGTGGATTTTTTGCGTTGGTGGGCCTCCGGTGTATCAGATAGCCCGCTGCTTGAAAAATTTGTTTTCCTGCCATTTGGTTTGCTAGAGCAAGTGACAGCTTATCGCCTCCTTGTGGGGACGGCTTTGGTATCCAATCTGTTCAATACTTTTCTCTTTGCCGGGCTCATGCTCGGGTATCGTCGTCTCTCTTCATCTTCTGCTTTTTTAACTTTAGCTTCGTTTTTTTCATTTGGTTTTTTGTTTGAACTTCAGCAAGGTCAATTCTACAGCTTTCTATTTATGATGACCTTGAGTTCATTTTGGATCTATTTTAGGCACCCTCATTTAAGATGGTTGAGCTATCTTTTAATTTCATTAGCGATACAAGTTAAGGTCGTCCCAATTATGTTCATCGTGTTGTTGTGTGATGATTTCAGCAATTGGAAAAAACATCTGAAATTTGTTTTTCTTTTTGGGCTTCTCAATTTTTTGCCACTGATTCTGACGAACTGGCATTACTTTAAGTTGATTTCCAATATCGCACTTGGTGTGCATCCAATCACATTAGAGGGTGTTCAGAATATTGGAGTTCTTTTTTATCAGGTTTCGATCAAAGGATTTCTGTTAATGTTTTCTAAAGTGACCGGTCTCGCCACACCTTCTTCGCTGCCATTTGTGTTCTATGGATTGGTCCTATTGGTTTTAGGCTATGTTTTGAGGTTGTGTTGCTTAAGGAGAGTGGCCAATTTTAGTGGAGCCCTCTATTTGTTGGTAACAATCTCTGTCCTATTGCTTCCAGCTGATAGTATTATTTATAAGCTACCTATGTTTACAGCGGCATTTCTTTTTTATTGGGAAAATCTGTCGGAAAAGCACACGCCACTCTATCTCAAATTTTGCCTTCCTCTGCTTTTTTTCTGGGGAACTCTGGTTAATGGCTATGGAAAGTATGGAGGCATCAAGCTTGATCTATGGAAAGTTTTGTTGGGTCATTCGGCGATACCTCTTCTGCTCATATTTTTTCTGGTAGCCTATCATTTTGCTAGGGAGGGCGACAATGACCTCAAAAGTGCTTGATGCTGGCGGCACCCGAGGAAGAGACCAAAAACTCAAATTAGGAATTTGCTGTTTTCCGCTTTCGAGAGGCCGAGAAACTGGACGAGGTCTTGAAAGGGTAATTGAGGAGTTTTGCCGTTCCCTCGAGCGCAATAAGGAAGACTTCGAATTTTATGATCGTGGTTTGATCAAGAATGAAGTTCGAGCGATTGCTGAGTCATTTATTTACGCTGCTCAATTAAAGTCTCAAAATGCCGACTGTTACTTCGCGGTTTATTCCGTTGCCGGACTATTTCCAGCCTTGCTGTTAAAAAGGCCGCTGATCACCCTCATTACCGATCTCATTCCATTCCATGTGACTGCATTCGACAACAAGCTAAAATATTGGATAAAAAGAGTTTGCTGCCGAATAGCATGTCGACGCAGTGATCATTTAATTGTCGGCAGCGCCACAATTCGCGAAGAGCTAATAAGTCTTTTGAAAGTACCAAAAGAAAAAATTTCGGTCGTACCCTGGGGACTCAGTCACGAAACCTATTTCCCGAAACAGAATAGCAAAAAGGTCGCAGGCAGAGTTGCCTTTTTAGGTGAAGCAAAACGTTCGAAGGGGCTGGATACCTTAATCCGTGCCTTCGCGCTTGTGCACGCGCGATACCCTAGCGCTAGTTTAGAAATAGCGAGTCGGGGTTCGGAGCTGGAAGAGATGAAGAATTTGGCGAATGAGGTCTTGTTAGATGGAAGTTACAAGTTTTTGGGATTTGTGCCTGAAAGTGAAATGAATTCTTTCTATAACGAGGCCGAAGTTTTCGTATTTCCATCGCGCTATGGTTTTGGACTCAGCGCTCTGGAAGCCATGGCGGCGGGTACACCTACTATCGTGGGAGCCACCCTCGATGCCATTGATTTTTTCAAAGATAGTGATTTGCTGGTGGATCCAGAGAGTCCCGAGGAGCTTGCTCAGAAAATACTTCAGCTTCTGACAGATGGGGCCTTGCGTGCTTTGAAGTCTAAAGAGGCTATCGAAGTAGCCAGGCATTACTCTTGGGATTCTATGGCCGCTGGCTATTTAGAGGTTTGTAGAAAGCAAAGGAAGCTGCTGGCAGAACGTGCTGGCCCGATGCATTGATCACGTGAAGATGATGAATCATTAGTATTTTACTTTGATCACCTACTGGCGTAGTTCTAGGGCACTTATGAAATGTAGACTGTGCGAATCAAAAGATCTCTTCAAGTTTTTGGACTTAGGTCATCATCCACCTTCAGACCAATTTAGGACTGCGGAACAAATTCAACAGCCAGTCACTTTTTACCCTCTCGATGTTTACAAGTGCAATGGCTGTGGCTTTGTTCAACTTGGTTATGTGGTTCCTCCAGAAATTTTGTATCAAGATAACTATCCTTACGAATCCTCGACCACAGAAACAGGGCGATCCCATTTTCGAGCCTTTGCTAACGCTGTCGTCAATGAATTTGGATTCAATAAGTCCGATCTGGCAGTCGATATTGGGAGTAATGTAGGTGTTCTTTTAGATGGTTTTCTTGAAAATGGCCTCCGCATAGTGGGCGTGGATCCGGCTCCGAATATTTGCGAGATAGCACGGGGTCGAGGTGTACCGACCGTCAACGACTTTTTTGGAATGAATGCAGTCGAACAGATTCTGCCCGAGCATGGCAGAGCTTCTGTGATTACAGGAACAAATGTATTTGCGCATGTGGACGACTTGCATGCTTTTATGAATGCGGTTCAAAAATTACTAGACCCCAAGCGCGGCGTTTTTGTGATTGAGGCGCCGCATTTGGTTCATCTACTCAACAACCTAGAATTCGATACGATTTATCACGAGCATTTGTCTTATGTATCCGTAAAGCCGTTAATGCCTTTCTTTAAAAAATTTGGAATGGAAATCATTAACGTCGAACAAAAAGATATTCATGGTGGATCGATTCGAGTGTTTGTATCAGGAATTGGAAACTATTCTGTCCGGACAGGAGTTGCCGATGTCCTTGCTATGGAGGCTGTAGAAAAAGTAGAAGACCACTCGGCGCTACTGCAGTTCGCAAAGGCCGTTGCGCACAATAAGTCTGAGTTGAATTTTCTTCTTCATCAGTTGAAGAAAGATGGAAAGCGAATCGTTGCAGTTTCTGCTCCAGCGAAAGGCATGACGCTTCTTAACTATTGCAAGATTGACAGGGAGTTGCTTGATTTTGTGACCGAGAAATCGCGGCTCAAAATCGGAAAGTTCACACCAGGCGGCCATATCCCGGTGACCACCGACAGTAAGTTGCTCGAAGAAATGCCAGACTATGCATTGTTGCTAGCCTGGAATTTTTCAAAAGAGATCATGCGAAATAATAGAGAATATATGGAAAAAGGGGGGAAGTTCATCATTCCAGTTCCGTCTCCCCGCATTGTGAGTATCTGAACTTCGGCTAAAGCTTAGTTGATCTTTCGCGCGATGAAACAAATTCCGAAAGTATCTTTTGTCGGAGCTTTTCCAGTCATCCATTCTTGACTGGAGAGGAGCTCGAATCCAGATTGCCCGAGATAGTGCTCCATTTCCTTAATAAAGAAAAATCGCACTAAATGTTTTTCGGAAATCGAACCGAGCAGAGATTTTTTCTGTTTTTCTTCCAGGAATATATCGTAACGAACGTCAACTGTATTGGAGTTTACGTCCAAGCTTGGTGCCGAAAACCGCGTAATTTTCAAGTTTTCATTTTCGAACCGGCGCAAGGTGGGTTTAGGTAGATCTGTTAGAACTCCGGGTCCATACCAAGTATCGAAAATGAACAGACCTTTGTTGGCTAAATGACTATGGATATTTTTGAATGCGCAGAGAAGAGATTCATTTTCAACGAAGTATCCCATGACATGGAAGAGAGAAATTGCTGTATCGAAAGTCTTATCGATTTTGAAAGCACTTCCTTCGCTCTGGTGAAATTCGATTCGATCTCGTTCCTTGGGGTGATTTTCCAATTTGGCTTTAGCAAGTTCGATCATCTCGGAAGACAAATCAATTCCCGTTAAATTGAATCCTTTTTTTGCCAAAAAAATCGCGTGAGTTCCTGTTCCGCAGCCCATTTCTAGAATATTCTTACCTGGGGTTTGATATTTATTGATCAAATCCGAAACATACTCGGTCTCGCCCAAGTAGTTTTTAGTGGAGTAAAGGAGATCATAGTATGCGGCGCCCTTTTCAAACTGGGTCATTTGAAAATTGCCTTCAATTCATCAGCAACAATTCCCATTTCTTCGTCTGTAATCGTAAGTCCACTAGGAATATAAAAGCCTCTTCTTGCAATACGCTCCGCTACCGGATGAAATTCGTCTGAGAATAAGTTCATCTTTTGAAAAATGGGCTGTTCGTGCATGGGCCAAAAGAAGGGGCGGCATCCGATTCCAGCAGATTGCAGCCGTTTTATAGCCTCTTCTGCATCAAAATTCACATGGTCTTTTAGCACGACTCCGTAGACCCAATAGATGTTTTTGGCGTATTCAGTTTCGGCCGGCATAAAATCCAAGTGAGGGTTGCCTTGTAGGTGTTGGTTGTAGACCTGCCCAATGTGTCTTTTCTTTAAAATGAATTGATCAAACCGTTCCAGCTGCGCCAAACCAATTGCCGCTTGAAAGTTAGTCATTCGAAAGTTGTTGCCGATTTCCTCATGCCTGAAGCGCCTTGCTGGATTGAAGCAAAGATTTCTAAGGGATCGGCAGTGCTCAGCAATCTTTTCAGAGTCTGTAGCAATCATTCCACCTTCACCGGTGGTAATATGCTTGTTGGAGTAAAAGCTAAAGCAGCTGACATCTCCGAAGGATCCAACTGGTTTTCCGCGATAGGTTTGACCAAATTCTTCGGCGGCATCTTCTATGATTTTTAAACTATGTTTTTGGGCAAGGTGAAGGATTGGATCCATATCGACCGGGAGGCCATAAATATGAACCACCATAATTGCCTTCGTCCGAGCTGTGATCCTTTTTTCAATTGCAGTAGGATCCATATTCCACGTGATTGGATCTGAATCTACTAAGACAGGTATGCCACCTGCACGAACAATGGCGGATGCACAGGAGATGATAGTGAATGATGGCATAATCACTTCGTCACCAGCTTGGATGCCAAGGGCTATGATCGCGGCATCTAAAGCCACAGAACCATTGCAAACCGCTATTCCATACTTGCGTCCCATTTTAAGTGCGAAGCGCTCTTCGAGCTCTTTTACAAACGGACCCTCTGAGGAAATCCAGCCGGAATCAATACATTCAGCAAGATACTTTTTTTCGTTGCCGGAAAGGTCTGGTGCATTGACTGGTATTTGTTTTTTCATTTTGGCCAACTTTAAATTAGGGATTTATCTAGTCTAAAAGTATCGGATTCATATTCTTTGCCGCCTCGAGGGCCTTGGGTGAACACCATCAATTCTGCATTTTCCAATCCCTGGAGGGCATGCTGTTCCATCGCTTCAGTTTTTACAAGATCGCCCTTTTCGAGGATCAATTCTTTTTTTTCTTCCCCTTCAAATTTTGTGACCAGTTTGACTTTCCCACTCAAAACATAATTCCACTGAATGGTTGCCTTGTGAAAATGATTTGCTCGAATTGCTCCAGGAGTAAAGCTGATAAAAGTAATGGAGTTAATGTTTTGATCCTCCAGAAGATCGATGATTTGCCCTCTGTCGTCTTGGTGATTAACAACAGTTCTAATTTTTTCCATTTGATTGGTCTCCACGTGAATTAATAATTTTTTTGATGTGGTAGGATTTTTCGTTGGCAGAACTAAAAAAGTTTTTGGATAGCATATCGCCAAACAGGCCGAACATGAGGAACTGTAAACTTGAGAGATACAAAAATACTGCGACCATTGGTAGAACTTTGGAAAATAAAGCGATCTCTTTGATGTAGAAAGTAATTCCCACGATAGTCACGATGACTCCAAGTGCAAACATAAGAGCCGCGACCACTCCGAGAAGGTGAATAGGTCTCACGGCATAGCGATCCCAGAACCAGATAGAGATCATATCTAGCAAGCCTTTGATGGTTCGTCTCCAGTTGTATTTTGTGACTCCCGCCGTTCTAGGGCGATGATTGACGATCGCCTCGCCAACTTTAAAGCCTCGATTTTTTAAAATCGCCGGAACAAATCTATGCATCTCGCCGAAAAGATTTAAATTCTGAAAACATTCACGTTTGTATATTTTTAAACTACAACCGCTATCATTGATTTCGTCGTTGATAAGAAATTTTCTGATGAAGTTCGCGCCTCGAGAAATAAATCGCTTTGAAAATGGATCTTTCCGGTTTTTCCGCCAACCCGAAACGACATCGAGATCTTTGGCTTCAAGCTGCTCCAAGAGATGAGGTATATCTGCAGGATCGTTTTGACCATCCCCGTCCATTGTTACAATGTAGTTATTTTTGGCGATTTTAATTCCCGCATCCATCGCCGCAGTCTGACCGAAATTGCGGCGCATTTTGACGTAAACAATCGGTTGCAGCTTTGCGCAAACAGCCTCAGTAGAATCCGATGAACCATCATCAACTAAAATAATTTCGTAAGGAATCTTGAGTGCCTCACAAACCCTTTTCACTTCACCGTGGAGCCGTCCGATGTTCTCTGCTTCGTTATAGGCAGGAATCACAACGGAAAAACTTCTTTCCATCACTATTGAACCTCATTTGCTATAACTTTAGAGACCAAGTCTCGATTTTTTTGGTACCAATCCACGGTGATTTCGATTCCACGCTGCAAAGAAATTTCGGGTGTCCAATTCAACATTTTTTTGGCTTTAGTGATATCAGCCATTGTGAATTCCATATCACCCTGCGCATGTGGAGAGTATTCGATGATCGCTTTTTTGCCGAGAGTCTTTTCAATTAGATGAATCAAGGTGTTTATTGAGACTGGTTCTTTACCGCCGCCTAAGTTGTAAACTTCATATGGCTGTTTCGCAGATCCTGCCAAAATTGTCCCTCTTGCTATATCGTCTACGTAGGTGAAATCTCTGGACTGATTTCCATCTCCATACAGCTTTATGACTTTTCCATGGTCGATGTTGTTGATGAATCTCAAGTAACTCATGTCGGGTCGTCCGGCCGGTCCATAAACTGTAAAGTAGCGCACGATAGAAACATTGATATTATAGAGATGGCTGTAGGTATAGGCGAGTACCTCTGCCGCCTTCTTAGAAGCTGCGTATGGGGAAATGGGGCGATTGACTGGCAAGTCTTCTGTGAAGGGACCTTCAGAGCCAGCGTAGAGTGAAGATGTGGAGGCCTGTACAAGCTGCGGACAGTTGTTGTCTTTCATTGCTTCTAAAATATTCAGAGTGCCAAGGGTATTTGTACTGAAGTAGATCTGTGGCTCTTTGAGGCTTTGCCGAACACCCGCCCTGGCTGCCAAGTTGAAGACAGTTTCGATATTTGATTGGGCAAAAATCTCATTCAATTGAGTTCGGTTTTCGATGTCCACTTCCAAAAATTTAAACTGGGGATGTTTGGTGAGGACTTCGAGGCGATGGTGTTTGAGTTCGGGTGAATAATAATTATTTAGATTGTCGATGCCAATGACCGAAAAGTTAGACTCGAGAAGCATCGACGTAATTCGGGAACCGACAAAGCCTGCCGCGCCTGTAATTAAAATTCTGCCTTTGTTCACAATTGTCCCCAATGTTCCAAAAGAAAGTTTTGACCATAGGGGATGGCGCTCATTTAAGGCACCCATGCTGCTGCGTGACTATTTAGGGTGCGCTGTCTGACACTACGCTCTTTAGGAACTATCGATCCGCTTCGATGATTGAGCGCGCCAAGACTATTCCTAAGGCCAATCCTGCGATCAGCAGGGCGTACTGCAAAAGCCAGTAAATTGCCAAATGTGACGTGCGAACATGAAAGAAACTAAGTTCCAATTGGGTCGGGCCAAACACTCCTTTTGCCTTCCTCTCTTCCGAAAAGCCTTCGAAAATTTTTAAACTTTTATAAGAGGGCAGCGCCAAGGGCGAGTGGTGATAGGTCCAAGATTCATTGTTGATTCTAACCTTGAGGGTGTTCTTCAGAAGTCTTAAATTTATTTTTATCGGAATACCATTTTCAATTTTTTGTTCTAAGACTCGCACCATCAATGTTGGTTTTGTTCCGACAACGACTGCTGCAGTCCCTCTTTTGTCGACTTCGAATCTCAATCCTGAATTCGCTTGGTCTGTCTGGAAAAGATTTTGATATTCAGTAGAAAGATCAGGAGTCCATTCCGTAGTGAAACTTAGGGCGAAATCGTTCCACACACCACTTGGTTGGAAGTCCGCCAGAGCTTTTGCGGAATTCAAATTAGAGTTGTCCAGAAAAGCGCGATCGATTGGCACTAGCACGTCAATCAATTTGATCTTTTGGGCTTGTATGAACGCGCCAGAAACGCAAGTCAGCGAAGAAATGAGGATGATAAATTTAATGATTGACTGATTAGCTGCGTTTTTTGACATTCCTCCAAGCATGGCAAATATCTGGATTCTTGTCACGGTCTCTGCTTTTCTATTTACTGCTGGTATGCCCTTGTTCTGGCTGGCGCCAGAAGCCCTTAAGCGAGGCCGGATGCCAATTTTTTTGCCACCAATCTTCGGACTGGCAAGTTTAGCTATTTTTGCTCCCTTGGTTGTCACTCAGGGAAAGTCATTACTCTGGATGGATATCGGAGCAATTTTGCTGTTTTTGGGCGGGCTTGCTGTCTTGGCGCTTCAGTTTTTCAGAGGGAAGCGAATTCAGTTGAGGATAGATCGAGAGACCATCATAGGATTTGCTATCTTTTTTTCTATTCTTGGTTGGGGAGTTAATTCCTCATGGCAATTGTCCACAAGGTACATGAATGGAGTCGACGTTGCCGGGTATTCTGCATCGGCGCAATACATGCGGGACTGGCCGGGCTACGAGGCGGCAGCGGATCGCCTGAAATCGGACCTCAAGATTGAGGACATTTGGGATGCACGGACGAAAAATAATCTTCTTATAGATACACAATTTATGATCGCATCTGAGTTTGTACTGAAAGCTTTCCGGTGGGGCTATGTTGTGCTGGCTGCTTGGGTGGCCGAGAGACTTGATTTGGACTCAGTTTTTCGAATCAATTTTCTTTTCCTTGCATTTGCTGTGGCTGCGCTATTTTCTGTCGTCGTGGGCTTCAGTGAGTACTGGGGCTGTTCGCGTCCAATTGCTTTGATTGTTGGATTCTTCGTGAGTTTAAATTGCAATCTACTGAACACGGTGATTCAGGGTCAATATGCGCAGGTCATGACGAGCGCAACCTTCCTTCTTTTTCTCTGGATCCTCTTGATGATCCTTGAAGGAAAGCAGGAGAGAGGGCCTCGCCCGCAATTATTTCTTGCTGTCATATTTGCCTCTTGGATGTCGATCTATAACGAGATGATGTTCACAAGTATTGTCGTTCTGGGCCTGTTGGGGGGGCTGCTAATTTTGGCCAATCGGGGAAGGGGAATTCTGTCCCTCGCGCAAAATTTGGTTCTCAGTTTTTCAGCTGGTTTTTTGCTTTCTTGGCCCGTTGCCGTGGAATGGGTCAGTTTTCTTGGGCGGCATTTGAAGAATGTGAAAGTTGGCGGATGGCCGCAGCCTCATTGGGCTTTGCCTGCTGAAATTCTTGGAATTTCGAATATGTATTTTCAGCATTTCGTGACTTTCGAAGTCGATAGAAAATTTGTTCAGGAATTCTGGGTGTTTTTGATGAGTTTTATTTTGGTTCCCATGGCTATTTTGCTTCTCATTCGAATGAGCAAGTTGCGAAGGATTTTTACACTTGCTGCAATTTTGTTCGTTTTGGTGGTTCTCGTTAAGACTATGTTCATTGAAGAGATTCATAGCTACCAGTACATGAAAGCTTATACATTTTTTCTTCCGGTTCTTGCTGCAATTTTGTTTTCTCAATTCTTCCTGGCTATCGCCGGTCAGCTTCATCGATTTGCAGCTGCATGCTTTGTGAGCTTGGCAGCTGCTGGAATGGTTTTTTCGAGTGCCTCTTTTTATATTGAAATATTGAATAAGGGGAAAGTTGTTGAAGAGTCTGTATACGAATTAAAGGAAAAACTTCCGAAGCTTGGCAATCATCTCCTGTGGATAGCGCCATTTGATATCTTCAGCTATATGATTTCGGGGGTGACTCCCTTGAGCTGGATCAATCGACCAAATCGAGAGTCCTTGTCCTTGGATGCGGATCAAAAAGTCTCTTACGTTGTGCTCAAGAGCCGGGCTCCTGCTGAAATCTTGCCAGACCTGCGAAGAAAGTGGACAGTCTCGCTCGAGACATTAGATATTGTAGTCTTCGATACCCCTTTCCTGGGCCGTGATCTGGGGAGCGAGGCATCTCCGGATTTGGAAAAACCCACAGCTGCGGCAAAAAGCCTCCTGAAAATTCTTTGACCTGTGTTTCTAGTGGATAGATGATGATGCCTAAATAAAATCAGAAGTTCGTTTTTGCGGAGGGCTTTGTTTTGAAAAATTGGTTGGAATCGCTACGAGTCTTGCCCTTGCTAGTCGCCGCCTATTTAGCCATTTATACACTTTGCAACCTTTTAATCTATAACACTGTGGGTGGCCCAGAACCTGAACTAACTTCTTTTTATTGGGTTCGGCATGCGTATTACTTTGGAAAACGGCACCAGATGTTTTCCTATTTGGGAAACGTTTTGGCTCTGTTCGGAATTATTTTCCTTTGGTTTGTATATGAAATCTTGGACCCCTCTTTCGCTAAACTTAGAAAGAGTTTAGATTTGGACCAGGTAGGTACCTTTAGCACTGTTCCAATTTTTGCCCTGCTATCCAGCTTTTTGTTTTGGCAGACTTTTCATGAGAGACAACCTATCGTTCGAGCTTATCCGATGCTGGCAATGTTTATCGGGCCTTTAGTCTGTGCAACTCTAGTGATGTTGAATATTAATTACATGCGAAAAAAAAAGCAGCTTGATGCACAAATTAAGCAATCAGCAGGAGCCCTTCTAAACCTTGTCGTTTCAGGTCGTTCAGGAGCTATAATTGCTGTACTTAGTCTTTCTATTTTTGGTTACGCTTATTTTTCAATCTACCGCCCCCTCTATAATGGGAATTTGCCTTTTCTCAACGAGTATCTGAATGTCTCGAGCAAATTGCTTGTTGATGGAAAAGTCGTCGACACGATTCCTGCTCTCAACTCGATTCAACAACTGGGAATCAAGATCGAGACTCACGAATCATTCGATAGCATAATTGAACGACCGATTTTGAAAAACGCACCTCCGCAGGTTATGTGGGACTTGGCCAAAGCGAATCCCTTCGTTCTGCATTTTGACACTTTCCAAAATGGCTTACTTGCCGTGGCTCCGATTTCAGAGACCTTGGCTCAAAAAATTTTGGATTTGAAGATCGCGAATCAAGAAGAATTAGATCAATTTTTAGAGGCTTCCTCGGCGCGTGAACACAAAAAAGGGATGAGTCTTACGAAAGAAGAGCAAACTTTCTTAGCCGCCTTTTTCCCAAATCTTGTCCAGCAGGTCTACAGTCGATGGTACATTCATCACCACAATTTTGTCTCAGGACCAATCAATAAAGTAGATCTTGGCTATGACTGGAAGAAAGTTTTCTTCCAATATGGGGTAATCGGTGGCTTGGTTCAAAATACTTTTTCAAAGTGGCTTTTTGGTGAATTTAGTTTCGAATCCTATTTCAAAGTATGGATTCTGTTTTTTATGGCTTATTTTGGGATTTTTATAATCGGAGTTTTCCTCATCACTCGGGACTGGCAAATTTTATTATTTAGTGTCGCGCTCTTTGTGGCTTTTGTGCTTTCTCAAACCTATGAGCATATCTTTCTTGGACCCGGCCTCAATCCGCTGAGGCACTTTCTGGATATTTTGGTGTTTTGGTCACTTTTTGAATTTTTCAAACGCAAAGCTTTCACCTGGCTGATCTTGACGTCGACTTTGACATTTTTGAATTTCTGTCTGAATCCCGAGTTTGGAACATTCTGCTATGTTGGCTTTCTATTTGGTCTATCGATTTTCTTTGCGACATCAAAGCGATTGCCGACTCCCAAAGAAGCCACTGTCCTTGGGCTTTTTGCAGTTTTACATTTGGTGGGCTGGAAGCTTCTTCGGGTCGGTACGGAAGGTGTTGTAAGTCTTTATTTGGGAGGCTTCTTTTCACCAACTGTTCCCCATCCCAAGATTTTGATGTGCTTCTTAGTGTTGTTCATTGGGATGATGGCCTTATTTTCCGTGCGACATTTGCTGGATCGAGCAAAGCTGGCTTTATTTATGGGAGCCGTCCTGTATTCGATTTTAATTCTAAGCTATTGCCTCTGGGGCAGGACTTGGAATCATTTGGTGAATATCTCATCGATACTTATTTTTACCGCCATTTTTGGCATGAACGCTGCTGTTGATTTGCCCTTCATCAAGAAAAATCTAAATTTTTTGAAAATTGCGGGCTTAGCAGCCGTATTCTTATTGAATCTGGTTTGTTTGGACCATTTTAAAAGAGGAAAGAGCGAGTATTATGCGCTTCTTGAAAGGTTTGAAAATCAGAAATGGTCAATCCCTGGGGGGCGAATAAAAACCTCGATGCCAGAGGAGCCATTTAAAAGCTCCGTCGAACTCATCAGCAAATATCAAAAAGGAAATAGAATCGTCCTATTTTCAAAATTCGATAATATTCTGTACTTACTATCTAGAACCTATAGCCCCCTTCCTGCGAATGAAGTCATGGCCTTTATGATGTCGCCGGCTGAAAAAAATCTTTTGAAGGAATATTTTTTCAAAGAATCTCCGGATTATATTCTTGCAGATCAAGACATCAGCAGTCCGATTTCTGATGAGCTTATTGATCCGAATACACCTATGGTTGGTGGACTTTTTGTTGAGTCCATGATGAGGCTTGAACGAGTTAATAATCTAAAGATTCTATTTCATGAAATATTTAACGACTATGAACCCGTCGAAGCAGCTGGCTTTCTTACGGTTTGGAAGAAAAAAGGAAAAGCTTCTCGAAAGAGCGAAAAACAAATCGCGCTCTATCAAAACATTCGGGAATAAACACCAATGCCCTCTGAGGGCGCGCCATCAAAAACAACACCTTGTTTTTCAATCACAATGCAGCGATTGCAATACTTTGCGACTTGCTGTGGGTCATGGGTAACAAGAACAATCGTTTTGCCTGAGGCATGCAATTCGTGAATTTTCTGAAGACATTTTTCTTGAAAGCCGACATCGCCCACGGCCAGGATCTCGTCAAACAAAAGAAGATCGGCATTAAAATGCGCCGCTATGGAAAAACCCAATCGGACGAGCATTCCACTGGAGTAGGCCCTCACGGGTTGATTGATTTTTTCTTTGAGCTCGGAAAAATCGACGATAGCCTGGGCTTTGAGTTCCGCTTCTTTTTTGCTGAAGCCCAAGATCGAAGCGTTCAGAAAAATATTCTCGTAGCCCGTGAGTTCAGCGGCAAAGCCAGCTCCGAGCTCCAAAAGTGGAATGAGGCGGCCATGGGTAACGACTGAGCCTGAGGTGGGTCGATAGATGTTGCTGATCAGGCGAAGCAGGGTGCTTTTGCCCACTCCATTTCTTCCCATAATTCCGACGAAATCGCCTTTGTAAACTGTGAGATCTATGTTCTCAAGAATCCGTAGTTTTTCCCTGCGGCCAAATTTAAAGTTGAAAGTGGAAAGCTGGGCCACGATGCTTTTGATGGAATAAGGCCGATCGTGCCAGAGTTCGAATTCTTTTGTAAGGTGATGAAATTCAATGGCAGCAGTTTTCACAAAAGCTCCACGACGGAATAGCGCACCTTTTTATAGAGGGCGAAAGCCAGCAGCGAAAGCACTGCGGACCAACCAAGAATGATGCCCCAATCAGTGAGGGGAACCCACTCCTGTGCAACCACGATTTTGTGAAAGGCCGAAAAAAGGTGACCCATGGGATTCAGACCAAGAAGGCCTCGATACTGTTCAGGTATCATTTTTATATCGTACATAATGGGTGTTAGATAAAATCCAAATTGAAGGACCAAAGGCACTAAATATTTTAGGTCGCGGAAATAAACATAGCCAAGACTCAGAATAAGAAAAGTGGAATGCACAGTAAAACCCAAAATCAAGGCGAGCAAGGGATACTGAAGCAAAGTTAGGCTTAATGGAAGGTCATGAAGAAGAATGGCGATGATCAAAATCGGCAAACTTAGAACGAGATTCAAAAAATGAGTCAATGATTCTGCAAGAACTAAAGCTTGCGGCGGGAGAGGAATTTTTCCAAGCAGTTCGTGATTGGCGGCAACCACTTCAAGACTGGCTAGGCTTGAAGTGAAGTAGGCCCAGGGAATTAGGCCGCTCAAGATATGCAGCAAATAGTTTGGCACTTGGACCTTTAAAATATAGTTGAACACCAAAAAATAAATGCCGGCAGAGCAGGCCGGAATCAGCAATGTCCAAAAAAGTCCAAAAAAAGATTTGCGATAGCGCACCTTTAGATTTCTCAAAACCAAATTGTAGATGAGAAATTTTCGATTCAGACAAAAATATTCAATAATTGGGCCTAGCATCTCAAGTACTGACCATTTCTTTGGAGTTTATTTTTATCATTGCTGAATAGGCTGAGCTGAGGGGAGCTCCCGCTGCGCGTAGAGGGGCTGAACGGTGACTTCCAGTCGATTGTTTTTTACCTGCGCAGAGAACCGCGAAGAAAGTCTCTGGGACCAACCGTTCTGCAGCTGGTTTTTTGCAATCGAAAATTCGGGTTTGAACTTGCGTCCATGCCACTCGCAGACAGCGATTTTGCCGTCACATTTTTTTGTTAAATCCGAACCTTCATGAGGACAAAGTCGTAGGAAAAAATTGAGGTTTCCTTCGTCCGAATGGACTGAAAGTCCAAATTGGTCCGGCTTGCCTAATATAAGTGGCTGTCCCGGCGTGATTGTAGAGAAATCAAAGTCATGAATTTTGGATTCATTTTGCTGAGGTGGGGGAATGACATTTGCCTCCATGATCAGACTGGTTTCAAAAAAGCTATAAGGTTTCTGATCGCCCTTAAATGTATAACCTTCTTCTCGAAGCCAGCCCCGGCGTGCGCGCATGGGGATGTCCCCACTCATAAGGTCCTCGTAATTCCGCTTGATTGCAAATCGAGCCAGTGGAAACAGCAATGAGGCCAACCAGTTTTTGCAGCCAATTGCATAGCGAGTTCGGACTCGTGTCTTGTTCTTTCCCATGGATTCGTAGGAGGTCTCGACGATGAGTACATAAATCAACATTGTGATGTAATAGGTTTGGCGATGATGTCCCGATTGATAATTGAAAAGGATAGCCGGAAATTTAAGTCCAAATACTTTTTGAATCAAAATCGCAGAGATATAATCTGAACCCACATACCCAGGATAGCCCTCCACCAATTTATGAATGTGAGTGAGGTGGGGAACATCTTTGTAATTCCAGTCCGCATCTGAAATTTCGTATTGACCTTCATTAATCAGCTCAAACTCTGTAAATCGGTAGCCTTCTTTGGCTTTGAGCTGATCAACAAGTTCTTTTTGAGTTCGCTTGAGCATTGTTCCTACTCCTGTGCTTTTAAGGCTTTTTTACGACGGAAATGATATTTCCAAGTTTCAAAGGAAGAGCTATTTCCAGCCAGGTGGGAGGCGAAATCTGTCCCAGGCCGACGGACCAACAAAAGTGCTTAATCAAGTAAGCCAGCGTGAAATGGTTGTAGGATTTTGCAGTTTCGACCCATTGAAAGCCACTGCGTTCATAGAAATTTTTTGTGGAAGCCTTGCTAAAAAGATGTGGATGCTGAAGGCAATGGCCGGGCCAGCGATCTTTCAGAAAGCGAGCCAAAAAGGAATTTTCATCATGAGTAACCACGAGCAAATGCCCACCCGATTTTAGTTTCGAGAACAGCTGATTTACCGTATTTCTGGGATCCAACATATGATCAAACACATGAATCGCCACTGCCGTATCAATCGAAGCCTCAGGGATTTGGGAAAGATCAAAAATATCAGTTGAAATTTCACAGGGTTTTCCTTCCGTTGAAGCTTTCAACTGAGGATGAACATTTTTGTTCGGCTCAATCAGTGAAAAAGAAGAATAGCTTCCCGCATTTGCAGCCACAGCAGTTAACAGACCGATGTCGGGTCCTAGCTCCAAATAGCGGCCAGACACAGGGGCATGGGCCTTCAAAAAGCGAAAATAAGAAGCTTGAGTTTTTCGCAAATTGCTGAGGTTTTGGCCTGCAGTATTGTCAGGCATTGATGAATAAAGTTCGGATAGGCGGGCTCCATTAAAAAACTTTTTATTGTAGAGCATCCGGCAATCACGGCAGCGAAAATAGTTGAAGAACATAGACTGCTTAAAAAAGCCAAACCAATGCTTTTTTAGTGTTTCGTAATCGTGGTCATCTGCTGATTCTTTTGAGGAGCGTTCAAGAGTCGCTGCCTCTGAGCTGCAATTTGGACAATTGCGAAAAATGAAATCATTCAACTGTGCATTTGGCTGTTCACTTGGCTGAGTGTCTGGCATTGGAACCACATTCTTAGGCTGGGCATTTGTGTCTAACATATAAGCCCACAAACATCCTTCGAATGGGGGATGATGTCAACTTTGAGGGAAAAGTGCGGCCCAATTCATCGCGTTGGTTCGATCCAGCGGAATCGAAGTGCTTGCCATGAGGAAAGTGCCCTTGGGACAATGGGACATGGCAAAAGCGACTCGTATTTTAAGCGTCGATGAGGTTCCGAAGAACCAGGAAGTTCTGATTTTTCTAGCCTGTTATAATCGCGCGGAAATGTCTCGCTCGGCCGCGGAAAGCCTTTGCCAGCAAACCTTGGCGCCTCGGGTTTCATTGATCATTTCGGACAATTCCACAACGGATTCGGTGGAATCATGGATCAAAGACTATGATTTTAAAATCAAAACTTACTACCTCAAAAGGCTGGTCACATTGCCGCCGCCCCATGCTCATGCTCGGCAGATTTTTCTTGAGGTCGGGAAGCTCAATCCGAATTATTGGATGCTCTTTCATGATGATGATTTAGCTTATCCTGCCATGGTCGAAAAGATGCACGGTTTTCTGGAGTCTCACCCAGAGTGTTCTGCCGTGGCTTCGAACGCGATCAGTTTTACGTCGACCGGTTTCGTCGAGCTGAATCGGAAAAGTCTTCAAGATCTTCGATTGCGTCAGCCCCGCGAGCTTTTGGAAAAATATTTTCGGCCGTCTCTTGGCGTGGCACCTTGCCCAGGCTATTTCTATCGGGGATCCGTCGCGCGAATGATTGAGATCGGGCTTCAAGGTGGCAAGTACATGGATATTTGGACGAATTGTCTGCTCTTTACCTGGGGGCAGGTGCACTGGCTCGGCGAACCTCTGCTGCTGTATCGCAGGCATCAAAGTCAGGACAGCCTTCAGCATTCAGTGGCGCAAAAGCAAGCACTGATGAGGGCACTTCGCTTGAGGGGAATCCTTCAATCTAGGGATCCCATCTTGGAGTGGTTTCGAATTCAAAATTTGAAACACCGGATTCAAAAAAAATCGATTCTACAGAAGCTGCGAATTCTGCTTACAACAAAGGCAGGGCATTCGGCACTGGGTGGGCTTTTGAGGTCTTTGAGTCGAAGCTCCACTTGGGCGCTTTTGCTTAGCAAGATTTCGGGTGGATTTAAGAGCCAGTCGCAATGGGAAAAGGTTCGAGGAGCAGTGCCTGCTTCGCTGTTCAAGATTCTGGAGTCTGAGGTCTGGTGGAAGGCTGGCGGCAGAAAGACTTCATAATCCGTCGCGTAAGTTGCTTTTCTGCCGCTTGAATTGCATTTAGAAAAGTGTTTTTCTGGGCCACTCGTTATATGCGTTAGACTTTCCAGAAGGAGAAAATCAATGAATCAAATGGAAAAGAGCATGGTCGCTTTGCTCAAAGAAATGAAAGAGAAATACCATGTTCTCGGCGTAAAAATGGAATTCGAAGCCGAAGGCACGCGTATTGAAGAAGCCATGCGCCTGAAGGAAGTAAGCCTTGCTGCGGGTTTAACTTTGACTACTAAAGTTGGCGGCTGTGAAGCCATCAAAGACATGTTTGACGCTGCTTACTTGGGCACACATTATTTGGTGGGTCCAATGGTTGAATCCCCATATGCTTTGAAAAAATTCATCCAGGCTACGCATCTGGCTCATACTCCAGAACAGCGTGAGGACATGGAATTTTACATCAATCTGGAAACCATCACTGCAGTTCAAAACTTTGAAAAGATGTTGGCGATTCCCGAAGCAAAGCATCTCGATGGAATTGTTTTGGGCCGAGTCGATTTGACAGGTTCTATGGGCTTGAATCGTGATTCTGTGAACTCAAAGGAAGTTTTGGATATCTGCATTCAAATGGCGACCATGGCTAAAAAGCATGGCAAAAAAGTCATCGTTGGCGGTGCAGTTTCTGTTCATTCTAAGGAATTTTTCCAAGCTTTCCCTAAAGGACATTTGGATAAGTTTGAAACTCGCAAAGTTGTCTTTGGTTGCCCTGGCGCTTTGGATAATCCTGAAGAGGCTTATTTGAAAGCAGTGGAGTTTGAATTGCTTTGGTTGAAAAACAAAAAAGCATTCTATGGTCAAATCTACTCTGAAGATGATGCACGCCTAAAAATGATGGAAGAGCGTTATAAGACTTCTATTGAATCTCTAAAAAAAAAGTTTGAATTGAGCCCGTCTCTGTAGAAAAGAGCTAGCCGTTCGCGGCGAAACTGATTCTAAAAAAAAAGCCTCCAAATGGAGGCTTTTTTATTTTTAGCTGTCTCCTTAGATTTGCAAATGCTCTAAAGGTAAATATTCTCAGTGTTCACGTATCTTTCAATATGTCCTCGCAGCAAATCATCGAAAGGCACCTTGCGAATTTCAAGGAAGCAGCCATCGTTTAGGAAAATCAAGTTGATGCCTGTCTGATCTGTTTTTTTGTCTTTGCGGGCTCCATTAATCAAGGCCTCAGCCGAAATTTTTTGTTTAAATTTATAGGGAAAGTGTTTCTTAATCAGAGAGCGGATGCGCTGATATTTTGGTTCGGCCAGTAGGCCTCGCTGAACTGCCATCCAGTTGATCAAATCCATTCCCCATGCGACGGCAAGGCCATGAGGGATTTCGTGATTGGTCATTGATTCTAGGGCGTGACCAAAAGTGTGTCCATAGTTCAGAATTCGGCGAAGATCTTTTTCGAACTCATCCACTTCAATGATCGATCGTTTGATCTCAAGACTGGTTCTCACGATCGATAGAAGAGAAGGGTTTCTAAGCCCCTGCGCAAGCGCGGATTCCAGTTCATCCAAAAGACCCCAGTTTTTACTGGTGAGGTAGAGTTTCAAAATTTCGCCATATCCCGAAGACACGTGAAAATCTGGCAAAGTTTTCAAAAAATCGCTGCAAGTGAAAATCACTTTCGGCGCTTGAAAACAGCCTAGCTGATTCTTAAATTCATTTAGGTTCACACCGCATTTGGCTCCGATGCTGCTGTCACACATCGCAAGCAAAGTGGTCGGGAAAAAGATCCAGGGAATTCCGCGGTAATAATTATGGGCCGTGAAAGCCGCGAGGTCCTGAGTAATGCCGCCGCCCAAAGCGACAACCACAGAAGATCGATTGGCATTGTGATTTTGTAGCCAAGTTGCAAAGGCGTGGACTCCATCTAAAGTTTTCGTTTCTTCGGTGGCATCGATCAGGAAAAGAGGGTTATCGCCCTTAAGGAAGTCGATCGAACTTTTGTGAAGTTCGTAAACATTGCGATCGGCAATAAAGTGCGTGGGTTTTTGGGAATTGAGTAAATCGACTGATTTTACGGGATCATCAAAGAAATGAACTTTGTAGTCACCAAGACCTGATTTGATCGGCATTTCTTGTAGCATAAAATTCTCCTTAAATGTTTAGCATCGCGAACCCACGAAATGAGCTTCCCGCGGTCGGCCTCATGCGATAGAAAAAGCTCCGTCGATATTCCATGACTGACCGGTTACGAACTGATTTTTATCTGAAGCTAAAAACCAAACAAGCTCGGCGACATCATTAGTATTCCCTAAATTTCCGAAGGGAACTCGCTCCAGTAGTTTTTGAATTTGTTCGGGGCTGTTGTTCTTGCGCGTGAGCTCGGTATCAATAAAACCAGGACAAACAGAATTGATAAGCACACCTTTGGCAGAGTATTCCACAGCCGCGGTCCGCGTGATGGCATCGAGCCCAGCTTTAGAGCTGCTATAAATGCCGCGCCCAGCGCGGGCACGGCCAGAATAGATCGAGGAAATATTTACGATCCGCCCATAATTTTGTTCGGCCATTTTTGGAGCCAGAGCCTGGATCAACATCATCGGTGAAGTGAGATTGATTTGTTGAATGCGGTCCCAGGTCGCCAAATCGATATCAGGCAAAAGTTTGATGGGATTTTCACCAGCATTGTTCACTAAAACATCGATGCGTTTTTGGCGAAAGCCTTGTAAAAATTTTTGCACCGATTCGCGATCTGCCAGATCCAATTCAGATCGGTTCGGGGCAATGACTTGGTAATCCATTGCTAGGAAAAGATCTTTGATTTTAAGGCCAATGCCTCTGGAGCAGCCTGTAATGAGCGCCGTACGAATCATAGAGTTTCCTTCCTGGACAGAGTTCCATGGACTAAATCACCACCTTTTTTGGGCCTTGTCTATGGAAGACGCCTGCCCTAACTTCACTCTAGTTTGAGATCTTGGAGGCAAAAATGAAGTTTGATCAGCATCGAAAGCTTAGCCCGTGCGATGAAAAGGACCTCCTCGAAGGTCTGCAGATTGTGTTTCGGAATGGCCTGCATTCTGAGAAGGCATCCTTAGCCTCTTTTTTTGATGGGCGCCGAGTTTTGATGACCGGAGGCACAGGCTTTTTCGGTAAATGGATGACTCAGGCCTTATGTCTTTTGAGGGATCATGCCGGAAGTCAGCATCAGCTCATCCTTTGGACACGGGATGTAAAAGCCACGCTCAGGGCCTGTCCCTGGCTGGTCGAACGATCAGAAATCTCTTGGTTCGAAGGAGATATTCGAGAAAAATTTCCGGCAACAATTCCATTTGATTCTGTCATTCATGGTGCGACCGCAGCGAGTGCTGCCCTCAATGAGGCTAATCCTGTGGAAATGTTTGATGTCATAGTCGAAGGTACAAGAAATGTTTTAGCGGCTTGCCGTGAACGAAAGGTTAAAGATATTTTATTTATAAGCTCTGGAGGGATTTATGGCAAGCAGCCCTTGGAAATGACTCATATTCCAGAATCCTATACGGGTGCACATCCAACTTTTTTAGCAGGCTCGGCTTACGGAATAGGAAAAACTTCGGCGGAATTTTTATCATCTTGCTATGCCCGAGAAATGAATGCCCGTGTGCTGCTAGCAAGATGCTTTGCTTTTGTTGGACCCTACCTTCCCTTGGACACGCATTTTGCGGTTGGGAATTTCATGCGCGATGTTCTTGAGAAAAAAGACATCCAAATTGGGGGGGATGGAACTCCTTATCGGAGCTTCCTTTACGGATCTGATTTGGTTCTCTGGCTTTTTCGAATATTGCAGGCGGGGCAATCACTACAGCCCTATCACATCGGTTCGGAAGATGGTTTTTCGATTGAAGAGATCGCTCGAAAAGTCGCTGCCATTGGTGAGGAAGTCACTGGTCATAGGGCACAAGTGCGCATCGCTAAAAAACCAACTGCTGGAATTGCGCCGCCTCGATTTGTACCTTCGACTTTGCAGACCCGAGAGAGTTTGGGCCTCAAAGTCCAAGTGGATTTCGATGAAGGTGTTCGGAAGACTCTGCTGTGGCATTTAGGGAGGGCTTAGTCTGAAGTGTAGGAAAGAACACTAGGAAAAAGGTTTAGCGAAGTGGGTATGCAGGAGGCTTGCTCTGTAAGATGATAACCTAAGGGTTATCATCTCACAGAGCAGGATCGCGGATAGATGTACGGAGAAAGTAGCAAGTTGAGCCAGGTTCGAATCTGACCCAATGCTGCTACAGGAAAAAATTTTGTTTGTGGCAGGAGTTTTAAAAAAGTCCTAAGCCTTCATAAAGGCACTGATTTGTGAAAGACTCAGATCCGTCAAAGCAGCAGGCTTCACCAAAGCTGTTCGATACCATTCCGCCGTATGGGAAAGTGTTTCGTTCAGTTTCCAGCGCGGTGTCCAGCCGAGCTCAGCTTTTGCGCGGGAGCTATCCAGCTTCAGCAAACCAGCCTCGTGCGGATTCAAAGTGCTCGCTTCGACTTCCCAGCGAAAGTCTGGACCCCAATGAGATTTAAAAACTTCCAAAACATTTTGGACGGGCAGTGAATCTTCATCTTGCGGTCCGAAATTGTAAGCCGAAGAAATATTCGTGGCTTTCAAATGCAGTTTTTCCGCAAGCGTCAGATAGCCATGCAAAGGATCTAAGACATGTTGCCAAGGACGCACCGAAGAAGGATTGCGAATTTTAAGAACTGATTTTGATGTCAAAGCCCTCACTGCGTCGGGGATAAGGCGATCTTCCGACCAGTCCCCGCCGCCCACAACATTACCGGCACGGACTGTTGCCACTTTGACTGGATTTGTAGAGTTCTCAAAAAAAGAACGCCTCCAGGCAGCCGTCGCAATTTCTGCACAAGCTTTGCTGCTCGAGTAAGGATCGTAACCACCCATCGCCTCGTCCTCGCGGTAAGGCCAAAGCCATTCCCGGTTTTCATAACATTTGTCAGTGGTGATCACGACGACTGTTTTGACAGAAGAAGCTTTGCGAACAGCTTCCAATACGGAAATCGTTCCCATAACATTGTCCATATAAGTTTTGACTGGTTCGCGGTAGGACTTCCGCACCAAGGGCTGTGCAGCCATATGAATTAAAATTTCTGAATCTGATTTTTGGAGCGCGCCACTCAGTTTTTCAAAATCATTGAGGTCACCGCGAACATCGCTCAATCGATCGCCCAGTTTGACGAGGTCAAAAAAGTTGGGCTTGGTTTCAGGATCATGAGCATAACCCGTCACTTTCGCGCCCATGGAATCCAGCCACAACGAAAGCCATCCGCCTTTAAAACCAGTGTGCCCTGTAAGGAAAACTTTTTTACCCTTCCAAAAAACGGGATCGACAGATTTTTTGGTCACGACCAAACCTTCCAAGGGGCTTTCCCGCTGAGCCACATTTCTTCAAGAGCCGTTTTGTCACGAAGCGTGTCCATTGGTCGCCAGAAACCGTTGTGCTTGAAAGCTCCCAGTTGTTTTTCTAAAGCAAGTTTTTCCATTGGTTCTTTTTCCCAAATGGTGGAATCACCGCTAATGTAGTCGATCACTTTTGGAGACAATACAAAGAAGCCTCCGTTGATATAGCCGCCGTCGCCTTCGGGTTTTTCAATGAACTTAGAAACTTGATGACCGCTGAAATGCAATTGACCGAAACGACCCGGAGGTTGAACCGCAGTCAAGGTTGCAAGTCTGCCGCTGTCTTTGTGGAAAGAGATCAGTTCCTTGATGTTCACATCGGAAACACCATCACCATAGGTCAGGCAAAAAGGTTCTGTTCCCAAGTAATCTTTCACCCGTTTCATGCGGCCACCGGTTTGAGTGGCTTCCCCAGTGTCAACGATCGTGACTTTCCAAGGCTCGGAAAAATTTTGATGAACCGTCATTTCATTTTTTTTCAAATCGAAGGTCACATCGGAGCTGTGAAGGAAGTAATTCGCAAAATATTCTTTAATCATATAAGCACGGTAACCCGCCAAAACCACAAATTCAGTCAGTCCGTGTTGAGCATAGATTTTCATGATGTGCCAAAGAATGGGTTTCCCGCCGATTTCAATCATGGGTTTGGGGCGAAGGTGACTTTCTTCACTGATGCGTGTCCCCAATCCACCGGCAAGTAAAAGAACTTTCATAGCATTCTCCTTTTCGCGAACAGCCAAACAATCAGTCTAACAATCAGCCTTCAGCACGATGACAAAAGGCAATATATAAAGCGACTCGACCCACAATTATTAGTATGCGAGTCTTGCGATGGCAAGCCGTTGATCTGCTGTGTTTTTGTGGTTTGTTCAGGGTGGGACCTAAGAAGGAGTATTCCATGGCAAAAGTTCGTGTTGCCGAAGTTGTCGCAAATATTTTGGCTCGAGAAGGTATCGAGCATGTGTTTATGGTCACAGGCGGTGGAGCAATGCATCTGAATGATGCACTGGGTGGACACCAAAAACTGAAGTACGTCGCCTGCCATCACGAACAAGCCTGCACCATGGCGGCTGACAGCTACTTTAGAATGTCTGGAAAACTTGCAGCGGTGAATGTAACCACGGGACCTGGTGGAACGAATGCTGTCACTGGAGTCTTCGGTGCATGGACAGACAGCTGTGGAATGGTGGTCGTTTCTGGACAGGTGAAGTGGGAGACACTGGTGCGCAGCACGAACTTGCCACTGCGCCAGCTGGGAGATCAAGAAGTCGATATCATTCAGATGGTTCAATCCATCACCAAATATGCCGAACTCGTTACCGAACCTAAGACCATTCGCTACCATATGGAAAAAGCCATTTATCTGGCAAAAACCGGTCGACCGGGACCGGTTTGGTTGGACATTCCTATTGCCGTGCAAGCAGCCCCTGTCGAGGAATCTGAACTCGAGAGTTTTGATCCTGTAAAAGAAGGCTATGAAGTTCCAGCTGAAAAACGCCTAGAAAAACTAGCGGGTGCTCTGACCGAAAAGATCACAGTCACGCTTAAAAAGCTTCTTGCTGCTGAAAGGCCCATAGTAATGGTCGGCGGCGGAGTTCGTGTTTCCAGCACCCACAAAGAATTTTTAACTTTCGTAGAAAAATTGGGAATTCCTGTTACGACTTGTTGGAATGCCCATGATGTCATTTGGGATGATCACCCTCTCTATGTGGGTCGACCTGGTTCGATCGGCAATCGCTCAGGAAATTTTGCGGTACAGAATAGTGATTGCGTTCTCATTCTTGGCAGCCGGTTGAATATTCGTCAGATCAGCTACAATTGGGAAAGCTTCGCTCGGCATGCCTATAAAATCATGGTGGACGTCGATGAAGCGGAACTCAAAAAACCCACTTTGAAAATTGATTTGCCCATTTGTGCGGACCTTAGAGATTTTTTCCAAATCGCAAATGCGATGCCGGTGCAGAAGAATGCAAAACATTCTTCTTGGCTAGCATGGGGAAAAGAGCGCTTGAAGAAATATCCGACTTGTTTGCCTCGGCACTGGGAAGTTGAATCGGGCGTGAACCCCTATTGTTTTGTTGATGAGTTATTTAAAAACTTACCAGAAAACGAAAGAATTGTGACTGGGGACGGGACAGCCTGTGTTGTTACTTTCCAGGCCGGAATTTTGAAAAAGGGACAACGTTTATTTACCAATTCGGGCTGCGCTTCGATGGGTTTTGATTTGCCTGCGGCGATCGGGGCGCACTTTGCGTCTCTACATTCTAGCGTGCAAGCTGGATTGCCCCCCGGTGGCAGCCCTTCTGAACGCCTGATCTGCATCGCTGGCGATGGCAGCATACAGATGAATTTGCAAGAACTGCAAACTTTGGTGACCCACAAAGTTCCAGCAAAAGTTTTTGTTCTGAATAACCAGGGCTATCATTCCATACGGCAGACTCAGCATAACTTTTTCAATGGCCATGTCGTTGGTTGCGGCGAAGAGAGCGGCTTGAACTTTCCAAGTATGGAAAAGCTTTCTGCGGCTTATGGAATTCCCTATGCAAAAATTTCTGGTCATGGGGACTTGAAAAAAGTAATTCAAGGGGTCCTTAGCCGACCTGGGCTTGAAATTTGCGAAGTGGTTTTAGATTTGAAACAGTCTTTTGAGCCCAAGCTTTCCTCGAAAAAATTGCCGGATGGAAAAATGGTCACAGCCCCATTGGAAGACATGTTTCCGTTTTTACCCAGAGATGAGTTTCAGAGCAATATGCTGGTGCCTTTGCAGGAGAGCTGATGCGGGATTGGTCCTGATCAATCCCAATGGGACCAGGCTAGTTTATTTGGAGAATATTTCCGGAAGGTCCCAAAGCGCTTTCTCAAAATTCATGATCTGTATTCCTCCCATTTGTTTGGTTTCGTTTGTGAAGTTCAGCAAGAAACATTTTGCCATGGGATAGTCTTGCTGAAAAAGCTTAAGTCCGATCAAATCTTCTTCGCGAGTCGCGGCAGATCTTTTGAATTCAAAAGCAAATAGGCCCTCTTCACCGTAGCTAACAAAATCCACTTCAACTTTCGTTGACGTCTTCCACCAAAAAGGTTTTTGATCCCACTGGGTAAATTCTCCGAGTGCTCGGTAATGCTGGAAAAAAAGTGTTTCGAGGCCTGGACCATCCAACTCAGCGGGCGAGTCCAGCGGGCCTTTTGGTCTGAGAGTTCGATAGACACCGACATCAAAAAAGTAAAATTTAGGGTGAGTCGTCAGTCTTCGCTTAGCTCGTTTTGAAAACACTGGCAGTCGAAAAGAAAGCAAAAGATCCTCTGTGACTTCAAAATAAGATGCAATCACTTTTGCATCGACGCCGACATCAGAGGCTATACTGGTCATAGTTAAAGGTTGTGCTTGTGAAAAAGAAGCGATTTCTAAAAAATGAGAATAATTCGATAAATTTCGAACCAGACCTTCCGCTTGAACTTCTTCTCGAAGGTAAGTGCCGACGTAGGCAGACAAAAAATCTTTAGGGTCTTCAGAATGTGTCGCCAAGGGAAGGAGTCCAAATTTGAGTGCTCTTTCTAAGGAAAAATCTTTCCCCATTTCCCAACAAGTCAGTGGGTGAAAGGAGCGCTGGTGCGCGCGGCCTGCAAGCAGATTTGTTCCTCCTTTCCTGATTTTTCTTGCAGAGCTCCCTGTGAGGATAAAATGCAGCTTGCGGGCTTCGATGAGTCGATGAACTTCGTCCAATAAGGCGGGAACTTTTTGAATTTCATCTATGATCACAGTTTTCGCGCTTGGAGGTATCATTGACTCTAAACGATGGGGATTCCCTAGAAGGAGTCGATAGTTCTCATAGTTTAGTAGATCAATGTAAAAAGCGTCCTTGAATTGGTCTTTAAGCCAGGTGGATTTGCCAGTTCCGCGTGGTCCAAACAGGAAAAAGCTTTTATTTTTCAATGGTTTATAATTTCGAGGATACATGATTCGTTATTACATGTAAAAACGAATCATACAACCTGAAAATATTTTATTCAAATATTCTGGCCCAAGTAATTTCTCACCTGTTGATAATAAATACCTCAAGGACTTGCTGTTCATTGCTCTGCCCTTCGGGCTGTCGAATGTAATTTGTGTTCATCCAAATCTCAATATTCTTCGGAAGAAATGCGAAATCATTTTTTGGAAAAATCAAATGAGTGGGGTTTAGAGTCTTCAGCTTTTCCAAGTACTCAATTTCATCCCCCTCTTTCATTGATACTCCGGGATGGTACCAAACAGGAAAGCCTGTCGGAGAAGGTAGATCAAAGGAGGCATACATCATTTGCAGCCGGTTGCCAAACCACAGGCGGTTGTTGGAATCAGTCCTGATAACTTTGATTTCCTGTAAAGCTTTTAACAAAGTCGGACTCCCTTGGGCGTCTTCAAAGTAAGGCACCTGAGCCTTACTGAGGGGAACATGTTCCAAGGGCTCTTCCGTGTTAGGCCAGCCGATAATCTTGGTCCGGTAGCGGCTTTGTCCCATCGTCAGTCCCGCTATTGTGCAGACACAGCAAAGTGCAAATACAAGAAATCGATGACTTGGCAAGAGGGCTATGCCCGCAATGACAAAAGGTAAATCCGTGAGCTTCGGTTCTCCATTACTATAAAGTGCCACCAAACCAATAATTATCAGCCCCAAGCTCGTGAGCAGTTCAGGCTTGTCCTCGAATTGCTTTCGGTTAATCCAGCCCATTGAAAGAATCCAAATTGGAAATCCTAGGAATGCCCAAGGACGTATCCATTCGTTGAGTGTTGGACTAAAAGACACAAAAATCAGCGTCAGCCAAAATATTTGCCGGGGGAATTTTGTCTGCGACTTGCCAATCAGAGGCCAGATGTTCCAATTGGTGGACACGGCCCCTAAGCTGAGGAAAAAAGCCAGGGGGACATTCTGCCGAAATGCAATCAAAGCGGCCAGCCAGTTTATCATTGGGAAGACAAATCTTTGAGAAGGACCCAGCTGGTGCGCAGATAGTGTCCTGAAAAACTGAGTTACAATAAATATGGAAACAAACACAATCAATTTCCAAAAAAGTGTGAGGGATTCGATGCTGTCTTGTTCGAATCTTTCGAAAGTGGGAAATGCGCGGCCTCGGACGGCGAGGAGGGAGCGGATCATTTCTTTCAGTGAGAGTTCATGTAGTTCAATTATTGCAAAGCCAAGAAGAATCGCTAGAGCCGCAGCAGAGAGCAAAGCAAAGATCTCTTTGAAGCGCTTTTGTTTTGCAAACAGTACACACAAAAATCCAAAAGAAAGAATTAAAGAGATCGCAGCAAAATTTGGCTTGATTCCAATCGCGAAAATCGAAGCAAATAGGAATGAGACCCAAAGTAATTTGGATGTTCTACTCTGACTATTTTCACCGGCTAGGGCTAGAGCGCTGAAAAGCAAAAGCAGTACAGCATAGACATTCAGTGGATTGTACCACCAGTAACTGACAAAGATTCCGGAGGCTGACAAAACGCAGGCGAGCACTAAAAGACTTCGTCCCATCCCCCACCGCAATCGAAAAAGGAAATAGAGCCAGCCCCCTGAAAGCAGAGTGATCCAAGCAAAACCCTTCACAAGGGCCGCCGCATTCACACCCCAAATTTTAAAACAATAATAAGCGCCAAGATTAAACCAAGGAGGTGTTGTGGTTTGAAAGTCCCGGTAAATTACTTGTCCTTGATGAAGTCGGTAGGCGATATCAACGAGGGCACTGTAGTCAAAACCACCAAAATGGATCACGCCCCAGCGATTGATCAAAGTGTAAGTGAAACAAAGAACCGCGAGAAGGCCGAGCACTTCCAATCCCAAAAAAGATTTTTCCTTGCACCAGATCTTTTCAAGCTTAGTCAAAGTTTTTAGTCTGATTTCAATCGCAGTTTTATGATAGTGACTAAATAGGTAATAATGAAAAGGAACAAGTTTCTTTTCGTATCGCCGAACATGCGTTTTTTGAAGGAAAAGGGAATCTCCACAATTCGCAGCTGAGGATTTTTTCGGCTGAGTTTATAGAGGACCTCTTCCACGATATCGAAATTATGGCATTTCAAAGTCAAGGGCTTAAGCTGCGCTGCTCGATAGATTTTGAAGCTGTTCGATACATCTTTGCACTTAAGACCGAGTACAAAAGCGTAAGTCCAGTTGAGGATTCGACTCATCAACACTAATGAGAATGTATTTTCGGTATAGCCTCCTTCGATGTAGCGAGAGGCGATCACCACGTCGGCCTGAGCGGCTTTTTTCCAAAGCTCGGGAATAAATTCAGGAGTGTGCGAGCCATCCGCATCCATAAACAAAATAAACTCACCTTGTGCGCGAGAAATTCCCGTTCGAACCGCATCCCCAAATCGGTTGCCACCTTCTCGTGGAATATAGGTAGCTCCATTCACTTGGCAGGCGTCCATGGTTTTATCCAGGGGAGTCACGGTATCTAGAATTAGAATCTCGGAAGAAACACCGGAGGCCGCAAGCCCTGCTCTCACCGTATTCAGTCTTGGGAGCAGTATCCGAAGATTTTCTTCTTCGAGATAGGCGGGTAAAACAATAGAAAGAGAAATCATCGGGGGGTCCTGACCCAATCGATCATTTGCCGTAGGCCCTCTTCTTTAGAAGTTTTAGGCTGAAAGTCGAAGTCTCGCTGAGCTTTCGCTGTGTCTGCAATAAACACTTTTTGATCGCTCGCACGCCAAGCGGTTCTCGTGAATTCCAGTTTAACTTTCAGTTCAGATTCTAGAACCTTGAAAAGCTCTAACAAGGAGAGGCTGTTTTCAAAGCCGCCACCAATATTATAGGCCTGCCCTTTGCTTTTATCGATGTGCTTGATAGCCGCAAAATAGCAGTCCATTAGGTCTGAAATAAACAAAATATCACGGACTTGCTTGCCGGTGCCGGCTATGGTGAAAGGCTCACAGTAAGCAAGCTTTTGCGCTTGAACGGCAAGACCAACAAACCATCCCACCCAGCCCTGATCAAAAGTTGCGAATTGGCGTCCACCAAAAATAGTGGAATGCCGAAAGACGACAGTCTTTAAATTAAAAAGTCGGGCGTAATCCAGCATGTACTGATCGACAGCTCCTTTGGAGCAGCCATAGGGCGATTGAAAATCTAAGGTGACTGTCTCGGGAAAGCCTCTCGGGAATTTTTTTGAAAGGTAGCGCGTTTCAGTTTCCTCAAAGCCGCCCACCTCTAGGTCGCCATAAACTTTATTGGTGGAAGAATAAAGCACGATGGATTGAGGCGAATGTTTACGAACGGCTTCCAGGATATTGAAGCCACCCATCACATTCGTTTCGAAATCCCTTCTTGGGTTTTCTAAAGAGGTTGTCATTGCAACTTGGCCGGCTAAATGAAAGAGCACATCGGGAGTTGTTTTTTTTACGGCAGCTTCTACGGCATCAAAGTTCTTGGTGTCTTCTTGGAAAAATTGAAAGTCACCTTGGCTTTTCAGCCAAGAAAGATTGGTTTCCGTGCCTTTGCGGCTGAGGTCATCCAAAACGGTGACGCTGTCCCCTTGCTTCAAGCACTTTGCGGCGAGATTTGAACCTAGAAAGCCGCAGCCGCCTGTAATCAATACTTTCATAGAAGATCCTTTTTTAGATGCAAAATGAGTCAAAGCCAATTCACTCTCTCGATTGTCTATGTCTTCTGATGGAACTTCAAGGTGCGAAGTATGCCTTCTTGCAAGTTCGTCTTTGGACTCCAGCCAAGCGAAAGGAGGTCTTCAAGATTAACTTTCGTCTCCATTAGTTCGTTTGCACGGTATGGGAGAGCCCCGAATTTTAGTTCCGTCTTATTATTTCCTGAAACCGCCTTTACTTGCTGCACAAAATCTTTAAGTTTAATTTTAATTCCACTTCCGACCTCGAACTTTTTTAAGCCCTTCGGAAATTGTGAAGAATTTTTGATGATTGCTGCAAAGGCCTGAACAACATCATCGATGTATATGAAATCACGATATTGTTCGCCGGGAGTGAGATCGATCGATTCGACTCGATGCACGACGAGGCTTTCAACAATAAAGCTAACAAATTTGGAAGGGTCATCCCCGGGGCCGAAAAAGTGTTCTAGGCTGACATTTAAGCAGCGGATTTGTGAACTTACGGACTCCATCCATTCCAAGAATTGTTTTTTGGAACGTGAATAATCGCCGATGCGTTTATCAAGGATGGTGTCCGTGTTCACAAAAGTAGGAACCTCGTATTCGATCGCTTTCAAAAGAAGTTTTAGGGGAAGCAATAGATTGGCTTCGATCAAAGTCAGCTGATTGGTTTGATTCCGCCCGTAATTGGTGGCGCAGTGAAGAATAAGATCAAATCGACTTTCTCTAAATAAAATATCAAAATCAATAGACTCGACGTCGATCAGTCTCAGCTGACCTTCGATTTTTGAAATACGGCCGAGCTTCGATGTTCTTCGCTTCAAAAGGGTGACTTCCCAACCCTCGGAGACCAGCAAGTGAGCCAGATGGCTCCCCAAATAACCAGTCCCGCCGGTAAGTAAGACTCTAGGCACTGAAACCCTGCGCGCGAATTCCACTTCTGAGTTGCTCCAGCATATAGTTCAGCATTTCTTGAGTGAGGCTGGGATGCACGCCAATCCAAAAAGCCTGGTGCATAATTCGATCTGTTCCCGTCAGTTCCCCAGAAACTCTGCGGGGAGTATTGATGTAAGCGGGCTGACGAAGCAAGTTTCCGCCAAATATCAGGCGCGTTCCAACTTTATTTGCTTCGAGGTGCTGCACCATTTTGTTGCGATCCAAGCCCTCTCGGCAAAACATTGGACAGCCAAACCAACTGGGTTCAGTTCCAGGTGTTGCTTGAACCACTTGAAGATGTTTTTTAAGAAGTGGATCTCTTTGAATTTCAGAATTTAAATAAGCCCAATTTTGCCTTCGGACTTCGACAAAGCGAGGCGCTTTCTCAAGCTGTGAAAGACCAATCGCGGCCTGCCAATCTGTGGCCTTCAAGTTGTAACCAATGTGGGAATAAATATACTTGTGATCATATCCATCCGGCAGTTCGCCCATTTTCCAGCCGTAACGTTTATTGCAGGTATTGTCTTTTCCAGGTTCGCACCAACAGTCACGACCCCAATCGCGAATGCTTTCTGCAATTCGACGCAAACGAGCGTCTTTTGCCATCACGGCGCCGCCTTCACCGGTGGTGATATGATGTGCTGGATAAAAGCTGAGAGTGGAATAGTCTGAAAAATTCCCTACGGGTTCGCCTCCAATAGTGGCGCCGAAAGCGTCACAGCAATCTTCAACCATATAAAGACCGCGAGCTTTTGCGATCTCCGCCAATTTGTCGGCACGATAAGGGTTTCCCAGAGTGTGAGCCAGGACTATACCTTTGGTTTTTGGACCGATCGCTGCTTCGATGGCTTCTGGAGTCGCATTGATTGTTTCCGGATCTATATCGACGTAAACAGGAATCCAGCCGTTCTGAAGAATGGGATTCACAGTCGTTGGGAATCCCGCTGCTGCCGTAATAATCTCATCGCCGGGTTTGAGAGGGCCATTCCCCCATTTCTCAAGTTGTGGTGAGCCCAAAGCAGAAATTGCCAAAAGATTTGCACTGGATCCGCTGTTGACGAACAGTGCTTTCGCTTTTCTGCCAAAAAGTTTTGGTAACTTTTCTTCAAACTCGTTGTTAAATCTTCCAGCTGTCAGCCAAAGGTCCAAAGTTGCTTCGGTCAACTGAGCAATATCGTTTTCATCCAACAATTTTCCAGTGACCGGAATATATGTTTGGCCGGCGATAAATTCGCGCTTGTAAAGGGGAGTTGTGCGAAAATACTCTTTGGCGAGGGAGATAATCTGCTGCCTCATTCGGGGCTCCTTTGGAAGAAGGTCAAGACAGCATCTTTTTCGATCTTTGACAAGAGGCAGTAAGTCAGATGAGCAGGGAAATCTTCATTGATCCTTATTGATCAATGGCAGGTTCATCGGCAGAATCCTGTCGGTATGACACAGCAAAAAACAGATCAAAATGAGTTGGAAGCACTGCTTTCTTCTGCAGCAAAAAACCTCGCTGTTCTTGCAGACAGTGCAGTCGTCAAAACAGCGATCCTTCAGTCGGTGAATTTGATTGTCGACAGCTACAAAAAAGGTGGGATCCTCTACATTTGTGGCAATGGTGGATCAGCGGCAGATGCACAGGCAATGGCCACTGAGCTGATGGTCAAGCTTCATAAAGATCGGTCCCCCATCCGAGCGATTGCTTTGACCACAGATAGTTCGGTGCTGACAGCCATGGGAAATGATTTTGGTTATGAATACTTATTCCATCGTCAAATTCAGGCGCTGATGCGAAAAGAGGACGTGCTTTTTGCGATTTCCACTTCTGGGAATAGTCCGAACGTCATTCATGCTTTGAAGGCCTGCCGCAAGCTGGGGGGGAAAAGTATTTTGATGTCTGGCTTCGGTGGCGGAAAGGCCGCACCTGAAGCGGATCTGCAGATTTTAGCTCCTGGTGCTTTCGCGGGACCCATTCAGGAATGTCATCTTGTGATTTATCATTCTATTTGCACCTTAGTTGAACAGCGCCTTGTGGAGCTTGGACTTTGCTCCTACGGAGTGTCTTATGCTTCCAATGGCTCTGACTGAATGAGCCCTGTTCAAGATTTGTATGCCAAAATATTCCGAGTGCTGGTTGAGGGCCACAAGGTTTATTTGTTTGATCCTTGGAAGAGGCTTTACCCAGCTCCAAAGTTGATCGCCGAGCTTCTGGAGGTTCGCAGTCTGCCTATTTGCCGACCAGGTGATTTGGTGTTGATGACAGAAAAAATTCCGATGGAATTCAGATCTACGTCCATCTGCTTTGATGACCTCCCCAGCGATTTTCTTGTGACAGGCTGGCACCTTTACTTGGCAGAAAATCCTCTGACTCCTTCCGTGCTTTTTTCGGAGCGTCCAAACAACTGCCGCGGACTTTTTTTAGATCGAGATGGTGTCGTCTTAGAGGCCGTCGCCTACCTCAATGATCCTAAAAAAGTGGTGTTAAAACCAGGAGTCGAGCAGCTTTTTCAGAGAGCCCGTGATGCTAAAATGAAAATTTTTTTAGTCTCAAACCAGTCTGGAATAGGCCGCGGAATCATTTCTTGGGAAGCTTTTGATCAAGTCCAGTTTGAATTGCAGTGGCAGCTTGCAAAGCTTGGCCACTGGTTCGATCAAATAGAATGGGCACCCTATTTTGCAGGTTCGACGGAGCCGCTTTGCCTCAGAAACCCGGAAAATCGAAAACCAGGTATTGGTATGATCGATCGAATTCGCTACAAGCAGGGAGTGGATCTTGAAAGTTCCGTTTTAATTGGGGATCGCCGCTGCGATCTTGAAACGGGTCATTACGCTCATATAAAAAAACTTTATCTGATCGAATCTGCTGAGACAGATCAAGACAACTATGATCTGTCTTATTCCTTCCGTCGCATAAAAAGTTTTTCGGAAGTGGAGCTGTAAACTCACCACTGGACTGGCGACTTAACTTTCGATGTAACTTGTCTTGAGCCCAGATTTTTCGGCATGTCTTTCTACGGCAAGCTGAATTAAGCGACTCAAAAGCTCCTTGTAAGGAACACCACTGGCCTCCCACATCTTTGGATACATGGAGATTTGTGTAAAACCCGGAATCGTGTTGATTTCATTTAAATAAATTTCTCCCGATTTTCGATCCAAGAAAAAATCCACGCGAGCCATGCCTCGACATTCAATGGCTGTAAAAGCCCGCACTGCAAATTCGCGAACTTTTTGAGTTTGCTGAGGGGATAAATCTTTCGCAGGAATGGAATAATGAGCACCAGAAGGATCAACGTATTTTGCTTCGTAGCTATAGAACTCGTGAGTCGCCGAAAGCTCGCCAACGACACTGGCCTCGGGCTGATCATTACCTAGGACTGAGCATTCAAGTTCTCTGGCATCGATCGCTTTTTCCACGAGGATCTTAGTATCGTAAAGGAAAGCATTTTTAAACTTTCCAAGACATTCGGCTTCAGATTTGATCTTATGCACGCCCACCGAAGAACCCATATTGGCTGGTTTGATAAAAAATGGAAAACCAAATTGCCGAATGGCCGCTGCAATGCTCTCTTCAGGTGATTTCTCAAACTGATGCTTGCGAAGACTCAGAAAAGGCACCACGGGAATGCCCGCTGCCGCAAAAAGAACTTTCGCAATTTCTTTGTCCATTCCTATTGCGGAGCCAAGAACACCCGAACCAACATAGGGAATGTTTGCAAGTTCCAGCAGTCCTTGCATCGTGCCGTCCTCACCATAAGTCCCATGGAGCACTGGGAATATGACATCGATTTTAGGATTGGAATTTTTGTTTGGACCACTTGAAACGTCGATCATGCAATCCGAAGCCTGATAAGGCAAAAGGGTCACGGCCCTGGCGTCGTCGGCAATTTTGACTTGGCGGACATCATTTCCGGCAAGTTTCAATAGCGAGCTGGATTCGCCAGGTAACAGCCACTGACCTTGTTTATTGATTCCGATAAGGATGGCTTCATACTTTTCTGGATCCAGGGCTTTTGCGATCGATTGCGCGGAAACAATACTGACTTCGTGTTCTGCAGATCGGCCGCCAAAAAGAATTCCAACTTTTATTCTTTGATGAGCATTCATAAGGCTAAGGTACCAGAGCTTGTCTCAAGATGGAATGGGTCTGCCTTCTGGACTTTAAATAAAGCGAAAATAATGCAAGACCTTAATCCAAGTATGGTCCAGGATGCCTCATGTTGAACAGGTTTTGCGACGATAGATAGAACATGGGAATACCTGCGAAAAAACAGGCGACAGAACATGCTGACTTGAACGAACAGTTCAGGGCATTTCCCATATTGAAATCCTTTCCAGATCAGTTTGTTGCCCAGTTGGCTCGGTTCGCAGAAGTGTTGATTCTGCCTCAGGATGCGAAGATTCTTGTTCAAGGCCAAATGAATGAACATCTCTATTTTTTAGTCGAAGGCAAAGTGGGAATCTATGTTGACGGTGGTTGCGTTTCCCAGCTTCAAAGAACAGGCGATCTGCTGGGCGAAATGAGTGTGATCTCCAATCGACCGGTCGGAGCGACAATTATTTCAGAAACTGCAGTCACTTTATTCAAAGTGAACACGAAAGAAATTTTGGATGGCACTGGACCGCAGAAGGATCTCTTTGCTTCGATTCTTTATCGAATCTATTCCTCGGTTTTGGTCGAAAAACTGGATACGACCAATCAAAAAGCAAAATATTTCGAAGAACTGAATGGAAAGCTGACGACGGCTCAAAAAGAGCTGCGTGAAATCAATGAAAATCTAGAAAAGAAAGTGGAAGAACGCACGCTGGCCCTTGAGCAGCAGAATGCAGCTTTGCTGGCTTCTAAAAATAAAACTGAAGATATTCTCAATGGAAAACGCCGAGTTTTTACAAAGCTTGCGCAGTTAAATAGAGAACATCTGATCCCGCTGAAAAACTTTCTGGATAATATTCGGAAACTTCATCCTTTGGAGCAAAGTGTGGAAGGCGCACGGCAGGGACTTTTTGAAGTGCAACATTTGATCAGTCCAATTGTGGATCAGCAGGCGACGGAAGAGGCCATCGAAAAGAAGAAAGTTCTGTTCGCTGATACAAACAAAAAACAGCAAATTATTGCAAAGACTTCCTTGGGTGGAACAGGCGTCGAGCTGGATATTGTATCTACGGTTGAAGAAGGAAATCAGCGCCTCCAAAACGAAAACTATGACCTTGTGGTTTTTGGAATCGACACTTTAGAGCTTGGCAATCTTGCCATTCAGAAGAATCCTAACATTGGCACGGTCCTGATGACGTCGGATAGCATTCCGACTTATCTGCCGGCTTTGCGGCAACTGAATACCGTACCTCATATTGTATCGCGGGATGAGTTGGATCGAACTTTTACTGTAAAGAATATTTTGACGACGGTCACAAAACTTTTGGGAAATAATATTTTTGGTTTGGAAAAGTACCTCAGTTGGGGTGTCGATATTCAAAGTAAACCAATTTTTTCAAGTGGCCAGAGGGCCGAAGCCATCAATGAAGTGGATCGCTACTTTGAAAAATTGGGAGTTCGATCTTCAAATCGTGATCGCATTCGGCTTGTGCTAGAAGAAATGTTAATGAATGCGATTTATGATGCGCCTGTTGATTCAACGGGCCAGTCCGTTTACAATCACTTGCCGCGAACTGTGGCGGTGACTCTAAAGCCGTCTGAGCAAGGCGTGATTCGTTTCGCAACGGATGGAATGCTTATGGCTGTGTCAGTCCAAGATCCTTTTGGCAGTTTAAGATCAAATACGATTCTTAAATATTTAGAGCAAAACTATCAAGATCCCCATCATGACATTAATCAAAAGCTGAATAAGGGTGGTGCAGGCCGAGGCCTTCATCAGATTGTAGAGAACTCTGATTTGGTGGTCTTCAATCTCCATCCCGGTGTGCGTACTGAAGTCATCACGCTGTTCAATGTCGATTTAAAAGAAAAAGTCGTACAGAATTCCTCTTTTCATCTTTTCGTGAAAAGTTCAGATAAGAAATAAGTCTTCAATTTCACCAGATGTCTTTATCGATTCAAGCTATCGCCAAATGATGCATAGGCTCGATTCACATTCGAGAAAAGATCAGCATGCATATGGGCAATTTCAATTCTTTCGCCCGCAATATACCGTCCCCCTTTTGTTCGAAAGAAGGCCTGTATGAGGCTGCTATCCAAAAGAAATTTGGGCAGATGCTTGAACCAAGTCGGAGCATTCATCCGATTGTCTTTGGATTCTGCGACCAGATTTAACTTTGAATCTTCTGTAGCTGTCGGCAGCTTTCTGTTCTCTGTCGTTCGATTTGGAAGAACTGAAGTCGCTTTTGCTGTCACAGTTTTTGATTTTTCTTCGGTTACCTTGGGTTCTGCAGCCGGCTTTGTTTTGGCGGTAGGCACCAATGGTTGAGGATCAACAGCATTGGCTACAATAGGATCTTTAGCTGAGCCTCCACCGGTTTCTTCTCCCTCGTAAATTTTTGTCGGTTTATTTTTGATGGATGCGGTCTTTGGGGCCTCGCAGGGTGCTACGCCTTGTTCACACTTCCAGCGCTTGCACTCCGTTGATTCTAGATTCTTACAGGGGTGTTCATCAGAACCAGGACTTGGCCTGGGTGCGAACGCACCCGTCGATCCACGGCTTTCTGAGGTGGGAGCCGTCGCATTAGTGCTATTCGAGGGGCTAGTTGGAGCAGCTTGCTGAGTTCCACCATTTCCCGAATAGTAAACATAATTAGTTTGTCTTTGAGAATTGCTGTTCTGTTCTGCAGAAGGATTTTCTTGATGAGGTGGGTTATTGAGAATTCGGGAACCTACTGGTGGCAACTGCTGCCGTGATGCTGCTGCTTTTCCTTCGCCTTTGTCCGGTTGAGTCTGACTTTGTGTTTGCCTTGCTGTTGGTTGCTGGGACGCTTGATTTGCAGCGGTGGCGCTCGCTGATCCGACGCCTCCATTTGTACCTGGATCTGCGCTCGCAAACTGCGGAGCATCGTTCGTAGATAGTCCAAGAGCATTCGTAATTCCTTTGATAGCCCGTCCGAAGAAACTTCCAGGTTCTTTCCGCTGTGCTCGGGAACCTTCTTTCGGTGACAAGTCGTCATTGCTAGGAGCAGCACCTGTATCCACGTTGAAGGGTCGATGCTGATGAGCAACCGTCGGACCGGTTGGTCCTCCCACAGCTGCAACCGGTGGGGCTGCTTTGGGATTGGGATCTTTAGGGTCAGCGGCTCCGGCAACAGGTGCCGGTGCGACAGCTGCGGCTGGTGGTGGATCTTTGACTGTTGGTCTGACTTCTTGAGTGGCCGTGTCTTTTGGTTCAACTCTCGCTGCGTGGCTTGGTATATTTGGCTTTCGAGGATCAGAAGGGGGCAAGGGCGGATTTGCTGGAGCAGCTGGTGCTCTTGGAGCATGAGCAGATGTTGCTCCTTCTGGAAGCTTGTCTCTTCCACTTCCAGCCAAGGCCGGATCGACGGCGGCATATCGTGCGCCTGCAGTTGCCACTGGATCGGGTGTTGCATCGGTAATTATCCGCCCCGGAGTATCTGCAGCTGTGGGTTTTGTCGGGGTGGGTGCTTTTTTCTTCGCGGGATCTTCATCGCATCCTTGGCCCCCAGAAGAACGATCTGCAACCAGCCGCACAAGTCCAGGTACTTGGGATTTCATCTGAGCAATACGATCAGTAATCCCTCTGATTTTGTCTGACATTCCCTGAATTTCGCCAATATTGGGTTTAAGGGCCTGATGATACTTTTGAATATTAATTTGCACATTTGGAGAGGTTCTGCAATTGGGATCCTGAGTGATCTCTTCGGACCATTTAATAATTGCTTCGCGAAATTCTTTTGTAGGCTCTGGTACATTCAAGTCTACATTTATATTATAATTTTTGATTTCATTCAGCTTGGGCAGAGACTGGCAAATTTTAGCTATGTCGGCTTGAGAATCTTTTAGGATTTTTTCGAATTCAGTCACGTCCGTCTCAATCCGAGAGTACTCCAAATCAACTTTCTGTTTTTTCGCGCTGTGAGTTTGAATGAGAGCCTCAATAGTTGGGCTATTGCAGGCGCTTCCTCTTGATGCATGAGTAACTTCACTCAGCGGTAAAAATAGAAAGCAAAAAGACAGACTGATGCATTTAATCAATATGGCCATTTCGAGGTTCTCCCCAATATAAAATCTATCATTCGATGCAGCCATAGACAGAAGATAAGCTAATTTTGTATCAAAATAGGGCGTGTTTTTTTAGCCAAAATTCAAAGCCAAAGCTTAAATCAATTATACACCCGCTAAAGAGATGCTATGGTTTTGTTTCGTTCTGAGAAATTGAATGGAGGATCTGTGTCCGTCTTGTTTTCCAAGCTCAAAATCGGTGAAATAGAAATTCAAAATCGCATCCTCATGGCGCCTTTGACTCGTTGTCGAACAGACGAAGACCGAGTCCCCAATTCCTTAATGCAAGAATACTATGGGCAGCGGGCTTCGGCAGGACTCATACTGACAGAAGCCACCGTGATTAGTCCCATGGGAATCGGTTATCCGAGGACACCGGGAATCTATAGCGCCGAACAAGTCGAAGGCTGGAGCAGAATTACATCGAAAGTGCATGAGCATGGAGGAAAAATTTTTCTACAGCTCTGGCATGTGGGAAGGGTTTCTGATTCTAGCTATCTGGATGGAAAATTACCGGTCGCACCGAGTGCAGTTGCGGCCAATGGAAACGTAAAACTGGTTCGACCCGAAAGACCTTATCCGGTCCCGCGTGCCCTAGAAACTACTGAAGTCATAAAAATTGTTGAGGACTACCGATTCGCTGCCATAAATGCACAAAAGGCAGGATTCGATGGAGTCGAACTCCACGGTGCCAACGGCTATCTGCTGGATCAGTTCCTTCAAGATTCCACAAATTTGCGTGAAGATCAGTACGGAGGAAGTTTGGAAAACCGGGCGCGTCTGATGTTAGAAGTCACTGACGCTGCGATTTCAGTATGGGGCTCGGGGCGGGTGGGGATGCATCTGGCACCACGCTGCGATTCTCAATCGATGGGAGATTCAAATCCACTTCAAACATTTTCCTATCTTGCGAAGGAACTGAAGAAAAGAAAACTAGCCTTTCTTTGCACCCGCGAAGCTTATTCGCAGACTCCGGGTGCAGCTGATAGAATCAGTCCTTTGTTAAAAGCAGAGTTTGGTGGGATTCTAATTGCAAATGAAGGTTTCACAATGGCATCGGCCGAATTGGAAATTGAAAAAGAATCGGCTGATGCTGTAGCATTTGGGAAATTATTCATCGCGAATCCAGATCTGCCGCGGCGCTTTCAATTGGGGGCGGATTTGAATGTTCCTGACGCCCAGACTTTTTATTCCGATGGTGCAATTGGTTATACGGATTACCCTTTTCTCTGAATGAAAAATTTAGAATCGCCGAAAGTTTGCTAAATTCATTATTTGATCAATTTGTTTAGGTCTTCAATCGACAAAGGCTGAGCTTTGGGAAACTTTGCAGCTTGAAACTCATTGCGTTTTGCTGTTCCGCTTTCATTCATAAATTCTGCTAACTTTTCATATGTGGTGCAGCGGACTTCGGGCTGACTGCAAACAGCACGTGCGAATTTTAGCAGAATTCGATTATAGGCCCCACCTCGATACTGGAAGAAATGGTGTCCGATATGCACAGGGGCACGATTGCCATTATAGTTTTTCAAAAAGTAATTCAAATAGCCTTGGAGTACTTCAGAAGCATCTTTGTCTGCTTCTGCTGCGTAAGGATCCTTTACGGGACAGTCACCAGTCTGGCGGAAGCAAAAGTTGTAGTCCATCGCCGCAACTGTGGTGGTTGTTTTCGTGCGAATATTAGGTCCTCCGCTAGAATTCTTGGAAGCAACAGTTAAAGGAAGCTTGATAAAGCCCAAGCCAAAGTTCCAAAGGCCTTCTGAAGACTGGTGAGCCGAAAACTTTTTTGGCCAAGTCGTAGGGTCAAAACCTTGGTTGGTATCTGAAGTGTCATAAATAAAACCATTCTCGGTGAGGACTTGATTCACTGCTGTGCCACCTTCGAGGTAGGGAGCTCGGAAACCCTTCAGATCTTTGGCTTTAAAAAGTAAAGTACCTTTCTTCGCCTGTGCGCCTGTCCAACCATGGATCTGCACAATGTTGTCCACAATATAAGAGTACTGTTTAAATTCATGCCGCCATTGCTGAACACTCCAAGACTTTCCAGAAAAGTGTCCCACTGCGTGTGAAGCGATTTCATTCCCTTCAGAATGCAGCTTATTGATCCAAGACACTCTTTCCAATACAGACAGATCATTGCCACCAAAATTGATATTTGATTTTCCAGTGCGTCCCATCGGATCTGTATAGATTTGTTTTTTCTGATCGGCCAGCAGGCCCACTGCACTCAAAAAGAAAGTAAATCTGAGTCGATCCGGCTGAATGGAGTTCATCTCATCTAGAAATTTAGAGACATCCTTCCAGGTTTGGTTTTCCTGGCAGTTATCGAAGGCAAGCATCACAAATTGGGGCGGTCTGTCTGAAGCTTGGACAGTGGAGACTGAGATTTGTAGCTGGAGAAAGAGCACTGCAATTGTTAGAAATACTTGAAACATTAAAGGGCTCCTCGGTTGTATGAGCACTGCTTGAGCGCTTGTTCGATCAATGGTCGTTGTCCGATGAGCAAGACCCATTCCACGGCAGCAAATCTCGTTGGCCCGAATTTGGCTAGACCACCATCTATCTCGACGAATTGGACACAGCCTACTTGTACATTGGTGGCAAACAAACTTTGTTCGACTGCCGAAAGGTCTTAATTTTCACAAATGAAAACCAGCTGAAAGCGAAGCTGTACTTTCTTGCCAGGTCTCTCGTTTTAAAGCTAAAGACCTCCCTTGCAGGAGGTCTTATGTTTTCAAGGACGAATACTTGTCAGTTGTTTGGTCTGATTCGACTCACTGTCGCTTCAGCATTAGCTTTGGCTTTTTCGGCCTCTTTAAATTCCTCAGCCTCTCTTGCTGGAGGCCTGAATCTGAAAGAAGTAGTCGTTGCCTTGAAGGCTGACAAGAATCCAGATCAAATGGTCAAAGAACGAGCCAGCCTTGAAAATGAGCTCAGCAATTCTTTGAAGGTGCCAGTCAAAGTATTGATTCCGACTTCGAGCGCCGTGATTCTCCAAGGCTTTGCAAACGGCACGATTGACGCTGGTTACTTGAGTTCATTGGACATGGTCAACGCGGAACGTGTCGGCGCAGCAGAGCTCTTACTCGCAGGTCGAATCAAAGAAAAAACATCTTACGAAAGCCTTTGGCTCGTCAAGAAAGCCAGTACCTATCAAAAAATTGAAGATCTTAAAGGAAAGTCCATTTCATTTGCGAGCCGCACCAGCACTTCTGGTTACTTGATTCCCTATTGGGATTTAATCAATAAAAAGCTGCTTTCCGCAAAGCAAGACCCTTCCACTTTTTTCGGAGATGGCAATGTCTGGTATGGAACAGGTTATGTCTCGGCGATTCAACGAGTTTTGGACAGCACTGCTGAAGCTGCGGCAGTGAGTGACTATGTTTATTTCGGAGACAAACATCTGACTTCAGAACAAAAAAATCAACTTCGAGTTTTACAAAAACAGGGACCTGTTCCCACCCATGTTATTGCCGTTAGAAAATCTTTGTCTGATACGCACAAAAAAGCGATTCGCGAAGCTCTGATAAAATTGAACTCAAATCCAAAGCTGCGCGATCAAGTTTTTACATCGGAGCTTGTAGAGGTTGATTCTAAGCAACATCTAGCAAGCACCAGGGAAGCGTTGGAACTGACTGGCCTCATTTTCGAAACGAAATAGTGAAGCAGTTGAGTGATTACCTTTAAAGACTTTCAGCCGAAGATCGAAAACCGAAGTCTACTGTCGCCTCTCACAGAACAGATAGCGTTTGCGCAATTTGTTGTTTTGTCGGGACCTTCCGGATCGGGAAAGTCTCGGTTTATAGAGTCTCTTATGGATCCACTCCTGCCTCGTGAAGGGAACGTCTTTATGGATTCCCCGGTGGTTTCAATTCCGCAAAGTTTGGATCTTTGCCGTTCTGCTACCGCCAAAGAGAATGTTGCTACGGCTCGCATCGATGAACTTTCTATCTGGAGATCGAAAATTAGGTTTGATAAAGAACAGCAGGAGTCCGCAATCCACTGGCTGCAAACATTGGGCTTCAAAGCTGCAGAAAAACAGATTTTCCAACTTTCGGGTGGGGAGCAGCAACGCGTGGCTTTGGCTCGACTTCTGAACTCAAAACGTAAGATTTGGCTGCTCGATGAGCCCGTTTCACAGTTGGATGATCAAGCGGCCTTCGAATGCTTAGCAGTTGCCAAGAGCGAAGCGAAAAAACGAAATGCCACCGTATTGTGTGTCCTTCATCAAGAAAAAATTGCTCAAGCTCTAGCTGATCGTGTGTTTCATTGGGACGAAAAGTGGAGACTCAGTTGAATCGCTTCTTGTGGATCGCAACAATTTTGGGACTACTCTTTTTCTCCTTTCCCGCCATGGACGGGGGTCCTCGGGGAGTGAATGTTCTTGAACAGGTCCTTCGCCTGACTGGTGAGTTTTTTCCACCGGACCTTTCCATTTTACCTGAGGCAGGAAAAGCATTGCTAGAGACCATTCGCATTGCCACGCTTGCGACCTTTTTTTCGCTCTTTGTTTCAATTGGCTTTGCCGTGGCCGCAAGTCGGGCCACTGGAAACCTTTGGACAAGACCAGTGTTTAGTTTGCTGCTCTCAGCGGTGCGGACCATTCCAAGTCTTGTGTGGGCCGTCGTCGCCGTCAGTCTGATTGGTCCGTCACCTCGCGCGGGAGTGTTGGCGCTGACTTTCTATTCGATCGGCTATTTAGGAAAATTTTTTGCAGATATTTTAGATCAGGCAGATCAAAGACCGGCAAATTGGCTGCGTTCGCAGGGTGCTCATCCTTGGTTCGTTTTTCGCTATGCTTTGTGGCCCGATCTGCGAGGAGCCCTGGGCACTCAAAGTCTTTGGATGTGGGAATACAATATTCGCTCGGCCTCAATTATTGGCTATGTCGGTGCGGGCGGCTTGGGACTTCAGCTGCATGTGTACCAGGAATTTGCGCAGTGGGATCGGTTCTGCACGGTGATGCTGATGATTTTTGTACTTGTGGTGGGGCTGGATGCCTTGAGTTCATACCTTAAAAGACAAACTTCTTCAGTTCGGGCGCGCTGATCGATGGTTTTCATCTTCGAACGGGGACGATGATTGAAAGACGATTTATCCAAAGTCGAAGTGAAATCTTTGGCGGAACTTCAAAAGTGGCTCAGAAAAAATCATACACAAAAAGAAAGTGTTTGGTTGGTAACTTACAAAAAAATTATTCCAGAGTTTTACATTGAGTATTCAGATGTTGTGGATGAACTGCTCTGTTTTGGTTGGATCGATAGCCTGCCGAGAAAACTAGACGAAACCAGAAAAATGCTGCGGATTTCACCTCGCAAGCCCAAAAGTGTTTGGTCGAAAATCAATCGAGACAAAGTCGAAAAAATGATCGCCGCTGGGAAAATGAATAAAGCAGGCCTCGAGATCATCAAGCTCGCAAAAGAAAACGGCTCTTGGGATGTGCTTAAGCCCGTGGATTCGAATCTTGTCCCAAACGATTTGAAGCTTGTATTTTCAAAACATCCGAATTCAGAAAAAAATTTTGCGGCATTTCCGGCTTCCACTCGTAGAGCAATCCTCGAATGGATCGTCCAAGCGAAAACCGAGACCACTCGCCAGAAGAGGATTCTGGAAACGGCACGACTGGCCTCCAAAAACTTGCGAGCCAATCAATACAAGCCAGCGGGAAAGAAAAAAATTCAGAGCTGAACCTTTTTTGTCAGCTTGCCACTTCGGCTTTTTGGCTCTCCATTTGCAACCTTCAGTCGTGACAATATCGGAGGTGTCATGTTAGTCCCAAGTAAATTTTTCTGTTGGATCCTACTCTTGAGTCTTTCGCAAGCTCTTAATGCTGCCGTAACTATTCGACCTGGGCAAACCATCGAAGCCGGTGGAATACAGGTCAGCTGTACAGCATCTAATGGCGGGGACAAGATTGTTAAGCCGAAGCCCATCCCGAAAGCCACTTTCGAAATTTTTTACTGCGCTCGAGTCAGTAAGAACTTTGTTCTCAAAAAAAATCGATATCAACTCGACGGTAAACTTGTTTCTGACGGCATTGAAGTTTTTCAAGCTGATAATAAAGCGGACTGTTACAACTCATTGAAAGAGCGCTCTCAACCTGTGCCTCGTTCTTGGAATTTTAGCTGCGCTTGTGATGTAAAAACCTGGGGATATGGCAACAAAGAAGATGTGTTGGTGAAGAAGGTCTACGGGCCTGAGGGACTGATCGGTGCCATTGAGCTTGAATCAGGTCAGTGGGATAAGCATGATCCTGTTTGTTCGGAAAAACTTGCCTTCACTCGGGCTAATGATCCTACTTGCTATTGATGCTGCTCCATTGAGGAATTTACAGTCAATACAATCAAAGACGCCGGGGGCTTCAACACGGAACGCCCCTTACTCGAAACGGCGAGTCCCGAAATGTTAGGAGGTGCCTTTTGTTGGTGATGCCACTTCGATTCGAACGAAGGACCTACGCCTTAGAAGGGCGTTGCTCTATCCAGCTGAGCTATGGCACCATTTTTTTTAAAGAACGTTTAAAAAAAAGACCTCATATTTATCCAATGCTGACCAAGATGCGTCAAACAAATTCACATGGAATGCTGCAGGTGAAACCTTTCGCGAACAGCAAAGTCGCCCTTTTCTTCCATCACTTGCGCCGAATCTGCGTAAGGATCGTGCTCAAAAAAGAGATACCAGCCTTCTTTGGCGGCGCGAGCCAAGAGGGCCCGCTTTTCCTCGATGATCTGAAGGGGGTTCAGATCATAACCCATTATCCAAGCCGATCGAACGTGAGAGGAGGTGGGAACAACGTCTCCGCAATAAAGAAGCGATTTGCCTTCGGCCTGCACCAAAACCACCTGTTGACCTTGAGTGTGACCGTCAGACACTTCCACAGAAATTCCAGGCAACAAATTTTTAACTGGGCCATCGAGCAATTGCAATTTTCCGGCGGCAAGCAAAGGTTCAAAATTGGCGGGAAAGTAGCTGGCTTTTTCGCGAAGATTTGGATTCTTTGCAGTTTCTAAGTTTCGCCGCTGAACATAGTAAGTGGCCTTTGGAAAAGTGGGAATTAGCTGCCCAGCTTTCTCTGTCGTGCCACCGCCTGCATGATCAAAATGGAGGTGAGTCAAAATCACATCAGTGATGTCCTCTGGTGAGTAGCCATTTTTTTTAAGGGAACTTAAAAGATTCGGACCATCACCACCAACATTGTACATTATTGCAAACTTGGTCCCGAGACGCTCGCCATACTTGGCGATGAAGTCTCCGCCATTGCCACAATCAATCAAAACTTTTCTCTCAGCACTCACGAGTAAGAGAGCTCGAGCCTCCATAGGAATGCGATTCTGATCATCGGGAGGATTCGTCTTCTCCCAAAGAACTTTCGGTACAGTGCCGAACATGGAGCCCCCATCCAACCCAAAAATACCGGTGGGTATCGGCAGGGCCTTGTAGTCACCAACTGTGAGGTGGAGAGGAGAAAAAGACATTAGGTGCCTCCGATATTTGTTTCCGGTTCAAAAGCCTTTGGATCGATGGAGCTTGCCCATTTCCGATATTCTTCGGAGATGGCTTCCACGGGACCAGGTTGTACCACAGGTCCCACATGAACAACAAGGGGCCCAGGTTTAGCGAACCAAGCTCCTTTGGGCCAGAGCGCCGAGTTGCCTTCGATAAACAAAAACAAAACCGGTGTTTTTGTCTTTTCAGAAAATATCGCTACGCCGCGCTTAAAATCTTGAACTTTTCCATCTTTGCTTCGAGTGCCTTCTGGAAAAAAAATCATCCACATGCGATCCAAGTCGCGCAGTAAGGTGATAATTAATTTGACCGTCTCACCCTTTTTATCTTTGCGTTCGATGGGGATGGCTCCAAGGCAATGGGCCGAAAAAAAAGTGAAGAGGGGATTGGTAAAAAAATAGTCTTTCGCTGCGGTGATGTAGAGCTCAGGCCAATATCGGTAAGGAATTGCAGCCGCAATGGAGGTCGCATCCAAATGGCTGGCGTGGTTTGAAATGATAATGAGCTTTGGATACTTTTCGTAAAGTTCGCGAAAGCTGCCTTTCACTTTGAGGCGAATATAAAATTTAAAAAACCAGCGTTTTAAAACAATGGACCAAATGAATCGAATCACCATCGAGGTCCAATCAATGTGGCGGGTGAACAGCGGCAGGTGCTTCAAATGAGCCGGAAGCTTTGTCCATTGCTCATTTTCGTAGTTCCATTCTTTCATCGACCACCTTGGCTTGAAAGATAAGCCATCCAATGAAAATAAATGGGTGCAACGAAAATCAAGCGATCCATTCGGTGCAGAAAATCACCCCGACCCCAGATAAAAGCGCCAACCACTTTAATTCCAGCATCTCTACGAATCACTGTCATGACATAGTCACCGAGCAGGCCCCCCAGGGAGGCAACCACGCCTGCTGACAACCAATACTTGTCCGAACCATCGGGTAAAAGATGTCTCATCGCAAAGGCCAATGCCACGGTGAGAGTTCCGGAAACCAGTGTTGATTCCACGGTCCTCTTACGATCGATGCGATCAAAAAGCTTCCATTTGCCCACAGATCTTGCGATGGCAAGATTGGTGTTGTCGCAAAACTCTGTGAGGATGATCAAATACATCAGTTGATAAATGCCTTTTTCAAGCTCCATCAAAAGGCCCAGATGCATAAAGGACCAGCCCAGAAAAACAAAGGCCAGATTGGCCAGAGAAATGTACTGGATCATGGATTTGTAGTTATTGCGCGCGAGTGGAATCAGGCACAAACCGAGTAAGACCACCATCGGCACCAAATTATATAGATTTCGATTACCTGCTTGGACTGTGAACGCTAAACCTATGATTCCAAGATAAGTGACGATAACAAAATAACTTCGATGGTACATGCCCATCATCTGGAAGAAAACTTTAGAGCCATAAATCGCAATACAGGTCAAAAACACTAAGGGCCAAGGTGCCGGCAAGCCAAAGAAAATAAAAAGTATTGGAGCAAAGAAAAGCCAACTCTTGATGCTGAACCAAGAAATATAAAAGTAATGTCCTTTGTTTTTTAAAAAGTACATCACTAGGCCCGACAAAAACAAACTGGCCAAGACGATCAAAACAGTTTGGCGAAAGATCTCAGAGCCCCAAGCACCAGCTAACATTCCAGACTCCATTTCACTCTATACCATAATCTTTTAATTTTTTATAAAAATTGCTTCGCGACATTTGTAGCAACTCTGCCGCTGTTTCCACGGTGTCGGTTGTGCCGAGGCACTTTCGTATCACTTTTTCTTCGAATTCGGCCACAAGTTGAGCAAAGCCTTTTGAAAGATCGAGCTCGCTTGCAGCACTTGAACTCAATTGCGCTGAATCAGAACCACCAAGGATCTTTTGCACATCCACGGCGCGAATGATTGGAAGCGGGCTATTGAAATTGAGCTGCTCTATGACTCGTTTAAGCTCGCGAACATTTCCCGGCCAAGAATGCTGGCTGAGTGCAATCATAGCTTCAGAATGCAAGGTTTTATTTAAACGAGGTCGACTGTTCTTGAGCAACTGGTTGGCAAGAGTTGCAAGGTCCTCTTTGCGGTCTCTCAGGGCAGGCAGTTGAATTAAAGCTCCGTTCATTCGAAAGAGCAGATCTTGCCTAAATTGTCCTTGTCTAACTTTTTCAGCAAGATCTTCATTGCTTGCGGCTATCACACGCACATTGGATTTTAGTATTTCCCGGCCACCGACTCTGCGAAACTCCCCTGATTCCAAAAACCTTAAAAGTTTAGGCTGAAGATGAAGAGGCAGAGCTTCAATCTCATCAAGAAAAAGATCACCATTGTTCGCAGCCTCGACCAAGCCAGGACGGTTGGAGTCTGCCCCGGTGAAGGCACCTTTCGTATAACCGAAAAATTCTGCCTCAAAAAGATTTTCAGGAAGAGCCGCGACATTGACGGGAACAAAAGGGCGGCCTTTTTCTTGATGGTTCAGCAGACGTGCGACCACTTCTTTTCCTGTACCGGTTTCACCTACAATTAGAATAGGTTCGGTGGAGCCTCTACAAGCGGCAATACTTTCAAGTACTTTTTGTGAACTCCCACCCTCGCCAATCCAATGGGACCTCTGCAGGTCCTTTGCTTGTTCAACGTCTCTCAAAGAAAAAAGTGACTCGGTTCGGTCGAGAAGGCGCAATAGCTTTTCTGGATGAAGGGGCTTTGCCAGAAAACCCTTTGCCCCTTTTTCGAGGCTTGCTTCCATAAGTTCAAGAGCCTCCTTACCAGAAATCGCAAAAACTTCAGCGCGGGGAAAAGCGATGCAAGTTTCTTCGATAACCTTCAATCCATCGGACTGGGCAGACCCCTTTGTCAGATGCAGATCGACAAGCACGCAGTGAAAAAAATGCTTTTGAACCGATGAGTCCAAAGCATTCATAGCAGTCATTGACCAATTCGCAGGCAAAAAGCGCCGGATTGAAGCGATGACAATTTCATCATCTTCGATCACCAAGAGCTGAAAATTCGAAAGAGTTGGCATTTGGACAGCATGAGGGCTCTTGCCTCTGCTGGCGAGTTATAATGCACCGGGTATTTTGTGTCAGATCTTGTTCAAATTCCTCAAGTGCCGTGAGTTGGGACTTGAGAACTGGTCGAAATTTTCACAGAATCTTCGGATGTCTTACATTACCTCGACTGAGCCTCTTAAGATTCTTCTTGTTGAAAATATTCACCCGGTGGCTCAGGAACGGCTGCGCGAAGAAGGCTATGAGACAGATCTCATCAATCACGCCCCTGATGAAAAAGAGTTACTCAGTGTTTTGTCCAAATACAATGTGATTGGGATACGCTCAAAGACGGAGCTCTCGGAAAAAGTTCTTCAGTCCAACCCTGGGCTGATCACTGTCGGTTGTTTTTGTATCGGTACCAATCAGGTGGCGCTGAATAAAGCAAATTTATTGGGTCTTCCAGTCTTTAATGCGCCTCATAGTAACACTCGCAGTGTGGCGGAGCTCATCCTTGCGGAAATTGTATCACTCGCTCGGCAGCTCGGTGATCGCAATATGGCTGCTCATCGTGGAGACTGGCTAAAGATTGCAGAGGGTTCCCACGAGATTCGTGGAAAAACTTTGGGGATCGTTGGTTATGGTCACATCGGCAGTCAGGTTTCGATTTTGGCAGAATCTTTCGGGATGAAGGTTGTTTTTTACGATGTCGTAAAAAAGCTGCCTTTGGGTAATGCGAGGGCCATCAATCAACTTCCCGAACTGCTTTCGCAGGCTGATTTTGTGACTCTGCATGTTCCAGAAACTATGGTGACGAAAAACATGATCAGCGCACAACAGTTGGCGCTGATGAAAGAGGGCAGTTACTTACTAAATGCCTCTCGAGGCACGGTGGTTGATATTTTAGCATTGTCGATGGCATTGAAAGAGGGTCATCTGGCAGGCGCTGCTCTTGATGTGTTTCCTGAGGAGCCTTCATCCTCTAAACAGAAATTCATCAGCCCGCTTCAAGGTTTAAAAAACGTGATTTTGACTCCGCACATTGGAGGTAGCACTGAAGAAGCACAATACTCCATTGGTGTTGAAGTTTCAGAAAGCTTACTTAGATATTTGAAAAGTGGCTCCAGTGCGGGTGCTGTGAACTTTCCGCAAGTGGATCTTTCTGTTATGGAAGGGGCCCATCGAATTTTGAATGTTCATCGCAATGAGCCTGGGGTTCTTGGCGAAATCAATTCTTTGGTTTCCAAATACGGTGCGAACATTAAAGCTCAGGTGCTTTCGACGGATGCCCAGATTGGGTATCTGTTGATGGATGTGGAGCGCACGGAAGCTCAGGTCTTGAGTCAAGAAATCTCAAAACTGAGTCGATCTATTCGCACGCGCTTAGTCTTCTAAAACTAGCTGCTTGAGCCAGTTTAAAAAACTTTCCCTGGGTTGATGATTCCATCGGGATCAAAAGCCGCTTTGATTTGCTTCATTAGTGAAATCTCAGTCGCCGACCGAGTGAATTGCAAAAAGTCTTTCTTCGTCAATCCCACGCCATGTTCTGCTGAAATCGATCCATGTAGGGACTTCACAGTTTCGAAAACCAGATTATCGACTTTGCGGCACTCTTGAACAAAAATTTCTTTGGTCATTCCCTCGGGCCTTAAAATATTCACATGCAGGTTGCCATCGCCGATGTGACCGAACCAAACCACTTCCCAGCTTGGGTAGGCCTGCTGTAGCACGGCCTCTAGTTTTTCAATAAACTGGGGAACCAGAGCTGGTCGCACGGAAATATCATTTTTGTAGGGCGAGCGATAAGAAATGGATTCGCTGATTTGTTCGCGGTATTTCCAAAGGTTCTGAGCTTGTGATTCGCTTTGGGCCAAAATCCCATCTGTGATCCAAGATTTTTCTAAAGCTCCCTCAAAGGCCTCTGTCAAAGCTGTCAGCGAGGCTTCATCAGGAATTTCTGATTCGAGCACCACATAGAAAGGGCTTCGTTGATTGAATGGTTGACCTAAACCTGCGCGCTCCATCACATGACCGAGCGCTAAATCTGAGAACATTTCAAAAGCTGTCAAATTCGTTTTCTGAGAGAAAACTTTCAAGACCTCCATCACAGCCTGTAGTTTTGGAAGTGCTAAAAGTAGAACCTGCGAAGAGGCCGGCTTTTTTGTCAGCTGCACTAAAATTTCAGTGATAAAACCCAAAGTGCCTTCACTACCGATAAAAAGCTGGCGCAGATCGTAGCCCGTGGCATTTTTGATCAGACCCTGATTCAGATTCAAAACATCACCAGACCCTGTCACAACCTCAAGTCCTGCAATCCAGGATCGAGTCATGCCATAACGAATCACTCGGATTCCACCGGCGTTGGTGGCAACAGTGCCGCCCATTTGACTGGAGCCCCGGGCAGCAAAATCTACAGGATAATAAAGACCTTTTTCTTTCGCGAAATTTTGCAGAGCTTCAGTGATGACCCCGGCCTGAATTCGAACAATAGAATCCACGGGATCGAAATCAAGAATTTGGTTCATTCGATCAAAGCTAACGATCACTTCACCGTTCAAGGCGCAGGCGGCTCCACTGAGGCCTGTCCGCCCTCCCGATGGGACCAAAGAAGTCTTTGTATGCCGAGCCCACTCTACAATTTTTTTGACTTGGTCAGTTGATTCGGGGAACAAAACAGCAGAGGCCCTAGTTTCAAAATAGGTGGTCCAGTCTTTTGAATAAGTCTTTAAAGCTTCCGCATCTGTACGGATCTGTTGTGCGGGCAAAAGATTCGCGAGAGAGCTTTTCCAATCGGGACTCAAAGGGAATCCTGTCTTTTTGGCCGATAGGTCTGAACCTTCAGGAGCCCATAGACGGGACAGACTCCCCATGCCGAAGATACAATAAGGTAAACGGAAAGATAAGACCAGATTGGACCGCCGGCGATGGCCCAGGAAAAGCCGAGGATTCCTAAAAAATACCTCAGCAAGCGATCCCAACCGGCGATATTGATCTTCATAATTTATTTTTAAACAAAGTTTGCAGTTCGCCGGCCTGATACATCTCCATCATGATGTCGCTTCCACCAACCAATTCCTTTTTAACGTAGAGCTGTGGAATGGTCGGCCAGTTTCCATAGGCTTTAATACCTTCACGAATTTCGGGATCATCTAGCACGTTGACGCCTTCAAATTTCACGTCAAGATCCTGTAAAATCGCAGTTGCGCGAGCAGAAAAACCACACATAGGAAACTGTGCTGTGCCTTTCATAAAAAGCACCACAGGATTTTCATTTAAAATCTGATCAATTTTTTCCTTAACGTCAGCCATTGGGCTCTCCTTTAGTTCGAGTTTTGATGGATAGGGCATGGACTTCGCCAGTTTTTAGCTCTGCGGCAAAGGCACTCATAACGGCCTGATGCCTTTGAATTCGACTGAGGCCAGTGAACAAATCAGATTCAACCAAAACTTCATAGTGATTTTCAGTTCCTGTTAAATCGAAGACCTCCACCAAATCACCAGGATATTTCTGAGACAGTCGTTCTTTGATCTCTGTGGGTTTCATGGGGCAGGCCTCCTGTTTAACTGTTGATAAGCTTCTACAGATAGCTACGAAAGATAGCTTCGACAGATAGCTTTGACAAGCCGCTTTGGCAAGCAGCTAATCTTTCGTGAGCAGTCGGCACCTTTGAAGTCCTTCAGTCCAAGTGTCTTCTTTGCCTTGCAGAGTTTTTCGATAGGTGGAAAGGCGCTGGATTCGGTCCATCAACTTTTCTTCGCTGAGGGCTGCGAGTTTGTTCTCCTTCGCATCGATGCCCACCTTTAAGTCCTCATCGCGCTCGCTGATGCGATCGTTGCCTTCTGGAACTACAAACTGACCAACCTGATCAGAGGGCAGTTTTTGAAAGCAGAGTCGATATTTACCCAATAACCCTTGAGTCCCATAGGCTCGGGTTCCGTAAACGCGATCTTCGGTGTCCACCACAGAATTTTGAAGTTTACGAATCTCTTCCGCCAGCGAAAGTTTTTTCTGATAGACCATCTCTTCGTCGCCATTGACGCCGACCCGTTCAGAATCTGAAACAGTTGTTGTTTTTTCAACATGGCTTTCAAGAACTGTGGCTTTATTGGGATTGGTTTTGCAACCAGCCGCAACAAGCACCAAAACCAAGCCATGCAGCGCTAAAGACATTGATCGAGTGGATAACATCGGGGACTCCTTCATTTTTGTCCGTTTCGTCTAAAAGACTATACTGACTCTTTAAGCAGGTCATCCTCTGGCATTGGATGTCGACTTGAACTTATCAATCTTTTTTGCTCCAATCAGGTGGCTTCCTCGGAAGGCCACCTCATGAAAGGATTTTTTATGCTGCGATCGCTACTTTTAGGACTGACGCTTTTAACATTTGTCGGTTGTAGTTCCAATCCCAACAAGCCTGAAGAAACCACGACTGTTCTTGAGAATTCACAGGCGGTGGCTTATGACACGCAATTGGGTCTCAACGAAAAGGGTGAAGTTGTAACTTCTAGGAAAATTAAGTTGGCTGATCAGCTGGTAGGTCTTCAAAAAGAAGTCTATGAGCTTGAAATGGAAGTCTATGGCAATCAAGAGCTCGGACGAAAAGGTCTCTATGGAATTTTACGAAAGTGCCTGGATGAAGGTGATGAGCTCAAGCGCCTTCCAGCTCGGACAATTCTGACCAAAGGCGAAGAAGACATTCGCGGGAAGATGGTCCTGGACGAAGATAAGAACCTCGTCAACGTATCGGAAGAATTCTTTCTGGAGCGTATAAAACGATTTGAGGGATATCGTGAAAGTTATCTATCGCAGCGAGATGATTTTGATGAGAGAATCAGAATATGCAATTACGAACTCAAAAAGAAAAAATAGGCCAGAAGTACTTCTTATTAAATGGGATTTTTGTAGGGTCGCTTTTGCGGCCCTATCTTTTTTTGGGACTAGTTTTGAATACATTTTTCGGTTGCCAGTCGGTCCCTCACGAAACTCGTGCACCCGCAATTGTGAACGGGCAGGTGACGGAGCTTGCAAAGAACTCTGGTTTGGTACTTCAAATCATCGAAGGCGAAAAACACTCCCGCTGTTCGGCTTCGTTTGTGGATCTAGGTTTTCAGAACGTCATCGTCACCGCCGCTCACTGCCTCTGGGCAGTGGATCAAAAAAAAGCCAGGGCCAATGTCTTTCGAGTTAAAACCGAAGATAACAAAGTTTATTTAGAGAAAATTGGCAGCATCGTGGACCAAGCAATTCGAAAGGGCTATCAAGCGAAAGATCGAAACATTGAAGATCCCTACGATTTAGCTTTGGGTTTGCTTGACCAAGATATTCCCAGTGACATGAAAAAGCTCAGCCTTCCTGTTCAGAGCTGGCTTCCAAGAAATGCTGAGGCCATGCGTTTAATGGGGGCAGGATTGACGATCTTAGAGTTCGAACTTGATAAGACTTCAGCAATGATGAGAACGGCGCTGATCCAAGGTGAGTATCTCGTTCGGAGAGGAACCCTATTCGGCAGTCTGTGGGATCTGGTTTCAAGTTCGGGTTTTAAAGAAGGCGACACCCTAACGATTAGAAAGCCCCAAGACAAAGGTCCCTATCTTTGTCCTGGCGATTCTGGTGGTGCCCTCATCGCAGAAGAAAATGGCAATCACACGATTGTTGGAGTTATCTCCACGGAAAATCAAATTTCATATTATGGGCGAAAGGTGTGTTGGTACCCTGTGAATCTGGTTCCTGTGAGTGCACACCTAAAATGGCTGAAAGACACCGCCCAAGAGCTTGTGGAACTCCAGGCGCGGAAAAAATCAAAGTCGCTGTAGGTGCTCTCGCACGTCCACTTCAGTTGGCAGCTCAAGGCCGACCCCTGGAATAATTTTTTGGTACTCAGATCTTGTATAGTTCATCTTCGCTTCTGTGTCGCGCTCAGTGTGGTTGCGTAGCTGCTGGAGGCCTTGATACCATTCGCGCTTTTCAAGGTCTTCGGAGCAAGCTGAAAGTTCCGCACCCTCAGCACCCCAACGCCGTTCCACGCAATCGTAGGGCGAGAAAGAAAGCTTAAAAATACGAGCACGCACTTGCTCCAGATTGAGAGAAACAGCTTGTCCCACTGAGTTTTTATATTGAATTTGGCAATTTGCCGATTCGGCATCATAAGCGTTCAGCAAATCGCGTGGAAGATCGACGGAGTCAGTGACCAACTCGGGATCTCGCTCTCTCCAGCGACGAACGTGATCTTCTGTGGTGAGTATAATTTGTTTGAACAAAACCTTGATTGAAACATCTCGTCCTGGGCTCGAGTAATTTTCCCAGTCGCCACTCGAACCATAGATATTTTCGGGCATCGTTACAGGATAAGGCAGCTTGTTGATTCCTCTATCGATGGCAAGTTGGACTGAGGTCACACGGTCTTTGAGGTTCATACAAATTTCAGCAACTGTGCTTTTGATTTCGACCACTGGATCTAAGCGGAAATTGGAGCCGGCTAATTTCAGACGAACGTAATCGTGAAAACTCACGACCTTTCCTTTAAAGATGAACTGCGCTTTTTTCCAATCGTGGGAGGGCTGGCCTTTGGTTCCGAAATATTGTTCATAGCTGTAATCACGCAGCCGTGAATTGGGCACACCGACGAGGTCTCCACCTTCAAAGATGCCGCCCCAAGATTCATCTGCGTTTTCTAATTCTAAAGGACGAAACTTTTTGAATCCGGCCCCAACGAAAGGATTGCTGCGCGAAAATTTAGTGCTGAATTTACCAACGGTGAGAGAGTTATCTGGATGGGCGTCCACGTACCAAGCATGGCCATCTTCAGTTATTTTGTAAATCACACCAACGTGTCCATTGGCATCGTATAAGTTCGTGCCTGGAGTGATGGCGCTTCGATCAATTTTAACGGGATAGAAATCGGAAAAAAGTCGGCCAGTGTCGTTGCCCACGGCGCTGGTTCGAAAGCTTGCAGTGCTGATATAGTTCGGGATGAGGGTGTTCAATACAGAAGTGATAATGACTGGATCATTCCAAGTGGGAACAAAAGACATCCTTGAAGAAACGACATTACCAAAAGGCGTGTAGCGGATGTCTTTATCTTGGTTGTCTTTGTGTTTTTGGGCTCGCATTGCCGATGCAATTCCAAAGGGAAGATCATTTTTCCAAGCGAAATACGCTCGAAGGAAGTACGGGAAATCGGCGCAATCGGCAAAGAATGAAAGTCTCGCAGGATCGGTGTTGCGGTAAGGATTTGCTGGGCTGTGCATGCAACGGTTCACATTGCCACAGCTTCTTTTTTCTACGGCTTGGCCGATACTCACAACAAACTTAGAGTAATTTCTCTCGTCTGCAGCAGACCAACTGGATTTCTTAACGGTCCATTCGAAGTCATTTCCGTGGGCCAGTTGAGGAATAGGGAGGGAAAAAATCGAAATTAGGACAGGAAGCAAAGCTACGGCGCTGCGAAATTGCATGAAAACTCCTGGAGAAAATTTCTCAAAATTTTTTCTTGAAGTCTGTCAGCTAACAGGAAGTGCTGAAGTGCGCCATGGATAATGCGGAGCGGTAATTATTTGGATTCGCCCAAATATTAGTCCCAAACTTGTTTACTCATCGATCTGGGCATTTGCCCGGATATTTATTTGAGTCCCTGTCCAAGCTTTAGTCCCCCAAGAGTTTGTTACATTCGTGTCACAGATTCTCAAAGGCTGATGCCTTCGAACCACTGATTTCTCAAATTGAAAAGCATTGAAACCGGCGGCATGGACAGAGCTTCCTTCGCATGGGAGCATTTCGAATGAACCATCGATCGAATGCTCTAGTCCAAGGAGGCAATTCATGAGCCAAACTACATCTCAAGTACCTTTTGTAGATATGAAAACTCAATACAAAGCCCTTAAAGAAGGGCTTGATGCAGCTATTTTGAAGGTTTTGGAAAGCGGTGCCTACGTGAATGGTCCCGAAGTTGCGGAATGTGAAAGGCAGCTGGCTGCACACTCTGGAACAAAGTTCGCTTTGACCTGCGCCAGTGGAACCGATGCCTTACTGATGCCCCTGATGGCTTTGGGTATCGGTTGCGGTGATGAAGTCATTACATCTGCTTTTTCATTCATCGCGACGGCTGAAACCATTGTTCTGGCTGGAGCAACTCCCGTTTATGTAGATATAGATCCCGAAACCTATAATTTGGATCCAGTCTTGGTGGAAAAAGCGATCACTCGTAGAACCAAAGCGATTATGCCCGTTTCCCTTTATGGACAAATTTATGATGTGGCAGCGATCAATGCCATTGCAAAAAAGCATGGAATTCCTGTGATCGAAGACGCAGCCCAAAGTTATGGGGCCTCCCAAAACGGCCAGAAAAGCTGTTCGGTTTCTGAATTCGGGGCCACCAGCTTTTATCCCACCAAGCCCTTGGGTTGTTATGGTGACGGCGGGGCAATTTTGACCAACAGTGAATCCCATTACAAAATACTCAAAGAAATTCGCGATCATGGCTCTGAATCTAAATATTATCACACGCGCCTCGGCCTCAACGGTCGACTGGACACAATTCAATGTGCGGTCCTTATTCATAAACTCAAGCGATTTGATTGGGAAATGGAGCAAAGGCAAATCGTCGCCAAGCGCTATGATGAGGGTCTCATGGGTATTTCTGCTCCGGGCTTCCGAAAACCTGTCATTCGCCCTGGAAATGTGAGTGCTTGGGCTCAATACACACTTGAAGTTCAAGATCGAACCCAGTTCCAAAAGCGAATGACAGAACTTGGTGTCCCCACAATGGTGCATTATCCACGCATCATGCCAGATCAGCCTTGGTATAAGACTCAGCTGATGCATAAGAATGCTGATTGGACACGTGCGCGGCTGGCGGCAGAAAGAGTCGTGAGTCTTCCTTTCTTTCCTGATATGACGGCAGAGCAACAAAAGATCGTTGTCGATGCCGTAAGAAAGTCGATTTGAGATCATGAATTGAGTAAAAAGGAAGAAAAAATGTCGAACACAGTTTCTGCAGCTTCGGGAAATCCACTCAGTGATTTTAGACCTCTTCCAAAGACTGTGAGTCTTCAGCAAGGTGATCGCAAGATCACTTGGGGCGATTGCAAGAACTTCGTTCTTTTCGCAGGGCCGGACATTATCGAAGATGAAGGAATGGTTCTCGAAGTTGCTCAAGAACTGAAAAAGATCACCGGCGAACTTGGGATACCTTGGATTTTAAAATGTTCTTTTGATAAGGCCAATCGCCAAAGCTCTGCGAGTTTTAGGGGCCCTGGAGTTTCAGAAGCACTTCAGTCTTTGGCTCGAATCAAATCTAAAGTGGATGCTCCACTGCTAACAGATGTGCATGAGACGAATCAGGTGGAAGGCGTGGCGGAAGTCGCAGACGTGATTCAAATTCCTGCCTTTTTGTCCCGGCAGACGGATTTGGTCGTGGCCGCTGCACAAACAAAAAAAATCCTCCATATTAAGAAAGGTCAGTTCCTTGCCCCTTGGGATATGAAGTCCATTGTGCAAAAAGCGGTGGCTGCGGGGAATTCGCAGGTGCTCCTTTGTGAGCGAGGAACTACTTTTGGTTACAATAGGCTGATCAATGATATGACAGGCTTAGTGGAAATGCGCGCTCTTGGCTTTCCAGTGATTATGGATTGCACTCACTCGACACAGCTGCCAGGTGCCACAGGAACAAGTTCCGGTGGTCGCCGCGAAATGGTGGCGCCGCTGGCCCGCGCTGCAATGGCAGTTGGTGTGGATGGACTCTTTTTAGAGACTCACCCCAACCCTGATCAAGCCTTGTGTGATGGCCCGACATCCTTAAAATTATCGGATCTTCGTGCCTTTTTGAGTCAGCTGATCGCTATTTGGAAGACCCATCCTGTAGTTGACTAGATTTTTCGCAGCGGAGGGATGGTTTTACATTCGGAAGGCCTAGAAAATAGTTCATTCTCGATGAACCTTGAGGATGAATACTCAATGAAGGCACTGAGTCCTCGCCACCTTCAAGTTCAGTTTTGCAAACTCGAGCTCCCATAGAAAAATAGGAGTTTCTGATTTCATCTTCCCTTCCCTGTAGCGGCAGTGAGCTTGCGTTCAGCTTTTTTATAACCTCCGGAGCTATCTCGCCCGCAACTGCGTCAGCAAAAGCCTCAAACCAATTCCGTTGATCGCAAAATTCTGTGTTCGGTGGTGCGGAAGGCGCATCCACAATTTTTTCTTTTGCGATCTGATAAAGATCTTTCAAAGGATGGTTTTTCAAAGCGAGCTCAGAATTAGTTGTGTCAGTTTTGAATTTTAGTAAGCCCTGTCTAGCAAGATCACAGGCGTCCAATATATGACCGAGCTCATGAGCGATGGTCCATGCAAGCAGAGTTGTCGTGATGGGTGTCCAAGTAAAGCCTTGGCAGGCATAGACAACATTTTTCGAAGCCAGCTCAATGCGAGCCCAATCCTTAGAGGAAAGGCAGATCGTTTTTTCATAGCGAGCTTTTTCCACCAATTGAAGAAATGGTTTAGGTGTTCTTCGGGCTTTAAGAAAACTAATATACTGATTTTTGACCTCTCGAAAAATTTCGAGGACTTTTTTGTCGGTAGCGCTAGAAACCTCTTCTTGGATTTTTGGGTAAATATTCTGAAGGATCTCAAAGTTGGGATGGTCCCCTTCAATGGGATTTTTTAGAATTTCCAAAAGCTTCATCCTTGCCTCATCCGGGCAACTTTGATCTCCAGTTCTCCGGGTAATATTGTGTTTTTCGATTTGATCTTCCGAAAGACGAAGGGCAAATACGACAAAGACAGCCGACAGACAGCGGATCTGTATTTCGGGGGATAGCTTTAGAAGTTCAGCTTTGAATTTTTCAGTGAAAGAGTTTTTTTGAATTTGTTCGCTCGCGAGGCGATCCACAGCTTCAATTGTTTTTGAGGAAAGCTTTGAAAGGTTAGGCTGAAGTAGGAAAGGTCCGCTGGACTCTATAGCAGCTTTTGAATATTGACAGGGCTTTTGACCGATCTCAGTGCAAAGAAGTTCTTTGCTTACAGTGGGACCCAAGCTTGGAAAAAGAACGGAGGTCCCCACAACCAAAAGAACAATTAGGGCGCTCATGTGACAAAATATTCGACAGCCTAGTTGTGCAAATTGCATTAGGAGATTCATTTGTACCTCTCCCTTTGAGAGAGTTCAAAATCGATGCTACACAGCTTTTTTTAGAGTTCCCGAACCTGCAGAGTTCAAGCTGGCTCGGAAGGGCTGGATTGTTTTTAGAAGGGCTTGCAGCTCCATATTTGTTGAAAACTGAACGGGATTGGTTCGCTTTAAGTGATCACTTATTTGCTGAAGTGCCCAGAGACTGCTTTTTCTTACGCTTTGGTCTTTGGCGAGAAGGTCTTTTGAAAGACGTGCCAAGGCTTTCTTGATATCAGAGAGGGCCAGCGCCACTAATGCGTTCGCCCGAACACGGCCATTTGCAGAATCTAGAAAACGAGACTCCACTGTCCACGAGGGAAATAGTTGGGACTTTGTTTCTAAGGCATTGGCAACAATTCTTGGATTCTGGCTAGTGAGTCCGATGTTCAGCACTTCTTCTAACTCAGTTCGAAATTTTTCTTCCTGCAAAATATTTCTAGACACCAGTCCTTTGAGGGCACTGAGAAAATTAGATAGAATCTTCTGGTACATGCTATCCAGGGCTTGAGAATTTCGGTCTTTCAATGGATTGGTCAAACAATTCTTGGTATCAAAGATAAATTGAAAGATTTCTCTAGCTGGATTGCCATCTGAATCTGGCAGTATGAGTCCGTTCAGATTCTTAGCAATTCGGAAGAGTTCGATTTGAAATAAGGAAGAGGATTCATCGCTCATTAAGTTGATTCGAGCTGTGTTTATAATTTTCACCAACTCTTGATCGGTTCGATGATAAGTAGGGTTCAACGTCTGCGGCAAAAGAAATTCTTCCACTTGGTACAGATTGAATTCGCTTGAAAAGCCTTTGAGTGAAACTTTTTTCCAATGGCGAAGGCTGGCCAAATTCTTCAAGTTCCAATTGTGCCTGGATTCAAACACCACTGAGTTTTGACTGCGGTCTTCGACGAGTGAAAGAATTCGAACGGTTTCAATGAGCGAAGGCCCGGCGATGCTGTAGCCGTGAACAAAAGGTGCAAAAGACATTTCATCATTTGCCAAGGAGGATTTGATTGTGAACTCATAGCCAAAGTCCCTTTGGCAACGCCCGGAAATGCCCTCTGCAACTTTACCGACATCTCTTAGGCAGGCCAAGGCAATCTGACAGGAGTCCTCTGATTCCTCGTCTTTAAAGTAGTAAAGAATTTCATCGCCGACGAACTGATGGACATAACCTCCATAGCGGGTAACAAGTAGGCTCGTACGAAGAAAAAATTCATCGATCACTTGGGTGAACTGATCTTTGGAAGCTTGTTGGTTATATATTTTAGTAAAATTATTGATGTCGGTGCGAACCAAAGTGCAGCGAAACTGATAGGGCGGTGTTTTTCCAGATTGAAGTTCTCTTCGAAATGAGGGGAGGACCTGAGCCCGGAGAATTTCCTTTTCAGACTCAGAGCTGCGCCTGTCCATTTGGTTGGCCCACAGGCCCAGTCCAAGAATTTGTGCCTCGTGGGTGAGGGATTGATCCGCCAGCTTTTGAAGACTTTCTGGTCTTTGCTGATGACCTTCTCGAAAACGGCGAATGAGTCTGGCAATTTCTCTAAAATAGAATGCGAAAGTTAAAATTGCTAAGGATAAGATGCCAAAAATATATTTCAGAAGAGTTGCCCAACCCAATTCGATTTGTTTTTTAAGAAAAAGGCTTTCGTTATAGATCAGCATCAGGACCAATCGAGTTTTAGCGCTCCGCTTTTCTGATAACTGTTCAACATCAATTGCAGAAAGAGCTTCTGAAGAATAGTAGGTGTTCGCATCGATTTGAAAGATTTCATCATCGGAGGCACTTTCGCGAAGCTCCAGCTTTTGTGCCTGCTCAAGGGGAAGACTGGTGCGTTGGACCTGATCATTTTGGTAAAGGATCCAAGCTGAGATTGCGCCATTTCTGCGACGACTTTCGAGGTAATCCACCAGTGCATCTTGGTCAGCGCCATAGATTGTTCGTGCAACGAAAGTCTCATCGTTCAGCTTTTCGACTTTTCTTGAAAAGTCTTCGCGGTAGGCTTTCAACCAATCCCAGCGTGTGAAGGCAAAGTCAAAAATTCCAAAAACCAGCAGCAGAGTCAGTCCATACAAAGTGTAGATTGAATTTCTGCCGGAGATTTTCATTATTTCTCCGTCATTTGAACAAGTTTTTGCTTATCATGATTAAAGATCAGCCATTTGAGGGCCTCCTGCACGGGTCCATTCTTTTCACCCTTGTCGTCAATCACCGCCACACGGTGAGTGAAGAGAAGACTTTGCGTAGAATCAAGTTTGAGTTCCGCTGAAACTTCCTCACCTCGGAGAGTGAGCAAATGGTTGACGAAGGCGGCTCTTGCTCGCGGATCATCTTTTTTCTGATCTTGTATTCCTTTGGCTCCAGAGTTTAAGGGTTTTCCTGAATTTCCGGCTGGGTTAATCGCTAGAGACTTTTGATTTGGACCGCCGCCTTTTGTTGAATTTTCAATGGCGCCCGCTGCGGCAGATGGTGATGCTGCTCCAGCTGAATTCCGAGGACCACCATCACCATTTGATCTTGGGTTTTTTGAGTTCGCGTTTTGATTCTCCGGCATTGCGCCCTTTTCGCCCAATGATGTATTGTTTGAGGCCAAAGAACGAGCGGGTCTTGATTCTGTTCTTCGCTGTGTGTCGGATTTCCTCGATTTGTGCCAGGCGATTTCCTGATCTTGTGCCACTCCTAAAAACCTGAGCAGCAGTTAGTGTTGCGCAATTTCCTGTGGCACAGATTCAGTGTCAACTTTTTCTTGTTGAC
>Ga0247843_1000121_pt1 | contig 171735 bp, 158 predicted proteins | sample LaCruzMarch2017__FD_192420 | JGI IMG/M metagenome (GOLD analysis project Ga0247843, IMG submission 192420) | Freshwater microbial communities from meromictic Lake La Cruz, Castile-La Mancha, Spain - LaCruzMarch2017_8m | ecosystem: Environmental > Aquatic > Freshwater > Lake | place: Spain... | reverse complement strand
TCTTGGCGCCCTTTTGCCCGGCCGTCAGCAAAGCCTCCATCAAGGGTTGGTCGGTCAAGGAATTCATCTTGATGACAATGCGCCCGGTCGCGCCACGCGCAGCCGCCTCGCCGACCGCCTCAATGCGGGCCTGCATTTGGGCATGCAAATTAAACGGTGCGACCAGCAAACTTTTCATCTTGGGCAACCGGCTTTGGCTGGCCAAATGCCCAAACAACTGGTCCATGTCGGCGGTGATGTCGGCATCGGCCGTGAGGTAACTGATGTCGGTGTACAGCGCCGCAGTGCGGCGGTTGTAATTGCCCGTCGACAGATGGCCATAGCGGCGCAGCACGCGGCCTTCGCGGCGGGTGACCAGCAGCATTTTGGCGTGCGTTTTCAAGCCCACAATGCCGTAGACCACTTGCGCGCCGATCGATTCAAGTTGCTCGGCCCAGTTGATGTTGGCCTCTTCGTCAAAACGGGCCTTCAGTTCCACCACGGCTGTGACTTCCTTGCCCCGGCGTACCGCCTCGCGCAGCAAATCCATCAAGGTGGTGTCGCTGCCTGCACGGTAAATGGTTTGCTTGATGGCCAACACATTCGGGTCCATCACGGTTTCACGCAAAAAGGCCAGCACGCCGTCAAAGCTTTCAAAGGGTTGGTGAATCACCACATCGCCTGCTTTGAGCCGGTTAAAAATCGCGCCATTTTGCGGTAATTGGACCGGAAAGCTGGCCTTGAACGGCGGAAATAGCAAGTCCGGTGCAGGCACCAGATCAATCAACTGCATCAGGCGCACCAGGTTCACCGGCCCATTGACCCGGAACACCGAAGCTTCGGGCAGGCGAAATTCCTTGCGCAGAAATTCTGACAAACGGGGCGCACAGTTGGACGAGACCTCCAGGCGAACTGCCTGGCCATAGTGGCGGTGCTGCAGGCCTTGGCGCAGGGCCGTGCGCAAGTTGGCGATTTCGTCCTCGTCCACCGCCAGGTCCGAATGGCGGGTGACCCTGAATTGAGAAAACTGGCCGACTTCACGTCCCGGGAACAACTCGGTCAGATGGGCGCGGATCACGCTGGACAAAAGTACAAAAGCCTTACTGCCCTCACACACCCGGTCCGGCAAGGCAATCACCCTCGGCAATACGCGCGGTACCTTGACGATGGCGATTTCGTTGGTCCTCCCGAAAGCGTCCTTGCCCGACAACTGCACAATGAAGTTGAGCGATTTGTTGGCCACTTGAGGAAGAGGGTGAGCCGGGTCCAGGCCCACGGGCACCAGCAGGGGCTGCACCTCACGCTGAAAGTAGCTGCGCACCCAGCGGCGTTGTTCGGCGTTGCGCTCGCCATGTGACAACAAACGGTAGCCATGGCGCTGCAAAGTGGGCAGCAAATCGTCGTTGTACAAAGCGTACTGCCGCGCCACCATGGCGTTGGTTTTGTCGGCAATGGCCTTCAAGCTGTCGTTCGTGTACTGCCCGGATGTGATCGCCTGCAAACTGCCCATCACATGCGGTTCGGCCCGCACCTCAAAGAACTCGTCCAAGTTAGAGGACACGATGCACAAATACCTCAGGCGTTCGAGCACGGGCACCTCGGGTCGGTGCGCCCAATCGAGCACGCGCTCATTGAAAGCCAAAATGCTCAGATCGCGTTGCAAAAACTCCGGTGACAACACGGAAAAAATGATCTGTGAATTTGAATTGACCATGTCATACCGTCGATGAATTCAAACCATTTTATAAAGTTCACAAGACATTTTGATGACAAAAACGTGACAGCCTAAGGCTTATTTACCCTCACCTTTGATCGACATCAAGAAAGACTTGACCAGCGCCAGCTTCAAGCGGGCACCGCCTGAGCGGGCAAGGCGTTGACGACCACCGCCTGACTGCCCCAGTGGATGATCTCCAGTCGACCGTCGGCGTGCTCCACCAAGGCGGTGCGGCTCTCCACCCAATCACCGTCATTGCAATACAAGGTGCCGTTCACATCACGAATTTCGGCGTGGTGAATGTGGCCACACACCACCCCATCAAATCCCCGTCGCTTGGCCTCTTGTGCCACAGCCACTTCAAAGTCGCTGATGAAATTCACCGCTTTTTTGACCTTGAGTTTGAGGTAAGCTGACAAAGACCAGTACTCCAGACCCATGCGCGCCCTGAAGCTGTTGAGGTGGCGGTTGAGCCGCAAGGCCAGCTCGTACAAATAATCGCCCAAATAAGCCAACCACTTCGCGCACTGGATCACGCCATCAAAGTGGTCGCCGTGCACCACCCACAGCTTGAGGCCTTTGGCCGTGGTGTGGGACGTGTCGTGCAGCACCTCGACACCGCCAAATGCGTGACCCACAAAATGCCGCGCAAACTCGTCGTGGTTACCCGGCACATAAATTACGCGGCACCCTTTGCGCGCTCGGCGCAATAATTTTTGCACCACATCGTTGTGGCTTTGGGGCCAAAACCAGCGCCTGCGCAGTTGCCAACCGTCCACGATGTCGCCCACCAAATACAGCACGTCGCTGGGGTGGTGCTTCAAAAAATCGAGCAAGGCTTCGGCCTGAAAACCAGGCGTGCCAATGTGCAGGTCCGAAATGAAAACTGCCCGCAAACGCTGCCGGCCTGCGGGCAAAATGTCATCGTCTTGATCGTCTGACCCCTGCACGGACTCAGGCAAGACTTGGGGCAAAGTGCCATCGAACCCTGCATATGATGTTTTGAACATCGCAGCGGCCGTTAAGAGTCCGTCGGTTTTGGTCATGCGGCCCCCATGGAGAAATTTTTGCGGTAGCGCATGGGCAAATCGGCCGTGCGCATCATCATGGGCAGATCGGCCGTGTTGAAATCCGGGTCCCAAGCGGGCGCACCCAGCACCTTGGCGCCCAAGCGCAAATAGCCCCTGATGAGCGCGGGCGGATCGATGGCCAAACCATGGTCCAACTCGTCCACAGGCAGCGGCAAACGTGGCCGCACATGGAACTGGATCTCGGCCAAGTGCTTTTCACGCAACTGGTGCCAGATGCTGGCTGCGACGTCACCCGTGACCACGCCGTTGTGCAGCATCGGGATACTGGCGCAACCGATCATGGTGTCCAGGCGGTTGCGGTCCATGAACTCAAACAAGGCACCCCACAAGGCCATGATGACTGCGCCGTGGCGGTAATCTGCGTGCACGCAACTGCGGCCCAACTCCACCATGCGGCTGCGCAGATCGCGCAGACGAGTCAGGTCAAACTCAGTGTCGCTGTAGGTGCTGCCTGCTCGCTTGGCTTGTGCGGGCGTGAGCACCCGGTAGGTGCCAATGACCTGGCCTGAGGCGTTATCCCGGACCAGCAGGTGTTCGCAGTAATCGTCGAACAAATCGATGTCATGGCCTGGCAGCGATTTGGGCAACCGTGCGCCCAGCTCGTTGGCAAAAACCTGGTACCTCAGGCGCTGCGCTTCGCGAACTTCGTCGAGATGCTGCGCCCAGAAGACTTCAATGGTGCTTTGTAGACGCCGAGGCAAAAAGTCCAGACCGGTGACAGCTGACCCCGTGTGGAGCGCCCCCCCTGGCAATTGAACAGAGGACAGTGCAAAGGTGGGGTTGGGTGACTCTTTCATGACTTCAGCTCCTTTTTTCCTGTGTTGAATGTTCCCCCATGCCCGTGTCAAAGACATGTCTTTTTTGTTAAATTTGAGTGACGTGTACCTGCGCCACGCGATGCATCAACTGCATCAAATGGTCAAGGGCATCGTGGCGTGTTTCCTCAAACCAAGCAGATTTTTTTCCCAGGTCATCCCACACGCGCAGCTTCACAGCATCGGCAAAAAAAGGCTCCGCTTCAAATGCCGCACACTCTTGCGGCCCCATGGGTCCGCCCTGCAATTGCAAGCTTCGCACCGAATCAGGCGACAGTTTGCTGGCGTAGATCTCGCGTGTGCCGACCAAGTAGCGCTTGGCCTGTACATGCAAACGCACAGGCTCTGAAACAGCGAGACCAAACACAGGCAGCAGCACCTGTGCACCGATGCTTTCATGCACATCGTCTTGACCTCTAAGGGTGGGCGTGCCTTCCAGATTCACCCACAAATGACCCACGTCGTGCAACCAACTGGCCAACTGCAAAGCCGCGCTGGCGCCTGACTTTTCAGCCAAACGTCCGCATTGCCAAGCGTGCATCAACTGGGTGACTGACTCACCTGCATAGACCAAGTCGCCGCCTTGCTCGTACAGCGCCAAAAGGGTGTTCATCATTTTTTGCATGGCGAGATTGTGGACTCGGTTCGTGTCAAAAAAATGACAAAGCAGACACGCCACCAAACTGACATATTTTCTTCATTAGAAAGTCACATACCCTTTGCAACATGAATCTCATGTCGAATGAACAACCTGCCATCCAAGTGATCAACGCCTGCAAATCCTTTCAAAAGGACCGGCAGGCCCCTCAAGCCATCGATGTGCGCATCGACAAGGACGAGTGGGGGAGCTTGCTGGGTGCCGGCGGCATTGGCGTGATTTTGTTTGAAGTGATCCGCAGTTTTGAATACGCCCAGACCTGCGCTGTCTTGTTGATGTTGATCGTCACCGTCTCTCTCATTGACATGGTTTCATCATGGCTGCGACAGCGATTCATTTGACATGGTTCAACCCGGTTCAGCTCGAATGGGGCCCGAACCTGTTGCACACCCACACACCTGAACAACCGTTTTTTGTGTTGGCCGACCCGCATGCCATCACTTTGGCATGGGAGGCCGATTTGAAAAGGCACTGGGGCGAACTGTGCGTGGGCTGGATTTGGCAACGGTCGGCCCAAAGCAGCATCACGGCGGCGCTGCAGTTGTGCCAGCAACTTTGGCCGTTGTGGGCCACACAACCAGACGCCGCCTTGCTGGCCATCGGAGGCGGCACCACGCTCGATTTGGCCAAACTGGCCCGCTTTGAGCTGAATGACTTGGCGCTGGCCCCATCGGTTTGGCGTGCCAACAAGCTGCCTGCCGATCACAAGCGGCACACCTTGTGGTGCGCCCCCACCACTTCGGGCACAGGCAGTGAGGTCACACCCTGGGCCACCTTGTGGGACCTCGATGCCCAACCTGCCATCAAGCGCTCGTGGTCCTGCGTCCAGGGCTTTGCCGACCAGGCCTGGGTTGACCCTAACTTGACCTTGACTTGCCCCGAAGGCTTGACCCGGGACACCGCTCTGGACACCCTGGCGCACGCGTTGGAATCGATCTGGAACCACCATGCCAATGCGATCACGCGCCCTTTGGCGGTACGTTCTGCGCGCATGGTTTTGCAGACCCTGCCGGCACTGATGAACCAACCACAAGACCAGGATTTGCGCGAACAGATGAGCCAAGCGTCCTTGCTGGCCGGTTTGGCCATGTCGCAAACCCAGACGGCCTTGGCCCACGCTTTGTCGTATGACCTGACCTTGAAAGAAAACCTGCCCCATGGCCACGCCTGTGCGGTGTGGTTGCCCATGGTTCTGGACATCGCAGCGGCCATCAGCCCGCAGGTGCAGGGCGACCTGGCAGAAATTTTTGACTGCCGCTGGCACCAGGCCCGCGAGCAACTGTCGACCTGGTTGAAAAACCTGGGCATTACACCGCGTGATCTGCGCAGCAGCCCGGCCGGCCTTCATCAACTACAGCAGGCACTCGGCTCAACCCGAGGCCGCAACTTTGTGGGAAGCACAGCATGAGCAACGATGTGATCATTGTCGGAAGTGGCATCGTCGGCCTGGCCTGCGCCTGGACTGCTTTGCAACAAGGCAAAAGCGTGCGGGTGATCGACCGCGACCCATTTTGTGTGGGGGCCTCTATTCGCAACTTTGGCTTTGTCACGGTGACTGGCCAAGGCCGTGGCGACACCTGGCGTCGCGCCCGCAGGTCACGCGATGTGTGGGCTGCACTGGCCCCACAAGCGGGTATTGCCATTGAGCACCAGGGCTTGTATGTGCTGGCGCAAAGACAACAGGCCAAAATGGTTTTGCAGGAATTGTGCCTACAACCTGAGGGCCAGGATCTGCAATGGCTTGAAGGCCAAGCCCTGCAAGACCAGGCGCCACAATTTGTCATGGGCCATTTGCAAGGGGCCTTGTACAGCCCTCACGAGTTGCGCATCGAGGCGCGCAGCGCCATTGAAAAACTGCGTGTTTGGCTGGCCACTCAAGGGGTGGTGTTTCAACTCGGGCAACATGTTCAAGAAGTCATCTCTGGCGCCGTCTTCACCGGCGGGCAATGGCTGCAAGCCGAGCGCATCCTGGTCTGCCCAGGCCCGGACATGCGCAGCTTGTTTCCAGAGGCTTTCAGCGAAAACAACACCCAACTGTGTCAGCTGCAAATGCTGCGGGTTCAGCCACCACCCGGCTACCGGCTCGGGGCTGGGGTGATGAGCTATTTGAGTCTGGTGCGCTACCGTGGTTACAGCGAATTGCCCGGAGCCCAATTGCTGCTCGATCAGCTGCGCGTTGAAGCCCCCCAGGAATTGGCCCATGGCATCCACCTGATCGTGGTGCAAAGCCAGGACGGCTCGCTGGTGGTGGGCGACTCACACCACTACGGCCAGGCCATGCGGCCTTTTGCTTCGCGCGAAGTGGATGACCTGATCCTCTACGAAATGCAGCGCCTGCTGTGCCTGGGCCACTACCAGGTAACAGAGCGCTGGACGGGCATTTACCCCAGCGCCCAACAAGACAGCCTGGTGCGCGATGTGTTGCCAGGTGTGCAATTGGTCAGCGTGACCAGTGGCACCGGCATGAGCACCTCTTTTGGCTTGGCTGAAGACATCATTCACAACTGGAGCAAAACATGAATCCCCAACAAGAACAAAAAATCCGCGGCATCGTGCTCGACTGGGCAGGCACCATCGTGGACTTTGGCAGCCTGGCACCCATGGGTGCCTTCGTCGAGTTGTTTGCTCGTCACCAGGTTGAGATCACCATCGCTGAGGCCCGTGTGCCGATGGGTCTGCCCAAGATTGACCACATCGCGGCCTTGGGATGCATGCCGACCATCGCAGCCCAGTGGCAAGCACTGAATGGCCGCCCCTTCAACAACGCGGATGCGCAACAACTTTTGACAGAGTTTGAGCCCATGAGTGCCAAAGCAGCTCTGGACCGCAGCCACTTCATTCCAGGCTTCATGACGGCGTACCATGCCTTGCAGGCCCAAGGCTTGGCCTTTGCCACCACCACCGGTTACACCCGAAAAATCATGACGCCCTTGATTGAGATCGCCCATGCACAAGGCTTTAAACCGGCCTTGGTGGTGTGTTGCGACGACGTGGCCCGCAGCCGCCCTGACCCCATGGGCATGGAGGCTTGTTTGCAGGCCATGGGCTTGCAAGGCAAGGCGTCGCAAGTCATCAAGGTCGACGACACCTCACCCGGCTTGGCCGAAGGCCTGGCCGCAGGCGCCTGGACAGTGGGTGTGGCCGTGAGTGGCAACGCGCTGGGCTGGACGCATGAGCATTGGCTGCAAGCCAGCGAACAAGACCAGGCCCATGCAAGGACCAGCGCCAGCAACCTGCTGATTTCGGCCGGGGCCCACGAGGTGATCGACAGTGTTGCCGATTTGCCGGACGCCATCGCGCGCATAGAACAGCGCATGGCCTCGGGCGAAACCCCTTGACTCCACATGACTCCTGGCCTGTGCCCTGAGCAAGCTTTTTGGTCCCGCCTGAGCGGGCCGCAACAAGCCTGGCTGGCCAGCCAACTGCAGGCCCAACACGCGCTGCCTGTGGGTGGCTTGGTCTGGTCGTGTGACGGGATCGACATCGGTTGGGTGTCTGCAGATCGAGCCCAGGACATGGTGGCTTTGCTGGCGGGATGCACCATCGCACGGGGTCGCTTGCACTGGCAACCGTCACCAGACCAGCCATTGCAACGCAGTCAAGCCCTGCAGACTTTTTTGGTTCAGCAATCGGCCCATGGGCGTTTGAGCGGTTGGCGTGGTGAATTTTTCGCGTGGTGGCCTGACACGCCCGCTTGGCCGCCGGCTTTGGACGTGCCCCCGTTTTTGTGCGTCGAGCGGGCGGGTTTCAGGCACCTGGGCATGATGAGCCATGCGGTGCACATCCACGGTTTCTTGCCGCAAGGTGACTTGTGGTGCGGCCGCCGTTCTAATCACAAAGCCACCGACCCGGGCCTGCTGGACAACCTGGCCGCAGGGGGATTGACGGCCGGAGAAAGCCCCTTGACAACGGCACTGCGTGAACTGGCCGAAGAAGCCAGCTTGCACTTGCCTGGGCCCGGCCGCTTACGTGGTTCCGGGGTGATTCGCACTCAAAGGCCCGAGCCCCAGGGCTGGCATGACGAGCAATTGTTGGTTTACACCCTGCACCTGTCTGAGCAAGAAACCCCCGCCAACGCCGATGGCGAGGTGCAGGAATTCCTGCGTCTGAGCCCCGGCGAGGTGGTCTCGTGCATGCAATCGGGACAGTTTACGGTGGACGCTTGCGCCTCATTGGCCCAAAGTCTGGCCTGGCTCATGGCCGGTTCAGACGCCAACACCGCAAGCGGCAAAGTGCGCTGATCACTGGGCTTCTAAATGGCCTGCCCGTGACGCCTGATTGGCCGGGAATCGGGTATCGTGGTGTTTTACTCGCCTTCTTTTGGACAAAACCATGATCCTCGAACTCGCCGACATCCGCATCCAGCCTGGCCAGCAAGCGGCCTTTGAACAAGCCATTGAATTGGGCTTAAGCACCGTGGCCGCGCGTGCCAAGGGCTTTCGGGGGGCCAAGGTCAACCGCTGCATTGAAACCCCCGAGCGCTTTGTGTTGCAAATTTTTTGGGACACGCTGGAAGACCACACGGTGGGCTTTCGCCAGTCGCCGCTGTTCGCCGAGTGGCGCGCCATCGTCGGCCCCTTCTTTGCCGCGCCCCCGCATGTGGAGCACTTCGAGCTGACCTACACCTCGGCCTGATGGCCCTGCACCAGGCGCGATAGCAAATGCACAAACTGGCTTTGCTCTTGAGGCGTCAGGGGGGCCAGGATTTTTTCTTGCACCCGGGCCACATCGCTTTGGATATGGGCCAAAGCCTGCACGCCCTGCGGCGTGACCACCAACAACTTGCGCCTGCGGTCAGACGGATCAGACTCGCGCACCACCCAACCCTTGGCCTCAAGCCGCCCAATGACCGAGCCCGAAGTGGCCGGGTCAAAGGCCACGCGTTTGGCCAGGCTCACCTGGTCAATGCCCGGGCTGCCCAACAAGGCGTTCAGGATGGCGAACTGCACGGGCGTGATGTCAGCGCTGGCCAGTTGCTCGGCAAAAATGGCCACAGCTATTTGCTGGGCCCGTCGAATCAGGTGACCCGGCGTGGCCTGCAGGTCGATGCTTTGGATCATGTGCGTGTCGTGTTTCGGTGTTCAGCGCGTTTGTGGCAAGTGCCAACATTCAGGCATTGCGTTTAACATCTTATTTTCTTTGTTCAAGAAAGCGTCCCATGAGTTTTGTATTTTCACCCATGCCCGTGGTCTCGGTGCCTGTGCTGGGCCAACCCGAACGTTTTCCAGTGCACCGCATTTATTGTGTGGGCCGCAATTATGAAGAACACGCCAAGGAGATGGGCTTTACAGGGCGCGAGCCGCCTTTCTTCTTCCTCAAACCGAACGACAGTCTGGTGGTGGTCGAAGCGGGCCAGACCGGTGCCATGCCTTACCCGAGCCTCACGCAAAACCTGCACCACGAAATCGAACTGGTGGTGGCCATTGGCAAAGGTGGGCGCAACATTTCGGCGGCCAACGCGGTGCAGCACATCTATGGCTATGCCGTGGGCTTGGACATGACCCGCCGTGACCTGCAAAACGAAATGAAAAAACAAGGTCGCCCCTGGTGCATTGGCAAAGCTTTTGACCACTCAGCCCCCATCGGCCCCATTACTCCCATCGCCCAAGCCGGCGATGCGAACAACGCCGAGATCAGCCTGCAAGTCAACGGTGCAGACCGTCAACGCAGCAACGTGGCCAAGCTCATCTGGAACGTGGCCGAAACCATCGAACACCTGTCCGCTGCATGGGAACTACAGCCCGGCGATCTTATTTACACCGGCACCCCCGAAGGTGTGGCCGCCGTGGTGGCAGGCGATGTGCTGGTGGGCCAGGTGGCGGGCTTGAGCAGCTTGCAAATAAAAATTTCCTAACCTGCACGGTCGCCAAAACGCAGTCCAGCCAGCCGCAAAAGCACTTTTATTCAATGAACAAAAGTGCATACCCCCTCAAAATAAAGGGTTAACCCTCGTAAATGGCGACCGAAGATGCAACATAATTCATATGCGGTGCAAGAAGGGGGCTTTAGGGCTCCCAAAACTGAGCACCCCTTGAGCCATTCTTTTCATTAACCGACCGCTTGGTTGGTTTATCATCCCGTTTTTCAACCCATGATGGAGACAAGTCGATGAAGAAGTTCTTACAACAAACGGCCTTGGCCGCAGGCCTGATGGCCGTAGGTTTTGGCGCTCACGCCCAGACCATCACCCTGAAAGTGCACCACTTTCTGAGCGCACAAACCATCCAGCACACCACCATGCTGGGCGACTGGTGCAAAAACATTCAACGCGACTCCAAAGACCGACTGAAATGCGACATCTTCCCCTCGATGCAACTGGGCGGTACACCCGTTCAGTTGTATGAGCAGGCCCGTGATGGCGTGGTGGACGTGGCTTGGACTTTGCAAGCCTTCACCCCCAAATTGGCCAAACTCGAAGTGTTCGAGTTGCCCTTCATGATGACCAATGCCGAAGCCACCAGTCGCGCCGCTTGGGACTATGGTCAGAAATACGCCCAGGATGACTTCAAAGACGTCAAGATGCTGGCCATCCACGTGCATGGCCCAGGCAACATCTACACCAAGAACAAAGCTATAACCACCATGGCCGACCTCAAGGGCCTGAAAGTGCGCGCTCCCACACGCCAAGTCAACAAAATGGTCGCGATGATGGGCGCTACCCCCGTGGCCATGCCTGTGCCGCAAGTGCCTGAAGCCTTGTCCAAAGGCGTGATCGACGGTGCTGTGATTCCCTACGAAGTCGCACCCAGCCTGAAGGTCAATGAGTTGACCAACTTCACTGCCGAAACCGACCGCAGTTACAACGCGCTGTACACCACCGTGTTCGTGGTGCCCATGAACAAGGCCAAATACGATTCGCTGCCTGCAGACCTGAAAGCTGTTATCGACAAAAACTCGGGCCGCGAGTTCTCTGCTTTCTTGGGCAAAACCCAAGCGGGTCACGATGTAGTTGGCAAGAAAGTTTTCGAAGCTACGGCCAACCAGAAAATCACCATCATCCCCAAAGCTGAACTGGAAAAATGGAAGAAAGCCACGGACTCACTGGACGACGCTTGGGTAGCTGAGATGACTGGCAAAGGCATGGACGGCAAAGGCATGCTCCAGTCGGCCTCGGACTTGATCAAGCAATACACCAAGTAATTCAGCTTGGATGAGATAAGAGAGCAGGGCAGGTCCCTGCTCTCTGTTTTTAAGGGGCTTGGCCTGATGCATGTATTGCGATCACACCCCGAACCGATTTTTCACTTTTCCGCCCTGCGGAGCACACCATGATGTTTTCAAACCCCTTGGAGCGGCTTGCCCGGCTCTGCAGCATATTGGGAGGGCTGGTCATGACCGGCCTGATGCTGATGACCTGTTACAGCTTGATCGGGCGCAACTTTTTTGACACCGCACTGATTGGCGACTTTGAACTCACCGGCGTTGGCGCAGGCGCTGCCATTGCCCTGTTCATGCCCTTGTGCCAGTTCAAGCGCGAAAACATCATCGTGGACTTCTTCACCGCCAAGTGCAGTGAGGCCACCAACTTCAAGCTTGACCGCTTTGGCGACTTCATCATGGCCGTCATCTTCTCTTTGCTGTCTTGGCGCTGTGGCCTTGCGGCCATCAACGCCAAAGAAACCATGGGCGCATCCATGTTGCTGGGTTTCCCCGACTGGATCGTCTTCACCAGCATGTGCATTCCTTTTGGCATCAGCGCGGTCATCGCCGCCATGCAAACGCTCTCGTCCATGGACTACCAAAAGGCTTCGACATGACCCCCATCCAGTTAGCTTTGCTCATTTTCGGCATCATGCTGCTGCTCATGGTCGTGCGCGTGCCGATCGCAGGCGCCATGTTCTTGGCCGGTGCTGTGGGCTTCATCTTGCAGTCAGGCGTCTCACCTTTTCTGAATTTCCTGAACAACCTGGCCTTTGCCCGCTTGGCCAACTACGACTTGTCGGTGATCCCTCTGTTCATCTTGATGGGCAATTTCGCCACGCAAGGCGGCATTAGCAAAGCGCTGTTTCAGTTTGCAGCTGCTGTCATGGGCCGTTTCAAAGGCGGCTTGGCCATGGGTGCCGTGCTGGCCTGCGGCGCGTTTGGTGCCATTTGCGGCTCGTCAGTGGCCACAGCGGCCACCATCACTGGCGTGGCCCTGCCCGAGATGAAGCGCCACGGCTACTCGGGTCGTCTTTCTACCGGCACGCTGGCTGCGGGCGGCACCTTGGGCATCTTGATCCCGCCCTCCGTGCCCTTGGTTATTTACGCCATCTTGACCGAGCAAAACATCGCCAAGCTGTTTGCCGCCGCCATGGTGCCCGGCATCATCGCCATGGTCGGTTACATGATCGCCATCGCCATTTACGTTCGACTGGTTCCAGGCCAAGCCCCTGACCAGGAAGAGCGCGAAAAAATGACGTTTGAATCGCTCAAGGGCATCTTGCCGATTGCCACCATCTTCATCATCGTTTTTGGCGGCATTTATGCGGGCTTTTTCACCCCCACCGAAGGGGCGGCCGTGGGCGCTGCGTCCACGTTTGTGGCAGCACTGCTCAAGCGTGAATTGAACTGGGAGAAGTTTTTGCACTGCTTCCATGCCACCGCCTTGAGCAGCGCCATGATTTTCATGATCTTCATGGGCGCGGACGTCATGAACGCCTCGCTGGCCCGCACGCAAGTACCCGCTCAACTGGCCGAAATGGTGGTCGGCATGAACTTGGCCCCGCTCTTGGTGGTCTCGGGCATCTTGCTGTTGTATGTGGTGCTGGGCGCGGTGATGGACGAGTTGTCCATGCTGCTGCTCACCATCCCCATCTTCTTCCCGATCATCATGAAACTCGACTTTGGCATGACGCCTGAGTACACCGCCATCTGGTTCGGCATCATGGTGCTGATGACCGTGGGCTTTGGCATGCTGGCACCGCCCGTTGGACTCAACGTGTATGTGGTCAACGGCATGGCCAAAGACGTGCCGCTGAGCGAAAGCTACAAAGGCATCATGCCGTTTTTGATCAGCGATACCGTGCGCACCTTGCTGCTGCTGTTTTTCCCGGGCATCGCGCTGTTCTTGATTCCTTACCTGACCTGATCAGGCAATGCCCCAACAAAGACCTCCATGGCTCAATACCATGGAGGTTTTTTCATGGCGGACTGGTTAGACTTGGGCCAAGACTGTCTTTGCTACCCAACTCGAGTCCATTTCATGATGTTTGACCGCACCATTCGTCACTGCCGGCAATGCGGCGCAACCGTGGCCCGCCGTTTGCCCGATGACGGCGACACCAAGCTGCGCGCAATCTGCACCGCCTGCCACACGGTGCACTACGAAAACCCCCTGAACGTGGTGGGTACGGTTCCGCACTGGGGCGAGAAGGTGCTGCTGTGCAAACGCAACATCGAACCGCGCAAAGGCAAATGGACCTTGCCCGCAGGCTTCATGGAGCTGGGCGAATCCACCTCGGAAGGCGCAGCACGCGAGACCACCGAAGAGGCCGGTGCGCAGTTCATCATGGAAGACCTTTTCACCGTGATGAGCGTCGCCCGTGTAGGTCAAGTGCATTTGTATTACCGCGCCCGACTGACCAGCGACGTGTTTGACCCCGGCCACGAAACCATGGAAGCGCGTTTGTTCACCGAAGAAGAAATACCATGGGACGAACTGGCCTTTCGTACCGTCAAGGAAACGCTGGAGCACTACTTTGCCGACCGGCGTGCGGGTCACTTCAGCACCCACGCCTTCGACATTGCATAAAAATTTGAATGTCCTGTCTCAAAAAGACAGCTTCGCCTTCCATAATACAAAAGAATTATTTTTTCCTGATTTTCAAAGGCGACGCATGATCAAGTCCATCACCACCCTACTGGCCAGCCTGCTGGCTGCCGCCGCCATGGCCCAGTCGGCCGCACCGGCGCAGGCGCCCGCACCTGCGCCAATTGCTGCCCCTGCCGTGACCGCCAACCCGACTGTGACCCCCGCACCCGCCCCGGCTGCCACACCCAAAGCCGAAGCACCGACCAAGAAAAAAGCGGCCAAAAAGACCTCCAAGAAAAGCAAGAAGTCCAAAAAGAAGAGCAAGGCCTGAGCCCATCGCAGCCAGGCTGTGCCAGCAGGTCTGACCCAGTTCAAGTCACAAACAAAGGCCACCTCAAGGTGGCCTTTGTCGTTTGAGCAGCACAGAAAAAAAGACCTTCCAGATGCCTGGCCCAGGGGTCCGTCAAATGTCAATGGCTTGCGCCGAACCCGCCTGCTTGCGCAACTCGAATTTCTGAATTTTGCCGGTGCTGGTTTTGGGCAATTCGCCAAACACCACCGCACGCGGCACCTTGAAGCCCGCCAAGTGCTGCTTGCAATGCGCCACGATCTGCTCGGCCGTGACCTGCGCGTCGGCCTTCAGCTCAACAAAGGCGCAAGGCGTCTCGCCCCAGCGCACATCAGGCTTAGCCACCACGGCCGCCGCCAGCACCGCGGGGTGGCGGTACAGCACGTCTTCCACCTCAATCGATGAGATGTTTTCGCCGCCCGAGATGATGATGTCCTTGCTGCGGTCCTTGATCTTGAAGTAGCCATCCGGGTACTGCACCGCCAGGTCACCGCTGTGAAACCACCCACCCGCAAAAGCCTCTTGCGTGGCCTTGGGGTTCTTGAGATACCCCTTCATGGTGATGTTGCCCTTGAACATGATCTCGCCCATGGTCTCGCCGTCTTGTGGCACGGGCTGCATCGTCTCGGGGTTGAGCACGCGCACATCGCGCTGCAGGTGGTAGCGCACGCCTTGGCGGGCATTCAGTCGGGCCCGATCGCCAATATCGAGTGCATCCCACTCGGGGTGTTTGGGGCACACAGTAGCCGGGCCATAGACCTCGGTCAGGCCATACACATGGGTCAGGTCAAAGCCCAACTGCTCCATACCTTCGATCATCGATGCAGGCGGCGCAGCGCCCGCCACCATGGCCTTGATGCCTGCGGGCACGCCCGCCTTCATGGCGGCCGGGGCATTGACCAGCAGACCATGCACGATGGGCGCACCGCAGTAATGCGTGACGCCGTGGTTGCGCATGGCATCGAACATGGCTTGGGCATCGACCTTGCGCAAACACACGTTCACGCCCGCACGCGCCGCCACCGTCCAGGGAAAGCACCAGCCGTTGCAATGGAACATGGGCAGCGTCCACAAATACGCCGCATGCTTGGGCATGTCCCATTCGAGAATGTTCGAGATCGCGTTGGTGGCCGCGCCCCGGTGGTGGTAGACCACGCCCTTGGGGTTACCGGTGGTGCCACTGGTGTAGTTCAGCGCAATGGCATCCCATTCATCGCCAGGAAGGCCCCAGGCAAAGTTCGCATCACCACGGGCCACAAAAGCCTCGTACGTGAGCGAGCCCAGCTTGTCAGTCGGACCGGTGTACAGCACATCCTCCACATCAATCACCAGCAAAGGCTGTGCGGACTGGCGCAGCGTCAGGGCTTTTTTCATCACCCCCGAAAATTCCGGGTCCACGATCACGGCTTTGGCCTCGCCGTGGTCCAGCATGAAGGCCACGGTCTCCGGGTCGAGTCGGGTGTTGATCGCATTGAGCACTGCACCCGCCATCGGGATGCCAAAGTGTGCCTCGACCATGGGCGGCGTATTGGGCAGCATCACGGCCACCGTGTCGTTCTTGCCAATGCCGGCCTGTGTGAGGGCACTGGCCAGTTGGCGGCAACGGCGGTAGGTGGTTGCCCAATCCTGGCGCAAATCGCCGTGCACGATGGCCAGGCGATGGGGGTACACCTCGGCCGTGCGCTCAATGAAGCTCAGGGGAGAGATCGGCGCGTGGTTGGCGGGGGTTTGGGGCAAGTCTTGGTTAAATATGCTGACTTTGGTTTCGTTCATGAGGGCATTCCTTTCGGCTCTAGGTCCAATGTTGCACAGTTTGCCTGAGCTGGCGCACAAAGCCATGCTGGTTTGCCCCGAAACACTTCACCCGGCCTGACCGATCGCTGGCCCACATCGGTGAAAATAAGCCCATGGCCATCCCCCAGTCTTTCATCCAGGAGTTGCTGTCCCGTGTCGACGTGGTCGACATCGTGGGCAAGTACGTGCAGCTCAAGAAAGGGGGTGCCAACTTCATGGGCCTGTGTCCCTTCCACGGCGAAAAATCCCCCAGCTTCAGCGTCAGCCCCACCAAGCAGTTTTTCCACTGCTTTGGCTGCGGCAAAAACGGCAATGCCATTGGTTTTTTGATGGAGCACGCGGGCATGACCTTCATCGAAGCGGTGAAAGACCTGGCCCAGCAAACCGGCATGGTGGTGCCCGAAGAGCAGCAGTCGCCCGAAGACCGCGCCAAAGCCGCCGCCCAAAAAGCCAAGCAAGACAGCCTGAGCGATGTGCTGGAAAAAGCGGGCGAGGCCTACCGCGACCAGCTCAAAATCACCCTGCACGCCATTGATTACCTCAAAGGCCGGGGCCTGTCGGGCCAGATTGCCAAGCGCTTTGGCCTGGGCTACGCGCCTGAAGGCTGGCGCAGTCTGGCCAGCATCTTCCCCAAATACGACGACCCGCTCTTGGCCGAGTCGGGCCTGGTCATCGTCAACGAAGAAGACGACAAACGCTACGACCGCTTCCGCGACCGAATCATGTTCCCGATCCGCAACATCAAAGGCGAATGCATCGGCTTTGGCGGGCGGGTGATCGGCAGAGGCACCCCCAAATACCTCAACTCACCCGAAACACCGGTCTTCCACAAAGGCCGCGAGCTGTATGGCCTGTACGAAGCCCGCGAAGCCCTGCACAGCGCAGGCTATGTGCTGGTCACCGAAGGCTACATGGACGTGGTGGCGCTGGCCCAGCTGGGCTTTGCCAACGCCGTGGCCACCCTGGGCACAGCCTGCACACCCGACCATGTTCAAAAGCTGTTTCGCTTCACCGACGCGGTGGTCTTCAGTTTTGACGGAGACGGCGCAGGCCGCCGCGCCGCCCGCAAAGCGCTCGACGGCGCCCTGCCCTACGCCACCGATGTGCGCAGCATCAAGTTTTTGTTTTTGCCCGCCGAGCACGACCCCGACAGCTATGTGCGCGAGTTTGGCCAAGAGGCGTTTGCAGAGCAGATCAAACAGGCTATGCCCCTGTCGCGGTTTTTGATCGAAGCGGCCAGCGCCGACTGCGACCTTCAAAGCGCCGAAGGCCGAGCTCGGCTGTCGAGCCAAGCCCGCCCGCTGTGGCAACTGCTGCCTGACGGCGCACTCAAGCAACAATTGCTCTCAGAGCTGGCGCAACTGATTCAGTTGGAAATCGCAGGGCTTGAAAAACTGTGGAGCCAGCAAGCGGCCAGTGACCAGCGCTTTGCACCTGCTTCGCGCAATGCAGCAGCACCCGCACCCCAGTCTGGCAACGCGGTCTTCAGCCATGCTGCCAGTGCAGGGCATGACGAATACCCCAACTTCGAGCCAAACTACGGCGATCCACAGGCCTGGCCGGGTACCAACACTTTCGTGCCGTCCAACGGCAACAGCAACTGGAAAAACAAAAACCCCAACTGGACGCCTGGCTTCAAAGGTAACAGCAAGTACAAACGTGAGCAGCCACCCGTTTACACCGGCCCACGCACCGTGCCCGCCAGTCGGGCCGACCACGCGGCCCGCCTGCTGCTGGGCAACATGGCGCTGTGGGAATCATTGGCCGGACAAGACCACGCCATGCTGTGCGCCCTGCCGGCACCGCATGGGCCTTTGTTTGCCTGGCTCGAATCTGTGTTTCATGAACAAGGGGCACTGGGCTGGTCCACATTGAGCGAATACATGCAAGGCCAGCCCTTTGCAGAAGATGCCCAGCGTTGGGTGGCACAGGACAGAATGAACAACGCGGTGGGCTTGGACAACGCCACTCCACCCGATCCGCAAGAGGCAAGGCAAGAGCTTCGAAGATTGCTGAGCATGCTGATGATCGACCATTTGCAACAGCTCAAGAACGAGGCCTTGGCCCAACACCAAAGTGGCCAAGACCCGGAAGCGCTGGCCCGTTACAGCAGCCTGGACAAACGCTGGCGCGAACTCAAAGCCACAGCGGCCATGGTGTCACTGGATTGAGGCTTATTTGCCCACCAGCTGGTTAAATTTATCGGCTTCGAATGTTTCCCGGGCTGCGCCTACTCCGGGCACTGGCATGTGTTGTTGTGCACACAGTTGCTCCAAAGCCTTCCAGATCAAGGAGATTTGCGCCTCTTGACCGGCCGCGTTGTCGATCAGACCACGCAAAGCCTGGCTCACCGGGTCATCGTCTTGCGTGATGCCATAGGCGCTGAATTTGCGTTCGGTGCCCGACACATCGGCGCTCTCGCCCACCTTGGAGGGGATGATGCGCGCCGGAATGCCCACCGCTGTGGCGCCAGCCGGCACCGGCTTGATCACCACCGCGTTGCTGCCGATCTTGGCTCCATCGCCCACCTCAAAACCACCCAACACCTTGGCCCCGGCACTCACCACCACATCTTTGCCCAGCGTGGGGTGGCGTTTGGCGCCTTTGTAGAGTGAAGTACCGCCCAAGGTCACGCCCTGGTAAATCGTACATCCGTCGCCAATTTCGGCGGTTTCGCCCACCACCACGCCCATGGCGTGGTCAAAAAAGACACGTTCACCGATCTTGGCACCGGGGTGAATTTCGATGCCCGTCATCCAACGAGACACATGCGAGATGAAGCGCCCCAGCCACTTGAAACCGTGGTTCCAGCACCAGTGCGCACGGCGGTGCAGCACCAAAGCGTGCAGACCCGGGTAACAGGTCAGCACCTCCCAAGCGGTGCGGGCGGCGGGGTCCCGGTCAAGGATGCACTGGATATCGGAGCGAAGGCGAGAAAACATAGGCTCTAAGTCTATCGTTTGCCGTTGGCTGTTTGGATCATGGCCTTGGCCACCCCACGCAGGATGTGGATTTCTTCCGGGCTCAAGTCAGCCCGGTTGAACAACTGGTTCAGACGCGGCATCAGCTTTTTGGGCGCAGCCGGGTCCAAAAAGGCGATGTCGGTCAACGCTTGTTCCCAATGGCTCAGCATGCCGGCCACTTGCTGGGCATCGGCCTTGTCAGCAGGCGCGACCGCATCTTGCACCGGAAAACCTCCCAAAGCCACGCGCCAGTCATAGGCCAACACCTGAATGGCTGAGCCCAAATTGAGTGAGCCGAACTGCGGATTGGTTGGAATGGAAAGCGCCACATGGCAGCGGTAAACGTCCTCGTTTTTCATGCCAAAGCGCTCGCAGCCAAACAAGAACGCCACACTCTGCTCGGGCGCACCGGGCAGGGTCAGCTCGGCAAAGTGCTCACGCGGCGAGCGGGTGGGCGGGCCAAAGTCGCGCGGCGTCATGGCGGTGGCGCACAAATGGGTCACGCCCTCCAAGGCTTCGTCCAGCGTCTCCACCACACGCGCCTTGGCCAACACATCGCCCGCCCCACTGGCGCGCTGGATGGTTTCTTCTTTGCGCAGCACATTGGGCCAGCGCGGCGCCACCAGCACCAGATCGTCAAAACCCATGACTTTCAGGGCCCGAGCGGCAGCGCCCACATTGCCCGCATGGCTGGTTTCTATCAAGATGAAGCGCGTTTGCATGCCCTGATTGTCCACGCTCCCAAGCCCGACCATGGGTATGCACACTCTGCTCAGGAAGCCCAAATGGCGAATGTCCCCACTTTTCGTGAGAAAATCCATCCTTCGCCGCCGCGATCGTGCGTGGGCCAATCCAGTTCTTCACACAATTTATGTCGTCCAATCTCCACCCCATGCTCAACGTGGCCATCAAGGCTGCGCGCGCCGCTGGCGCCATCATCAACCGCGCCGCGCTCGACGTTGAAGCGGTTCGCATCTCGCAAAAGCAGGTCAACGACTTTGTGACCGAAGTCGACCACGCCAGCGAAAAAATCATCATCGAGACCTTGCTGACCGCCTACCCAGACCACGGCATCCTGGCCGAAGAGTCCGGCCGCGAATTCGGCAACCCACTCGCTGACCACATCTGGATCATCGACCCCCTGGACGGCACGACCAACTTCATACACGGCTTTCCTGTTTACTGCGTGAGCATTGCTCTGCAAGTGCGCGGCAAGATCGAGCAAGCCGTCATTTACGACCCCACACGCAACGACCTGTTCACTGCTACCAAAGGCCGTGGTGCGTTCATGAACGACCGCCGCTTGCGCGTGAGCAAGCGCATCCGGATGGAAGAGTGCATCATTTCCACGGGTTTTCCTTTCCGCAAGGGCGACAACTTCAACCAGTACCTGCGCATGATGGGCGACGTGATGCAACGCACCGCCGGGTTGCGCCGCCCAGGCGCTGCGGCCCTGGATCTGGCCTACGTGGCCGCAGGCTTTACCGATGGTTTCTTTGAAACCGGCCTGTCGCCTTGGGACGTGGCTGCGGGCTCGCTGCTGGTCACCGAAGCCGGTGGGCTGATTGGCAACTTCACGGGAGAAGCCGACTTTCTGGAGCAAAAAGAATGCTTGGCCGGTGCGCCCCGCATTTATGGCCAACTGGTCAGCATCTTGGGCAAGTACAGCAAATTTGCCAGCGCGGGCGACAAGGCCAACGTCCGCACCGCCGTGGACGCCCTGAGCCGCGAACGCACTGGCGACACGCACAACCCGGACGCCGAAGATGGTGCGGCCCCAGCCAGCAGCGACAACAGCAACGAAGCCAAGGAAGAGCGCAAGGACGCGCCCTTTTAAGCGGGCTGCAGGCCCTTTTCCATAAAAAAAGCACCCCACGGGGTGCTTTTTTTGCCTGCAGGCAGATCAGCTGCCCAGCAACATGACCCCTTCGGACTCACCCTCAGGGTCGGCAGGCGGCAGGCGCATGGCCAGCACCTTGTCGATGGCGCGGCCGTCCATGTCCACGATTTCCAACTTCCAGCCTTCCCACTCCACCGCGTCGGCCACCTTGGGCAAGGTGCCAGTCAGCAGCATGATCATGCCGCTGAGCGTGTGGTAACGGCCGCGCTCTTCTTCGGGCACGGTGTCCAGGTTCAAGCGGTCCTTGAGTTCGGGCACGGGAATGTGGCCGTCCAGCAGCCAACTGCCGTCTTCGCGCTGCACCGCCCAAGAGGTTTCAGGGTCACGCGGCTGGAACTCGCCCGTGATGGCCTCGATCAGGTCTTGTAGCGTGATGATGCCCTGCACTTCACCGTACTCGTCAATCACAAACGCCATGTGCACATCGGACAACCTGAAGTTGTCCAGCAATTCCATGCCGGTGATGGTTTCAGGCACATACAACGGGCTTTGCAGCCCTTGCTCACGCAGCGACTGCGATTTATCTTTCAGGGCACGCGTGAGCCACTGGCGCGCATTGATCACGCCCAGGATGTTTTCAATGCCGCCTTGCACCACCGGAAAGCGGGCATGGTCCGACTCTTCGATGTGGCGCAGGTTGTCCTCAAACGAGTCGTCCACATCCAGGCACACGATGTCAGCACGCGGCACCATGAGCGAACCAATCTGGCGGTCGTCCAGCCGAAACACGTTGCGCACCATGGTGTGCTCGTGCGACTCGATCACCCCTGCTGACGTGCCCTCTACCAGCATGGCGTGGATTTCCTCTTCGGTCACGGGCGTACCCTTGGTCTCCTTCACGCCCATCAGGCGCAGCAAAGCGCGGGTGGAAGCCGACAGCAAAATCACGAAGGGTTTGGTCGCCAGCGCCAAAAAGTTGATGGGCCGGGCCACCAAGCGCGCAAAGGTTTCAGGGTAAGACTGGCCAATGCGCTTGGGCACCAATTCGCCCACCACGATCGAGAAATAGGTGATGGTCAGCACCACAATGCCGGTGGCAGCGAAGCTGGCGTAGCCGTTAGGCACCCCCAAAGACACCAACCACAAGGCCATCGGGGCAGCCAATGCGGCCTCACCTACGATACCGTTCAAAACACCGATGGAGGTGATGCCGATCTGGATGGTGGACAAAAAACGCGTGGGGTCTTCACCCAGTTTGACAGCCGCTGCTGCACCGCTGTCGCCCTCATCAATGAGTTTCTGGAGCCGGGCTTTTCGGGCCGTGACCAAGGCAATCTCGGACATGGCAAACACACCGTTCAGACAGATGAGGGCAAAAAGTATCGCTATTTCCATACATCGGGCTCGCCTGAGCCCTGATAGTGAACAAGCTCACATTGTAAGTAAATGCAATTCAGTCCCCACAGACCTTGCCATGCGCTGCCCCACATCACGTCAAAAAGCAGGGCCAGGGCCAGCAAGGCCTGTGGTTTTTCAGACATGGCAGGTGCCCAAAACTTTCGCTCATCGGGTTCAGGTCACCCATCACCCCCGCGGCGAATAAAATCAGCGCAGTCCCACACTTGCCCCCCTGCCCCGGTGACCCCCTGCCGAGTCGGCCCAGCCCTTGATGCCAAACGACACCTCTCCCGCCCCAAGCACCGCTGACTACGCTGGCCACACGCCCATGATGCAGCAGTACTTGGGCATCAAGGCGGAATTTCCTGACACGCTGGTCTTCTACCGCATGGGCGACTTTTACGAGTTGTTCTTTGCCGATGCCGAAAAAGCTGCAGGACTGCTGGACATCACCTTGACGCGCCGGGGCCAGTCGGCCGGGCAGCCGGTGCTGATGGCCGGCGTGCCTTTCCACTCCATGGAAACTTACCTCGCCCGCTTGATCAAGCTGGGCGAGTCGGTGGCCATTTGCGAGCAAGTGGGCGATGTGGCCACTTCCAAAGGCCCGGTTGAGCGCAAAGTGGTGCGCGTGGTCACCCCCGGCACGCTCACCGACACCGAACTGCTGTCCGACAAAAGCGAAGCCATCTTGCTGGCCGTGCACCAAGCGGGCAAAAACCGCTGCGGCCTGGCGTGGCTGAGCGTCACCCAAGGCGTGGTGCACCTGGCCGAATGCGCACAAGATGAATTGGCCGACTGGATCGACCGCATCAGCCCCAGCGAACTGCTGGCCAGCGCGGGCATGACGCCCACCTTTGAGCAAAAACTGCGCGGCCTGAAAACCGCAGGCCGGGGCAGCTGGTCCTTTGCCATGCGGCCTGATTTTCAGTTTGACGCGGGCCTGGGCCAGCGCAAGCTGCTCGAGCAACTGCAAGCCGCGTCGCTCGCTGCGTGGAACGCAGACACACTGAGCGACGCCCACGCCGCAGCCGCCGCCCTGCTCACTTACGCCGAACACACCCAGGGCCGCAACCTGCCGCATGTGCAGCAGGTGCAAGTGCAGCGCTCGGACGCGCTGATTGATCTTCCCGCCAGCACGCGACGCAACCTGGAACTGACGCAAACCCTGCGCGGCGAAAGCGCTGCCGATTCACCCACGCTGTTTGCGTTGCTCGACACCTGCATGACCGGCATGGGCAGCCGCTTGCTCAAAAGCTGGCTGCTCAGCCCGCCACGCGATCGGCAAGTGGCGCAGCAACGCCTGCAAGCCCAAGCCGTGTTGCGCGGCGAGAGCGGCGCTGGCGCATGGAGCGGTCTGCGCGAACAACTCAAAGGTGCGAGCGATGTGGAGCGCATCACCGCCCGCACCGCGCTGCGCCAGGTGCGCCCACGCGAGCTGGTGGCCCTGCGCCATGCGCTGGCGCGTGCGGCCTCGCTATCGACCCAACTGCAGGCCCTAAACCCAGAGCCCAGCAGCTTGCTGACCGGCATGGCCCGCTGGCTCACACCGCCCAACCATTGCGCCGAACTGCTGCAAATGGCCTTGCTCGAAGAGCCCGCTGCACTGGTGCGTGACGGCGGCATCATCGCCGACGGCCTGGACGCCGAGTTGGACGAGTTGCGCGGCATCCAAACCAACTGCGATGACTTCTTGCTTGACTTGGAAACCCGCGAAAAAGAACGCACGGGCATTGCCAACTTGCGGGTTCAGTTCAACAAAGTGCACGGCTTTTACATCGAGGTCACGCAAGGCCAGCTCGACAAAGTGCCCGATGACTACCGCCGCCGCCAGACCCTGAAAAACGCCGAGCGCTTCATCACGCCCGAGCTCAAAACCTTTGAAGACAAAGCCCTGTCGGCGCAAGAACGCGCCTTGGCCCGTGAGAAGTGGCTCTACGAAGGCCTTCTTGACCAACTGCAGCCCTTTGTGCCCGCCCTCACCGCTTTGGCGCAAGCCATGGCCAGCCTGGACGTGCTGTGCACCCTGACCGAGCGCTCGCTCACCCTCAATTGGTGCGCGCCCGAGTTCACCAAAGAGCCCTGCATCGAAATTCGCCAAGGCCGCCACCCAGTGGTCGAGGCGCGGCTGGCGCAGATGTCGGGCACCAGCTTCATCGCCAACGACACGGTGCTCGGCCCCAAGCAGCGTTTGCAGATCATCACCGGCCCCAACATGGGCGGCAAATCGACCTACATGCGCCAGGTGGCACTGATCGTGCTTCTGGCCAGCATCGGCAGCCATGTGCCCGCCAGCCGTTGCCGACTCGGACCGATAGACGCCATCCACACCCGGATCGGTGCGGCCGACGACCTGGCCAACGCCCAATCGACCTTCATGCTGGAGATGACCGAGGCTGCGCAAATTCTGCACAGCGCCACACCCCACAGCCTGGTGCTGATGGACGAAATCGGGCGCGGCACCTCCACCTTTGACGGCTTGGCCCTGGCAAGCGGCATCGCCACCCACCTGCACAACAAAACGCAGGCCTTTGCACTGTTTGCCACGCACTACTTCGAGCTCACCGAGTTCCCGGCCACGCACACTGCGGCCGTCAACATGCATGTGAGTGCGGCAGAGTCCGGCGCGTCGATTGTGTTCTTGCACGAACTGCAACCCGGCCCCGCCAGCAAGAGCTATGGCGTGCAGGTGGCGCGGCTGGCGGGCATGCCTGCAGCGGTACTCAACCACGCCCGCCATGCCCTGAGCGCATTGGAGGCCGGTGCCAATGAAAGCCGTCAACAGGTGGACCTGTTCGCCGCCCCGCCCGAGAACGAAGCCACAGGCCCCAGCCTGATTGAAGCTGCCTTGGCCCAAATCAACCCCGACGCTTTGAGCCCCCGCGAAGCGCTTGATGCCCTGTATGCCTTGCAGCGTTTGCTGCCCAAAAATTAAAACCATGCAGACCTCACCCCGCATCATCTTCTCGCACGGCAACAGTTTCCCGGCCAGCACCTACCGCGTGCTGTTCGACAACCTGCGTCAGCGCGGCTTTCAGGTCGATGCCATCGAAAAGTTCGGTCATGACCCCAAGTACCCCGTCACCAACAACTGGCCTCACTTGGTGCAGCAACTGGCCGACTTTGCACATGAAAAGCAAGGCTCGGGCGGCCCTGCCTTTTTGGTCGGGCATTCGCTGGGCGGCATCCTAAGCCTGATGTGCGCCGCCCGCCACCCCGAACTGGCGCGTGGTGTGGTGCTGGTCGACTCGCCCGTGCTGGGCGGCTGGCGCGCCACCACCTTGGGCTTGGCCAAACGCACCCCCCTGATCGGCGCACTCTCACCCGGGCGCATCAGCCAAAAACGCCGCCACCACTGGCCCAACGCCCAAGCGGCGCTGGAGAGCTTTGCGCACAAAAAATCCTTTGCACGTTGGGACCCGCAAGTCCTGCAGGACTACATTGACCACGGCACCCACGACGAAGAGGGCCAGCGCGTGCTCAGCTTTGACCGCGACATCGAAACCGCCATTTACAACGGCCTGCCGCACAAACTCGACAGCCTGCTCAAGCGCAAACCCCTCAAATGCCCCGTCGCCTTCATCGGTGGCACGCATTCGGCCGAAATGCGCCAAGCCGGCACCGACCTGACGCATCAAGTCGTCAAAGGCCGCATCATGATGCTCGACGGCTCACACCTGTTCCCCATGGAAAAACCAGTGGCCACGGCCGCAGCCATCGAAGCGACTTTGCGCAATTTTGGCGTCTGAATCTCGTGTGCTGTCTCCCTTTTCCGCACAGGTGACAGGCCCACGTCACGGCCATGCCCATAATCCCCGGGTCACGATTTGAAGGTATTTCCATGTCATCCTCACAACCCCTTCGCGGCATTCGCGTCGTCAGCCTGGCCCTTAACCTGCCAGGCCCTGCCGCCCTGATGCGCCTGGCCCAAATGGGCGCGAGTTGCACCAAGGTCAACCCACCTTCTGGCGACCCCATGCAGCACTACACGCCTGATGGTTATGCGCTGATGCACAAGGGCGTGAAACACCACACCTTGGACCTCAAAACTGCAGCGGGGCAAGCTGCGATACACAAGCTGCTGCCCAAGACCGATGTGCTGCTGACCTCGTTTCGCCCCTCGGCCTTGAACAAGCTGGGCCTGAGCTGGAAGTCGTTGCGCAAGCAATACCCCGCACTCAGCTTGATCGAAGTGGTAGGCGCACCCGGCGCGCTGGCCGAAATTCCTGGCCACGATTTGACCTACCAGGCCGAAGTGGGCTTGGTCAACGGCATGGACCTGCCCCCGAGTTTGTTTGCCGACATGGGCGGCGCACTGATGGCCAGCGAAGCCACGCTCAAAGCGGTGATCTCACTCAAGAGCTCCGGCAAAGGCTCGCGCCACGAAGTGGCCTTGTCCGATGCCGCCGCTTGGCTGGCCCTGCCCCGCCAGCTGCGCATGACCACGCCCGATGGCGCTGTGGGGGGTGCGCATGCGGGCTACCGCATCTATGCCTGCAAAAACGGCCGCGTGGCCGTCGCGGCGCTTGAGCCGCACTTTGCGCTGAGTCTGTGCGAAGCCGCAGGCGTCCAACTGACCCACCCGGTCAAAGACCTCTTCAAACCCGCCACCCGCAAAGCCATCGAAACGTTTTTGGCCAGCCAAACCCGCGCGCAGCTCGACAAACTGGCCGTGGCCAAAGACATCCCGCTCATGACGCTTAACAAGTGAGTCGGGGGCGGCGCCTGAGCCTCATTTACCCGTGAATTGCGGAGCGCGCTTTTCCATGAAATGCGCCACGCCTTCGCGGAAGTCGTCACTTGCGAAACTGCGGGCCATCTCCACGTTGGCCTGGCGGGTGTTCTCTGCCAAGGTCTGAAATGGCGCGTCGTACTGCTGGCGCTTGATCACAGCCATCGAGCGCGGTGACACGTTGTCCACCAAATCACGCGCATAGGCATACGTTGCGGCTGCCAAAGCCTCTGGCGCAAACACCTTGTTGACCAAGCCCATGGCCTGCGCCTCGGGGGCCATCACCTTTCGGGCCGACAGCAACAAATCCATCGCGTTGGCATGCCCCACGATTTTGGGCAGCATCCAGCTCAAGCCATGCTCGGCAATCAAGCCGCGCCTTGAAAACGCGGTGGTGAACACCGCGTTTTCGGCCGCAAAGCGGATGTCGCAATACAAGGCGTGCACCAGACCAATGCCCGCCGTTGCGCCGTTGAGCATGCCAATCACCGGCTTGGGGATCGCCGGGTAAAACCCATAACGCGTCTGGTAATCCAGCCGCTGGTTCACATCAAAAGGTTTCGTCCAAGTGGTCGCGGTGATGTCGCTCGGGTCCAGGCCCTTGAGCAGATCCATGTCGGCCCCCGCACAAAAGCCCCGCCCTGCCCCTGTGAGCACAATGGCACGCACGCCCTCGTCTGCGGCTGCAGCGTCCATGGCCTCGCGCACTTCGCGCTCCATGACATGGGTCCACGCGTTGAGCTTGTCCGGCCGGTTCAAGGTGATGGTTGCGATGCGGTGTTCGACGTTGTAGAGGATGTCTTGGTAACTCATGAAAGGGCCTTTCAAAGAAAGATGAAACAACTCACACCGTGCGCTTGCCACGGGCCAAAAATGCTTGGGTAGCGGGCTGGTCCAGCAGCTGCTGGCTCCAGCGCTTGAGCACTTTTTCCAGGCGCGGCGCAGCCACCCCCAGCTGCACCATGGCCACACCTCCGTTGACCGATTCGCTGTAGTCACAGATCAGCCCGTCACGCAGCTCAAAGCGGCTGATGCCGTCGATCACCACCTGCCGCCCCGTAAACTCGGGCACCTTCGAGGTGAAGCTCGACAAAGACCGCGCATAGGCCACCTGCCCATTGCACACGGGCTCGAACATCTCCCAACGGTAGTCCGGCCCGGCATCGCGGTGGAACAGGTCGCTCATCATGTGGGCGATGTCGGCACGGCCCGTGTGGTCGCCGTAGATGTAGTCGTGGTACACGCCGTCTGGCGTGAAACACTGCGCAAAGGCTTCGCCATCACCCGCTTCGGCAGCGGTCGAAAACCGCTTCAACAATTCTTCAAACGCGGCTTGTTGCATGGTGTTGTCTCCTCTGTTTTTTAAATCATGCGGGCAAAGGGTCAGGCAAGCGTTTGAGTGTGCGCACCTTGGACGCGCTGATGATGATGGCCTGCAGGCCAAAGCCCAACACCACACACCACAGGCTGACTGACACCGGAAAGCTCACCCCCACCACACCGCCCAGCGCCGCCCCCAAAGGCCGTGCGCCTGTGCTGACCACGATGTTGATTGACGTGACCCGCCCGATCATGGCACGGGGCGTCACCGTCTGGCGCAGCGTGGTTGATGTGATGGTCCAGATGATCGGCCCCGCCCCAAAGAAAAAGTAAGACAGCGCCGCCAACCAGCCATGCGGCCAATACAGGGTCAGCGCCATGGTGACCGCCGCCAGCACCGAGAAATAAGGCCCCAGCAAAATCGCCTGACCAAACGGCAACGCTCGCACCACACGCGGCGCCAGCAATGCCCCCAAGATCATGCCCACGCCATACAAAGCCAGCGTCACGCCCACGCCACTGGCGTCCAGCCCCAGGTCGTGGATGGCATAGGGCACATAGGCCGCTTGCAGCATGAACCAAGAAATATTCCAGGCGATCGAGCAAAACATCATGGGCCTGAGCAAATCGCTCTGCCACACCCACTTGGCCCCGTCTTGCAACTCCAGCAAAGGGTGGCGCGCTGGCATGGCAGCGCGTGCAGGTTCGACGATACCGCGCAGGCACAACACCGCCGCTACCGACAACATGCCCGACAACACGAACGCCGCCGAAGCCCCGGTCCAAGCGATCAAAGCGCCCGCCAAAGCCGGGCCTGCGGCAAAGGCCGCGCTGCGCGCCAACTCCAACCGCCCATTGGCCTGCGCCAGACCCTCCACGGGCACCAGTGCGGGCACCAGCGATGGCGCGGCCACGCTGAACGCCACCGTGCCCACGGCCGCCATGAAGCCGATGATGGCCAAAGCCGCAATCGACACATGCCCGGTGACGATCAGCGCCAGCAACAACAACAAAGCCAAGGCCCGCAGCGTCTCGGCCAAGGCCATCAAGCGCGTGCGCGAAGTGCGGTCGGCCAGCAGGCCCAATGGCATGGAGAGCAGCAAAAACGGCAGCGACTGGATGGAGGCCAGCAAACCAATTTCACCGGGACCGGCCTGCAGCAGCAGCACCGCCACGATGGGCACAGCGGCCAGGCTCAGCTGTTCGGCCGACTGGGCCAGCAAATTGGACCAGGCCAGACGGCGAAAAGAGGCGGAGAGGGTGTCAGACATGCAGAGGGCTTTGAACAAAAGCATCCGCAGGATGCGACAAAAAAAGAACTTTCATTCTGGGCGCGGCCCATGGAGCGGCATGTCGCCTAGGTTCACCCCACAAAGGTTCCAAAAAAATCCGATCAAGCCGCCCAGGTCACCAACCCGAAGTAGCTCGTGCCCAGCACCACCAGACCGAACACGATCCGGTACCAGGCAAACACCTCAAAGCTGTTGGACGAGATGAACTTGAGCAACCAGCGCACACACACCCAGGCGCTCAAAAAAGAGAACAGCAGACCCACCGCAAACATGGGCGCATCGGCCATGCTGAGCAAAGCGCGGTCTTTGTACAGGCTGTAAGCCCCGGCCCCAATCAGCGTGGGGATGGCCAGGTAAAAAGAAAAATCAGTGGCCGCCTTGCGCGACATGCCCAGCAGCATGCCGCCGATGATGGTCGCGCCGCTGCGGCTGGTGCCCGGAATCATGGCCAGGCACTGCACCAAACCCACCTTGAGCGCATCTTGCCAGCGCATGTCTTCCACCTCGCCAATGCGCACAGCGGCGGCCTGCCTGCGCTCGGCCCACAAAATGATGAAGCCACCAATGATGAAGGTGGTGGCCACCACCTCAGGCGTGAACAGGTTCGCCTTGATGGCCTTGCCAAACAACAGACCCAGAATGACGGCTGGCACAAAGGCGATGAACACATTCAAAGCGAAACGCTGGGCATCGGCACTGTGCGGCAAAGCGCGTACGGTGCTGCTGATCTTTTGCCAATACACAATGATCACTGCCAAAATCGCCCCCGTCTGGATGGCGATGTCAAACACCTTGGCCTTGTCATCGTCAAAGCCCAGCAAAGCCCCCGCCAAAATCAAATGCCCGGTGGACGAGATCGGCAAGAACTCGGTCAGCCCCTCGACCACGCCCATCACGGCGGCTTTCAGCAACAACATCAGGTCCACAAACGCTCCTCGAAAAACTGGGGGGATTATCGCTGCTGGACAAGGTACCAAAATCAACGGTTGAATAACGCCTTACAAAGCTGTGTCACAGTGCTGTCCAAACAAAAAATCTTCCGTCATCACCATGCAACTGACACACACCATCGCCTTCCACATGACCTTGGCTCTGACTGCCACAGTCTTGGGTCCGTGGGCACTTTGGGCCCGCATGGGCCGTATCAAACGACCCCGTCTTCACCGGGCATTGGGTTACGCCTGGGTCACCTGTATGCTAGGCGCTGCTCTTTCAGGTCTGTTCATCCGCGACTTCAATCTGCCCAATATCTGGGGCTACACCCCGATCCACCTGCTCATTCCCCTGACCTTGGTCAGCCTGTACCGGGCGTTTCGCTATCTGGCTGATGGCAACATTGCAGGTCATAGGAAAACCATGCAGTGGCTCTATGCATCGGCTTGTGTGGTGACAGGCGCATTCACCTTGTTGCCCGGACGTTTGTTGGGCCAATGGCTTTGGTCTGGCGCTGCGGGTTAAATCGTGGCCACGCCCCCGCTCCACAAAACCGCCCGCCTCGGCGCGTTCGCCATCACGGCCGTGTGGCTGGCTGTGGCCGGGGTGTTGTATCTGGTGTTTGAGCGCATGGAGCAAAACCGCCAGGCCAGCCTCAAGCCCTATGCGCTCAGCTCGGGCGATTTGGTCATTCCGCGCCAGCGCGACGGGCATTTTCATGTCGAGGGCGAAGTCAATCGCCAGCCCGTCACGTTTTTGGTGGACACCGGGGCCAGCCATGTGAGTGTGAGCCAAGCGCTGGCCACGCAGGCCGGGCTGCCTGCGGGCCAAAGCATCACGTTGAGCACCGCCAACGGCCAGCGACCCGGCCAGTTGGTGCGCAGCGTGCCCGTGCGGGCGGGCCACTTGGTACTCAACGACACCAGCGTCACCGTGGGCTTGAGTGGCCTGCAGCCCAACCAAGCCCTGCTGGGCCAAGCCTTCCTCAAACACTTTGACGTGGAAATCCGACGTGACGAGATGGTGCTGCGCCAGCGGCCCTGAACCAGTGGCTTAGCCCTTGCAGGACAGCATCTTCAGCCCCTGCACCCACCTGGCCCACTGCGGCCGCTCAGTGCCGCCAGTGATCGCGATGCCCTCGCCCATCGTGACCCCGGTCCCGCTCGTCCTCGCGGTTGTGTCGGCGCTCATGACCACGGTACCCCCGGTCGTGTCCGTGGCCCCAAATTTGCGCTGGAGGGTGACCCCAAGGCACATGCGCACGGGGCACATAAACCACACGCGGCGGCGGCGGGGCATAAATCACACGGGGTGGCGGTGGTGGGGCATAAATGACACGGGGCGGCGGGGCGTAATAGACCGAACCAGGCACCCCCACCTGGCTGTAAATCGGGACATGGCCGATGCGCGAATGCACCGACACCGACGGCTCGACCACCACCGGATGTGCACAACCGCCTTGCACCAAGCCCAGACCCAGCATGCCGAGCAAGGCCAAGGATCTTGAAAACGACGACTTGAACTGAAAAAGCATGACAAAGTTCCTCTGTTGGCGTTGGCTTTTCTTGAAAGCATGCTCCCTGGCCCTTTAGCGCGCCAGCTCAGCATTCGGTGGACAGCCAGCGCTTTATATTGGTTTCCAGTCGTAACGTCGCTGACGCAACCAGACCCGCGCCAACCCCTAAAATCAGACGCTATGACCTCCCCCACTCCAGACAACAGCGCCGACCACAAAGTCAGCAACTTCCTGCGCCAAATCATCGAAAACGACCTGAACAAAGGCACCTACGCCAGCCGCCGCTGGGCCGGCAGCCCCGGCGACGCCGCGCACCACGCAGCGGGCCAGAGTGACCCGGCCAAGATCCGCACCCGCTTTCCGCCAGAGCCCAACGGCTACCTGCATGTGGGCCACGCCAAAAGCATCTGCATCAACTTCGGGCTGGCCAAGGAATACGGCGGCGTGTGCCACCTGCGGTTTGACGACACCAACCCCGAAAAAGAAGACACCGAATACGTCAACAGCATCATCGACGCCGTGAAGTGGCTCGGTTTTAGCTGGGCACAGCTGGGCCAGGCCCAAGGCGCAGCCGCATCCGAGGACTGCAGCGCCGCCCCCTACCAAGCCAGCGACTACTTCGACTTCATGTACCGCGCCGCCGAGGCGCTGATCGAAGCGGGCCACGCCTATGTGGACGAACAAAGCGCTGAAGACATGCGCGCCAACCGGGGCGACTTTGCCAAACCCGGCGTGGACAGCCCTTTCCGCAGCCGCACCGTGTCAGAAAACCTGGCGCGGTTCCGCGAGATGCGTGATGGCCAACTGGCCGACGGCGCCGCCGTGCTGCGCGCCAAGATCGACATGGCCTCGCCCAACATCAACCTGCGCGACCCGGCCATCTACCGCATCCGCCGCGCCACCCACCACCACACGGGCGACACCTGGTGCATCTACCCGATGTACACCTTTGCCCACCCGATCGAAGACGCGCTGGAGCAGATCACCCACAGCATCTGCACGCTGGAGTTTGAAGACCAGCGCCCGTTTTACGACTGGCTGATGGAGCGCTTGTGCGAATGCCAGCTGCTGGCCGCGCCCAGCCCCAAACAATACGAATTTGCCCGCCTGAACCTGACCTATGTCATCACCAGCAAACGCAAGCTGGCGCAACTGGTGAATGAAGACAAAGTCAGCGGCTGGGACGACCCGCGCATGCCGACCATCGTGGGCCTGCGCCGCCGGGGCTACACGCCCGAGAGCCTGCGCCTGTTTGCCGACCGCATTGGCGTGACCAAGAGCGACAGCTGGATCGACTACAGCACGCTCGAAGGGTGCCTGCGCGAAGACCTGGAAAACAAAGCCCACCGCGGCATGGCCGTGCTCGACCCCGTCAAGCTCGTGCTGACCAACTGGGCCGAAGCCTTTGGCAGCGACGGCTACACCGAAGCCTGCACCCAACCGGCCCTGCCCCACAGCGCGATTGCCGAAGGCAAGTACGGGAAAGATGGCGCTGAAAGCGCCGTGCCCCCCGCCGACCGCACATTCCTGATCGGCAAAGAAGTGTGGATCGAGCGCGAAGACTTTGAAGAAGTGCCGCCCAAGGGCTACAAAAGATTGTTCCCCGGCAACGTGGTGCGCCTGAAGGGCGGCTACGTGATCGAATGCACAGGCTGCGCACGCGACGCGGCGGGTAACGTGACCGAGGTGCACGCCAAAGTGATCCCCGGCACCAAGAGCGGCACCCCCGGCGCCGACAGTGTGAAAGCCAAAGCCGCCATCACCTGGGTGAGCGTGGCAGACGGCGTGCAAGCCGAAGTGCGCCTGTATGACCGCCTGTTTGCCGAAGCGCACCCCGATGCGGGCGGCAAAGACTTCTTGCAAAGCCTCAACCCGGACAGCCTGAAAGTGGTCACCGCCTACGTTGAACCATCACTGGCCGCCGCGCAGCCGGACCAGAAGTTTCAGTTTGAGCGGTTTGGGTACTTTGTGGCGGACCGCCTGGACCATGTGGCGGGAGGCAAGCCGGTGTTCAACCGGGTGACGGGGTTGAAGGATTCTTGGGGGAAGTGAATCCCTCAAACTACCCATGAAAATCACTACCATCCCGGCCCTGCGCCAGCTCTACGGCCCCGCCGGTGAGCGCGCACTCAAAAAAGAAATCCCGGCGCTGGACACGCATGCCACGCGCTTCGTAGGCTTGTCGCCTTTTGTGGTGCTGGCCAGCAGCGATGCGGGTGGGCACATGGACGCTTCGCCGCGCGGTGGCGAGCCGGGTTTTGTCAAGATGCCGGATGCGCACACCTTGCTGCTGCCGGATGCACCAGGCAACAGCCGGCTGGACACGCTGGAGAACATCATCGCCACCGGGCGGCTGGGCTTGTTGTTCATGGTGCCGGGCTTTGACGAGACCTTGCGCGTCAATGGCCGCGCTGTGTTATCCACCGACCCGGCCGACTTGGCGCTGTGTGCCGATGCGCGGCGCACGCCCGCGCTGGTTATCCGCTTGACGGTGGAGTCTGTGTATTTGCATTGCGCTAAGGCCTTCATGCGCTCGGGCTTGTGGGATGCCTCGCGCCACACCGAACGGGCGAAGCTGCCCAGTATGGCCGAGATGCTGCGCGACCAGATTCGTGTGTTCAAAGGCGAAGAGATCGAGGCCGAAAGCCAGGCCCAAATGTTGGAGCGCTACCGGCAGACGCTTTGATCGGCAAGTGCTGATTGCGTTTTAGCCAACGCTCAGGACCTCTGCCGAAGGGTCCTGCTGAGCAAAATCACCGGAATCAGCCCCACCAGCACCAAGGCCAGCGAGGGAAGCGCTGCCTCACCTAGGCGCTCGTCACGCGCAAGCTGGTAGGCCACCACAGCCAAGGTGTCGCTGTTGAAGGGGCGCAGCACCATGGTGGCGGGCAGCTCCTTCATCACGTCCACAAACACCAGCAAGGCAGCGGCGATGGTCGTGCGCTGCAACAAAGGCGCGTGCACCCGGCGCATCAAGCCCCAGCCGGTCACGCCCAACATGCGGGCCGAATCGTCCAAGCTGAACGGAATGCGCGCATAACCGCTTTGCACCGATTGCAAAGCCACCGCACAAAAACGCACCAGGTAGGCCCACACCAGGCCCAAGGATGTGGCGGTGATCCAAGCCCCCGCTGATGATGCGGGCCAGGTCTGTTGAATCCAGCCCAAGGGCAAGAGCAAGCCCACCACCACCACCGCACCGGGAATGGCGTAACCCAAGCCCACCAGTTGAATGGCGCCTTGGCTGATGCGGTCAGCCCGTGTGCGCACGCTGAAGGCCAGCGCCAGCGCCACACCCACCGCCAGCACCGCCGTGACCGCGCCCAGACGCAAGCTGGTCCAGGCCCACTGGCCAAAACGCTCCCAAGGCATCTCGGTTGTCTCGCCCAGAAAGGCGCGCAGCATGATGAGCACCGGCAGCACAAAGCCCAGCAGCACGGGCAAGCTGCACACCGTCCACGCCAGTACGCGTCGCGTGCCGTGCAGCTGCACCGGCTGTGCCTCAGCAGAGCCCTGACGCGAGCCACGCCCCTGGTTGAAGCGCATGCGCTTTTGGGCGCGTTGCTCCAACTGCAGCAAGACCACCACCACGGCCAGTAACACCGTGGCCAGCTGCGCGGCCGCAATGCGGTTGTCCATCGACAGCCAAGCCTTGTAAATCCCGGCCGTGAAAGTCTGGATGCCAAAGTAGCTGGACACGCCAAAGTCAGCCAGGGTTTCCATGAGTGCCAGCGCCACACCCGCAGCCACGGCGGGTCGAGCCAAGGGCAAAGCAATCTCGCGGATTCGACGGGACAGGGGTGCGCCCAGCAAGCGGGCTGCTTCCATCAGGCCCGAAGCCCGCTCCACCAAGGCGGTGCGGGCCAGCAAATACACATAAGGGTAAAGCGAGAGCGTGAACACCAGGGCCGCGCCCCAGACGCTGCGCACATCGGGCCACAAACGGCCTTGCAAACCCAGCGCCTCGCGCAGGGCCACCTGCAGCGGGCCGCTGAACTGCAAAAAGTCGGTGTAGGCGTAAGCCACCACATAAGCGGGCATGGCCAGCGGCAAAAGGAGCAGCCACTCGAACACGCCGCGACCCGGAAAATCGAACAGGGTGACCAGCGCCGCGGTGGTCAAGCCCAAAACCGTCACGCCCACCGCCACCATCAGGCACAGGGCCAGCGTGGTCAGCACGTAATCGGGCAGCACCGTTCGCGCCATCTCGAGCAAGATGTTGGCACTCTCGCCACTCCACTGCAGCCACGATCCCAGAACGGCCAGCACAGGCAAGGCCAAAGCCAGTGTCAGCAAAATATAGAGAAAAGAGGGTAGGCCCGATAAGCGGCGGGCCAGGGTGGTCAGCATATCGGCACTATTGTAGAAGCCGCACCCTGAATGCCTTGTGACCTCATATCAAGTTCGCCAAAGACTTGGGGGTCATCTCCCTTGCAACCATGGATTCCGGATCACATCCGGGATGACAAGCTGAGGGCTTGTCGGGCATGACGCATACACACATGGCTTGCGAATCAAGTCCCTAGTGACAATGGCGCGGCGTGCGCAAGCCATGAGTGACAAGGCGCAACCTGCATACAATCACAAACATGTTTCTAGAACTGCGCCAACTGGACATTCAATACCCGGGCAGCACCGCGCCTGCCGTGCGAGGGGTGAACCTTGGGCTGCGATCGGGCGATATTGGCGTGCTGATCGGGCCGTCTGGCTGCGGCAAAACCACCTTGTTGCGTGCCGTGGCGGGGCTGGAGCCGATATCGGGCGGCCAGATCCTGCTGTCTAACCGGGTGGTGAGCGAAAAGGGCCACACCGAGCCGGCCGAACGCCGCCGCATCGGCATGGTTTTTCAGGACTATGCGCTGTTTCCGCACATGGACGTGGGGAATAACGTGGGCTTTGGCCTGGAACACCTGCCCAAAGCCGAGCGTCAAAAACGGGTGGCTGACGTGCTGGAACTCGTGGGGCTAACGGGTTCAGACAAACGCTACCCGCACGAACTCTCGGGTGGTCAACAGCAACGCGTGGCGCTGGCCCGAGCCTTGGCCCCCAAGCCCGACCTGCTGCTGCTGGACGAGCCGTTTTCCAACCTGGACATCGACTTGCGCGAGCGCTTGGCCCACGAGGTGCGCAACATCCTCAAAGCCGCCCAGGCCACCGCCCTGCTCGTCACACACGACCAGCTCGAAGCCTTTGCGATCGGCGATGTGATCGGCGTCATGAACGAAGGCCAGTTGCACCAGTGGGACGACGCCTACAGCCTCTATCACCGCCCAGCCACCCGCTTTGTCGCCGATTTCATTGGCCATGGCGTTTTCACCCCTGCCACGCTGCGCGAAGTGGATGGACACATCCTGGTCAGTACCCCGGTGGGTGAGTTGCGCGATGTGGCCGAATGCCCTTTGCCCTGCGCGTTTGAGAACGGCCAATGCGATGTGCTGCTGCGGGCTGACGACATCGTGCACGATGACGATGCCCCGGTGAAGGCTCAGATCATCCGCAAGGCTTTTCGGGGCTCGGAGTTTTTGTACACCCTGCGCCTGGCCACGGGCGAGCAACTGATGGCCCATGTGCCCAGCCACCACGACCACAAACTCGGCGAATGGATCGGTATCCGCGCCGAGGTGGACCACGTCGTCACCTTCAACCGAGCCTGCCAGATGAACGACCGCGAGCTTTGCCAGCTGCCCTGCCCTCAAGCCAAAGCCCATGAGAACAGCGATTCAAAATATCAAAATATCAAAATATCAAATTTACAAAAAATGTAGGTTTGAAGATCGTCTTTTCAGTCCCAAAGCCGTTGCCAAGGCCTTTCCTTGGCTCTTTGCGCTTTCCCAACCGACCTGCCTCCCGTCTCTGTTTTTAACTAAGGGCAGTGTTTGGCGAATTCAATCTGATCCGCTGCAAGGGCTTGAGGCTTTCAAGTTCATGGGTCCTGTCGGCATCACTCAGATGCATCAAAATTCAACTATTAAGAATTATTTGATGCTCTTCTTTCATGAATACCTTTGCCGGGATACAATAAAAATGTAAATTACACCAAAAATAACAGTGATACCTGATGAACCGATGTTTTCGAAATCTTATCCAAGCATGAGAAATGCTGCGGTATCCGCAAACGAGAGGCAAGCTGGTTTTTTCAATTTCAGCAACGTGGTGCTGCCCTCGTCACAGCGTGCAACCTCAGTCAAAACCTCACGCGCCTTGGCGCACTGGGATTTACGTGATTCAGAAGAGATACGCACCAAAGATGGGCGTATCGCACCGTTGACCGAGAAATCCGCAACTCTGAGAAAACGCCATTTTTTTTGGTTCCTCTTGGTTTTGGTGCTGATGCACTTGTCACAATTGATGGCCAAAAACGATGCCCACCGCGGCGGCTGGACACCACCGATTGAGCCACCCGGCTCTGTGATCGTGACTTCCCTGAGCGAAGTCTCGCCCGTTCAACGGTCTGGTATCAGGGCAGCTGAAACCCCACAGCGCTTAGCCACCTCAGCCCCGGCCACTACGACCGTCCAACAGTTGCCCCCATCAACCTTGGCCAGCGGCAATGAAGCGGCGCTGCGTCAGGCGATTGAGCAATGGAGCCAATCCTGGCGCGGACAGGTCATACCCCAGTATTTAGGCATGTATGCCAGCGATTTTGAGCCCCCAAAGGGGTTGAGCCGCCCTGCTTGGGCCCAGCAACGTACGCAGCGCATCGCCAGCAAGAAAAACATCCGGCACGACATCCAAAATCTGACCATCCAGTTCAACGCAAGCCAGGCCACGGTGCGCTTCACGCAGCTCTACCAGGACGAGCGCGTGCGAGCGATCGACCGAAAGACCATGCATTGGGTGTGGCGCAGTGGCCAATGGCAAATTACCCGAGAAGCCACAGACCAATGATCCGGCCTCTTGACGATTGAATTGCCCTTGTGTTTGTCAGGCGTGCGTTTTTTGTAAGAGTCCGCCCCGAGGGCGATGGTTTGCAGGGCCAAATTAAGGGCCTCTGTCACGCCCAATCGCCCATGGCGTGGACTCTGCCCATGACTCAAGACTTCATGACACCGACTCAGGGGGTGTCCCGCAGGGCCGTGATATCTCGGCGAAGATCCTGCGCCCAGGCACGACGGTCACGTCCCATGGCGGTTTGGGGTTCACCAAAGTGCACCACAGCTTCGATGCGGCGGGCTTTCAGGGTGCGCCACATGGAGCCGATCAGGGTGTCGTCACCGATGTAGCACGGCGCTAAGCTCAGTTCACCCGTTTGGGCATCGATGAATTTGATCGACATGGGCTGCACCGGGGCTTCGGCCTGGATGGCCGCCTGGATCAGGTTGGCGTGGAAGGGCAGCAACTCGCGCCCGTCGCTGGTTGTGCCTTCGGGGAACACCGCCACCACATCGCCATTCTTCATGGCGTCGGCCATGTCTTTGACCATTCGCAGCGCGTCTCTGCGGTTAGTGCGTTCGATGTACAGCGTGCCCGCACCTGTGGCCAGCGTGCCCACCAAAGGCCAGTCTCGGACGTCAGATTTAGAGACGAATCGGCAGTGCCTGGCCGCATGAATGACCAGAATATCGAGCCAGGAGATGTGGTTGGCCACCATGAGCGCCGGTCCGTTGATCACCGGCTGGCCCAGCACCCGCAAATGGATGCCCCACAGCGCCAGAAACTGCAGCGCCCAGGCTTGCACGCGCATTTCCCGCTGCTCGGGGCTCAGCTGTGGAAAGCGCAGGTAAATGGTCCACATGCCCATGAGCACGTGCCAGAGGCCGCGCAGGAATTTCCAGAGGGCTTTTAGAGAGCGCATACGTTTGCAGCCGCTACCTTGATCGGATTTCCATGCCGTGCCCATGGGCGCGGGCTTGTGCCCCATCGATTCGCCCATCGCCCACAGGGGTGGGCTCCTACGGGGAAAGGTGCACGAGGTGGTTGTCCTTGTAGGAGCCCATCCCATGGGCGATGGTTAATGGCCCAACGCGCCGTGCTTCGGCCACAGGGATAAGTTTCAGCTGGGATGAGGGTCACAAGAGGGCACTCATTGCGCCTCGAACGCCACTTGCCCGCCTACCACCGTGGCCCGCACGCGGCCGGGCAACTCGTAGCCGGAAAACGGCGTGCTCTTGCCTTGGCTGCGCAGGGCAGCGTCGCACACCAGCCAGTGGCCTTCGGTAGACAGCACGCACACATCGGCCACGCCCCCAACTGCCAGATGGCCGACTGAGTCTTGCAGGCTGCCCAGCGTGGTGCCCAGCACGCGGGCCGGGTCGGCGGTGAGGCGTGAGAGCACTTGCGGCATAGGTAAAGCGGCAGCCTGCCCCCACTTGAGGGCCAGGCTCCAGAGCAACTCCATGCCGGTAGCGCCAGGTTCGGCTTCGGCAAATGGCAAGGCCTTGGCATCGGCATCGACCGGGGTGTGGTCGGACACCAGCACGTCGATCGTGCCATCGGCCAGGCCTGCACGCAGGGCGTCGCGGTCGCGCTGCTGGCGCAGCACAGGCGTGAGGCGCGCACGGCTGTCAAAGTAACCCATGTCGGCATCGGTCAGGTGCAGAGAGTTGATGCTCACATCGGCCGTCACGGGCAGGCCCTCGGCCTTGGCCTGGCGCACCAGCTCCACGCCTTGAGCGCTGCTGATGCGGCACAGGTGCACGCGGGCACGGGTGCTGCGCACCAACTCAAAAATCGTGTGCATGGCAATCGTCTCGGCCGCCACCGACACGCCCGACAAGCCCATGCGTGTGGCCAAGGCCCCGCTGGCAGCCACGCCCTTGCCCAAGTGCAGCTCTTGCGGGCGCAGCCAGACGGTGTAGCCAAAGGTGCTGGCGTATTGCAGCGCACGTTGCAGCACCTGGGTGCTGGAGATCGGCACCTCAGCCTGAGAAAAGCCCACACAACCGGCGACCGTGAGTTGGCCCATTTCGGTCAGCACATCACCCTTCAGGCCCACCGTGAGCGCACCCAGCGGCAGCACGCGCGCTAGGTGCAGTTTTTCGGCGCGGTAGCGCAGCATCTCTACCAGACCCGGTTCGTCGAGCACCGGCTCGGTGTCGGGCGGGCAAACCAGGCTGGTCACGCCACCGGCCACGGCGGCGGCCATCTCGCTCTCGAGCATGCCCGCGTGCTCCTGGCCAGGTTCGCGCAGGCGTGCTGCCAAGTCCACCAGACCCGGTGCCACGATGCAGCCTTGGGCGTTGATCACGCGGTTGGGCTTGAAGTCGGCGGGCCCCTGGCCGATCGCCACAATGCGACCGGCGGCGATCGCCACATCGGCCATTTGGTCAAAGCCGCTGGCGGGGTCGATGACGCGGCCGTTTTCAATCAGGATCTTCATGTTCTTGTCCTTATGCCTCGTTGCCTGCGACGATGCTCATCACCGCCATGCGCACGGCGATGCCAAAAGTCACCTGCGGCAGGATCACGCTTTGCTGGCCGTCGACCACAGCAGAGTCGATCTCGACCCCCCGGTTGATCGGCCCTGGGTGCATGACGATGGCGTCGGGTTTGGCCCGTTGCAGTTTTTCGGGGGTGAGGCCAAAACTCTCAAAGTATTCCTGGCTGGAGGGCAATAGCGCGCCGCTCATGCGCTCGTTTTGCAGGCGCAGCATGATGACCACGTCACAGTCCTTGATGCCGTCTTCGAGGTTGTTGAACACACGCACACCCATTTGCGCCATGTCGGCGGGCACCAGCGTTTTGGGACCGACCACCCGCACTTCGGCGCAGCCCAGCGTGGTGAGCGCGTGGATGTCAGACCGCGCCACACGCGAGTGCAGCACATCGCCCACGATGGCCACGGTGAGGTTGGAAAAATCTTTCTTGTAGTGGCGGATGGTGTACATGTCCAGCAGGCCCTGGGTGGGGTGGGCATGGCGGCCGTCGCCCGCGTTGACCACATGCACATGGGGCGCAACATGCTGCGCAATCAGGTAGGGCGCGCCCGACTCGCTGTGGCGCACCACAAAGATGTCAGCCGCCATGGCGCTCAGGTTGGCAATCGTGTCGAGCAGTGACTCGCCCTTGGCTGCAGACGAGCGGGCAATGTCGAGCGTGTACACATCGGCCGACAGGCGGGTGGCCGCGATGTCGAAGGTGGTGCGGGTGCGGGTGCTGTTTTCAAAAAACAGGTTGAACACGCTTTTGCCGCGCAGAAGGGGCACCTTCTTGACCTCGCGGTCGCTCACGCTGACGAAGCTGGCCGCCGTGTCGAGGATGTGGGTGAGGATGTCCTTGGACAGGCCTTCGGTGGAGAGCAGGTGGATCAGCTCGCCGTTTTGGTTGAGTTGGGGATTGTTGCGTTTGTAGAGCATGTTGTTTTCACCTCAATCAGGCTTTGTTCTCCACTTTGAAACTGAATCGACCCACCTCGTCGCGGGCCAGCGCCAGCAATTGGGTTTCGGGCAAGGCCACGCGTGCGGCGGCAAAGTCGGCCTGCACCGGCAGCTGACGCCCACCGCGGTCCACCAGCACGGCGAGCTGCACGCGTGCGGGGCGGCCGTAGTCAAAAATTTCGTTCATCACGGCTCGAATCGTGCGGCCGGTGTAAAGCACATCGTCAAGGATCAGGATGTCGGCCCCAGCCACCTCAAACGGCATGCTGGTCTGACCACCTGCCGACAAGCCGCGCTGGGCAAAGTCGTCGCGGTGCATGACCGAAGACACCTGACCCGCTTCACCGGCCAAGCCCAGGTCTCGTTGCAGTCGCTGGGCCAGCCAGGCGCCACCCGAGGTGATGCCCACGAGGCGGGTGTTGTCCTGACACAGGCTGCGCACGCCGCGCAAGAGTTCTTGGTACAGGGCTTCTGCATTCAACGCCAAAGCACTCATGGCAGGCTCCTTAAGAATTGTTCCAGAATGATCGCCGCCGCCGCCGCATCGGCGTCTTTGGCACCATAAGAATGCGCCTCAGTGGTGGTGTAACGCTCGTCCACCTCGTACACCGACAGGCCAAAACGACCGCGCAACTGGCGGCCGAACTTGCGGGCGCGCAAGGTGTTTTCATGCTCGCCCCCATCGGGGTGGGTGGGCACGCCGATCACCAGCGCGTCGGGCTGCCACTCCTTGATGCGTTTGGCGATGAGTTCAAACCGGGCGTCGCCCTCAGCGGCGATGGTGCCTTGCGGGGTGGCCGAGTTCATCAGGCGGTTGCCCACGGCCACACCAGTGCGCTTGAGGCCATAGTCAAAGGCCAGAAAACTCTGGTGTTGGGCTGGAACGGTGTTCTCGGGTGTGCTGCTCATGCGTGCCCCGCGTCAGGCGAGAGCATCCAGCTTTTGAGGCCCAGCAGGTCGAGGGCGCGGTCGTAGCGCTCGGCCATGGGCACCTCAAAAATCACTTCGGCCGAGGCCGCCACCGTGAGCCAGGTGTTTTCGCCCAACTCGGATTCAAGCTGGCCTTCGCCCCAAGACGCATAGCCGAGTGTGACCAGCACGCGGCGCGGGCCTGCGCCAGAAGACAGGGCTTCGAGCACGTCGCGCGAAGTGGTCATCTCCAGCCCACCCGGCACGGTGAGCGTCGAGGCGTAGGTCGAGCCTTCTTGTTGGGGCTTGTCCGTGCGCAGGGGGTCGTGCAAAGGGTCGTGCAGCACAAAGCCGCGCTCGGTTTGCACTGGCCCGCCGTGACCCACTGGGTTTTGCATCAGGTCTTCCCGGCGCAGGGGCAGCTCCACCTTGTCAAACAAGAGACGCATGCTGATGTCGGAGGGTTTGTTGATGATCAGGCCCATGGCCCCCCGGGGGCTGTGCTCACACATATAGATGACGCTGCGGGCGAATGTCTCGTCCTCCAACCCTGGCATGGCGATCAGGAAATGATGCTTGAGGTCAATGGAGGCAGAATCAGCGGTCATGCACCGATTTTAGCGGTCCCGACTCTGGAGGCGGGGTCAAGGGTGCATTGTTTGACTCAAACCGGCAAACCCCGATGGAAACCCCTTTTTCTTGTGGCCTGGTCTGGCTGCGGCGCGACCTGCGCGTGAGTGACCACGCCGCCCTGCACCATGCCTTGCAGCACTGTCAGCGGGTGCATGTGGTGTTCGTGTTCGACACCGAGATCCTGGACGCCCTGCCCCGCGCCGACCGCCGGGTCGAGTTCATCCGCGAGTCGCTGGTCGAGGTCGATGCCCGCTTGCGGGAAATGTCGGGGCACCCGAAGGCAGGCCTGATCGTGCGCCACGGCGTGGCCAAGGACAAAATCGTCAAATTGGCCCAGCACCTGCAGGCCCAAGTGGTATTCACCAACCACGACGACGAGCCCCTGGCGCTGGCGCGCGACATTCAGGTGCGCGGCCATCTGGCCGACCACGGCATCGTGCTGCACACCTTCAAGGACCATGTGGTGTTTGAGCGCCACGAAGTGCTGACCCAGATGGCCAAGCCCTTCAGCGTGTTCACGCCTTACAAAAACGCTTGGCTGAAAAAAATCACCCCCGAAGACCTGCAAGCTTTCGAGGTGGCCGAACTGGCCCAACGGCTGGCCCCGCGCCCCGATGAGTTGGCGCATCCGGTGCACAGCCTGCAAGACATGGGCTTTGAGCCCACCAACCTGCAGGCCCTGAAAATCCCCACGGGCGAGTCGGGCGCGCAGGCCTTGCTACAGGACTTCTTGACCCGCATCGACCAGTATGAAGACACGCGCAACTTCCCGGCCGTCAAAGGCCCCAGTTATTTGAGTGTCCATTTGCGCTTTGGCACGGTGTCGATCCGCCAGCTGGCCCGCGAGGCGCACCCGCGCATGCTGGCGGGCAGTGTGGGGGCGAGTGTGTGGCTGTCGGAGCTGATCTGGCGCGACTTCTACGTGCAGGTGCTGCACAACTTTGCGCATGTGGGTCAAGGCAAAAGCTTCAAGCCCGACTACGACGCGATCCGCTGGGAACATGGCCCCCACGCCCACAAGCTGTTTGACGCCTGGTGCGAAGCGCGCACCGGCTACCCGCTGGTGGACGCGGCCATGCGGCAGATCAACCAAACGGGTTACATGCACAACCGCCTGCGCATGGTGGTGGCGAGCTTTTTGGTGAAGGATTTGGGCATCGACTGGCGCTGGGGCGAAAAGTACTTTGCCACCCACCTGAACGACTTTGATTTGTCAGCCAACAACGGCGGTTGGCAGTGGGCCAGCTCCAGTGGGTGCGATGCCCAACCGTATTTCCGAATCTTCAACCCCATCAGCCAAAGCGAGAAGTTCGACCCCGAGGGCAAGTTCATCCGTCGCTACGTGCCTGAATTGGCGGAATTACGGACCAAGGAATTGCATGCGCCTTGGTTGGCCAAACCCCTTGAGTTGCAAGCGGCGGGGGTGGTGATCGGTAAAACCTACCCTGCGCCCGTCGTGGATCACGCCCAAGCCCGCGAAAAGACACTGGCCCGGTATGCGGTGGTCAAGAAAAACGCGGACTGATCAGATGGCGACCATCTCGAAGTCTTCCTTGCGGGCCGCGCATTCGGGGCAAGTCCAATTCATGGGCACGTCTTCCCATTTGGTGCCCGGCGCAATGCCGTGCTCGGGGTCGCCCTCGGCTTCGTCGTAAATCCAGCCGCAAATCAGGCACATCCAAGTTTTGTGTTCCATCACAGTGTCGCAATCAGAGAGTCGAATAGAATAAATTGATTGTATCGGCCCATTCAACACATGCCCTGTCTGTGGGGTGCCATGGCCCTGACATTTGACCTTCAATGACCGATTCCAAGCCCGCCAACAGCGACATCGAACAACTTCTGGATGACGAAGATTCTGCCAGCTTGGCCTGCGTGCTGTCTTTCAACGCCAACGACCCCAGCGGCGCAGGCGGCCTGAGCTGTGACTCAGTGGCCATGGCCTCGGTGGGGGCGCATTGCATGCCCATTTGCACGGGCACTTATGTGCGCGACACCAGCAGCATCACCGACTTTTTTGCGCTCGACGACGAAGCCGTGCACGACCAAGCCCGCGCTGTGGCCGAAGATGTGCCGGTGCAGGTCATCAAAGTGGGCTTTGTCGGCACGCCCGAGAGTTTGGCGGTGATCGCCGAGTTGTCGGACGACTACGACGGTGTGCCGGTCGTGGCCTACATGCCCAACTTGTCGTGGTGGGAAGAAGACAAGATCGACGCCTATTTGGACGCTTTTCGCGAACTGCTGCTGCCCCAAACCAGCGTGCTGGTCGGCCACCACAGCACGCTGCGCCGCTGGCTGCTGCCCGACTGGAGCGGCGATCGCAACCCCGGCCCGCGCGACATCGCCAAAGCAGCGTCTGAGCTGGGCGTGCCTTACACCTTGGTGACCGGGTTGCCCTTGCCCGAGCAACACATCGACAATGTGCTGGCCTCGCCCGAAACCGTGCTGACCCACGAAAAGTTTGAACGCATCGAGGCGGTCTTTGCGGGTGCGGGCGACACGCTCACCGCTGCTTTGGCCGCCTTGCTGGCCACCGGCATGGACCTGCCCGAAGCCACCAGCGAAGCCCTGCATTACCTGGACCGGTGCTTGGACGAAGGCTTTCGACCCGGCATGGGCCAAGTCATTCCGGACCGCCTGTTCTGGGCCCTGCCCGAAGGCGAAGAAACCGACGACGATGGCCCTGAAGTGCACCTCGGGGGGGATTATTTTGAAGTGCCTTTCAACGAAACCAAACACTGAGATCCGACATGACTGACCGCAACCAAGCCCTGTTTGACCGCGCCGCCCAAGTGATCCCCGGTGGCGTGAATTCGCCCGTGCGCGCCTTTCGCGCCGTGGGTGGCACCCCCCGTTTTGTACAGCGCGCCCAAGGTGCCTATTTTTGGGACGCCAACGGCCAAAAATACATCGACTACATCGGCTCTTGGGGCCCGATGATCCTGGGCCATGGCCACCCGGCCGTGCTCGAAGCGGTGCAAAAAGCTGCGCTGGACGGTTTCTCGTTTGGCGCGCCCACTGAACGCGAGATCGAGCTGGCCGAAGAAATCCTCAAGCATGTGCCGTCTATGGAAATGGTGCGCCTGGTCAGCTCGGGCACCGAAGCGGGCATGAGCGCATTGCGCCTGGCCCGTGGTGCCACCGGCCGCAGCAAGTTCATCAAATTTGAAGGCTGCTACCACGGCCATGCCGACGCGCTGCTGGTCAAAGCCGGCTCGGGCCTGGCCACCTTTGGCAACCCCACCAGCGCAGGCGTGCCGCCCGAAGTGGTGCGCGACACCTTGGTGCTGGAGTACAACAACATCGCAGCCCTGGAAGAAGCCTTTGCCCTGCACGGCAAGGAACTGGCCTGCGTGATGATCGAACCCATCGCAGGCAACATGAACTTTGTGCGTGCCAGCGTGCCCTTCATGACGCGCTGCCGCGAGCTGTGCACACAGCACGGCGCGCTGCTGGTGTTTGACGAAGTGATGTCCGGTTTCCGCGTGGCCTTGGGCAGCGCCCAAAGCGTTTACGCCAAAGCCATTCCCGGCTTCAAGCCCGACATGACGGTGCTGGGCAAGGTGATTGGCGGCGGCATGCCGCTGGCCGCCTTTGGTGGCCCGCGCGAGATCATGTCCAAATTAGCCCCCACCGGCCCGGTCTACCAAGCGGGCACGCTCAGCGGCAACCCGGTAGCCACCGCCTGCGGCCTGACCACGCTGCGCGAGATCGCCAAGCCCGGCTTTTTTGACGCGCTCAGCGCCCGCACCCAAAGCCTGGTCGACGGACTCAAAGGTGCAGCGGCCAATGCGGGTGTGCCCTTCAGCGCCGACTGCCAAGGCGGCATGTTTGGTTTCTTCTTGCTGCCCGAGCTGGCGCAAAACTACGCCCAGGTCATGACCAGCGACAGCCCCAAGTTCAACAAGCTGTTCCACGGCTTGCTGGATGGCGGTGTCTACATCGCGCCCGCTTTGTACGAAGCCGGTTTTGTCAGCGCTGCCCACACCGAAGCCGACATCGCCGAGACGGTGCGGGTTGCGGCTGAAGTGTTCAAAACACTTTGAGCTCAACCATGAAGCGCCTGGTTTGCCTGATGGGCTTGAGTTTGGCTGGGCTGCATGCTCACGCCGAATTCGATGCCAGCCGCCTGTGGGTCAACGCCGGGTTTTACTCGGCCCACTTTGACACCCACAAAGGCTTGCGCAATGCCAACCCCGGCATCGGGTTCGAATACCGAATCGACGACACCTGGTCGGCGACAGCGGGGCGTTTTCTCAACAGCAACAACGCCAACTCCAACTATGTGGGGGCCTACTACCAGCCTTGGACCTATGCCGGCGTCAAACTGGGCGTGGTGGCCGGTGCCTTCAATGGCTACCCGAATGCCTACAACGGCGGCTGGTTTCCGGCGCTCATACCAACCGCCACCTTAGAAAGCGGCCACTGGGGTTTGAATGTGGCGCTGGTGCCGCCCCTCAAAGACCGGCTCTATGGCGCAGTCAGCTTTCAGGTCAAGTACCGCTTTCGTTGACACGGCACTGTCCAGCACACGACAAATGCAGGGATACCATGGGTGCACAGCGCCTCAGAGCTCACCAATAATGGGCGATTGCCCGAAGACCCATGGAGACCCCCCTATGAACCCGTCACGCCGCCAACTGAACACCTTGCTGGGTGCCAGCCTTTTGAGTTTGGGGACTGCCCCTTTGGCCTGGGCTCAATCTGCAGCCGGCCAAGCGCCGCTCAAACTGATCGTGCCCTTCACTCCCGGCACCGGCATTGACCTGATCGCCCGCACCCTGGGGCCCAAACTCTCGCAGCGCCTGAACCGCCCGGTGGTGGTGGAAAACCGTGTCGGCGCTTCGGGCAACATTGGCACCGAAGCCGTGGTCCGCGCTGCGCCCGATGGCGCGACCTTGTTGGTGAGCGTCAACACTTTGGTCATGAACCGGGCGCTGTACCCGGGCCTGAGTTTTGACGCGGTGAAAGACCTGACCTCCGTGTCGCAAACCAGCTGGGGACAACTGCTGCTGGTGACCCACCCCAAAACCGGCTACAAAACCGCCGGCGAATTGGTGCAAGCTGCACGCCAGCAGCCGGGTCGGATCAATTACGCATCGCCCGGCGTGGGCACGCCGCACCACTTGTCCATGGAGTTGTTCAAAAACACGGCACGGGTGTTTCTCACGCACATCCCCTATCGGGGCACTGGCCCGGCTGTGACCGATTTGCTGGGTGGCCAGGTGGACGCAATGTTCTTGCCCATCCATGTGGCCTTGCCGCACATTCGATCCGGCCGCATGGTGGCGCTGGGCATTGGCAGTGACAAGCGCCACGCCCTGCTGCCCGATTTGCCCACCCTGGCCGAAGCCAAAGCGGGCAATGTGAACGTGGACATGTGGTACGGCGTGTTTGCCCCCAAAGGCACGCCGGCCGACATCGTCAACTTGTACAACCGCGAGATCAACCAATTGCTCGGCGGAGAAGACGTGCAAAAAGCATTTCTCTCGCAAGGCATGGACCCCAGCGGCAGCACCCCGCAAGCCTTTGCCCAACTGGTCGAGCGCGACGCCGAACGCTGGGCCCGCTTGATCAAGGACCAAGGCATCAAGGCCGACTGATGTGAACGCGCTCAGGGCGCGCTGTCTGGGTCGGTGGGGGTGCTGGAGTCTGTGGGCAACACCAGGCAGCGCTTCAGCCCAAAGCGCTCAAAGTCACGGTCAAACGTGACCATGCGAAGGCCCGACGCTTCGGCCGTTGCTGCAAAACACAGGTCTGTCCAAAGACGGCTGGGCAAGGGCGCAGAGGCACTCCCCGTCAAGCGAACCAAGGCCTCGTCAAAACCCGGTGTTTCGGGCAAAAAAGACACTTGAGGGGTGTCCAACCACTTGCGGTAAACGTCCAGCGCTTGGTGAATCGTCATGACATCTGGGCCCATCACACGGGGCTGTACCAGCAAGCGCACCAAGCCCATCATGGTGCCACGACTGAACCACAAAGGCGTGCCACTTTCGCATGCCGACTGCCAATAACGCGATGCCAATGCATGGAACTCGTGCGATCGGTAAGACAAGATCAACCAGACATTCACGTCCAGAAAATCGCCCGAGGACAAACGCCAGCTGGGCGTTGCCTCAGCGACGCGCCATGAATTGGATGGCTCGCTCATCGTCGTCCTCGTTCATGATTTCATACAAAGCGGCATTGCTCATGAAATGCACTGGCCTTGCCGCTGGATCGGTTGAACCAAATACGGGCCTGGCATCAAACCGTTTTTGCGGGTCCACCACCTCGCGGGCGGTCAAGCCCCGCTCCACCAGCTCAATGACCAGGTCGCGCAGGGTCCGGCCCTCTTGGGCGGCCCGGGTTTTGAGGTGCTTGAACAGCGCGTCGGGAAAATCAAGTGAAGTACGCATGACTGCATTTTTGCATAAATGCATGAAAATGTGCAAGGGCTTTCCCCTGACTGCCCGTGCACCAGACCAGAGCTGGCCCAGCAAACCAGCGATAATCCGCCCCTGCATTCACGTCCGGACCGGGCGCTTGCCCAGCCCCTAGGACCCTCCATGAAAAAGAACTTTCCCCTGCAAGCCGAAGGCAAGCACCCCGACCGTGTGCTCGAAGCCGTCAAGCACGAGATCCGCAAATACTTCAAACGCGAACGCAACCGCGACGTGCCCAAAGGCGTGGACTTTTGGGACTTTGACTGCAAAGTGGGCTTGAGCGCCGACACCGCCGAAGTGGTGCGGGTCAGCGGCGTGATCGAAGCCGTAGACGCAGCTGCCAAGTTGGGGGCGGCTTCGGTGTATGTGGAAATTTTGAGCAAGCACGGTGTGCGGGTGTTGCGCAACCATTTGGACGAAGGCGGCCCAGACATGGGCGACGACCTGTCTGAACCCCACTGAACGCTGGACCTCCCACTCCGGCGACCAGCAATGATTGGCCGCCGTTTGACCCTCAAGCCCTGCTGAACAGTCGCTCAACCACGCCCCTCATCCACTGCTGGTCGGCATCTTGGTCGGTGCTGGCGTGCCAGACCAGATTCACCTCATAGACAGGCGCATCTTCAATCGTCCACATTTGCAGCTGCAAGCGCTGACTCAGGTTTCGGGCGTACATCTCGGGCACGATGCACAGCAAATCGGTGCTCTGCGCCAGCACGGCAATGGCCCCAAAGTGCCTGGGTCTGACCAGAATGCGGTCTTGCAGTTTCATGTCCGCCAGCATTTTTTCAACGCTGCCGTGAAACGTGGCCGTGGGCGACACCACCACAAATCGGGCTTGCGCCAACTGCGCCAGGCTCAGCGTCTTGCCCCGTCCACGGGGTGTGGGTGACCAATCTTGCGATGAAATGGCCATGTAGCGTTCTTTGAACAGCAACTGGCTGCGAATGCCCCGGTGCTGCGGCTTCAAGATGCCAATGGCCATGTCGATGTCACGTGCCTCCAACGCCGAGGCCACTTGGGCGGCATCCACTGAAATATTGGACAAAGAAGCCTGCGGCGATTCGGTGCGCAAGGCGGCCGCCAGACCCGGCAAAAACAGAATTTCACCCAAATCAGACAAGGACAATCGCCAATGGCGGTGACTGCTCAACGCTTCAAATGGCTGGTGGTTGAGCACCAAACTTTCCATGGCCAGCAGTTGAGACTGCATGGCCGGTGCCAGCTGCTCACACAAGCGGGTGGGCTGCAGCCCGACGGGTGAGCGCACAAACAACTCATCGCCAAAAAATTCGCGCAAACGCGCCAATGCATTGCTGGTGGCGGGCTGCGACAAGGCCAGCGCTTTGCCTGCGGCTGTGACAGATCGGGTGCGGTGGATGGCCACCAACACACGCAAAAGGTTCAGGTCGAGTTGTCGGAAGTTCATGCTTTGCCCATGGTTTATGTGAATAAGGGTTGTTACCAATTATTCACAACGTCAATGTAGCGCATTGGAAGAATCCATTTGCCGTGATGCCCGCACTGGCCTAAATTGTCCTATCTTCATCAAGCGACACCACGGGACAAGGTCCCCATGAAAGGTTTTGGGCATGGCTGAACGCTCATTTGTGCAAGAGGTGCAAAAACTGCGCTTGGGCGATGGCGACGAGTTCCACGGCGAGGGCATTCTGGCCGTCACCAAGGCCTTGCTGCAGTCGGGCGTGTCGTATGTGGCGGGCTACCAGGGCGCGCCGATCTCGCACCTGATGGACGTGCTGACCGACGCGAACGAGATCCTGCAAGAGCTGGGGGTGCATTTCGAGCACAGCGCGTCAGAGGCCACGGCAGCCGCCACATTGGCCGCCTCGGTTAATTACCCGTTGCGCGGTGCGGTCACCTTCAAATCGACTGTGGGCACCAATGTGGCCTCTGACGCGCTGGCCAACCTGGCTTCGGGTGGCGTGACTGGCGGTGCCATGCTGATCGTGGGTGAAGACTACGGCGAGGGCTCCAGCATCATGCAAGAGCGCTCGCACGCTTTTGCCATGAAGTCGCAGGTCTGGTTGATCGATCCACGCCCCAATTTGCCCAGCATCGTTCATGCCGTGGAAAAAGGTTTCGAGCTGTCCGAGGCCAGCAACACACCGGTGATGCTGGAACTGCGCATCCGCGCCTGCCATGTGCATGGCCGGTTTCCCACCCGCGACAACGTGCGGCCCAGCTTCACCCTAAAAGACGCCATCGAAAACCCCAAGCGCGATGTCAACCGCATCGTGCTGCCGCCCGCCAGCTATTTGCACGAGCAAGAAAAAACCCACACGCGCTGGCCAGCGGCCCTGAAGTTCATTCAGGAGCACCAGCTCAACGAATTCTTTTCGGAAGGTGCGCAAGACTTTGGCATCGTGATGCAAGGTGGCCTGTACAACGGCGTGGTGCGGGCGCTGCAACTGCTGGGCCTGGCCGACGACTTCGGCAAGACCGACATTCCGCTGTATGTGCTGAACATCACCTACCCTTTGGTCGACGAAGAATTCAAACGCTTTTGCACGGGCAAGCGCGGCCTGCTGGTGGTGGAAGAAGGCCAGCCCGACTTCATCGAGCAAAACATCCACAGCATCTTGCACAAGGCCGACCTGAACATTCGGGTGCACGGCAAAGACGTGCTGCCTATGGGCGGCGAATACACCGGCGGAGTCTTGCTGAAAGGCATCCGGGCGTTCATCGGGCAATACGCGGCGCAACTGCTGCCAGCAACGGTGCCCGCCGTGCAGGCGAGCAACCAACTGGCGATCAGCGAAGCGGTGGCCCAAGTGCACCCGCGCCCACCGTCGTTTTGCACGGGTTGCCCCGAGCGGCCCATCTTCACGGCCATCAAGATGATCGAAAAAGAGCTGGGCCAGCACCATGTCAGCTGCGACATCGGCTGCCATTTGTTCTCGATCCTGCCGCCCTTCAACATTGGCGCCACCACCATGGGCTATGGCCTGGGTTGGGCAGGTGCCTCGGCCTTCAACACCAGCGAGACCAGCAAACGCACCGTCTCGATCATGGGCGACGGCGGTTTCTGGCATAACGGCCTGACCAGCGGCGTGGGCAACGCGGTGTTCAACCAGTCCGACAACTTGTTGCTGGTGGTGGACAACGGTTATTCGGCCGCCACGGGCGGGCAAGACGTGCTGTCGTCCAAGGCCATCAACCCGATCCGCAACACCAACAACCCGATTGAAAAAGCCGTGCGCGGCGTGGGCGTGGAGTGGGTTAAGACGGTCACCAACACCTACAGCCTGGACCAAATGCGCCAGGCCCTGCGGGACGCCCTGACCACAAAAGAACAAGGCCCCAAGGTCATCGTGGCGCAAAGTGAATGCATGCTCAATAGGCAAAGGCGCGTGAAACCGCTGATTCGCCAGCGTATCCAAAAAGGTGAGCGCGTGGTGCGCGAGCGCTTTGGCATTGACCCCGACACCTGCACCGGCGACCACTCGTGCATTCGATTGTCGGGCTGCCCCTCTCTCAGCATCAAGCCCAACCCCGACCCACTGCGCCAAGATCCGGTGGCGGCCGTGGCCGACAGCTGCGTGGGCTGTGGCCTGTGCGGCGAGGTCGCGCACGCTGCGAAGCTTTGCCCGTCGTTTTACCGGGCCGAAATCATCAACAACCCCAACGCCTGGGACCGCTTCAAACAAGGCTTGCGTGAGCGTGTGATCGGTTGGCTGCAAAACCGCATTGAACGTCGCTTGGAGGGCATTGCCGCATGAACGACACCGCCCCAACCCCAAGCATCATCAGCCTGGCCATTTTGGCCATGGGCGGTGAAGGCGGTGGCGTACTGGCCGACTGGCTGGTCGACTTGGCCGAACACAACGGCCATTGGGCCCAGACCACCTCGGTGCCCGGCGTGGCGCAGCGCACCGGCGCCACCATCTATTACATCGAGATGTATCCGCAATCGGCATCGCCTTCAGGGCAAATGCCGGTGATGGCGCTCAGCCCGTTTCCAGGCGAAGTCGACATCGTGTTGGCCTCCGAATTGATGGAAGCCGGTCGCGCCCTGCAACGTGGGCTGGTGGACCCCCACAAAACCACCTTCATCGCGTCTTCGCACCGCGTCTATTCCATGACCGAGCGCACCGCCATGGGCGACGGGCGTGTGGACGAGGCCAAGCTGTTGGCGGGGGCACAAGCCGCCGCACGGCAGTTCATCAGCGCCGACTTTGCCCAACTGGCCGAACAAACCGGCAGCCTGATTGCGCCCGCTTTGTACGGCGCGCTGGCGGCCAGCCAGCGCCTGCCGTTCTCAAGGGACCAATTCGAAGCCACCATCGAGCGCAGCGGTGTGGGCGTGAAGACCAGTCTGAAAGCTTTTGCCGCCGGCTTTGATGCGGCCATGCAAGTGCTGCAGCCCAGCACGTCCAGCGTGGCCGATGCCACCCCTGTGGCTTTGCCTTTGCACCGCCAAGTCGGCCCCAAGCTGAAGGCCCTGGCGCAAAGTCTGGAGGGCGCGTTCGCCCCGGCAGCACACGAGGTCATCGCCTCGGGTTTGACGCGGCTGGCCGATTACCAGGATGTGACTTACGCCACCCTGTACGCGCGGCGTTTGCAGGACATGGCGCAAGCCTTGGCGTCGGCAACTCTGGCACCGGCTTTGGCCGACGACATCCAGCGCGAAGGCGCTCGGCACCTGGCCCTGTGGATGTCTTACGAAGACACAGTGCGTGTGGCCGATTTGAAAACGCGCCGCTCACGTTTTGCACGCGTCAGCCAAGAAGTAAGCTTGAACGATAAACAGTTGATCGACATCCACGAATTCATGCACCCGCGCCTGGAAGAAATTGCCGACACCCTGCCTGCGGGTGTGGGTCGCTGGCTGCTGGCCTCGCCCATGGCCCGCGCCGTGGTCGGTCGTTTCACGCAAAAAGGCCGCGTGGTTCAAACCAGCTCCTTGCGCGGTTTTCTGCTGCTTTATGGCGTGGCCAGCCTGCGCCGTATCAGGCCGGTGTCTTTGCGTTACCAAACCGAGCAACAACGCATCGAAGCGTGGTGGGTGCAAGCCCTGCAGCTGTTGCCCCAGCATGCCGATCTGGCCCTGGAGGTGCTGCGCGGACAACAATTGGTCAAAGGCTACGGCGACACCCACGCACGGGGCTGGCGACATTTTGAAAAACTCATGACCACATTGCCACGCCTGCAGCAATTGCCCGATGCGGCCAACCGCCTGAGCGCCCTGCGCAAAGCAGCCTTGGCCGACGACAGTGGCCTGGCGCTGGATCAGGCCGTGAAACAACTGGCACCTGCGTGACCCCTGCAACGTGGCATACAAGACTACCCTACAAATTCCCCAACGACCCGTAACCACAAAAGGAGACTAGCCCATGAAACGACGTTTACTCACCCAGGCCACGGCACTGGTTTTGGCGCTCGGCGCCAGCTCGGCCACGCTGGCGCAAGAAGTTACGCTGCGCCTGATCAGCGGCTTTGCCGAAAACGGCATCTACGTGCAACGCCTGCAGCCGTGGATCAACAAGGTCAACGCCGAGGGCAAAGGGGTTTTGCAAATCAACTTCATCGGCGGACCACGCGCCATTCCATCGTTTGAGCTGGGCAACGCGGTCAAGACCGGTGTGGTCGACATGGCCTTGAACACGGGCGCGTTCTACACCAACGTCATGCCCGAGGCTGACTTCCTGAAGCTGACCCAGATCCCGGTGGCCGAGCAGCGCAAGAACGGCGCTTTTGATGCGATCAACAAGGTCTGGAACGAAAAAGGCAACATGCAGTACCTGGCCCGCATGGTGGAAAACCAGCCCTTCCACATCTACACCAACAAGAAGGTCGACAAGCCCGACTTGGCAGGCCAAAAAATCCGCATCACACCGGTGTACCGCGACTTCTTTCAGGCCCTGAACGCCAGCGTGATCACCACGCCACCGGGCGAGGTCTACACCGCCTTGGAGCGCGGTGTGGTGGACGGTTATGGCTGGCCCATTGGCGGTATTTTTGACTTCAACTGGCATGAAAAAACCAAGTTCCGCATCGACCCGGGCTTCTACGACGCCGAGGTCTCGCTGATCATGAACCTGCCGGCCTACAAGAAGCTCAACGATGCGCAGCGCAACTACCTGCAAAAGCACTTACTGGCGCTGGAAGCCGAAAACACTTTCTGGGCGCGTTACGGGGCTGAAGAAACCGCTCGCCAGACCAAGGCAGGCATCCAGACCATCAGCTTCGATGCCGCCACCAGCAAAGCTTTTCGCGACAAGGCTTACGACATCGGCTGGGCTGGTGCCGCCAAACAAAGCCCTGAAGTGGCCGCACGGTTCAAGGCACTGTTCTCCAAATGATGCTAGCGCTGTCTGAGCGGTTTGGCCGGTGGCTGTCGGGTCTTGCCCTGTTCGGCTGCCTGCTGCTGCTGGCCATGATGCTCATCATCGTGGCCGATGTGGCGCTGCGCAACCTGGCCATCCCAGGCATGCCACTGGGGCTGTCCTGGAGCAACGAGGTGTCTGAACTGATGCTCTACCTGATCACCATGTGCGTGGCCCCGTGGCTGTTGCGACAGGGCCAGCACATCCGGGTGGATATTTTTCTGCAGGCCATTCCACCGCGCGCTGCCTGGGCACTGGAATGGGTGGGCGATGTGCTGGGCCTTTTTTGCTGTTTGGTGCTGGCCTGGTACGGTGCGCAGGCCACTTGGGCCAGTTATGCGGCAGGCTCACTGAGCATCAAGACCCTGGTCACGCCCGAGTGGTGGTCGCTTGCGCCTTTGCCGGTGGTGTTTGTGCTGCTGTCCATCGAGATGGTCTTTCGCATGCACCGACTGCTGCATGCCGAGCGCGGTCCGCGCCAGGATGCCGTGAGCGCAGCTTGAATCTGTTCGACATGTCATTACTTTTCAAGTTTGGAGTCTGCACATGAGCAGTTGGCCCATCGCAGCCTGGTTGATGTTGGGCGGTTCTACCCTGCTGCTGTTCATGGGCATGCCCGTGGCCCTGACTTTTTTGGGCGTCAACATCCTCGGGGCCGTGCTCTACATGGGGGGCGAGCCTGGTTTGTTGCAGCTTGTGCGCAACAGCGTGAGTTCGGTAGCGGCCTTTGCGCTCACGCCCATTCCGCTGTTTGTGCTGATGGGCGAGATTTTGTTCCACACCGGTTTGGCCGTGAAAGTGATCGATGGGGTGGAGCGCTTGATCGTTCGCGTGCCTGGACGACTGGCGGTGGTCGCGGTTGTGGCGGGCACGGTGTTTTCGGCCATCTCGGGCTCCACCATTGCCACCACGGCCATGCTGGGGGCCCTGATGCTGCCTGTGATGCTGGCCCGCGGCTACCACCCCACCATGGCCACCGGCCCCATCATGGCGATTGGCGCGGTGGACATGCTGATTCCACCTTCGGCCCTGACAGTTTTGCTGGGCTCGCTCTCGGGCATCTCGATTTCCAAGCTGCTGCTGGGCGGTGTGGTTCCTGGGCTGCTGCTGTCGGTGGCGTTTGTGGCCTGGATCATTGTGCGCGTGCGCATCAGCCCCCACCTGGCCCCATCTGACACGGAATCCGTTGAACACCACGGCTGGGACCGCTGGCAACCGCTGTTTGCCTACGTCTTGCCCACTTTGTCGATTTTTGGGGTGGTGGTGGGCGCGCTGGCAGCGGGTTGGGCCACGCCCACCGAGTGCGCGGCGCTCGGCGCTTTTGCCACCATGCTGCTGGCCGCGCTTTACCGCGCCCTGCGCTGGGAGGCGGTGCTCAAAGCGCTCAAGGGCACGGCGGGCATCTCCGGCATGATTTTGTTCATCATTTTGGGGGCTACCACCTTTGCGCAAATTTTGTCTTTCTCGGGGGCCAGTTCGGGCCTTGTGCAGCTCATCACCGATCAGGGTTTGTCAGCCAACCAGATCCTGATCGGCATGATGGTCTTCCTGATTTTCCTGGGTATTTTTGTGGACCAGGTCAGCATGATGATGATCACCCTGCCCATCTTCATGCCCATCGTGAACGCGCTGGGCATCGACCCGGTGTGGTTTGGCGTGCTGTTCCTCATCTGCATGCAAATGGGACTGCTTTTGCCGCCCCATGGCTTGCTGCTCATGACCATGCGCGGCGTGGCCCCACCCTCGGTCACCATGACGCACATTTTTCTGGCAGTCACGCCTTATTTGGCGATGAGCGTGTTGCTGCTGTTGGCTGTCTTCATGGTGCCGGGCATCGCCACTTGGTTGCCCGGGTGGATGGGCTGATGGGCTGCTTGTAGGAACCTGCCCTTTGGGCGATGGTTTCAAGGGCGTTTTCCACGCCCATCGCCCACGGGGTGGGCTCCTACAAAGATCCAGACAACAGGATGCGGTCTGATCAATCGTTGGATTTGAGCAGATCTGCTGCTCTCAGCTTGTCCTTCTTGCTCAGCCTTGAACCCTTGATGCCGCCATTGCCTGGCGACGGTGGTGGTGGAGTTTCGGTCTGCTCAAAGCCTGGGATTTGCTCCAAAGCGAGTTCCAGGCTTTCGCGTTTCTGGATCAGCTGCCAGTGCGCGAGCGCAGCGGCGGTGACAAAGCTCACCGCGTCGCCATGCGCTCCGGCACGGCCCGTGCGGCCGATGCGATGCGTGTAGTCGGTGGCCGAACGCGGCAGGTCGTAGTTGACCACCACGGGCAACATGGCGATATCGATGCCACGCGAGGCCAGGTCGGTGGTGACCACCACATCCCAGCGGCCAGCCTTGAATTCGTTCAACACCTCTTGCCTTGCACCTTGGCTCATCTCGCCATGAAAAGGCGTGGCAAACACACCCGCTTTGTAGAGCTTGTTGGCCACATGCTCGCAGGCGTAGCGCGTGGCCACAAACACCAGCACCTGCTTCCAGCCGTTCTCGGTGATCAGGTGGCGCAGCAAGGCGGTGCGGCTTTTCTCGTCCACGGCAATGGCACGCTGGGTGATGTCGGGCTTGTGGCCTTCAAAGGCCTCCACAGTGATGCGAACCGGCTCGTGCAGCAGCTTGGCCGCCAGCGCTTCCACCTCGGGTGCAAAGGTCGCGGAAAACAAAAGCGTTTGGCGCTTGGCAGGTAGCAATGCCAGCGCGCGCTGAAGCTCCTCTGCAAAGCCCAAATCCAGCAGGCGGTCGGCTTCGTCCAGCACCAAGTGCTGCACATCTGCCAGGCGTAATGCATTCTGGTCAATCAGGTCGAGCAAGCGGCCCGGCGTGGCCACCACGATGTCGGCACCGCCACGCAACGCCATCATTTGCGGGTTGACCGACACGCCACCAAACACGGTGTTCACCTTCAACGACTGCGGCAGCTTGTAAGCCAGGTTGGCCAACACATCGCCCACCTGCACCGCCAGCTCGCGTGTGGGCACCAGCACCAAGGTGCGCACGGGGCGGCGGAAATTGGTCTGGCGCGGCGCAGCGGTCAAGTGTTGCAACAACGGCAGCGCAAAAGCCAGCGTCTTGCCCGAGCCGGTAGGTGCGGTGGCCCACACGTCGGCCAATTTCAGGGCAGCCGGAATCGCCTCGGCCTGGATAGGGGTGGGGGCAAACAAGCCCATGTCAGCCACTGCGCGTTGCAGGGCGGGGATCAGGCCGAGTTGGTCAAAGTTCACTCAGTGGCTTCTTTGTTAGTTTCGAAATTTGCTAAACGTCAGCTGCATCTTAATTGCATCACTGGACTGCCACGCTTCGCTCGCAGTGACGAAAAAAATCAATGACGGAAGTGACGCACACCCGTCAATACCATGGCCACGCCATGCTCGTTGGCCGCGTCAATCACTTCCTGGTCGCGCATCGAGCCGCCGGGCTGGACCACGCAGGTCGCGCCAGCGTCCACCACCACGTCGAGGCCGTCGCGGAAGGGGAAAAACGCGTCGCTCGCCACCACGGTGTGTTGCAGGCTGAGCTTGGCGGCTTCAGCCTTGATGCTGGCGATGCGGGCCGAGTCAAGGCGGCTCATCTGGCCTGCGCCCACGCCCATGGTCATGCCGTTTTTGCAAAACACAATGGCGTTGGACTTGACGAACTTGGCCACTTTCCAAGCGAACAACAGGTCATGAAGTTCTTCAGGCGTGGGTTGCTTGACGGTGACGATCTTCAAATCAGCCAAGCCCAGCTCGTGGTTGTCGGCGCTTTGCAACAACAGGCCTGAGCCCACACGTTTGGTCTCCAAAGCGTTGCGCACGTTGCCATAGCTGGCAGGCAAAGCGATTTTCATCAACCGCACATTGACTTTGCTCTTGAACACTTCGAGGGCTTCGGCGCTGAAGTCGGGGGCCATGAGCACTTCGACAAATTGCTTGCTCACCGATTCGGCAGCGGCTTTATCCACGGGGCGGTTGAAGGCGATGATGCCGCCGAAGGCGCTGGTGGGGTCGGTTTGGAAGGCTTTGCTGTAGGCCTCGAGTGCGCTCGCGCCCACGGCCACGCCGCAGGGGTTGGCGTGTTTGACGATCACACACGCGGTGGTCTCAAAGCTCTTCACACATTCCCACGCGGCATCGGCGTCGGCGATGTTGTTGTAGCTGAGCTCTTTGCCTTGCAGCTGCACCCCGGTGGCCAGCGAGCCAGCAGCGGGGGCCAAGTCGCGGTACCAAGCGGCTTGCTGGTGGCTGTTTTCGCCGTACCGCAGGTCTTGGACTTTGACGTATTGCTCGTTGAACTGGCCGCTGAATTGGACGCACTCGGGCACGTACTCTTCGCTGAGTTTTTCAGCTTCAAAGTTCACGCTCGACAAGTAATTGCTGATCGCGCCGTCGTATTGGCTGATGCGGTTGAACGCGGCCACCGACAAGGAAAAACGCAGCTTGTCGCTGAGTTTGCCGTTGGCTTTCAACTCAGCCATCACGTCCGCGTATTGGCTGGCGTCGGTGACGATGCCCACGTCTTTCCAGTTCTTGGCGGCAGAGCGCACCATGGCGGGGCCGCCAATGTCGATGTTTTCAATCGCATCGGCCAGTGTGCAACCGGGCTTGGCCACGGTGGCTTCAAACGGGTACAGGTTGACGATGAGCAGGTCAATCGTGTCGATGTTGTGCGACTTCAAAGCCGCCATGTGCTCGGGCGTGTCGCGGCGCGCCAGCAAGCCGCCGTGAACTTTGGGGTGAAGGGTTTTGACACGGCCATCCAGCATTTCGGGGAAACCGGTGACTTCGGCCACTTCGGTCACGGGCAGGCCTTGCTCGGCCAGCAATTTGGCGGTGCCGCCGGTGGAGATCAGGCCCACGCCCAAGGCGTGCAGTGCTTTGGCCAGGTCAACGATGCCGGTTTTGTCAGAGACGGAAATGAGAGCGCGCATAAGAGACTTTCTTCAACAGTGATCATTCAGGTCCAGACCGGGGTCTAGGCCGGGGCCTAGGATTCCAACTCGGTCATCTAATAGGGGAAAAATCAAGCACTGTCCGCTGGACCTGGGCGCAGTGCGGTTTTCATTTCAGGAGATCGTGCTCCAGCAGTTTTTTGCGCAGGGTATTTCGGTTCAAGCCCAACCATTCGGCAGCACGCGACTGGTTCTGACCCGAATGGGTCATGACCACGTCCAGCAGTGGCTTTTCGACCAGCTTGACCAGCATGTCATAAAGGCCTGTGGGCTCGGTGCCGTCCAGGTCGCGGAAATAGATTTCCAGGTTGTCTCGGATGCAATTTTCAATCGATTGGTTTTCGCTCATGGCGTGGTCTCTAATTCAAGGCAGGCCTCACGGCGCAGGGGCAGGCGCTCCATCCGGTCGGCCAGGCCGTCCAGATAGGCGGCCACGGCGGCCAGTTGTTGCGCTGCAGTCTCCAGGGTGTTCATGTGCTCTCGAAAATCGTCGCCGCCAGGCAGCGTACGCACATACCAACCAATGTGCTTGCGCGCCGAGCGCACACCGGTGTATTCGCCGTACAGGCCGTAATGGTCTTGCAGGTGCTCGAGCAGGGCGCGGCGCACCTCGGCCACCAGCGGTGGGGCCAGGTGCGTGCCCGTGGCCAAAAAGTGAGCGATCTCGCGGAAGATCCAGGGACTGCCTTGTGCGGCGCGACCGACCATCACTGCATCTGCTCCGGTGAACTTCAGCACATCGCGGGCTTTTTCAGGCGAATCGATGTCGCCATTGGCCACCACCGGGATGTTCAACGCCGCTTTGACGGCGGCCACGGTGTCGTATTCGGCCATGCCTTTGTAGCCTTGCTCGCGGGTACGGCCGTGCACGGTGACCATTTGCACCCCCACGCGTTCAGCAGCACGGGCCAGGCTCAGCGCGTTCTTTTCGGCGTCGCACCAACCAGTGCGCATTTTCAAAGTGACGGGCACGCCGTGGGGCAAAGCGGCTTCGACCACGGCACTGATGATCTGAAGCGCCAGCGGCTCGTCTTGCATCAGGGCTGACCCAGCCCATTTGTTGCAGACTTTTTTAGCTGGGCAGCCCATGTTGATGTCGATGATCTGTGCGCCCCGGTCAATGTTGTAGCGCGTGGCGTCGGCCATCATTTGCGCCTCGGTACCGGCAATTTGGACCGCAATCGGGCCGGGCTCGCCATCGTGGTTGGCACGCCGCGAGGTCTTCAATGAGGCCCACAAGTCCGGGCGCGAGGTCACCATTTCGCTCACCGCATAACCCGCACCAAACTGCCGGCACAACTGACGGAAAGGTCGATCTGTCACCCCGGCCATAGGGGCGACAAACAAGTTGTTCGGCAATGCGTAAGGGCCAATCTGCATGACTTGGAAGTGGGTGTTTTGGGGCGTGGCCTGAAGAAGAGGCACGATTGTAATTGCTTAATATTTCAGCAAATGAAAGCTGCGTGTGCTAAGCAAATGTCACCGGCGCTACACTGCCCCCATGGAACTTTGGCTCAACGAATTAATGCAATGGCTGGCCCTGCCGCAACATGGCCTGAGCACCGTGTTTGTGGTGGCCTTCATCTCGGCCACCTTGCTGCCGATGGGTTCTGAGCCGGTGCTGTTTGGTTTGGTCAAACTCAACCCCGAACTGTTTTGGCCCGCCATTTTGGTGGCCACTGCAGGCAACACGCTGGGCGGCATGTTCAGTTGGTGGATGGGCTGGGGCACGCACAAGGCGGTGAACCGTTGGCGCGGATCGGGCAGCCACCACCGCGCCTTGATCTGGCTGGAAAAGCTGGGCCCGAAGGCCTGTTTGCTCAGCTGGCTGCCCGTCATAGGCGACCCTTTGTGTGCGGTGGCGGGCTGGCTGAAGATGCCTTTTTGGCCCTGCACGCTGTACATGGCCATTGGCAAATTCGCCCGCTACTTGGTCATGACGGCAGGTCTGCTGTGGGTGTTTCCGGGGCAGTTTTAAGACGGCCCCAACTCCCAATACCCAGCAGCCAGCAGCCAGCAGCCAGCAGCCAAGCTGGACATCAATCGTGAACGATCTTGCGTTCTTTGATGATTTGGGCAAACCGTCGCGCATCGCCCTTGGTGACCGCACCGAACTCGGCGGGCGTCATGGGGGTGGGCTCGGCACCGATGCCTTTGATGGACTCGACGGCGCTGGGCAACATCAAGGCGCGGTTGATCTCGCGGTTCAGGCGGTCAACGATGGCAGCAGGTGTGCCGGCAGGCGCCCAGAAACCATGCGATGTGCCGGCGTCAAAATTCTTGAGCCCCAACTCATTGAGCGTAGGCGCATCGGGGAACATGGACAAGCGCTGTGGCGACGTGACAGCCAACAAGCGAAGACGCCCCGAACGCACGTGCGAAAAAGCAATGCCAGGATCAAGCAAGTAGTCGACATTGCCACCCAGCAAGTCTTGCAAGGCTGCACCCGAACCGCGATAAGGGATGTGCAAGGTAAAAATTCCGGCTTGGGACTTGAGCATCTCCCCCGCAATGTGCGGGCTGGTGCCGTTGCCTGGCGAGCCATAACTCAACTTGCCCGGATTGCCCTTGGCGAAGGCAACGAATTCGGCAAAAGTTTTGTACGGTGCATCGCTGCGTACGACCAGGAACAATTGCAAACGAGCACCTGCCGCCACCGGGATGAGGTCCTTGTCATGGTCGAAAGGCATCTTGGGCGTGACGTAGGGCACGATGGAAGCGCCACTGCCCGAGCTGCACAAAATGGTGTAACCATCGGGCGTGCTTTTGGCAGCCAAGTCAGAACCAATGATGCCACCGGCACCGCCTCGGTTGTCCACCACAATCTGTTGACCTAGCGCTTGAGACACCGCAGACGACACGGCACGCGCCACCAGGTCTGGCGAACCGCCCGCAGGGAAATTCACGATCATGCGGATGGGTTTGGCCGCAGGCCAGGCGCTTTGAGCATGCGCTGTGCCCAAGGCGCTGAGTGCAAGACTCGACACGGCGGCAAGACCAATTTGTCGGCGGCGAGGGTCATGAGGTTGGGTCATCAAAAGATCTCCAGATAACAATAACCAATCCATTATGAAAAGAAATCAAGTGGTCCGCTACTCGGGAAAACCTTGCCTTGGCAATGCCTGACTTTCCAAAGGGTTAAGTCACGGAATTGCGTAGGGGTGCACCTTCAGTCCAACAGCGCAAGTTGTCCAAAAACATTTGCCCCACTCTGCTTTCATTGCCATCGGAATGACCTGCTGCGTGCGGCGTGATCATGACCTGGGGCATGGCCCACAAGGGGGAATCAGGGGGCAAAGGCTCGTGCGCAAAGACATCCAGAAAAGCGCCACCCAAGTGGCCGCTTTGCAATGCCGCGACCAAAGCGGGTTCGTCCACCACTTCGCCTCGCGCCACATTGATCAAGTGAGCACCTTGGGGCAGTGCAGCCAGGGCAGAGGCATTGACCAATTGGCGGGTTTTGGAGGTCAAAGGACAGGCCAGGATCAACCAGTCGGTTTTGGGCAGCACCTGGGCCCAAGACTCGAACGTGACCATCTCAACGCCTTCGCTGGGCGGGTGTTGCGGCTCGGCCACTTGCTGGCGCACCACCACGACTTGCAGGCCCAAGGCCTGCAGCAAACTGCCCAGCTTTTGGCCAATAGGCCCCCAACCAACGATGGTCGCGGTTTGGCCCGGCAGATCGCGGGGCATGCGCGCGCCCATCATCGGAAGCCACTGACGGTTTTGTTGCTCGGCCCAAAGCAAAGGGAAACGGCGTGCCAGCGCCAGGATGCCCGCCAGAGCCACGGTGGCGACCACTTGCGCATTCGCGCCGGATGAAGTGGTTATTTGAACGCCCTTGGCCAACAAATCCAGATAAATCTGACGGTCAGCACCTGCTGAATGGATGTGCGCCCACTGCAGGCCTGGCGACTGACGCAACAGCGCGTAAACCCGCTGCAAGGCAGGATGGATTTCATGTTTGGTAGAAGTGCCTGTGACCTCACGCGAGATGAACGCCACATGGGCATCCGTGCGTTGTTCGGCTGTCGCCCCTTCCAAAGAGATCAATTCATAAGGGCGCTGCCCCATCCGAGCTTCAAGAGATGCGCCCCAGCGCTCAATGGACTGATGGGACATCAGGATGCGCAGGGGGGCATGCGGATCGCTCATTCGGCTTTGGCCCCCGAATCGCGCACGATGACACGCCACTTGTCATGCTCGCGCTGAACGAATTGACCAAACTGGGCGGGCGTGCCGCCCGCTGGGTCGGCGCCCTGAGCGATCATTTGCTGCTCAATGGCGGGGACTTGCAAGATCTCATTGACGGCTTTGTTGACCATGCTGATCACCGCCTCTGGCGTACCCTTGGGCGCAAAAAAACCAAACCACGAACCGGCTTCGAATTGAGGAAATCCTTTTTCGACCACGGTAGGAACGTCGGGCATGGAACGCGAACGCTTGAGTGAGCTGACTGCAATCGGTTTGAGCTTGCCCGCCGTGATGTGCGGCATCACAGAAGGGATGGTGGCAAACATGAACTGGATGCGGCCTGCCAACAAGTCTTTCAAGGCATCAGCGCCCTTATAGGGAATGTGAATGGCTTCAAAGCCGACCCTCTTGGACAGCATGAAACTGGACAAATGGGACGAGGTGCCAATGCCGGTCGAGCCATAGTTGAGCTTGCCCGGATTGGCTTTGGCGTAGGCGATCAGCTCTTCCAAGGAGTTGGCAGGCACCGAGGGGTGGATGACCAAGACATTCGGGACATCTGCGATCTGAACCATGGGCACCAGATCGGTCAAGGGGTTGTAGGGCAGCTTGCCGTACAAGGTGGGGTTGACGGCAATGGGGCCGACCGAATTGACGATCAGGGTGTACCCGTCTGGCGCGGAGCGGACCACCAGCTCGGTGCCCAAGTTGCCCCCCGCGCCTGGTTTGTTGTCAATGACAAAGGGTTGCTTGAGTTTTTCAGACAACTGCTGGGTAACGGTGCGCGCCAAGATATCGGTGGTGCCCCCTGCCGTGAAGGCCACCACCACTTTGACCGGTTTTTGGGGGTAAGCCTGAGCCTGCGCCCCCAAAGGTATGGCGATGGCCAAGGCGGAGAGGCTGGCGGCTAACCAAAGAGAGGGGGAGGGCATGTGGAACTTTCGGTTGGGGTCAAGAAGCCATGGGTTCAGGTTTTGTAACTGGGGTCCATGCGGTCGAGTTTGCGCAACAGAGCTGGCCACTCCATCAAGCCATAGGGTCTGCGCGTGCTGGGCTGGTAGTTGTTCCAGGTTTCCTCCAGTACATCGGGCGCGACCTTGACGAAAGGCGTGTTGCAAGCCATGGCTGCGAGTTGAGAATGGCACGCCAGCTCCAGGCGGTGCATCCAGTTGAAGGCCTCACCCACACTGCGACCCACGGTGAGTGCGCCATGGTTGCGCAAGATCAGCGCCTCGCCCTGCCCCAAGTCTTTGACCAAAGAGGCTTGTTCGGTCAGATCCAAGACCACGCCTTGGTAGTCGTGGTAGCCGATTTTGAGGAAACGCATCGCCGTTTGGGTGATGGGCAAGAGACCGCATTCGAGCGAAGACACAGCCATGGAGGCCCAGCTGTGGGTGTGGATGACGCAGTCCACCTCGGGGCGCGCTTCGTGCACCGCACTGTGAATCACGTAACCGGCTTTGTTGATGCCGTAGTTCAAATCGCCAAAGTCGGGTTGGGACAAGATGTTGCCATCGTGGTCAATCTTGATCAGGCTCGACGCGGTGATCTCTTCGTACATCATGCCGTAGGCGTTGATGAGAAAAGCACCGTCTTCGCCGGGCACGCGCGCGGAGATGTGGTTGGCCATCATGTCGGACATGCCGTAGATGGCCACCAACCGGTAGCACGCCGCCAAATTCACCCGAGCTTGCCACTCTGCAGGGGTACAGCGCGCTTGCATCGATTCGATTTTCAAAAATCCATTTTCAACCATCACAGCTCCTTGAGACTCAGTCGAGTTTGACGCCAGCGCTCTTGACCAAATTGACCCAGAACTTAGCGTCGTCATTCAAAAATGCGGCAAATTGATCGGGCGAAGTGGAGACCGACACATCAGTGCCTTCGCGCGCCAGAGCGGCCTTCACAGAGGGCTGCGCCATGGCCGTTTGGGCTGCATCAAAAATTTGCTTCATGGCAGCAGGCGGTGTGCCCACGGGCACAAACAAGCCATACCAAAACTCGATCGCGTACTCGGGCAGTTTGGCCTCTTGCATGCCTGGCAAACCGGGGACCAAAGCCGAGCTGTTGCGGGTGCTGACGGCCAGGCCTTTCAAGCGACCGGCTTGGATCATCGGCAAGACCGAAGGAGGGGTGCCAAAGGTCACTTGGGTGTCGCCTGCGATCACCGACTGGATCGCAGGCGCACCCCCGCGAAACGGAATGTGCACCATGTCCACACCCGTCAATTGGGTGAACAAAGCAGCGCCTAAATGCGGCGCTGAGCCATTGCCCGAGGTGGCGTAGTTGATCCTGCCGGGCGCTTGCTTGGCGCGCGCGATCAGGTCTTGCACCGAGTTGACGCCGATATTGGGGTTGACTGCAATCACCAAGGGCGAGGTGGTGACTTTGGTGATGGGCACCAGGTCTTTGGGGGTGTAGTTCAGCTTGGGGTTGAGCGCCGGGTTGACCGAGATGCTGCTGGGGCTGGCCAACAAAACGCTGTAGCCATCGGGGGCGGCCTTGGCCACGTTTTCAGCCGCGATGCTGGAGCCAGCGCCGGCACGGTTTTCGACAATGATGCTCTGGCCAATGGCTTTGCCCATGGCGTCACTGATGGCGCGGGCCACGTAGTCGGCCGCACCACCGGGTGCGAAACCGACCACCAGCCGGATGGGTTTGTTGGGATAGGCAGCGCCTTGGGCTTGCACACCCATTGCGAGGTACGACAGGACGAATGCTGAAATCAGGTTTCTTTTGTTCATGGGGTTGTCTCCTTCAGTTAAGTGGTTTTTAGGAACCTGAAAGCATTTCAAACAGCGCTGGCCATGCGCAGCACAATCTTGCCCGTGTGTTGGTTGCTTTCCATGTGCGCTTTGGCGTGGTCCAGTTGGTCAAATTCAAACACTTTATCCAATAGCGGCTGGATCCGGCCATCTGCAAAAGCCGGCAGGATTTGCGCCGCAAATTGCGCGATGCCATCTGAACGTTGGGCTGGTGTGCGGTTTTTGTTGGAAACGCCATACAGACACAAGCGCTTGGCGTGCAGGGCTTCCAGGTCAATGGTGGCGTTCAGCGTGTTGTCGACATAGCCCACAAAACCCAAGCGCCCCTGAAAAGCCATGCAGCGCATGCTTTCGGCAAAGACACTACCGCCCACCGTGTTGACCACCAAGTTGGCCCCTTTTTGATCGGTGGCTTGCAGCACAGCCTGGTGAAAATCAGCCGCGCGGGTGCACAAGCCCACATCCAAACCCAACGGTTTCAATTGGTCCAGCTTGGCCTGCGAGCCCGAGGTGCCAATCACTTGAGCCCCCAACACCTTGGCCATTTGCAAGCTGGCCACGCCCACTCCGGATGACACGCCATTGATCAACAACCACTGCCCAGCTTGCAAGTGGCCTTGCAACACCAACAGGTCATAGGTCACCAAGAACGTCAATGGGATGGAGGCCGCTTGCTCCCAGCTCAAGTTGTCTGGCACGCGCATGATTTCGCGCACATCCATCAAAGCGAATTCAGAAAAAGCACCCGGGCATCGGCCCATGACACGATCACCCGCTTGCCAGGCACCGGTCTCGCTGCCCAGCTGAACGATCTGCCCCGCGCCCTCCATGCCCGCGGGCTTGCTGCCGCCTTTGCCATGCAGGCCGTGGCCAATGATCAATTCGCCCCGGTTCAAAGAAGCCGCGTGCAGCTTGACCAGCACTTGGCCAGCACCGGGCACAGGCATGTCCACCTCGCGCAGTTCCATCTGGCCTTGGCCATTGCTGATGTTCATCCAATACGATTTCATGAGGGACCTCATTCGCCTTTGAAGACGGGTTTGCGTTTTTCCATGAAGGCCTTGCGGCCTTCGGCGTAGTCGGCGCTGTCAAAGCAGCCGCGGATGAGTTGGGTGCACAGGTCCATATCCAACTCAGGCGAGGGCTTGAGGATCTCGCGGGTGATGGCCTTGGCCGCCTGAATGGTCAGTGGCGCGTTGGCCGCCAGGGCCGAGGTGTACTCGGCCAACAATTCAGGCAAGGCTTCAGGTGCGCAGACCCGCGTGACCAAACCCAGGCTTTGCGCCTCTTGCGCATTGATTTTGCGGGCCGTGAAAAACAGGTCTTTGGCCGCACCGGGGCCGATCAGGTCCACCAGGTTTTTCATGGCCGAATAGCGGTAACCCAAACCCAGGCGTGCGGCGGGGACCGAAAAAACAGCGTCGCTGGCGGCGATGCGCATGTCGCAGCTGATGGCCACGTTGATGCCACCACCGATACAAAAGCCGCGGATACAAGCCAGCGTGGGCTTGGGGAAGTTGAAGATGCCCATGAGCGCGGTTTCGGCCATGTGCTCGTAGCGGGTCACCGCCTCACGCGCCGCACGCATGTCTTCAAACTGCGAGATGTCTGCGCCAGACACAAAGGCTTTTTCGCCCGCACCGGTGAACACCACCAGGCGCACACGGGAGTCGTGTTCGGCCTGGTTCAGCAGCACCGGCACCGCTTCCCACATGTCCACCGACAAGGCGTTGTGGCGCGCCACATTGTTGAACTCGATGAACAGCGTGCTGCCGTCCAGCCAGGTGTTGACCCGTTCGGTGGGCGAGGTGTAAACCACTTCAGACATTCAAAACACTCCTTTGGATTTCAATGCGGCCAAGGTCTGGTCATCCAGCCCCAACTCGCCCAGAATTTCTACGCTGTGCTCGCCCCGGCGCGGCGCGGCTCGGGCGATGGTGCTGGGCGTGCGCTCCAGCTGCACCGGTTGGCCCACCAAACGCTGCGGACCTTGATGCACCGACACCACATCTTTGACCATCTTCAAATGCTGGACTTGCGGTTCGTTGAACACCTCGTCCATGCTGTTGATCAGGCCACAGGCCACGCCACCGTCGTTCAAGCGCTCGATCCAATAAGCACGGTCTTGCAAGGCCAGTCGCTCGTTGATCTCGGCGTTCAGCGCATCCCGGTTGACCGAGCGACTGGGCTTGTCGTGGTAGCGCGGATCGGTGACCCACTGCGGTGCTTCCAAGATGTCGCAAAACCGCTCCCAAATTTTGGAGCCAAACACCGCGATGTTCATGTAACCGTCGCGCGCCTTGTACACCCCGGTGGGGATGCTGGTGGGATGGAAATTGCCCGCCTGCGTGGCCACTTCTTCGTCGATCAGCCAGCGCGAGGTCTGGAAATCCATCATGTACACCATGGACTCGAGCAATGAGGTGTGCAGCCACTGGCCTTGGCCAGACTTTTCGCGCTCGAGCAAGGCCACCAAAATGCCCTGCGCCGCAAAAATACCCGCGCACAAATCGGCAATCGGGATGCCCACGCGCATGGGTCCCTGCTCGGTCATGCCAGTGACCGACATCAGCCCGCCCATACCCTGCGCAATTTGGTCAAAACCCGGCCTCGCGGCCAAAGGACCGGTTTGGCCAAAGCCAGAAATGCTGGCGTAAACCAAACCGGGGTTGTCGTTTTTCAGGCTGTCGTAATCGATGCCCAAACGGAACTTGACGTCTGGGCGGAAGTTCTCGACCACCACATCGGCCTTGGCGATCAATTGCTTGAGCAAAGCAATGCCCTCGGGCTCTTTCAGGTTCAGTGTGATCGAGCGCTTGTTGCGGTGGGTGTATTGGTAGTCCGACCCCTCTTGGCCGCCCAGTGTGTCGTCGCCGCGCATGTGTTCTGGCATTTGCACCTGCACCACATCGGCACCCCAATCGGCCAGTTGGCGGCATGCCGTGGGGCCAGCGCGCACTTGAGTCAAGTCGATCACGCGAAAGCACGACAGCGCAGCGGAGGCGGGTTGGTGCGGCATGGGAATCTCCGAACAATGAAAAACGCTGTGGGATCAAGTGGGTGCACTTGCTGAAAGTGGTTCAAAGTGTGAACGCCAACCCCAAAAGTGTCAACACTTTGAGAAAATTGTTGACACATTGGCGACGTGAATCGCACGATTTTGGCCATCTTCAGTTAGGATGAAGCCGTGCAAATGACGCTTTTTCAAACCCATCGCCCATGAACGCCGCCCCAGAAAAACCCGAACAAGGTTTGCCCGTTTTTGTTGCTGAGCAGCTCAAGCAGCTCATCTACAGCGGCGAACTCAGACCCGGAGAGCGCCTAAACGAAGCCGCTTTGGCCTTGCGCATGGGCACCAGCCGGGGCCCCGTTCGTGAAGCCATCCGCATGCTAACGGGTTTGGGCCTGGTCACCGCCGTGCTCAACCGCGGCGTGTTTGTGCGCCAGATGTCGGTGCGCGAAATGCTGGAGCTGTACGACCTGCGGGCGCTGGTGTTTGGCTTTGCCGCAGAACGCGCCACCGACCACGTCGCCGAAAGCCACAAAGCGCAATTTGATCAACTGCTGCACGCCATGGATGTGGCCTGCGAAACCGAAAACGCCAACCAGTACTACGAGCTGAACCTGAAGTTCCATGCCCTTATTCTGCTGTTGGCCAACAACCAACGGGCGCAGGCCGCCTACGACGACATCATCAAAGAAATGCACCTGTTCAGGCGGGAGTACTTCAACGCACCGGGCAATATGCGCCAGTCCAACGCCGAGCACCGCACCTTGTACGAAGCCATCGTCAAAGGCTCCAAGGCCAAGGCCAAATCAACAGCAGAACGGCATGTGCTCAAGGGCCGCGAACGGCTGTTGAACAACATTGACAGCGCGAGCCCGCTGGCAGGGCTGTGATCCGAATGGCCACCGCTTTTTGGACTCTTATTCTGAGTTTGCTGGCGGCCTTTATGGGGGGCCTGGTTTGGAGCTGGGCACCGGATCGTCCGGTGGACTCTCTAAAAGCCCGCTGGGCCGCGCCCCCATCCCACTTTGTGGCTCTGCAAGGCATGCAGGTGCATGTGCGCGACGAGGGGCCACGCGATGACCCCACTCCGATCGTGCTGATCCACGGCACCTCGGCCAGCCTGCACACTTGGGACGGCTGGGTGGCCGCTTTGAGCCCGCACCGCCGCGTGATTCGCATGGACTTGCCCGGCTTTGGGCTGACGGGCCCCGCACCCGATGGCGACTACAGCATGGCGCGCTACACCGGCTTCATGCGGGATTTGCTGGACTTGCTCAAGCTCGATGAGGTGGTGATGGCTGGCAATTCGCTGGGCGGTGGCATTGCCTGGCAAACCGCCTTGGCGCACCCGACGCGTGTGCGTCAATTGATTTTGGTGGATGCCACGGGCTACCCTTTGCAACCCCAATCCATGCCGATCGGATTTCGGTTGGCCCAGATTTCTTGGTTGGCACCGATCACCCAAAAAATCCTGCCCCGACAAATGATTGAGGCCAGTGTGCGCAACGTGTATGGCCAGCCGGACAAGGTGAGCCCCGCCTTGGTAGACCGTTATTACGAGTTGACCCTGCGCGAAGGCAACCGCGCCAGCCTGACCCAACGCTTCCAATACCGCAGCAACGATGCCGCATTGGCGGGACAGATTTCTCAGCTGAGCCTGCCCACCCTGATTCTGTGGGGCAGCGAGGACCGGCTGATTCCGCCAGACCACGCGCAACGCTTTCAGCAAGCCATTGCAGGCAGCGAGCTCCAGGTCTTTGAAGGCTTGGGACATGTGCCCCACGAAGAGAACCCCGAGGCCACGGTGCAGGAGGTGAAAAGGTTTTTGGGCCTGCCGCCTGCGCTGATCAGGAACTGAACAAGAAGTTCATCACGTCGCCATCCTTCACAACGTAGTCCTTGCCTTCGGCGCGCATCTTGCCCGCGTCCTTGGCGCCTTGCTCGCCCTTGAAAGCGATGAAGTCGTCAAACGCGATGGTTTGGGCGCGGATATAACCTTTTTCAAAATCGGTGTGGATCACGCCCGCCGCCTGCGGTCCGGTGTCGCCCACATGGATGGTCCAGGCGCGCACTTCTTTCACGCCTGCAGTGAAATAGGTCTGGAGACCCAGCAAGCCGTAAGCAGAACGGATCAGGCGGTTCAGGCCCGGCTCGTCCTGCCCCAGTTCCTTCAAGAACTCCAATCGGTCCGCGTCGTCCATCTCGGACAACTCGGCTTCGATCTTGGCGCAAATGGCCACCACGGGCGCGTTTTGCTTGGCGGCAAAAGCCTTCAAGCGGTCCAGGAATGGGTTGTTCTCAAAGCCGTCTTCCGACACGTTGGCCACAAACATGGCGGGCTTGGCGGTGATGAAGAAGAACTGCTTGAGTTCGATACGCTCTTCTTTGCTGAAATCGATGGTGCGCACCGGCTGGGTGTCGTTCAAAGCCGTCTGGCACTTTTCCAGAATCGCCATTTGCTTGACGGCTTCTTTGTCACCCGAGCGGGCGATTTTGCTCACGCGATGAATGGCTTTTTCAACAGCGGCCAAATCGGCCAAGCACAGCTCGGTCTGAATGACTTCGATGTCTGCAATCGGGTCCACCTTGTTGGCGACGTGGATGACGTTGTCGTCTTCAAAGCAGCGCACCACGTTGACGATGGCGTCGGTTTCACGGATGTGCGCCAAAAATTTGTTACCCAGGCCTTCGCCCGTGCTGGCACCAGCCACCAGGCCGGCAATGTCCACGAACTCCACAATGGCGGGCACGATGCGCTCGGGCTCGACGATTGCAGACAACTGCTGCAAGCGTGTGTCGGGCACCTCGACCACACCGGTGTTGGGCTCGATGGTGCAAAAGGGGTAGTTCTCAGCGGCAATGCCGGCTTTGGTCAGGGCGTTGAAAAGGGTGGATTTGCCCACATTGGGCAAACCCACAATGCCGCATTTGAGGCTCATGGAAAAAGTCCTTATAAATCAAGACCCCAGTTGCACTGTCGAGCCCGACACCGGCGCGTTCGAGATGCCCGACATGCGCAGATACGTGGTGGCCAAAGTGCAGGGTATGCCGTCAAAAAACGCGCTAGACGCGCGTTGGATGTCCGAGTTTTGTCCTGGGGTGAATGCCAGTGATTGTACTGATCGCGAAAGCCCAGCTGATGCGGCAGCGAGCGACGGCAGGGGCGCTTCACAAGCGAACACAGAAAACCGATACGCAAGTCAAGCCCATGTGGGCCCCACCCATCAAAACGAAGGAGAGGCCAGTTGGTGCGGCCAAAATGCTCAGACCGCCACAGACGCTTAATCAGCGGGCATCACTTAAAAGGCGGCTCACCAGACTGTCAAAATCGCCCTTCAAAAGACTGACTGGTTTGGCATTGCCCCACTCTACAATAGCACTGGCCAACAAATTGGACCTGGCCTCGTAGCTGACTTGCCTGACTTGTGCGGGTTGAGAAGCAGGGCTCAAGCGCAGTTGAAGTTCAATCCGGTCGGGGTTGAGCGTCCAACCCGTGAGATTGTCTTCGTAGTGCGTAACACGGGTTTCCAGCAAATGGGTGCCACCGCGACGCGTGCACTCTGCAGCCGACTGACCTGCATCGACTTTGATCGCGACCGTCTGCCATCCCGCCTGTTGAACGGCCTTCTCAACCCGTTGGCCAATTTCCGCACCGCTGCCGGGGTATTTTTCTTGTCCGTGGGCTTGGTCGCCTGGGTGTACGACACAGACCAATGACTTTGTCGTGGCGCTGTGGATGGCTTGCGACGTGGCACCTGTGGGTTGCGTTTGCTGGGTGATGACGGGGACCGCGCTGCAAGAAATCAATCCAACACAACTCAATACCAGTACTGTTTTGCCTAAATAGTTCACTTGAAACTCCATAAAAAAATTGACTTTAAATTGAAAAAATCGCCTAAAAATCCACAATAACAAATTTTAACGACAAAATTAAGGCTTCAGATTGAGCGCAAAGTTCTGCAAGGGCGCACCGGGCTGGTGCGCGGCATAAGCGATGGCGCGGTCTCGTTGAAGTCGGTCAGCAACCTGTGGTTCACAGGTCAAACGGCGTCAATGCAGCACAAGGACTTGCCCATGCCGCACAGGGTCTTCAGGCGCCATGTCCACACAGTGCACACAAGCGCACACCTACAATGCAGACCATGGCTAACTCTCCCGATATTTGCATCCGTGGCGCTGGCATTGTGGGCCGCACTTTGGCTTTGCTGCTGGCCCGCGAACGGCTGAATGTGGCTTTGGTCGATTCACCCCAGCCCAACACGGCCCCTGACGTGCGCGCCTATTCGCTCAACGGCGCGGCCAAGGCCTTGCTGCAAGACCTGCGCTGCTGGCCTGAGGCCCCCGCAGTCACGCCCGTGCACCAGATGCAGGTCTGGGGCGACGATGGCGGCAAGCTCAATTTCGGTGCCGGCGATCAGGGCGTGGGTGAGCTCAACTGGATGGTAGATGTGCCTGTGTTGCAAGCGCTGCTGGCGCAAGCCGTGCAGTTTCAGCCCCAGATTCAAGTGGTACAGGCCCCGTTGTCCGCGCCGCTCACGGTGGTGTGTGAAGGCCGTGCCAGCCAGACCCGCGCCGAGCTGGGCGTAGGCTTTGACATCACGCATTACGAGCAACACGCCCTGGCCACCCGCCTGATGTGCGACCGAGTGCACGAGGGCATCGCCCGGCAATGGTTTGGCTGGAGCCAAGCGCCTGGCCTATCGCAGCCGCAAGCAGAAGTGCTGGCCCTGCTGCCCTTGGGGGGCGAAGGCGGGCACGAAGTCGCGCTGGTCTGGTCGGTGCACCCGCTGCGGGCGCAAGAATTGATGACCATGCCGCCCGAAAACTTTGCCGCTGCACTGGCCCAAGCCTGCGGCCATGCCCTGGGCGGCATGCAGTTGTCGGCCGAGCGTGCCGTATGGCCGTTGCAACTGGCGCGCGCCGAACGCTGGATCGGCACCATGCCGGGGCAAAACAAACAAGCCTTTGCATTGGCGGGCGATGCGGCCCATGCCCTGCACCCGCTGGCCGGTCAAGGCCTGAACGTGGGCCTGGCGGATGTGGCGGAACTGGTCAGCGTGATCCGCGCCAAAGAATTTTGGCGGCCGCTGCACGACCTCAAACTGATGCGCCGCTACGAGCGCGCACGCCAGGCCGATGTGCAGGCCATGGGTTTCGTCACCGATGGTCTGCAGCGCCTGTTTGCCCAGCCCGGTCCGGTCTGGCAAAACCTGCGCAACTGGGGCATGCGCGGCTTTGACCGCAGCGGCCCACTCAAACACTGGATGACGCAACGGGCCATGGGCCAAAGCACCCCGCCCAACCCTGCCAAGGCCACAAACTGATTTGTCCTTCTCTTACTTGATTCCGAAAGCCTCTGTCATGAAGTTCTCTCTCTCCAAACTGGTCCTGATCGTGGCCACCATCGCCTTGACCTGTGGTCATGTTTTGGCGCAAGAAGCGGTCATCCGCAAAAATCTGAGCGAGCGCCTGCCCAACCTGCCCAAGATCGACGAGGTGAGTAAAACCCCTATGAATGGGCTGTTTGAAATCCGCTTGGGCAACGATGTGATGTACAGCGATGCCGAAGGCAACTTCCTGATTCAGGGCGCACTCATCGACACGAAACAAAAGCGCAACCTGACCGAAGAGCGCGTGGACAAACTCTCGGTCATCCCGTTTGACCAGTTGCCCATCAAAAATGCTTTCACCCAAGTGCGCGGTAACGGAAAACGCAAGCTGGTCGTGTTTGCCGACCCCAACTGCGGCTACTGCAAGCGCTTCGAAAAAGACTTGCAAAAGCTGGACAACGTGACCATTTACCACTTCCTCTACCCCATCCTAGGCGAGGACTCCAAGACCAAAACCAAAAACATCTGGTGCGCCAAAGACAAGGCCAAGGTCTGGAACGACTGGATGATCAACGGCACCACACCCCCCGCCATCAACTGTGATGCCTCGGCCATTGACTCGATCGTGGCCTTTGGGCAGAAAAACCGCATCACCGGCACACCCCTGCTCCTGTTTGCCGATGGCTCTCGTGTCCCCGGTGCCGTGCCCATGGCCCAAGTTGAAAAAATGCTCACCGAGATCAAATGACATCCACACTGCCGCATCCCATGACCGAAGACCCGACCTGGCGGCTGATCCGCCGCTTGGGTTACGCCGGGCTGATTCCCTTTGTGTTTTTGGCCCTGTGCCTGTGGTTGGTTGGCCCCGAACTGCACCCCTATGTGGCCCTGGCCATGCAAGGCTATGGCGCGGTGATCGTGTCGTTTTTGGGCGGCATCCACTGGGGCGTGGGCTTTCGCAACGCATTGATCACCCCTGAAGCACCTCGCATCCACTTCACCTGGGGTGTCGCGCCCTCCCTGCTGGCCTGGGTGGGCGTGATGATGCCCGCCTTTGCAGGCTTGCCTCTGCTGGGCTTTGTGCTGATCGGCTGCTATGTGATGGACCGCAGAACTTGGCCCGCTGCGGGTCTGGCCCCTTGGTTGCCCATGCGCTTGCAACTGACCATCGTGGCCAGCATGAGCTGTTTTTTGGCCGCTGGTGCAACGTAAGCAACAGCACCCGAGACGCTCTTTTATAGGAGCCCACCCCGTGGGCGATGGGCGTGGCACACGCCCTCAAAGCCAAACCCAGCACTACAAGCCCATCCCCAAGCCACTCAACCCAAGCCTTGCCCCATGACCGCCATCCACTACACCGTTGAAGCCGCCGACCTGCACGCCCATTTGTTTCGGGTGACGCTCACCATCACTGAACCCGCAGCGCAGCAAACCGTGTCGCTGCCGGTGTGGATTCCGGGCAGTTATCTGGTGCGCGAGTTCTCCAAAAACCTGCAAAACCTGAGCGCCAAACAAGGCCGACGCAGCCTGCCCACCCAGCAGCAAGACAAATGCAGCTGGACCATCGCCTGCAAGAGTGATCAGCCCCTGGTGCTGAGTTACGAGGTCTATGCCTTTGACAACTCGGTGCGCACCGCCTGGCTGGACAGCCAACGCGGTTTCTTCAATGGCACCAGCCTGTGCCTTCGGGTGCACGGACAAGAACAGGCGCCGCACCAGTTGCAGCTGCCCCCCGTCGAAAGCCAACCCGCTTGGCAGGCCGCCACAGGGCTCACGCCCATCAAAACCGACAAAAAAGGCTTTGGCCTGTACCAAGCCGCCGACTACGACGAGCTGGTGGATTGCCCGGTAGAGCTGGGCGCGTTTTGGAGTGGCAGCTTCAACGCCTGCGGCGTGCCCCACCGCTTTGTGGTGGCGGGGGCTCTGCCCTCTTTTGACGGTGACCGGTTGTTGGCCGACACACAAAAAATCTGCGAGGCCGCCATTGGTTTTTGGCACGAATCGAGCAAGTTGTCGGGCAAAACAGTAGGCAAAAAAACGCCGCACAAGAACTACCTTTTTATGCTCAACGCCGTGCACGACGGCTACGGCGGTCTGGAGCACCGCAACAGCACCGCGTTGATTTGCAAACGCGATGATTTGCCGCGCCACAACGGCCTGTCCGCCAGCCCGCGCAAGCCAGAGGGCTACACCACGCTGCTGGGCCTAATCAGCCACGAGTACTTTCACACATGGAACGTCAAGCAACTACGCCCCGATGCCTTTGCACGCTACGACTACAGCCAGGAGAACTACACGCAGTTGCTGTGGTTTTTTGAGGGTTTTACCAGCTATTACGACGACATCTTGCTGCGCCGCGCAGGGCTGATTGACGACGCCACTTACATCGAACTGCTGGGCAAGACCATCGCGCAGGTGCAGCAAACGCCGGGCCGCCATGTGCAAAGCGTCGCGCAGTCGAGCTTTGACGCTTGGGTCAAGTACTACCGCCAGGACGAAAACACCATCAACGCCACCGTGAGTTATTACACCAAGGGCGCGCTGGTGGCTTTGTGCCTGGACCTGACGGTGCGCCGCGAATTCAAAACCGAAGGCTACACGCTCGACACCGTGATGCGCGGCCTGTGGAAACGCTGCAATGCCGGACCCCTGCGCGAGCAGGACTTGCTGGACGAATTGCAGGCCGTGACCGGCCGCAGCTGGGCGGGCGAGATCCAGCGCTGGGCGCACAGCACGCAAGAGCTGCCGCTGCGGGAACTGCTCACGGCGCATGGCATCGGGGTAGAGGCCGAGACCTCGGGCATGGCGCAGCGCTTGGGCTTGCGCGTGAGCGAAGCCTCAGGCAGTGTGCAGGTCAAAGTGGTGCTGCGCGGCGGCGCGGGCGAAGCCGCGGGCCTGGCTGCGGGTGACGAATGGCTGGGCCTGGACGTAGGGGCCAAGGGGCAAGGCGGCAGCTGGCGTCTGGGCAAACTCGACGAGCTGAGCGCCTTGCTGGGCAAAGAGCGCCAATTGACCGCCCTGGTCTCACGCGACAAACGCCTGCTGCGCTTGCCGCTCAAGGTACCTGCGCAGGCAAGCCACTGGCAGCTGAGCGTGCCCAAGGACCGCCCGGCCGATCAGTGGCCTGAGGTCTGATTCACTTGCCGCGCAAATCCACCACGCGTTTGGCCTTGCCCTGGCTGCGCTCCACGCCGCCTTCGGCCTTGAGCTCGATCGCCACGCTCGAACCAATGTAGACCTTGATCTCGTGCTGCAGCTGCTTGGCCGCCGCACGCGCTTCGATGCTGTCGGGCGACACGCCGGGCTTGGTTTCGATCAGCACTTTGAGGTCGTCCATCGGGCCTTCACGGGTCAGGACGCATTGGTAGTGCGGGGCCAGCTCGGCGCGCTTCAAGATCAGCTCTTCGATCTGGCTGGGGAACACGTTCACGCCCCGGATGATCATCATGTCATCGCTGCGGCCGGTGATTTTTTCCATGCGGCGCATACTGCGCGCGGTGCCGGGCAGCAGGCGCGTCAGGTCGCGCGTGCGGTAGCGGATGATGGGAAGCGCTTCCTTGGTCAAGCTGGTGAAGACCAACTCGCCCATTTCGCCATCGGCCACCGGCTCGCCCGTCTCGGGGTTGATGATCTCGGGGTAGAAGTGGTCTTCCCATATGGTCGGGCCGTCTTTGGTCTCGATGCATTCGCTGGCCACACCCGGCCCCATCACTTCAGACAGGCCATAGATGTCGACCGCGTCGATGTTCATGCGCTTTTCAATCGCAGCGCGCATGTCATTGGTCCAGGGCTCTGCGCCGAAGATGCCGATGCGCAACGAGCTGGTTTTGGGGTCGATGCCTTGGCGCTCAAACTCGTCGGCAATCGCCAGCATGTAGCTGGGCGTGACCATGATGATGTTGGACTTGAAGTCCTGGATCAGCTGCACCTGGCGCTCGGTTTGGCCGCCGCCAAAAGGCACGACCGTGAGGCCCAATTTTTCTGCGCCGTAATGCGCGCCCATGCCGCCGGTGAACAGACCGTAGCCGTAGCTGATGTGCACCATGTCGCCGGGCTTGGCACCGCCTGCGCGGATGCTGCGGGCCACCACGGTGGACCAAGTCTCGATGTCTTTAAGGGTGTAGCCCACCACGGTGGGTTTGCCGGTGGTGCCGCTGGACGCGTGGATGCGGGCGCAATTTTCACGCGGCACGGCGAACATGCCAAAGGGGTAGCTGTCGCGCAAGTCTGACTTGGTGGTGAACGGAAACTTGGCGATGTCGGCCAGCGTTTTGCAATCGTCCGGGTGCACGCCTGCGGCATCGAACTTGGCCCGGTACACGGGCGAATTGGCATAGGCGTGCTGAAGCGTTTGCTGCAGGCGCTTGAGCTGCAAGCTGCGCAACTCGTCGATGCTGGCCTTTTCAATCGGCTCGAGGGGGAAGGCTTTTTGACTCATTCAAATCTCCACTTGATCAGCGGGGGACAGGGCTGAAGACCTGTCCCCCAATTCATTCACTTATTCCGGGATGACGGTGCCCGGGATCTGCGCGCTTTTGCCACGGAACATGGCGATGACTTCACCGTTTTGGTTGGTGACTTTCATGTCGTAGATGCCGTGACGTCCGCTGAGCGTTTGCTCAATGCCTTCGCAGGTCAGCACATCGCCCAACTTGCCGGGCTTCAAAAATTCGATGCTGCAACCCGCAGCCACCGCGTTCTTGTTGTAGCTGTTGCAGGCAAAGGCAAAAGTCGAATCGGCCAGCGTAAAGATGAAGCCGCCATGGCAAATTTGGTGTCCATTCAGGTGCAGCGCTTTAACCGTCATGCGCATCACGGCGCGACCGGGCCCGCAGGCCAGCAGTTCCATGCCCATGGTGTCTTTGGAGGCCACGTCCACCGCGAACATGGTCTCACCCACTTTGTGGGCCAGTGCTTGGGGGTCGCTCATCATTCGCCTTTGAATTGGGGCGCGCGTTTTTCAAGGAAGGCCTTCACTCCCTCGAAATAGTCGTGCGTGCGGCCCATCGCCGACTGCATGTCTCGCTCCAGATCCAGCTGTTCAGACAAACTGCGGGTGGTGGCACCTTGCAACAACGCACGGGTGGCCACCAAGGCCCGGGTGGGCATGCTCGCCAAACGCTGCGCCAGGGTCAAGGCAGCGGCCAAGGGGTCGTCGGCCACGTCCCAAATCAAACCCCATTCCTTGGCCTGCTGGGCCGGCAACTTGTCGCCCGTCATGGCCAAGGCCAGCGCCCGCGGCAGCCCCAAGCGCTCGACCAGCAACCAGCTGCTGCCCGCATCCGGGATCAATCCGATTTTGCTGAAGGCTTGAATAAAGCTGGCCTGAGGGGCCGCAATGGCGATGTCACAGGCCATGGCCACCGATGCACCTGCACCTGCAGCCACCCCGTTCACGGCGGCCACAATGGGCATGCGCAAGGATTGGATTCGCCGTGTGGTGGGGTTGAACGCCTGGTCAATGATGGGCCCAGGATCTGCCCGAGCCACAAGGTCAGGACCCGGCGTGAAATCAAAGGACGACAAATCGGCACCGGCACAAAAACCTCGCCCGGCACCGGTCAGCACCATGGCGCGAATCTGGTCGTTGGCTTCGGCTTGGTCAAAAGCCGCCCACAAATCATGGTGCATTTGACGGTCAAAACTGTTCAGCGCAGCTGGCCGATTGAGCGTGACCACCGCCACAGGGCCGTGTTCTTCATACAAAACAGTGGATGATGATGGATCAGTCATGAAAATCTCCGAATGCGAAAATGTACCATTAACCGACCAATCGGTTGGTTAATTGTTTCCTTGGGTTTTCCCTAGGTTTTGGAGCCATCAGGGCCCGAAACCCCTCGGTCAGCGCCTTGAGTATAGTGAGCCCATTCATTCCGTTTGAAGCTCACACAGGAGACAGCACTTGACCTACGAAAACATTGAAGTCCGCACCGAAGGCGGGCAAGTTGGCATCATCACCCTCAACCGCCCCAAGGCGCTGAATGCGCTGAACGGCGCTCTGATGGACGAGCTGGGCGCCGCCTTGAAGGCGTTTGACGCCGACGAAGCCATTGGCTGCATCGTTATCACCGGCAGCGAGAAAGCCTTTGCTGCCGGGGCCGACATCTCGGCCATGGCGAAGTTCAATTTCCACGACGTTTACAAAAACGACTTCATCACGCGCAACTGGGAAACCATCCGCAGCATCCGCAAACCCGTAATCGCGGCCGTCAGCGGCTTTGCCTTGGGCGGTGGTTGCGAGCTGGCCATGATGTGCGACTTCATCATCGCCGCTGACAACGCCAAGTTCGGCCAGCCCGAAATCAAGATCGGCATCATCCCCGGCGCAGGCGGCACACAGCGCTTGCCGCGGGCCTTGGGCAAATCCAAAGCGATGGACTTGGTCCTCACAGGCCGCATGATGGACGCGGCTGAGGCCGAGCGCGGTGGTCTGGTCAGCCGCGTGGTGCCCTTAGACAAGTTGATGGAGGAAACCCTGGGCGCAGCGCTGATGATTTGCGGCTACGGCCAACTGGCCACCATGGCGGCCAAGGAAAGCGTGAACCGAGCTTTTGAAAGCGGTTTGAGCGACGGCGTGATGTTCGAGCGCCGCCTGTTCCACGGCCTCTTTGCCACCGCCGACCAAAAAGAAGGCATGGACGCGTTTTTGAACAAGCGTGCGCCGAAGTTCATCCACGGCTGAGACACTTGGGCCTTTGGGCCCGTGTCCAGACTTTGGTGAGATGGTGATCAGGGCGTGTGCCACGCCCATCGCGCACGGGGTGCGCTCCTACAGAGCAGAGCCCCAGTTGGTGGACCGAGCGCCGCGCATTTGTGGGAGCCCACCCCTGTGGGCGATCAACCCCTGTCGTTCAATCCGTTGGCTGGCGTCAGCAGCTCAGGCTGCCAAACCAGGCGCTCGGGCGCGCTGAAGCACAAGAAGCGTTTGTTGGTGGCGCGGCCAATGGCGCACAGACCCAGGCGCTGGGCAACGTCCAGGCCCATTTGTGTGATGCCGCTGCGCGAGACGACCACGGGCACGCCCATTTGCGCCGACTTGATGACCATCTCGCTGGTCAAGCGCCCGGTGGTGTAGAACACCTTGTCCTGGGCGTTCACGTCGTGCATCCACATCCAACCGGCAATGGTGTCCACCGCATTGTGTCGACCCACGTCCTCGACGAACATGAGCATTTGGTCGCCCTGAAACAAGGCGCAGCCGTGCACCGAGCCCGATGATTTGTAGGTGGTTTCTTGCAAGCGAATGGCGTTGACCACACCATAAAGCTGGCTTTGGGTGATTTGCGCGGGCGGCAGTTCGATCTCGTCGATGTGGGCCATCAAATCGCCAAATACGCTGCCTTGGCCGCAGCCGGTGGTCACCACGCGCTCGGCGCTGCGCTCGACCACGACGTTGGCGTTGGGGCGGGTTTTGACGGCAGCCACGCCGGGCTCGCCCAGTTCTCCTTCTCCAATCGTCCAGTCCACGGTGATGGATTCGATCTGGGCCACGGAATCAATCAGACGCTGGTTGCGCAAGAAACCCAGCACCAGCCACTCGGGCTCGGCGCCCAGAGTCATCAAGGTCACCAGCTCTTTTTTATCCAGGTAAATGGTCAGAGCACGCTCAGCTGGAATTTGTGCGCAGTAGGTTTCGCCAAACTCGTTGCGCACGTTCACGCTGCGCGTGAGAGGCGCTCGCGCACGGTTGATATCGGGCTTGGGCAACGGGGGCGCCTCGAGGGCGTTCAAATCAACATGCATGACTTGAGCCTAACGTAAAAATCCCCCAGCGTTGCCGATGGGGGATTTTTGTTCACTACTTGCGCTCGACAGTCAAGGCATTTAAAAAATCAAAAACTTCCACGCACAAAAAATTCCAAATTTTATTGACGTGGAAGCGTGTTGTTGTTGTCAGCTGTACAACACTTCAGGCAACCACATGCCGATAGCGGGGAATATGTAGAGCAACACAATCGCAAAGACTTGAATGGCCATAAAAGGCAACATGCCCGCAAAGATCTGGTTCAGCGTGACGTGCGGTGGGCTCACGCCCTTCAAATAGAACGCGGCCATCGCCACAGGTGGGCTGAGGAAAGCGGTCTGCAGGTTCAAGGCCACCAACAAGCCGAAGAACAACGGGTCGATGCCGAAGTGGGGCAACAAGGGGATGAAGATCGGCATGAAAATCACGATGATCTCGGTCCACTCTAGGGGCCAGCCCAGCAAGAAAATAACCACTTGCGCCAGGATCATGAACTGCACCGGCGTCAGGTCCATGCCCAGCACCCAGGTGTTGATGATCTCTTGGCCACCCAGCAACGCAAAGGCTGCCGAGAAAATGCTGGAGCCCACAAACAACCAGCACACCATGGCGCTGGTTTTGGCCGTCAGGTACACCGACTCGCGCAGCACTGCGTAGTTCAGGCGTCGGTAAGCTGCGGCCAGCAACAAGCCCCCGAGCGAACCCATGGCCGCCGCTTCGGTCGGAGTGGCCAGACCGAAGACGATGGTGCCCAGCACGGCCAAAATCATGATGGCCAGAGGGAAGAAAGAACCCAGCAGCATCTTGAAGATTTCAAGGCGCGCAAAGCTGAAGTAGGCATAGAACAGGGCCAAGGCCACCGCACAACTGGCCAAGCCGATCCAGAAGGACAGTGGTGCGGACAAGCGCTCGGCATCGGCTGCTGGTGTTTCCGCAGCAACCGTCACTGCAGCACCGGCAGGACCAGGTGCATCTGCTTTGGCTGGCTCTGCGGCGGGTGCCGCATCTGCTTTGGCGACTTCGGTCGAACCGGGTGGTGTTTGCAAGCCATCGGCTTCGGGTTCAGCCAGACCACTGACACTGGAGGCTTCTTCTTCTGTGTCGGCCGAATCAGCCAACTCGCCGCCCATGGCCACCACGCCTTCCACCGTCTCGACGGGCAGTGGTGCAGTGACTTTGAAGTAAATGGTCCCCATGATCGCTGCGACGGCCAAAAGCGGCAGCAAAGCAATGACCAAGTGGTTGAGCAAGTCACGCATGGGCACGGCTGCATTGCGCTTGCCTTTGATCGCACCGATCAAACCGGGTAGCACGTTGTTGCTGATGTCTTTGGACACCACTTGGGCAAACGCTGGCAAGGGTACGATGCGGTCTTCGGCCGACATGGGCGGCGCCATGCTGGGCTTGATTTTGGCAATGATGACCACGTAGAGGACATACAAAGTGGCCAGCATGATGCCCGGGAAAAATGCCCCAGCGTACAACTTGACCACCGACACACCTGCTGTCGCGCCATAGACGATCAGCATGACCGAGGGAGGAATCAGGATGCCCAGACAACCGCCTGCGGTGATCGCACCTGCCGACAGCTGCACGCTGTAACCAGCCCGCAGCATGGCGGGCAACGCCAGCAAGCCCATGAGCGTGACCACCGCGCCCACGATGCCTGTGGCCGTGGCAAAAATAGCGCAGGTCACGATGGTGGCCACCGCCAAGGAACCCGGCACACGGGCCATGGCCAGGTGCATGCTCTTGAACAATTTCTCAATCAAGTTGGCGCGTTCAATGAGGTAGCCCATGAACACGAACAAGGGGATCGAGATCAGCACGTCGTTGGACATGACCGAGAAGGCGCGCTGAACCATCAGGTCGAGCGTTTGTTGAACCGCCAGATCGGGGTTGGAGCTTCGGTAAGCAATCCAGGCGAAGATCATGCCCATGCCCATGAGGGTGAACGCTGTGGGAAAACCCAACATGATCGCCACCACCACCAAGGCCAGCATTAACAGTCCCAAATGCCCATTGGACATATCGGCAGGAGCAGGCAGCAAAACAAAGGCCGACAACACGACCAAGGCCATGATCGTCAGGCCAAACCAGACTTCTTTTTTCATTTTTGCGTTCCCTTGGCAGTCACCAACTCGCCCAACTTGGCTATGTCTTCGTCTTTCACATTGACCATTTGCTTGAGTTTTTCGACATCGACCTCGTCCACGTCATCGCCACGCTTGGGCCACTCCCCTTGCTTGATGCACACGATGCACCGCACAATTTCAACCAAGCCCTGAGCCAACAGGAAAGCACCCGCAATCGGCAAAATGGTTTTGAACGGGTAGATGGGCGGACCGTCGGCCGTCACGTTGGAGTGTTCGTTGATGGCCCAAGACTCGGCAGCAAAACCATAGCCGGCATAAGCCAAAGCCACCACACCCGGAATGAAAAACACGATGTACAGCGTCAAGTCCAACCAGGCCTGCAGGCGGGGCGGGAAAAAGCCATACAGCACATCGCCGCGCACATGGCCATTCTTGGACAAGGTGTAGGCACCCGCCATCATGAACAGAGAGCCATACATCATGCTCATCACGTCAAAGGCCCAGGCGTGAGGGCTGTCCAGCACATACCGAGAGAACACCTCCCAAGAGATCATGAAGGTCAACGCCACGATCAGCCAGGAAAAAAATTGACCAATCCAAGTACTGACTTTGTCAATAAGGAGTAAGAGATTTTGCATAAGGGAACCGCATAAATGAATCAGCCATCCAGGAGACCTGGATGGCTGATGGAACTGTCAAATGAAAATCAACCTTTTTTCGCGGGTGCCGCTTTGGCTCCGAAGAAATGGTTCACAGCCATGCGACGGCTGATGTTGGTGTCCTGGTCCCATTTGACCGCACGTTGTGCGAAGGCGCGTTGGGATTCCACGATCTCTTTGAACAATGGATTCTCCGCAGACTTCTTTTCAACAATTTCAGTCCAGATTTTCAGTTGGTCTTGCAAAATCGCATCGGGTGTTTTGTAGAACTTGACCTTGTCTTTGGTCTGCAACTCGATGTAATCCTTGGAGTAACGGTCAATGGCTTTCCAGGACATGTCGGCCGAAGCGGCTTCTGTGGCACCCGCGATCACGGCCTTCAGCTTGGCAGGCAAGGCGTCGTACTTGGTTTTGTTGAACATGATCTCAAAAGTCTCAGCGCTCTGGTGGTAGCTTTGCAGCATGCACACTTTGGAGACATCGGGGAAGCCCAAAATACGGTCAGAGGTGGCGTTGTTGAACTCAGCGCCGTCCAGCAAGCCGCGGTCCATGGCAGGGACGATTTCCCCACCTGGCAAGGCGTTCACGGCAGCGCCCATGGCGGTGAATAGGTCAATGGCCAAGCCGTTGGTGCGGAATTTCAAGCCTTTGAAATCGGACGACTTGGTGATCGGCTTTTTGAACCAGCCCAGTGGCTGGGTAGACATGGGGCCGTACAGGAACGACTGCACGTTGCCGCCAATCGACGCGTACAGCTTGGCCAGCAGCTCAGCGCCGCCGCCGTACTTGTGCCAAGACAAAATCATGTTGGCGTCCATGCCGAAAGCCGGGCCAGAGTTCCACAATGCCAAAGCGTTTTGCTTGCCATAGTGGTAACCCAACACACCGTGACCGCCGTCCAAAGTGCCTTTGGAGACTGCTTCGAGCAAGCCAAATGCAGGCACCACAGCACCAGCAGGCAACACTTCAATCTTCAGATCGCCACCGGTCATGTCGTTGACCTTCTTGGCGTAATCCAGGGCGTACTCATGGAAGATGTCCTTGGCAGGCCAAGTGCTCTGCCAGCGCATGCTGATCGGGCCGGTTTGGGCCGTGGCGATCATGGGTGCAGAAAGAGCACCGGCAGCAACAGCTGCGCCTTTGAGAAGGTTGCGACGGCGTGGGGTTTTGTTGTCTGACAAAGTGAGTCTCCAATCGTGGTTGAACTTTCAAGCGCAATAATTTACCGCTTGGTTTTTAATTATGCAGCGCACCAAACGCTCATCGGTCAGTGAAAACCCTAGGTCGCCTCGTCAAAAATTTCAATTTGAAATGCTGAAATGTTCAAAATTTCATTCAATCCACCAAATCGAAGCCCTGCATTTCGACGCTGAGAAAAGCTTCGGTGAATGCGGCCACGCGGGCGTAAAAAACAGCCGCTGGATGCGCCTGCAGCGTTTGGCACATTTGCGGCACCCACGGCTGCAGATGTTGGCTGAAAAATGCCATTTGGTGCGTGAGGTTGGCCACGGCCACATCGTCCCCGGCGATCAGGTAGCGCATGACTTCGAAGACATAGGCCACATGGTCCTAGGTGTCGGACAAGCTCTGGCTTTTCCCGATCCCAAAGCCGCCATGTCGTCGCCCAGCTTGAACAGCGGTTTTTCGTTCAAAAAGCCACTGAGGTAGTGGACATGAACAAATATTGGTCGCTTTTTTGCGGGGCTTGCCCCTTCATCAACCCAGCATGGTTTCGTTCAGCAAGGGTAAACGCAAAGTGAAAACCGTGCGTCGACCGGGCTCGGACTGGAAGGTCAGACGACCACCGTGCATCTCGACGATAGAACGGCTGAGCCACAGTCCCACGCCCATGCCTTGCGACTTGGAGGTTTTGAACAGGTTGAACACATCTTCCGCACGCTCAGGCGCGATGCCTGGGCCATTGTCTTCCACCTCCAGGTTCAGCTGATCCCCCAAAGCCTTGCCCCGTATGCGCAGCTCAGGCTCGACACACCCGGACTCGAGCAGCGCATCGATGGCGTTGTTGAGCAGGTTCAAAACGACTTGTTGCAATTGCGTAGCATCGCCATGCACACGCAAGTGGGGATCCCAATCGACCGTGCAGCCAATGTTGGCATCTTTCATTTTTGACTGGACCAAGTCCAGTACTTCCTGCACCACCTCGTTCAGTTTTAAGGCCGTGTACTCGCCTTTGCTCATGCGAAACAAATTGCGCAGTTTGCGGATGATGTCTGCCGCACGTTGCGTGTCATGAACGACGGCGTTGGCCACCTGGGTAAGAAACGCCAAATTGGGCGTTGACCGCTCACGTTGAGCCTCTTCCAATTTGGCTTGCAAGAGTTCGGCGTGCAGCAAGTTGGCCGTGAGCGGCTGGTTCAGCTCGTGCGCAAAACTGGCCACCAGTGCGCCCATGCCTGCGCTCTTGTTGGACAAGGTCAGCTGCCGGATGATCTCTTCTCGCTCGGTCAACAAGGCACTCAGATCCTGGGCGTGTTGAAAGGCCAAAGCTGCTTGCTCTTGCTCACGGGCCAGTTGCTGCTCCGTGGCGATTTTTCTGCGGTGGTCTTGGTCCACAAAAATCTGCATGAACCCCACACACAGCAACATGATGGCCGTGAATTGACCGATGAACACCAAGGCGTGATCCCAGGAGTGTTCGTAAAGATCTTCAGCCCCAACGCCCGCCATCATGGCCAGCGCCTTGACGCCCAATGTCACCGACAAAATCAAGCCTGCCCACATCACAGAATCTGCGCCCTTTTTGTCGTGGGTCAGGGCAATGCGTTTGCCAGCGAAAAAGTACTCCAAACAATTGAAGGCGTAAAAAACATAAAACACCAGCATGATGGTGCTCTCGGGTGAACCCGAAAATTGCAAGCCATAGCTGAGCGCCAAAAAGGCCACGTTCGCCCCACCCGAGGCCCACAGCCACATGGGCGATGCCGGGCCATTGAGTGAGCGCAAAGCCACTTGGCGGCCCCAGTTGCCCGCCGCCATCAGAAACAGCCCCACCACCACCACCACATCGGTGCTGAGCCAACCCCGACTGCCCATCACGCACAAAGACAGTGCACTGAGAATGCCCGAAACACTCCACATGACCACCACCGGGCTGCGAAAGCGCGCCAGCCCGTACCAGATGGCCGCATGCAGCATCAGGTACAAAAACGCATCCATCCAGAAGATGGTTTGCACATTCAAATTCAAATCAGCCTCCTTGGCCAGATCGGACAGCGCATCGTGGACGCAGCCGAATCACTGGCCCACGGGCGCAAACAGCTGCCAATTATGCGTTCACCGGGGTCGCCGCTTCGATCCGCACGGCACAGTATTTGAATTCAGGGATCTTGCCAAACGGGTCCAGCGCCGCGTTGGTCAGCAAGTTGGCCGCTGCCTCCTGGAAGGCAAAGGGGATGTACACCGTGCCCAGCGGCGTGCCGTCGTCCAGACGCACCTGCAAATGCACTTGGCCCCGGCGCGAGGCAATGTTCACGAAGTCACCGGGCTTGAGGCCCAGCCTTTGCAGATCGTGCCCGTTCAGCGAGGCCGTGGCCGCAGGCTCCAGCGCATCGAGCACGGTGGCGCGGCGCGTCATGCTGCCGGTGTGCCAGTGCTCCAGTTGTCGACCGGTGATGAGCACCATTGGATACTCGTCATCGGGCTGCTCGTTGGCGGGGATCAGGCTGGCGGGCACAAGCTTCACCCGCCCATCGGCGGTGGGAAAGTGATCATGAAAAACGATGGGCTGGCCCGGATCGTCGGCGCTCAAGCAAGGGTAAGTGACCGAACCCGCGTTCAGGCGCGCCCAATCGATGCCGCCAATGGCTGGAGCCATGGCCTGGCGCATTTCTTCGTACACCTGGGCCACGCCCTCTTGCTCGCCTGGATAAGACCAATTCAGGCCCATGCGCTGGGCGATCTGCTGGATGATCCACAAATCGGGCTTGGCATCACCCGGCGGCAGCACGGCCTGACGGCCCATTTGCACCGTACGGTCGGTATTGCTGACGGTACCGGTTTTTTCAGGCCAAGCGCTCGCGGGCAGCACCACATCGGCCAACCAGGCGGTTTCGGTCAAGAAGATGTCTTGCACCACCAGGTGCTGCAAGCTGGCCAACGCGTGGCGGGCGTGGTTCAGGTCGGGGTCGCTCATGGCCGGGTTCTCACCCATGATGTACATGCCGCGCACCTTGTGCGGATCGCTCTCGGGGGCCAGCGCCTTGTGCATGATTTCAACCACGGTGTAGCCAGGCTGGTCGTCCAACTTCGTGTCCCAGAATTTCTCGAACCAGTTGTGCGCTGAAAGGTCAGTCACGTGCTGGTAGTTGGGGTACATCATCGGGATCAGGCCCGCATCGCTGGCGCCCTGCACGTTGTTTTGACCGCGCAAGGGGTGCAGACCGGTGCCGGGGCGGCCAATTTGCCCGGTGATGCTGGCCAGCGCAATCAAGCAGCGCGCGTTGTCGGTGCCGTGCACATGCTGGCTCACGCCCATGCCCCACAAGATCATGGCGGCTTTGGCGTTGGCGTAGGCCCGTGCCACTTCCCGGATGGTATCGGCTGGAATGCCGCACACCGCGCTCATGGCTTCGGGTGTGTAGCCCTGAACGTGGGCCTTGAGTGCGGCCACATTGTCGACACGGTCGCGCAAAAATTGTTCGTCGCACAGGTTCTCGGTGACGATGACGTTCAGCATCGCGTTGAGCAAGGCCACATCGGTGTCGACCTTGAACTGCAGGTTGCGCCAAGTGTGGCGGCCAATGTCGGTGATGCGCGGGTCGGCCAGCACGATGCGGGTGCCGCGCTGGGCGGCGTTTTTCATCCAAGTGGCGGCCACTGGGTGGTTGTTGGTGGGGTTGGCGCCGATGACGATGATGAGGTCGGAGTGCTCGACATCGCGCACCGGGTTGCTGACGGCCCCCGAGCCCACGCCTTCGATCAAAGCCGCCACGCTGGACGCGTGGCACAGGCGCGTGCAGTGGTCCACGTTGTTGCTGCCAAAACCAGTGCGTACCAGCTTCTGGAACAAGTAGGCTTCTTCGTTGCTGCCCTTGGCCGAACCGAAGCCGGCGAGCGACTTGGGGCCGTGTTGTTGGCGCAAAGCGTTCAGGGGCCCGGTGGCCAAATCCAGTGCTTCGTCCCAGGACGCTTCGCGGAAGACTTTGCGCCAGTCGGTCTGCCCATCGACCAGGCTCAGGTCCTTGGCCACGCCCTTTTTGCGGATCAGTGGTTTCGTGATGCGGTCTGGGCTGTGGATGTAATCCATGCCAAAACGACCCTTGACGCACAAGCGGCCTTCGTTGGCGGGGCCAGCACGGCCTTGAACGCTGATGATTTTTTCGTCTTTGACCTGGAAAGTCACCAGGCACCCCACGCCACAAAACGGACACACAGAATCCACTTCGCGGTCCACCTTTTGCGGGCCCATGTGGCTCTTGGGCATGAGCGCGCCCGTGGGACAGGCCTGAACACATTCGCCGCAGCCCACGCAGCTGCTGCCGCCCATCGGATCGGCCAGGTCAAACACCACTTGGGTGTGCGCACCCCGGAAAGCCAAGCCGATCACGTCGTTGACCTGAAGATCGCGGCAGGCGCGTTCGCAGCGGTTGCACTGGATGCAGGCGTCCAAGTTCACGGCCATGGCGGGGTGGGACAGGTCGGCGGGCACCGCTGCTCGGCGCAATGCGGCCAGTTGCGGTCGCACCTGCACGCCGTGGTGCTCGGCCCACTGGCTTAGTTCGCCATGCGGCGCTTCAGCGCGGTCGTCCACCCATTTGTGGCCCTGTTCGGGCAGGTCGGCCAGCAGCATCTCCAGCACCATCTTCTGGCTTTTGACAGCGCGTTCGCTGTTCGTTTGCACCTGCATGCCGGGCTTGGCGCTGCGGCAGCAGCTCGGCGCCAGGGTGCGTTCACCGTCAATTTCGACCACGCAAGCGCGGCAGTTGCCGTCAGGGGCCAGGCCTTCTTTGTGGCACAGGTGCGGGATGGCGATGCCCAATTCTTTGGCGATGTTAAAAATGCTTTTTCCAGCGGCTGCTTCAACTGATCGGCCGTTGAGGGTGAATTGAACGGTGCTCATGCTGCCCCTACTTCATGCGGAAAATAATCCAGCACACACCGTATCGGGTTAGGCGCGGCCTGCCCCAAGCCGCAGATGGACGCATCGCCCATGACCTGTGCAAGATCTTGCAAAGTCTCGGCATCCCAAACCTCAGCCGTCATCAGTTGCGCGGCCTTGTCGGTGCCCACACGGCAAGGCGTGCATTGGCCGCAACTCTCGTGTGCAAAAAAGCGTATCACATTCAGCGCGGCTTCGCGAGCGCTGTCGTGTTGACCGAGCACCATCACGGCAGCCGAACCGATGAAGCAGCCGTGCGGCTGCAGGGTGTCAAAGTCCAGCGGCACATCGGCCAGGCGCGCGGGCAAAATGCCGCCGCTGGCCCCACCCGGCAGGTAGGCGTACAGCGTGTGGCCTTCGGCCATGCCGCCGCAGTATTCATCGACCAACTCGCGCAAGGTGATCCCCGCGGGCGCGAGCTTGACACCCGGCTGTTGGACGCGGCCACTCACACTGAAGCGGCGCAGGCCCTGACGGCCGTGGCGTCCTTGCGATGCAAAGCTGTCTGCGCCCTGCTCGATCAGTTCGCGCACCCAAAACAGGGTCTCAAAATTGTGTTCCAGCGTCGGGCGGCCAAACAACCCGACCTCGGCGATGTAGGGCGGGCGCATGCGCGGCTCACCGCGTTTGCCTTCGATGCTTTCGATCATGGCCGACTCTTCGCCACAGATGTAGGCGCCCGCGCCACGGCGCAATTCGATGCGCGGCAGCGCACAAGGCGGATTCAGTTTCAGCGCTGCCAATTCTTCCGTCAGCAACACACGCGCTTCGTGGTACTCGTCACGCAAATAGATGTAAACCGCCTCGCAACCCACGACGCTGGCCGCTATCAGCACGCCTTCCAAAAAACGGTGCGGGTCGGCTTCCAGGCAGGTGCGGTCCTTGAAGGTGCCCGGCTCGCCTTCATCGATGTTCACGGCCATCAGGCGCGGACCGGGCTGGTTGCGCACGATGCGCCATTTGCGCCCAGCCGGAAAACCCGCGCCGCCCAGCCCGCGCAAACCGGATGTCTCCAAGCACTGAATGACCGATTCTTGGTCCTTCAAACCTGCAGCCACTTGCACCGCCAACTGGTAACCGCCCGATTGCCGATACGCCTCGAGCCGAATGGCCTCTGGCAAAAGATTGGGCGCGGTCTGGTTTTGGGCCACCCTTTGGGCCACGGCCTGCGCCGTGGCGAAGGCCACGGCCTGTTGGCCCACCTGCACGGCAGGCGCCTGCTCGCAACGCCCCAAACAAGGCACAGGCACCACTTTCAGGTCCAGTAAATCGCTTTGCAACTGGCTCAACAAATTGGCGCTGCCCGCAAGGCTGCAACTCAGGCTGTCGCAGACCCGCACGGTGATGCGCGGTGCCGCTTTGTCGTCTTTCAAGATCTCGAAGTGGTGGTAAAAAGAAGCCACCTCGAACACCTCGACCACGGGCAGCCGCATCTCGGCCGCGAGCGCCACGATGTGGCGCTCGAACAAACCTCGAAAATGGTCGTTGAGCACATGCAGGTGCTCGATCAGCAAATCGTGGCGGTGGCCTTCTGTGGGCTTAGCACCGATCAGGGCCTGCACTTCGGCTTGGGCCTCGTTCGAAGCTTGCCGGCCTTTGAGTTGCGAACGGGGCTTGCGCAACTGTTCGCGCAAGGCATTCAATCCGATGCGGGTTTCAGAAGTGGAATCGGTTTGCATGCGAAGTGGTCAGATCCATTTGAAAAATTCATGGCAGCCGTTAACAAGCGCTGAATGTCGGGGCTGATGCCAACGACCTAAAAAATACCCCACGCACTGCTTTCAGTAGGTCGGCACCTTCAGGTCCGACATGAAAGTGAACGAACACTGCATTCGCCTGGATCAATAAGTTTCCAGGTGCAAGCGGCCTTCTTTTTTCAGGGCCGTACCGATATGGTCCCAGTCCAGCCCCCCATTTTGCGCGATGTCGCGCAGGGCCATGACCACGCCCTCTTCCATGCTTTTGAGGCCACACACATAAAAGCAGGTGTTCGGGTCTTTGAGCTGCAGCGCGATGTCGGCGGCGCGCTCGCGCAGCGCGTCTTGCACATAACGCTTGGGTTTGCCTACCTCGCGAGAGAAAGCAAACTCGATGTCGATGAAGTCTTTGGGCAGATTGTTGAGCGGGCCAAAGTACGGCAGCTCGGCAGGGGTGCGGGCGCCGAAGAACAGCATCAGCTTGCCACCTTCAAACTTGCCGCTGGCCCTCAGGCGCCGACGCCACTCGGTCATGGCCCGCATGGGGGCGCTGCCGGTGCCCGTGCAGATCATGACGATGTTGCTCTTGGCGTGGTTGGGCATCAAGAAGCTCGCGCCAAACGGCCCAATCACCTGCACTTTGTCACCGACCAACAGGTCGCACATGAAGTTGGAGGCCACGCCACGCACAGCTTTGCCGTCGTGGTCTTCGAGCACGCGCTTGATGGTGAGCGAAACGTTGTTGTGCCCTGACCGCTCGCCGTTACGCGGGCTGGCAATCGAGTACTGGCGGGCATGGTGCGGTTTGCCGTTGGCATCCATCCCAGGCGGGATGATGCCAATCGACTGGCCTTCGAGCACCGGAAAAGGCAAGCTGCCAAAGTCCAGCACGATGTGGTGGGTGTCGTAGTCTTGCTGGCCAACTTGTTTGCCCACCTCGGTCACGCGCAGGTTGCCCGTCACGCTGGCGGTGATGGTTTTGTCTTGCGCCTTGGGGCCATAGAGGTTGGTATAGGCGTGAGCCGCAGACCAAGGGGGAAGGGTCGCGCCGAACTGGGCCGAGTTGAAGCCCGAAGCAGCGGCGGTGCTGACGGCCGAAGCCGAAGACGATGCAGCCGATTGCACTGCGGTTTGCGCTTCTTCTTGTGCAGTGTCTGCGACGCCGCCCGCAGCAGCCAACTCTTGAGCACTCAAGTCTGCGGGCAGGTCGTACCACTTGAGTTGTTCTTCGATGCTGTAGGCCTTGGCCTTGGGCACCATGCGCCAGTTGTCGATCGAGCCGGTGGGGCATGGCGAGATGCAGTCCATGCAACCGTTGCAGATATCGGCCTTGACGACGTAGTTGAGCGAGTCGTGCGTGATGGCACCGACCGGGCAAATTGCTTCGCAGGTGTTGCAGCGGATGCAGATTTCCGGGTCAATCAGGTGTTGTTTGATCAGCGTGGCTTCTGTGCTCATGTCTTGGCTCACTTGTTGTGTCTTTGGCGATTTGTTTTTGGTTTGCGAGGCCCGCAACGGTATGGCTTGGGGCCGGGCGCCTCATACTGGGGTACCAGAAATCGGCGCCCGGCCCCAAGCCATGCCGTCACTCTGTGCCAGTTTGAACCTCGGCAGTCTACCGGTGTTTCTGCGCTTAAAGCACTCATGCAGTTGACAGGGGAAGGGGCGGGTGACGATTTCTGGTACCCCAGCATGAGGAACCCGCCCCTTCCCCTGTCAACTGCTGCCCCGTAACGAAACAGAGGCAGCAGTCAACTCAGAACATCAGTTGAACCGGATGTAATCAAAGTCCGCTGGCTGACGGTTGATGCCCATGACGGGTGGCGCGATCCAGTTGGCGAACTTGCCTGGCTCGACGCAGCGGCCCATCAGACTGGCCACATAAGCGCGGTCTTCGTGGGTGGGCAACCACTCGCCCACTTGCGCCATCCACTGCTCGTCGGTCACCACACGGCCATCGGGTGTGATCTTGGAGCCGGACAAAGAACCGATGTTGCGGTGGAAGGCCTTGTGAGGGGCGGTCAAGGTGAAAGGAATACCGGCCTTGCTGATCACACGGTTCCAACGGTCGATACCGCCTTTGGAATCGGTGATGTAGTCGTCGCGCAGCACTTCGTTCAAAGCGTTGAGCATCGGCACTTCTTTTTCGACCAGCTTGCCGTCTTCGACCGACAAAATCTTGTAGCTGTTGCCCTTCAAGATGTGGTCATCGCCGCGCTTGCCTTCTTCGTAGCGGCCTTTCAGGCCCGAGCTGTAGAAGGTGGCAGCGTTGGACGACTCGTCGGCACCGAACAAGTCGATGGTCACCGAGAAGTGGAAGTTGATATAGCGCTGGATGGTCGGCAGGTCGATCACGCCGGCTGCGCGCAGCTTGCCCACGTCGTCGGTCTTGAGCTGATTCATCACATCCACAGTGCGCTGGATGGTGCGGCTCACGCCGGACTCGCCCACAAACATGTGGTGCGCTTCTTCGGTCAGCATGAACTTGGTGGTGCGGGCCAGCGGGTCGAATGCCGACTCGGCCAAGGCGCACAGCTGAAACTTGCCATCACGGTCGGTGAAGTAGGTGAACATGAAGAAGCTCAACCAGTCTGGAGTCTTCTCGTTGAAGGCCTGCAAGATGCGGGGGTTGTCTTCGTTACCGCTGTTGCGTTGCAGCAAGGCATCGGCTTCTTCACGGCCGTCTTTGCCGAAGTATTTGTGCAACAGATACACCATGGCCCACAGGTGGCGGCCTTCTTCGACGTTGATCTGGAACAGGTTGCGCAGGTCGTACATGCTGGGCGCGGTCAGGCCCAGGTGGCGCTGCTGCTCCACAGACGCTGGCTCGGTGTCGCCTTGTGTCACGATAATGCGGCGCAGGTTGGCGCGGTGCTCGCCAGGCACGTCTTGCCAAACTTTTTCGCCGATGTTGTCACCAAAATGGATCTTGCGGTCTTGCTCACCGGGATTCAAGAACACGCCCCAACGGTAGTCACGCATCTTGACGTGGCCAAACTGGGCCCAGCCTTGCGGGTCCACGCTCACGGCGGTGCGCAGGTACACGTCCATGTCGGTCGAACCCTCAGGGCCCATGTCGTCCCACCAGTTGATGAAGTTAGGCTGCCACTGCTCAAGCGCGCGCTGCAAGGTGCGGTCTTCGCTCAAGTTGACGTTGTTGGGGATTTTTTCGCTGTAGTTGATACCGGACATGAGAGTCTCCAGAAATGAAAAAGCAACGGTGGGGTCAAATTTCGGTTACAGAGCGGACCACCGGGCACCGCACTGCACAACGCAAAAACATCAAACGCGGTTCAGATCAAACTGGACTTTTTCACCTTTGCCATAGACCTTCAGGGCTCCCTTTTCGCCCACGGCGTTGGGGCGCTGGAAAATCCAGTTCTGCCAGGCGGTCAGGCGGCCAAAAATGCGGGTGGCCATGTTTTCCTTCTGGGCAAAACGCAGGTTGGCTTCCAGACCGGTCAAGGCGTCGGGCGACATGGACGAACGCTCTTCCAGCGCCAGGCGAATTTCGTCAGCCCAGTCGATGTCGTCGGGCGCAGCTGTCACCAAGCCCAGCGCCAGAGCGGCATCGGCGTCCAGCACTTGGCCGATCGCGCCGCGTGCGGCTTCCATGGCGGGCACTTCTTCGTAGAAGCGGCGCTGCAGGCGGGTCTGGTCGTTGACCATGGGGAAGAAACCGAAGTTCATTTCGTTCAGTTGAATCTTGGGCGCTTTGTCAGCGTCGTCAGGCAGCGCCAGCATGTAGGCGCGGTCGGCGCAAAAGGCCAATTCTGCGAGTGTGCCGACAAAACAAGTCCCTTCTTCGACCAAGGCAAAAAGGCTGCGCGAAGTCACGTCCATGCGGGCCAGTGTGCGGCGCAGGTGGCCGATGGTCTCGCGAACCAACCAGTGGTCTTTGTGTGCCAGCAGGGTGGCGTCGGAGGCCAGCACGGCGGCGGCATCGCCCGCTGTCTTCAGCACCCAGGTGCCGATGTCGAGTTCGTTGGTGCGCATGTGCAGGATGGCGTCGTCGAGTTCGCGCACCATCTGCAGCGGCCACCAGTTCACGCCTGCGGCTTCGATGCCCGCGATGTCGGTGGGCTGAGCAGAGGCAGGGGCCTTCACAGTGAAGGTGGCGATGCGCTTGGCGCGGTCGATCTCCACGGTGACATTGATATAAGTCAGGGCATCGGCCGCAATGCTGCGGTTCAGCGGGGTCAATTCCACGCCTTTGACGCCTGCGGTGCGGATGCTGTCGGCAGCCAGTTTTTTGGCACGGGCTTGCACGGCTTCTTTGAAAACAGCGGGCTTGGCGATCGCATCGACCAGACGCCAGTCCACGGCTTTTTGACCCCGCACGCCTTCGACGCTGGTGCAGAAGATGTCGGCCAGATCGTGGCGCACATGGCGCTTGTCGGTCACGCGGGTCAGGCCACCGGTGCCGGGCAATACGCCCAGCAAAGGCACTTCGGGCAGCGACACAGCACTGGAGCGGTCGTCGACCAGCACGATTTCGTCGCAAGCCAGGGCCAGCTCGTAGCCGCCGCCAGCGCAAGCACCGTTCAGGGCAGCCACAAATTTCAGGCCGTCGTGTTTGCTGGAGTCTTCGATGCCGTTGCGGGTTTCGTTGGTGAACTTGCAGAAGTTCACTTTCCAGCCGTGGGTGGACACGCCCAGCATGAAGATGTTGGCACCAGAGCAGAACACGCGGTCCTTCAAGCTGGTCACCACCACCGAGCGCACTTCGGGGTGCTCAAAGCGGATGCGCTGCAATGCATCGTGCAACTCGATGTCCACACCGAGGTCGTAGCTGTTGAGCTTGAGTTTGTAGCCAGGGCGAATGCCGGCGTCTTCGTTGATGTTGATCGACAAAGTTGCGATCTCGCCATCAAAGGCCAGGTTGATGTGCTTGTACTCGGCTGGGCTGGTCTGATAGTTGACCTGAAGTGAAGTGCTCATGGCTGTCTCCATCGTTGAAGGGGTTGATGTGGGGCAAAAAATGCATTTCAGTGCATGTTGAGTTGAAGTTTAGTGCATCTTTTTCAAGACCGCAATATGCACTTTAATTCATTTTATAAGGGTTTACCCTATGAATCATAAAATTTCCACTCACCCTCATACCCCCAAGGTCAAATGCTGGCGAACCGAAGTACGCAAAGCCGCGAAGGCCTGGTCTTCGGTGCGTCCACTGGTGTTGATGGTCATATCGGCTTTCGAATAAAAAGCCGAGCGCCCTTCCAGAATGCGTTTGAGGTCTTCCATCGCCTCGCGGCTGGCGGCCATGGGGCGCATGTCGCCTTGTGCGGCCACGCGCCCCATGTGATCGGCCGCATCGGCCTGCAGCCACACGGTCGTGCAGTGCGACAACAGCAGGTTGAAATTGCCCGAGTCGGACACCAAACCACCGGGCGTGGCGATCACCACTTCGGGGTAGATCTGGATGGCTTCTTCGAGGGCTCGGCGCTCGTAACGGCGGTAGGCGTTGGCCCCATACAGGTTGTGGATTTCGCTGATCTGACAGCCTGCAAACTGCTCAATGTCACGGCTGAGCTCGATGAAGGGAAAGCCCAGATCATCGGCCAGACGCTGGCCCAGCGAGGTCTTGCCCGCGCCGCGTAAGCCAATGAGGGCGATGCGGTTCTTGCGCTCTTGCGCGTTGCCACCCTCGCCAAACATGTCGCTCAACTGCACACGCGCACGGCGCAAATCGGCCTCGCTGCGCTTGGAAAGCAATTCACGAATCAGCAACCACTCGGGCGAGGTGGTGGTCACATCGCCCAGCAGCTCGGCCAGCGAGCACTGCAGGGCCTGCGCCACCTGCAACAAGACCAGTACCGACACATTGCCCGTGCCGTATTCAAGGTTGGCCAAATGGCGCTCGGACACATCGGCCGCCACCGCCACGGCGCGGCGTGTCATGCCTTTGCGTGAACGCAAAGTACGCACGCGTTCGCCCAGCGCTTCCAAAAATGGATTGCGCCGGGTTTCGGGCTCGGACGGCTCAATGACAGTGGAATCTTGCAAGGACATTTTTCTTTCAACCAAAACAAAGGGTAAACCCTTATTTTTTAAACACCACAAAACATGCACTTTAATGCATACTCAACACCAAGCACAATAATGCATAAAACAGTTTATACCGCCATCTGCACAGCAAGAAAAGTTTTTGTTGCATGCGTTGGATTGCACAGGAGGTCTCAGGCCCTTTAAATGAATTTTTTTTGCATGCCCACAACCTGTTCCTTCTGAGCCCCCTTTTAAAGAAGTCATCGTTACCACAACATCAGAGCATCCGAGGAGACAAACCATGAACCCCAGTAGCCCCCCCGTTGACTTCAATTTCGCCCAACACCTGATCGCCAGCAACGCCCATCGCGGCGGTAAAACCGCGCTGATCGACGATGTCGGCGCTGTGACGTATGGCGAACTGACTGAGCAGATCCGCCGCTTTGCCGGTGGCCTGCAGGCCATGGGGATCAAACGTGAAGAGCGCGTGCTCTTGCTGATGCAAGACAGCAGCGACTGGGTGGTGGCCTTTCTGGGCGCGCTCTATGCAGGCGTGGTGCCGGTCGCGGTGAACACCTTGCTCACAGCCGAAGACTATGCCTTCATGCTGAGCAACAGCCGGTCCAAGGCGGCGCTGGTCTCGGGGGCCTTGCTGCCCACGCTGCTAACGGCCATGGACTTGGTGAAAACCGAGGTGCGCCATGTGGTCGTTTCGCGTCCAACCGCTGCACTGACACAGGGCCAGTTCAACATGGCCGACTTCGTGGCGCAAAACACACCGGTGCTGCCCGCGCAAACACTGGCCGATGAACCGGCTTTTTGGCTGTACTCGTCGGGCTCAACCGGTCAGCCCAAAGGCACAGTCCACAGCCAAGGCAACCTGTACTGGACGGCCGAGTTGTACGGCAAAGGCGTGCTGAACCTGCAGGAAAGCGACACCGTGTTCTCGGCCGCCAAGCTGTTCTTTGCCTATGGCCTGGGCAACGCCCTCACCTTTCCCTTGAGCGTGGGGGCTACGGTGGTGTTGATGGCCGAGCGCCCTACCCCGCAAGCCACCTTCAAGCGCCTGGTCGACCACCAGCCCACGGTGTTTTACGGTGCCCCCACCGGCTACGGCGGCATGCTGGCCAACCCCGAACTGCCCGCCAAAAGCCAGGTGGCTTTGCGTCTGTGCTCCTCGGCAGGAGAGGCGCTGCCGCGTGACATCGCAGAGCGCTGGAGTGACCATTTCGGCTGCGACATCATCGACGGCATCGGCTCCACAGAAATGCTGCACGTCTTTTTGTCCAACCGCCCGGGCGACGTGCGTTACGGCACCACGGGCAAGGCTGTGCACGGCTACGAAGTGCAGTTGCGCAACGAAGACGGCAGCGTGGTGACCGGCCCCAACGAAATCGGCGACCTCTACATCCAGGGCCCCAGCAGCGCCCTCATGTACTGGAACAACCGCGAGAAATCGCGCGACACCTTCCAGGGCGTCTGGACCAAGAGCGGCGACAAATACACCCGCGACCCCGACGGCTACTACACCTACGCGGGCCGCAACGACGACATGCTCAAGGTCAGCGGCATTTACGTGTCGCCTTTTGAGGTCGAATCCACGCTGGTGCAACACCCCGCTATTCTTGAAGCGGCCGTCATCGGCAAGGAAGACACCGACGGCCTGACCAAGACCAAGGCCTTCATCGTGCTGAAGGCGGGCCAGAGCCTGACGCAGGAGGAGATCAAAGCGTTCGTGAAGGAGCGCCTGGCCCCCTACAAATACCCACGCTTCATCGAGTTTGTGGCCGAGCTGCCCAAAACCGCCACAGGCAAGATCCAGCGCTTTCGCTTGCGTGAGCAGGAAAAAGCCAGCTGAACACCACCCTCCGGGCCTTTCACAAGGACGCTGCACGGTCCCAAAGCGGCTTCAAAACGGCATCAACGCAAGTTCAAGCCTGGAGGCTCAGTCGCCAGCACAGAAGCTTTCACTTCTGGGCCAGTTGAAGCCAGCACTTGCTCGATCTTGCCGATCAGCCACAAAGCCGCCGGCGACAAAACCCGCCCTTGGGCATGGATGACCGATGTAGCCAGCGCCTGTGCAGCGGCGTACTGCACATGCGGCAAGGCGACGCCTTGTGCAGTGGAAACAGCTCTGGGCAAAGCGCTGGCCATGGCTTCGTGCGTGGCAAACAAGACACAGTCGCTGGACAGCATCACCGACTGCAACACCGCCACGCTGTCGCAGCTCAGCCCCACAGGCAATTCTTCGTGGTGGGGCAATTCATAAATCTCCTGAAGAGCCAGTCTGGCCTGATGCGGCAAGACCGGACCAATGAGCTTGTACTGGCGCAAAGCCTGACGCTGTGCCAATGCATCCAGCGCCAGCAAAGGATGCGTCTGTCGCACAAAAAAACCAAAGCGCTGCGGCGGCAACGGGTGCACGGCAAAGTCGGCTGGCGGCGGCAAGCTGTGCGTCAAGGCCACCACAAAATCGAGTTCATTGCGTTGCAACTTGCCCCGCAACCGCTGCCAATTGCCAATGTCCACATCCACAGTGAGCCCCGGTTTTTCTCGCACCTGCTCGATCAGCAGTCGGGTCAGAAAAGCTTCTGCCGGGAAAACCCCCACGCCGAAATTCACATGCCCCGAGTCCACCCCAACCAGTTGCTGCGCCTCGCGCTTGAGGCTCTCGGCATCGCCCAAAATTTGCAAGGCCCGGGGCAAGATCCGCTGCCCCGCGTCCGTCAGGCTCACCCCCTCATGCGCCCGGTTGAGCAACTGCAGGCCCAAGGATTCTTCCAGTGTCTGGATGCTCCGTGTGAGCGCCGGCTGGGTCAGGTTCAGGCGCTGCGCCGCCTTGAGGAAAGATTTTTCCTCGGCAACAACGGCCAAGTGTTTCAGTCGGCGCAGATTCAACATATGCAAATATTTTATTTAATTGCGATTTAATTGCAATTTTTTTATTTTCGACAAGCCCCAAACTGAATTTTGTGCAGCGCCAAACGGTCTTCAGCGCCCCACAAAAACCACACTAGACCGGCAGACATCACCCCATAACGCGTTTCTGAAACCCCGACGTAAATGGGCTGGCGCCGTGCTCGCTAGCCTGTGCATTGGGGCGCTGGGCAGCCTGGCGTTTGCACAAGAGGCGCCTGACGCAGCCCTGCGATGGCTTCATCGCCACCCTGGTGGCTGGCCAGCCCATCTTTGAGAACCAGCAAGTCACAGGTGAAACGCCGGGTCAGATGATGCGGGCCGGTCAAAGAGCCTGAAAAGGCCAAGCACGTTCTGACTGACCCGTAAGCCCCAAAACACAGGGCAGGGGCTTATCTTTTTTAGCCAGACCTGATTTAAACAGGTACATCGATTCCGGTTTACCAATGCGTACCCGACCAGAGTCAGCCCTTGAGCTGCAAGCACTTACGGTGTTTAATTTGTGGTTCGAGACAACACACGAACGTAGCCGTTTGATAAAGCATTGGAAACGGGCATGACAGGAGAATAAAAATCTGTATTTCGCTTGATGAGTACTTAAAAGAGGCGCAACCACATCGGTTCAGCCCTCCACCCTCGAAAAACACTATCTTGCAGGAGATCTTCAATTGAAAGCCGCTGTTTTTCATGGCCCTGGTCAGCCAATGACCATCGAGAATATCGAAATCGCCAAGCCCAAGCGAAATGAGGTGCTGGTGCGAACCCGCGTGAGCGGTCTTTGTCACAGCGATCTGCATTTTATTGAGGGCAAGTACCCCACCCCTGTGCCTGCAGTGCTGGGTCATGAGGCTGCCGGGGTGGTTGAGGCGGTGGGTGAAGATGTTACCCACGTGAAGCCAGGCGACCACGTCGTCACTTGTCTATCGGTGTTCTGCGGCCACTGCGAGTTTTGCCTGACTGGCCACCAGACCATATGCAGCAACACAGCGATCAAGATGCCTCCCGGCAAGGCTAAAAGGCTGCACTGGAAGGGGGAGCATCTGAACCAGTTCCTGAACCTATCGTCCTTTGCCGAGCAGATGCTGGTGCACGAAAACGCCTTGGTCAAAATCCACGAAGACATGCCGATGGAACTGGCGGCGCTGCTGGGCTGTGGCGTGCTCACCGGCTATGGCTCGGTTGTTCACAGTGCCCGAATGGAACCAGGTACCACTGTGGCCGTGCTCGGCTGCGGAGGGGTAGGTCTTTCCACCATACATGCCGCGCACTTGGCGGGTGCGGCCCGCATCATCGCCATAGACATTGATGCGAACAAACTGAAAATGGCCAAGATCTTCGGTGCCACCGACGAAGTGGATGCCAAAGATCCGGACATGGTCGCCAAAATCGTTGAGATGACCCAAGGTGGCGTCCACTACGCATTTGAGTGCATCGGCCTTAAGTCCACCACTGAGGCCTCTTTCGCGATGTTGCGTCCGCGTGGTTTGTCTACCATTGTTGGCATGATCCCCCTTGGGACCAAAATAGAACTACACGGGTTTGATTTTCTGCGAGAACGTAGGATACAAGGAGCATTGATGGGCTCAAACCACTTTCGTCTCGATATCCCCCGTCTGGTTGAATTTCATATGCAAGGTCGCATGAAATTAGAGAATTTGGTTTCAAATCGGCTCAAGCTTGATCAAATTAACGAGGGTTTTTCCGCACTACAACGGGGGGGGGTAGCCCGAAATATAGTAGTTTTCGACTGAGCGCCAGCTATAAAATTTTTTTATATAAAAATTTTTAAAATGCAATTGTTTTTTTGGGTGGGATCTCTTACATTGATTTTAAGAGTTCAACAAAGGAAATAATTTCAAGTTTTAATGGCGCAATCGGCAATGATTTTCCGTGAAAATCCTATTCCTTTCTCCATTAAATCGAAGAAATAATAGCTGGAATCACACCGCAGTACGCGCAGAATGCGCCGCTGACACACACTTTAATACTTGCTTCCTCGCGCTGATTTTCGACAGAGAGGTTACTTTTAAAGGCATTTTTACCAACGCTCGAATTACTGGTAAACCCTGACGAAGTCAAAATAAACTGTGTATTTTATCAAGCCGTTATCTTGCATTTTGTGTTCACTTCTAGGAGACATTTTCAATGAGAAATTTGAATAAAAATAGACGCAGTCTGATGATAGCAGCGGCTTCCGCCGGGCTTGGGCTTGGCGGCTTTCCTATGGTTTCAAGTGCGCAAAGCTTTCCGATATCCGGGAAGCCAATACGTATCGTTTTGCCTGTTCCGCCCAGCATTCTTGATACGACTCTTCGCCTCATGTTTGATTCTGTGAGCGCCGAACTTGGAACGAATCTGATCATTGACAATAAACCTGGTGCGTCAACAATAATTGCCGCAGAGGATGTAAAGCGCTCAGCACCCGACGGACACACGCTGCTTTACACGTTTGTCGTAACGCACACACAAAATCCCCACCTGTATTCAAAACTTCCCTATGATCCGTTTCGTGATTTCATACCCGTCACTCAACTGGTGCGCTCTGCAACAGTCTTAACCGCTCACCCTAAAGCCCCTTTCAACAACATAAAAGAGCTGGTTGCTTATGCAAAGGCGAATAAAGGCAAAGTTGCCTTCGGTTCGTACGGTAATGGGACCACATCACATTTAAATGGTGAAATTTTACAAAGAAGTGCCAATATTGAGCTGATCCATGTTCCGTACAAGGGGTCATCTGAAGCTGTTAAAGACCTGATCGGAGGGGTCGTCCCAATGATCTTCGATGGCACCCAATCTGCAGTAGTGAATATCAAGGCAGGCTTGGTCAAGGGCATCGGTACTGCTACAGACCGTCGGATAGCTGTATTGCCGAACTTGCCAACCATCTCTGAGCAAGGTGTCCCGGGTATTGACATTGTCGGTTGGCAAGGGCTGTTTGCGCCTGCTGGGACCAATCCTGCTGTTGTTGAGCGGATCGCCGCGGCGTTCCAAAAGGCGGTACGTCAAAAAGCTGTCACAAGTTTTATTGAAGAAGCAGGCAGTGAAGTCAGTGGCACAACACCTGCTGAATTTTCGGCGATTGTTCGCAAAGATTACGATCGTTGGGGACAAGTGATCAAAGCAACGGGTCTCAAATTTGACTGAAGCCGGTAGTTATTTCAAAAACTGAGAAGAGATTCAAAATGCACGACCTAGTCATCAACAGTGGTCTGATCATCGACGGCACCGGCGCTCCAGCCCAAGCAGGCGACATCGCCATAGACCAAGGCGTCATCAGCCAGGTGGGCGGCAAAGCAGGACCGGCCCGCCTCACCCTGGACGCCCAGGGCGCGATGGTGACCCCCGGCTGGATCGACATCCACACCCACTACGATGGCCAGGCCACCTGGGACCCCTACCTCTCCCCGTCCACGTCACACGGCGTGACCAGCGTCGTCATGGGCAACTGCGGCATGGGCTTTGCTCCGGTCAAGCCCGACAAACGCGACTGGCTGATCTCGGTCATGGAAGGCGTGGAAGACATTCCCGGCGCGGTGCTGTCGGAAGGCATTCAGTGGGATTGGGAAAGCTTTCCCGAGTACATGGACGCCTTGTCACGTCGCCCCAAGGCCTTGGACATCGCCACGCAAATCCCCCACTCGGCCGTGCGGGCCTATGTGATGGGCGAGCGCGGCATCCAGCACGACGAGACCACGCCCGACGATCTGTTCGAGATGTGCAACATCGTTCGCGAAGCCTTGAAGGCCGGGGCTTATGGTTTTTCTACCTCGCGCACCTTTTTGCACAAATACGACCAGCGCAAATACCCACCAGGCACTTTTGCCACTGGCGAAGAAATTTCCACCCTCGGCCAGGTATTGGGTGAAGTGGGTCACGGCGTGTTACAGATGACGTCGAACCACATCTCGATGCACCACGAGATTCCGTGGATGCGCAATTTGGCCCTCAAAAACAAGCTGCCCGTGCTGTTCAACCTGCAGCAAACTGACCCGGCCCCGGACCTGTGGAAAGACATTCTGGGCACCCTCAAGGAAGCCCATGCGCAAAACATCCCCTTGTATGGCGGCATCTGCGGCCGGCCCGTGGGCCTGCTGTTTTCGTGGCACAGCAGCTTGCACCCCTTCATCGTCAGCCCGGCCTATCTGGAGATCGCCAAGCTGCCCTGGCCCGAGCGCATCGCCCGGCTACGCCAGCCCGAAGTGCGCCAGGCCATCCTGACCGGCGAGCGCCTGCGCACCGATGAGCGCATGCGCGTCATGTTTGGCAACTTCCACAAAATCTACCGCCTGGCCGACAACCCGGACTACGAGCCCGAAGCCAGCGAAAGCGTCAAAGCCATGATGCAGGCCCAGGGCCGCAGCGGCCTGGAAGTGGTGTACGACCTGATGATGGAACGCGAGGGCATGGCCATGCTCTATTACCCCAGCTTCAACTACTCGTATGGCAACCTGGACCACCTGCACGAATGGCTGCAGAGCGATGTGACCGTCAACAGCCTGTCGGACGGGGGGGCGCACTGCAACTACATCTGCGACGTCAGCATGCCCACCTTCATGCTGACGCACTGGAGCCGTTCACGCACCCGGGGCGACACCTTCAGCATAGAAGCCATGGTCAAACGCCAAACCCATGACACCGCACGCATCTACGGCATGCACGACCGGGGCACGTTGCAAGTGGGCAAAAAAGCCGACATCAACATCATTGATTACGACAAGCTGCGGCTGTACGCCCCCGAGATGGTCTACGACCTGCCTGCAGGCGGAAGGCGCCTGACGCAGCGCTGCGATGGCTACATCGCCACCTTGGTGGCTGGCCAGCCCATCTTTGAGAACCAGCAAGCCACAGGAGCACTACCGGGTCAGCTGATGCGGGCTGGCCAAAAGGGCTGATGGCTCTGCTTGAATGAACAAAGGGCGCCAGATGGCGCCCTTTGTTCATCAACCAGATCCACGCAATGAACGTGATGTTCAGACCACGCTGATCAGCGTAATCAAGTGTCTTTGCTGACTTTGATGGTCGGGAACTTGCTCGAAAAGTCTTTGGCTTTGGCCGCGATCTTGACCGCAACCTGCCGTGCCACGGCCTTGTAAATCTGGGCCACTTCGCCGTCGGGGTCGGACACCACCGTGGGTTTGCCGTTGTCGGCCTGCAGACGAATTTGCATGTCCAGTGGCAATGCGCCCAAGTAGTCCATGCCGTATTCGGCGGCCATTTTCTTGCCGCCGTCAGCGCCAAAAATGTGCTCCACATGGCCGCAGTTGGTGCACACGTGCACCGCCATGTTCTCGACCAGGCCCAAAATCGGCACACCGACTTTTTCGAACATCTTCACGCCTTTCTTGGCGTCCAGCAGGGCAATGTCTTGCGGCGTGGTGACGATGACCGCGCCTGTCATCGGCACGCGCTGTGACAGCGTCAGCTGGATGTCGCCTGTGCCGGGTGGCATGTCCACGATCAAATAATCCAGTTCTTTCCAATTCGTTTGGCGCAGCAGTTGTTCTAGCGCCTGGGTGGCCATGGGGCCGCGCCAGATCATGGCCTCGTCCTGGTTGACCAGAAATCCGATCGACATGACCTGCACGCCATAGTTCTCCATGGGCTCCATGGTCTGGCCATCTTCGCTCTCGGGGCGGCCCTCGATGCCCATCATCATGGGCTGGCTGGGGCCGTAAATGTCGGCGTCCAGCAAGCCCACCTTGGCGCCCTCAGCGGCCAGCGCCAACGCGAGGTTCACGGCGGTGGTGCTCTTGCCCACGCCACCTTTGCCCGAGGCCACGGCCACGATATTTTTCACCTGTGGCAGCAACGCCACGCCGCGCTGAGCGCTGTGGGCGGTGATTTTGCTGGTCACGTTGGCCGACACATTGGCCACGCCCGCCACGCCTTTGGCGGCCGCAATCAGTGCTTGTCGAATACCGGGAATCTGGCTTTTGGCCGGATAACCCAGCTCGACTTCAAACGACACATCGCCGCCTTCGACTTGCAGGTTCTTCAGCGTTTTGGTGGATACGAAATCTTTGCCCGTGTTCGGGTCGATCACGGTTTGCAGGGCTTGGAGAAGTTGTTCGGTGGCCGCCATGGTCTCTTTCTAGAATGGGCCGAAGTTTACCGACAAGCCAGCCCATACACCCTAAAATCAGCGATTCCCCTACAAACTGCCCCACCATGTCTGCCCCCAACGCGCCCCGCCAGCTTTTTGTCACCACGGCCCTGCCCTACGCCAACGGCAACTTCCACATCGGACACATCATGGAATACATCCAAGCCGACATCTGGGTACGGTATCAAAGGATGCAGGGCAGTCAGGTGAATTTTGTGGGTGCCGACGACACACACGGCGCGCCCATCATGATCGCGGCTGAAAAGGCAGGCAAGACACCCCAGCAATTCGTGGCCGACATTGCAGCAGGCCGCAAGCCTTACTTGGACGGCTTTCACATCCAGTTCGACAACTGGCACAGCACCGACGCACCCGAAAACCACGAGCTGGCCCGCCAGATTTACCGCGACCTGCGCGACATCAGCGATGCCGATGGTGGCTCGCTGATCGAAGTGCGCTCGGTCGAGCAGTTCTTTGACCCGCAAAAGAACATGTTCTTGCCCGACCGCTTCATCAAAGGCGAGTGCCCCAAGTGCCATGCCAAAGACCAGTACGGTGACAACTGCGAGGTGTGCGGTGCGGTTTATGCCCCCACCGACCTGATCAACCCGTTTTCGGCCCTCTCAGGTGCCAAGCCTGAACTGAAGACCTCGGAGCATTTTTTCTTCAAGCTGTCCGACCCGCGCTGCGTGGACTTTTTGAGCCAATGGACGCAAGACGGCAAGCTGCAGCCCGAAGTGGCCAACAAGGTCAAAGAGTGGTTTTCAGTGCGCACCAATCCCGACGGCACGACCAGCGAAGGCCTTGGCGACTGGGACATCTCGCGCGATGCGCCTTATTTCGGCATTGAGATTCCGGACGCACCGGGCAAGTACTTTTATGTGTGGCTGGACGCGCCTGTGGGCTATCTGGCCTCGCTCAAAAACCTGCTGGACAAACGTGGCGAAGATTACAACGCCTACATGGCCAACCCGAATCTGGAGCAAATCCACTTCATCGGCAAAGACATCGTGACCTTCCACACGCTGTTTTGGCCCGCCATGCTGCATTTCAGTGGCCGCAAAACGCCCAACAAGGTGAACGTGCACGGCTTTCTCACCGTGAACAACGGCGAGAAAATGAGCAAGAGCCGCGGCACAGGCCTGGACCCACTCAAATACCTGAGCCTGGGCATGAACCCCGAGTGGCTGCGTTACTACCTGGCCGCCAAGCTGTCGGGCCGCAACGAAGACATCGATTTCAACGCCGAAGACTTCATGGCGCGGGTCAACTCTGACCTGATTGGCAAGTTCATCAACATCGCCTCGCGTTCGGCCGGTTTCATCGCCAAGCGATTTGGTGGACAACTCGGCAGCGTGAGCACCGACGGTCAGGAACTGCTGGCCGCACTGCAAAGCACCACACCCACGATTGCCGCTTTTTACGAAGAGCGCGAATACGCCAAGGCCCTGCGCGAAGTCATGTTGCTGGCCGACAAGGTCAACAGCTATGTGGACCATAACAAACCTTGGGACCTGGCCAAAAAAGAAGGCGAGGACGCCCGCCTGCACGACGTGTGCACCGCGTGCATCGAAGCCTTCCGCTTGCTCTCGCTGCAGCTCAAGCCCGTGCTGCCCGCATTGGCTTTGCAGGTCGAAGCTTTCCTGAATGTGACGCCTTTCACCTTTGACCAAGCGCAAAGCTTGCTGGGTGCGGGCCACACCATCAATGCCTACCAGCACCTGATGCAACGCGTCACCCCCGAGCAACTCGAAGCCCTGTTCGAGCCGCCTGCCGTGGTCGAAGAAAAAATCATCCCCGGCGGAGAAGAGATCGCCCCCACGATCAGCATCGACGACTTCACCAAAATCGATCTGCGCATCGCCGAAATCGTCAACTGCGAACCTGTGGAGGGCTCGGTCAAATTGCTGCGACTAACACTGGACGTGGGCGAGGGACGCCATCGCAATGTGTTCAGTGGCATCGCCAGCATGTACAAGCCCGAAGACCTGATTGGCCAACTCACCGTGATGGTGGCCAACCTGGCGCCGCGGAAGATGAAGTTTGGTGTGAGCGAAGGTATGGTGCTGGCCGCCAGCCATGCCGAAGACAAGACCGATGCCGGCATTTACGTGCTGCACCCCTGGCCCGGTGCCAAGCCTGGCATGCGCATCCATTGACCTCTTGCCACCTTAAAGTCTGCACATGTTCCCTCTGATCCGCGGATGGACCGGTGTGCAAAGAAGCCCTGAGACCAATCTGCGGTTAGGGCTGGTGTTGACCTTTGTGGCTGGGGCCACCAACGCAGGCGGCTTTTTGGCGGTGGGCAGCTACACCTCGCACATGACCGGCATCGTGTCATCGGTGGCCGATGACCTGGTGTTGGGCAACATCAACCTGGCGCTAGCGGGCATCGTTTGCTTGCTGGCCTTTGTGGCCGGGGCCATGTGCACCGCCGTGGTGGTGAATTGGGGCCTGCGCCAGCAACTGCGCAGCAGCTATACCCTGCCACTCCTGCTCGAATCAGGGGCCTTGCTCGTTTTCGGGCTTTTTGGCGCGGCCATTGCGGCCTGGTCTCAGCTGTTTGTGCCGGTCACGGTGGTCTTGCTGTGCTTCATCATGGGCCTGCAAAACGCAGTCATCACCAAAATCTCCAAGGCCGAAATCCGCACCACCCACGTCACTGGCCTGGTGACCGATCTGGGCATCGAGCTGGGCAAACTCTTGTACATGAACCGGAGCCAACCCGGCACCCCGGTGCGCGTCAACCGCCAGCGCCTTCGGGTGCATCTGGTTCTGGTGCTGGGCTTTTTTCTGGGTGGGCTGATGGGTGCATTGGGCTTTAAATACTGGGGTTACATCACCACCGTACCTTTGGCAGCACTGCTTTGGGTGCTGTGCCTGCGCCCCTTGTTGGACGACCTGCGCTGGCGTGCCGCATAACTTTTCTCTAAAAAATCACGAAACACCCATGAACTGGATGCAGGCCACGCGTTTTTTTCGTCCTAATTTGCTGGACTGCTTGCCCGGCTATAACCGCGAACGATTCTCCCAAGACGTGGGCGCTGGCCTCACCGTGGGTGTGGTGGCCTTGCCCCTGGCCATGGCCTTTGCCATTGCCTCGGGCCTCAAACCTGAGGCGGGTCTGTTTACCGCCATCATTGCGGGCTTTTTGATCTCCGCCTTAGGGGGCAGCCGGGTGCAAATCGGCGGGCCCGCCGGGGCCTTCATCGTCATCGTCTACGGCATCGTCGAGCGCTATGGCCTGGCCAACCTGATTTTGGCCACCGCCATGTCGGGCGTGCTGCTGTTTTTGTTGGGTTTGTTTCGCTTGGGCACGCTGATCCGATTCATCCCGGTGGCGGTGGTGATCGGTTTCACCAACGGCATCGCGGTGCTGATCATGCTGTCCCAAATCAAGGACTTGCTGGGCCTTAAAGTGGCCGCCATGCCGGCCGATTTCTTTGGCATCCTGAACGCCCTGTGGTTGAGCCTGCACACGGCCAATCTGGCTGCCTTGCTGTTGGCCCTGACGTCCTTGTCTCTGGTGGTGGGCTGGCTGCGCATGAGCCGCCGCTTGACAGACACCCGCTACCGCTGGGCCAGCATGGTGCCCGGCTCCATCATTGCGCTGGTGTTCGCCACCTCGGTCACCTGGCTGCTGAACCTGCCCGTGGAGACGATTGGCAGCAAGTTTGGCGGCATCCCCTCTTCGCTGCCCAGGTTTACCTGGCCCGAGTTCAGCTGGGACAGCGCCCGCTTTTTGCTCATGCCCACCTTGACCTTGACGCTGTTGGGGGCGATTGAATCGCTGCTGTGCGCCCGCATTGCTGACGGCATGATTGGCGACCGACACAACCCCAACCAAGAGCTGATGGCGCAAGGCGTGGCCAACTTTGTCACGCCGTTTTTTGGTGGCATGCCCGCCACCGGCACGATTGCCCGCACCGTGACCAACATCAAAAGCGGCGGCACCACCCCGATTTCGGGGATGGTGCATGCGCTGACCTTGCTGGCCGTGGTGCTGGTGGCTGCGCCCCTAGCTGGGCACATTCCGCTGGCGGCGCTGGCAGCGATCTTGATGTTTGTGGCCTGGAACATGGGCGAATGGCGCGAATTCATGCTCCTGCGCCAGTACCGCCTGCCTTACCGCATCACCTTGCTGGCGGTGTTTTTCCTCACCGTGGTGTTTGACCTGACGGTGGCGGTCGAGGTCGGCCTGATCGCCGCCTGCCTGACCTTCATCTACCGAATCTCCAGCCTCAGCCGCTGCGAAGGCGTGAACCGCATTGAGCAGCCAGATCTGGCCGGATTTGAGCACCGGGTGCAGGCCTGGCGCTTGTACGGTGCGCTGTTTTTTGGGGCGGTCAAGCTGATCGAATCCATTGAGGACCAGATCAGCACGCCCACCCTGGTGCTGGACCTTAAAAACGTCATTTACATCGACTCGTCGGGGGCCGATGCGATGATGAACCTGGTCGAGACCTGTCGCAAGAAACAGGTGCACCTCATCGTGTGTGGCCTGACGCACCAGCCACTGGACATGGCTCGGCGCAGTGGTCTGGTGGAACACCTGCGGGCACACCTGCAACCCGACCTGAGCAGCAGCTTGGCCCTGGCCGTCAGCCTGAGCGCAGACCCGGCCCGCTAAAATGGCATCATGCTGGTTTTGGTGGTCTTCAGGGGCTGCCAAAACCCTTTGTTTTTGCTCCGCACCGATTGCCCGCCATGTCCTTTTTTCGCCGCCCCGATTACAGCTCTGACACAAGCCAGTTCATTGACCAGCTCAAAGCCCAGCGCCCCGAGCTCGAAGCTCAGCAGCGCCAAGGCCGTGGCCTGCTGTGGGACAAACCAATCGACCGCGACATCCAGGCCGAATTCAAGCAAGGTCGCGTGGCGCAAAAACCTTACGTGTACCAGACGAAAGCCTGAGCTTCGCTGGGCACTCCGTGAACACCGACACTCCCAAGCCCCTGCAGCTGCCCGAAGCCATGGCCAGTGCGGCCATGCCTGCAGTGGTCGACCAGGTGGCGCTGGCGCGCTTGTATGGCGAGCCGCTGTTCACCATGCCCATCGATCTGTACATCCCGCCGGATGCGTTGGAGGTGTTTCTCGAGGCCTTTGAAGGCCCGCTGGACTTGCTGCTGTACCTGATCCGCAAGCAAAACTTCAACATCCTCGACATCCCCATGGCGGGCGTGACCCGTCAATACCTGAGCTATGTCGACGAAATTCGCCAGCGCAACCTGGAGTTGGCCGCCGAATACCTCTTGATGGCGGCCATGCTGATCGAGATCAAGTCGCGCATGCTGCTGCCGCCCAAAAGAGCGCCTGAGGGCGATGAGGCCGAAGACCCGCGTGCCGAATTGGTGCGCCGCCTGCTCGAGTACGAGCAGATGAAGCTGGCCTCGATGCAGCTGAACGTGATCCCGCAATATGGCCGCGACTTTCTGCAGGCCCAGGTCTTCATCGAGCAAAGTCTGCAACCACGCTTTCCCGATGTGGGCATGGATGAGCTGCAATCGGCCTGGCGCGACATCCTCAAACGTGCCAATCTGGTGCAGCACCACAAGATCAGCCGCGAAGAGCTCAGCGTGCGCGAGCACATGAGCATCGTGCTCAAGCACCTGCAAGGACAAAAATTTGTGGAATTTGAACACTTGTTCGACCCGAGTTTGGGCGTGCCTGTGCTGGTGGTCACCTTCATCGCCCTGCTGGAACTGGCCAAGGAAACCCTGATCGAAATCACACAGGCCGAAGCTTTTGCGCCAATTTATGTGCGCCTGGCCTACTCACCCCACTGATCGCTCACCGTCAATGGCTGCGCCCGCTGCGAAACATGCCGTGGGTTTTGCGGCTGAGCACGCCTTGCGCAGCCAATTTGTTCATGGAAGGGCTGGCATGGGCGTGGGTGATGGCCATCCCTAAGGCATCGGCCGCGTCTTGCCGGGGCAGTACGGGCAACTGCAGCAAGCGCTTGACCATTTCCTGAATTTGCGATTTGGCTGCACGGCCATGGCCGGTGACCGATTGTTTCATTTGCAAAGCGGTGTATTCGGCCACGGGCAAATCGCACGACACCAAGGCCGTGACCGCACAGCCCCGCGCTTGGCCCAACAGCAAAGTCGCTTGCGGGTTGACGTTGACAAACACGATTTCAACCGAGGCCACATCGGGTTGGTAACGCGCGGTGATTTCACGCACGCCGTCGTAGATGATTTTCAAACGGGCAGGCAGGTTGCCCATTTCACCGCGTGTGGTCTCGATCACGCCACTGGCCACGTACTGCAAGCGCGATCCGGTGATCTCGATCACACCAAAGCCGGTGGTTTGCAAGCCGGGGTCAATGCCCAGGATGCGAATGCTGGCGGGGATTGGGGTGGTCAGGCTCATGGCAGGACCACGTCGTTCATGCGGGCCATGATGGTCTCGGCGCGCCGCGCCAAATAGGCCGACTGCGCTAGCTTTTCAAAATAACGCGGGCGTGGCAGCATGACGGCCAGGCGTGCTGACTCCCAAGCGTTCAGGCGGGCGGCGCTTTTGCGAAAGTAGTGCTGCGCCGCCGCCTCGACACCAAAAACGCCCTCGCCCCATTCCACGCTGTTGAGGTAGATCTCCAAAATGCGCTCTTTGCTGAGCAAGGCCTCCAGCATCAGCGCCAGCACCATCTCTTGCCCCTTGCGCAGCAGCGTGCGCTCACCCGACAAAAACAGGTTTTTGGCCAACTGCTGGGTGATGGTGGAGCCCCCCACAATTTTAACGTCCACCGGTTTGTCGGGTTGTCGCTGGGCGCGTTTTTCGGCCTGCGCTTTGGCCCGGGCGTTTTTCTCCCAGGCTTTTTCAAGGGACTGCCACCAGATGCCGTGGTGCTGGGTAAAAGCCGCGTCCTCAGAGGCGATCACGGCACGTTGCAAACCTTTGGACATGGCTTGTAATGCCACCGACTCTTGCCGCCAAGGCAGTTGGCCTTGACGCAGCAGGATTTGCCAAGCTTGCGAGCGCTGGAAACTGGTCGACTCTGGCGCGAGCCAATTCATGCCCAAGATGCGCAGGGCAAAAAACAGCTGCAGGCACACACTCGCCATGACCAGTAAGAGCAACCAGCGTCCCAAAGCGCGCATCAACCCTTCTCCTTGTGGCGTCTGTTCGAACGCGTCATGGTTTGCCCTGTTCGGCCGCCATCATCTTGGTTCCCAATGTGTCATCGCGCGAAAAGTTAAAGCGCGTGACGACCACGATTTGATCGGCCTGGGCACGCATTTGGGTGTCGAAATTGCCAAACGGTGCGGCATTGCGAACAATGGCTACAGCACGTTCATCGAGCAAGGGCTGGCCCGACGAGCGGGCTACTTCGGTGCTCAGCAACTGCCCCCGACTGTCCACCGTGATCACCATGGTCAGCTGACCATAAAGTTTTTCCCCTGCTGCTTCCGGGAAGTTCAAGGTGCCTCGGTACTCGATGGTGCGGCGCATTTTGTCGTAGTAAATCGCATACACCACCTCTTGCGTGGCAGGGCTGATGTAACGCTTGCGGGCCGCGCCCTGGGTTTGTTCCACGCGTTGCTCGATTTGCGCCAACTGGCGTGCCAGTTGTTGCTGACGTTGCACCTTGGCCTCACGATCAGGGCTGTCGGTCTTGTCGCCTGCATTTTCACGTGTGAGCACGGCCAACTCATCCTTGAGTTGTGTCAACAAACGCATCTGCTGCATTTTGAGCACTTCAATTTTTTTTTGGGTCGCGCTGAGGTCCATGCCCGGGTCAGGGTTCATTGCAGGTGGCAAGGGCGAGCTGGAAATGCGCACCTGGGGCACCTCGCCGCCGCCAGCCAAGCGCACCTGGGCCAAGGCCTGGGCTTCCTGAGGACGCTCCTCACTGCGCGCATTGACCAAAATCACTTCGAGCGGGGTGTCCTGAAAGACACGGTTGTAGGCCTCAGGTGCCGCAAACCGGAAACCGACCAAACCCGCATGCACAGCCACAGACAGGCCCAATGCCCAGCTCAGGCCCCGGTGCGGTGAGGACTGCAAACGACCCGCATTGAGGCGAGCCACACTGGCTGATTGGGGTTTTTTCTCAGGGCTCATGAAGGGGCGTGCTGTCGTTCAGGTCCACCGCGATGGTCACAGGGCCCGCAGGCAGGTTGTCATCGTCCTCGGCCTCTTGTTCAGCTTCTTCGGCACCAGCGCCTGGCCCTTCGGCATCCAGATGTGCAAGCACGGTACCGCGCACATCCAGGGCCATCAGGTCCACGTCGGCCAGCTTGACGCGCACGCGCGCACCACGCGGCAGGTTTTGCGCACCCATGACGCTGAACATCAGGGGCAAGGTGTCAGCACGCACCAGCCAAATACCGCCGCCCATTTCCTTGACCAAGCTGGCGTCCAGCTCTTCAATGCCTTGCTGCTGCACATGGCGCAGCGTCCAGTAGCGCTCCATGCAGGACTGCACGCTGTTGTAGGCGCTGTAGGCTGCATCAAAACCGCTGATGATGGAAAACAACTCGGCATCTTTGGGTTTGAAGGGCGCGGCCAGTGCGGCCGTGGCGCCATGCTTGGCGCAAGCAATGATTTGCCACTGGTTGACCAGGTCGGTGTAACGGCGCAGCGGCGAGGTGCTCCAGGCGTAGCTGGGCACCCCAATGCCGGCATGCGGCAACGCCTTGGTACCCATGCGCACCTTCACCCCAGGCGCCAGACTGGCCTGGCTGCGGTAGATGCCGGGCACACCCAAGCTGGCCATCCACTGGCCCCAGGTGCTGTTGGCCAGGATCATGGCCTCGGCCACCATCAAATCGAGCGGCGCACCGCGTTTGCGGGTGCCGATCAACACCGTCTCGTCGCCCGTGGGGGGCGTGTCGTTGCTGTCCCGCTCAAGCTTGAAGCTGTAGTCCGGGCGGTTGAAGTTTTCGGGCTTGCCCCGCACCACTTCGCGCCGCGCCTTGAGCGTTTGCGCCAGACGCCAGTAAAACGCCAGCGTGGCGCGGCTGACCGGCACATCGGCGTGGTCGCTTAGGTCTTCGCCCTCCAGCCATTCGCGGGTGATGCGTTCGTCCAACTGGTCGTGGCGCAAGTTGACCAAAATCGGCACGCGCTCCAGACGGGTGACAGCGCTTTGCACCTCCAGCTTGTCTTCGCTAAAGCTCACATACAAGGACACCGCCGGGCAGTCACGCCCTTCGATCAGGGTGTAGGCCTGCACCACGCTGTCGGGCAGCATGGTGATTTTGTAGCCGGGCATGTAAACGGTGGACAGGCGTGCGCGGCCAAGCAAGTCCACCGGACCGCCAGGGCTCAGCGCCAGTCCGGGCGCAGCAATGTGGATGCCCACGGTGACCGTGCCCGTTCCCAATCCTTGAAGAGACAGGGCGTCGTCGATTTCGGTGGTGTGCGAATCGTCAATCGAAAACGCCTGCACCGGGGCCAGCGGCAAGTCGTCTGTGATGGCAGGCGCTTGCAAGGGGGGAAAGCCCGTGCCCTTGGGGAACAGGTCAAACAAAAACCGTTGCCAATGAAAATCCCAGGGCGAAGCGATGGCCCCAGCGTTTTGCAACAAGTCCAAAGGTGCCGTCTGGCTGCTTTTGCTGGCCTCGACCACAGCCTTGTACTCGGAGGTGTTTTTGTCGGGTCGAAACAGGATTTTGTAGAGCTGCTCGCGAATCGACTCGGGGCAAGTGCCCGCCACCAGATCGGCCGACCAGGCTTCGATCTGGGCCTGAACCTGCTTTTTCTTTTCGATGGCCTGCAAGGCCTGCTGCACGATTTCGGCAGGGGCTTTGCGAAAGCGCCCTTTGACACCGCCCCGGCGAAAGTAATGCGGTGCTTCGTGCAAGCACAGCAGGGCAGCCACCTGCTCGGTGGTGGTGGCGTTGTTGCTGAAATAGTCTTTGGCCAGGTCGACAAAGCCGAACTCCTCGTCCGGGGCGCATTCGTAAGCCAGTTCCAACTCGATGGTCTGGCTCAGCAACCCAGCCTCAGCCAGCAAAACTGCCGGGGTCGGTTTGTCGAACTTCAGCAGCATGTGGGCCGATTTGACCTTGACCCGTTTACCGGAGTCGAGTTCGACCTGCGCGGAAGCCTCGGCTTCGGCCATGATCCGTCCGGCCATGAATTTGCCGGCATCTTCAAATAATACGTACATGGCTTGATTTTCCCATGCCACCCGGCCATTCGGCCCGCCCGGCTTCATGCAAGCTGCAGAAATTCAAGGATTTGCGGCAAGTGCTCGTCAAAATCACTCAGGGCATGGTCGCTGCCCTCGATCAGGCGCACCTGCCCGGCCTGGTGGCGGGCCAGCATTTCGCGCCAGTCCAGCACCTCATCGCCCTTGGCGATCAAGGCCAGCGTGGCGGGGCAGGTTGGCAAGGGCTGACTTTCAAGCACTTTGAGCTCTTGCACATAACCCGACTCAAAAAAAATGCTTTGTGCCGGGTCTTGCCAGACCGGGTGTTCGCCGATGTAGCGCGCCAGATCACGCGAGGGGTGCACGGCCGGGTTGATGAGCACCGCAGGAACACCCCAATGAGCCGACAGCCAGGTGGCATAAAAACCGCCGAGCGAAGAGCCCATGACCGCCATCTGCTCTCGTGGCCAAGCGGCTGTGCCCTGCAGCAACAAGTCAATCGCTTGCGCGGGCGACGCGGGCAATTGCGGACACCACCAGGTCACACCGGGGTGCCGGGCCTGCACCCACTTGGCCATGATTTGGGCCTTGGCCGACTGAGGTGACGACCTGAAACCGTGCAGGTAGAGCAAATGGGTGGTGCGCACGGGGCCTCAGATTTCGATTTTGGAGCCCAGCTCGACCACCGCATTGGTGGGCAGATTCAAAAACGCGGCAGCACCGCTGGCGTTGTGGTGCATGTTGGCAAACATTTTTTCACGCCAAGTCGCCATGCCCCCACCGATCGTCGGGATCACGATGTCGCGCGACAAGAAATAACTGGTCGTCATGGGATCGAGCTTGTAGCCGTCGTCCTCAATGACGGCCAGTGCCGATGGCAAGTCGGGATTGTCCTTGAAGCCGTAGTTGACGATGACTTGCCAGCAGTCATGCCCCAGCGGTGTCACGTCCAGACGCTGGTGGGCGTCGATGCGCGGCACCTCGTGGCTGCGCACGGTAACAAAGAGGTTGCGCTCATGCAAAACCTTGTTGTGCTTGAGGTTGTGCAGCAAGGCGTTGGGCACATTGCCAGACTCAGCCGTCAGAAACACGGCCGTGCCTTCCACCCGTGTGGGCGGCGAAATGAACACCGCCTCCAAAAAATCCGTCAGGCGCAAAGCGTCCGAGCGCAAAGAGTCATTGAGCATGCGACGGCCATCGTGCCAGGTGAGCATCAGTGTGAACACCGCCGCGCCGATGAGCAGCGGGAACCAGCCGCCGTCGAGCAACTTGAGCATGTTGGACGCCCAAAATGCCAGATCAACCACAAAGAAAAAGCCGGTGGCACCAATGCACAGCGCCAGTGGCAACTTCCAGGCGTAGCGGATCACAAAGAAGGTGAGCACCGTGGTGATCAGCATGTCGGTGCACACCGCAATGCCATAGGCCGCCGCCAAGTTGCTCGACGACTTGAACATGACCACAGCCAGCACGATGGCGACAAACAAGCCCCAGTTAACGAAGGGCATGTAAATTTGCCCGGTGTCAGTTTCGCTGGTGTGTTGTACCTGCAATCGCGGCAAATAACCCAATTGAATCACCTGCTTGGTCACGCTGAAAGCGCCAGTAATCAAGGCTTGCGAGGCAATGACCGTGGCCATGGTGGCCAGGCCCACCAAAGGAACCAAGGCCCAGTCGGGAGCCATCATGTAAAACGGGTTTTTCACAGCTTCGGGATTGGACAGCAACAAAGCGCCTTGACCAAAATAGTTCAAGGTCAGGCAAGGCATGACCACGCTGAACCAGGCGAGGCGGATCGGTTTTTTACCGAAGTGGCCCATGTCGGCATACAGGGCTTCACCACCGGTCACGCAAAGGACCACCGCGCCCAAAATGATGAAGGTGATGCCCGGCTCATTCCACATGAAGCCCAGCGCGTAATGTGGGCTGATGGCGAACAAGATTTCGGGGCGCTCCAGGATGTGCGACACGCCCAAAACGGCGATGGTGAGGAACCACACCAGCGTGATGGGCCCAAAGAATTTGCCAATGCCCGCAGTGCCGCGCTTTTGCACCCAAAACAGCAGAAACAAAATGACCAAGGTGAGAGGGATCACTGCCTTCTTGAAGGTCGGGGAGATGATCTCCAAACCTTCCACTGCGGACAGCACGGAAATCGCGGGAGTGATGACACCGTCGCCATAAAACAAGCAGGTGCCAAAGATGCCGACCAGCAGTAAGACTTTGCGCAGCCGGGGTTGGTCTTTGACCGATTGGGAGGCCAAGGCCAGCATGGCCACCAGACCGCCCTCGCCGTGGTTGTCGGCCCGCAGCACCAGCACCACGTACTTGACCGACACGATGGTGGTCAGGGTCCAGAAAAAGATGGAAAGGATGCCGTAAACGTTGTCGTGCGTGAAGGGCACATGGCCGGAGCCAAACACCTCTTTCATGGCGTACAGCACGCTGGTGCCGATGTCGCCATAAACCACGCCAATGGCGCTCAAGGTCAGGGCGGCGAGAGAGGATTTTGTTGAGGACACAAAAAAACAGCCTGACAGAAGTCAGGCTTGGTGACTGAGATGTGGCCCATTTTGCGCCCAAGCCGGGCAATCTGTCATGGCTTGGTCGGTGAAAATGTTGCAACGCAGCAACTTTTGACGACTTCAAAAAACAAGCAAGTCCTGAAATCACCCAAATCACCCATTTCAGGCCACCGAAACGCCAAAAACTGTCTCTTCAGTCGTACACCTCGGCCTCGGGGTCGGTGGCTTCCAGCTCGTAACTGGCGGCCAGCATGGCCAAACGGCCAATCACGCCGTACATGTAAAAGCGGTTGGGCACGCTGGCACCGGGTTTGACACCTGGCTGGGGCAGGTGCGGCGTATCGGCAAACGCCAAGGGCACAAAGCTGGCCCCCGGGGCATTCAGGTTTTCGTCCACGCCGCGCTCGGCGTGCACACGGTAAAAACCGCCCACCACATAGCGGTCCATCATGTACACCACCGGCTCAGCCACGGCGTCATTGATGCGCTCATTGGTCAGCACGCCTTCCTGGATGATCACGTCATTGACGGTCTGACCGTCCTTGATGACGTTCATCTTGTTGCGGGTTTTGCGGTTCAGGACGTCCAGGTCCGCTACATCGCGCACCGTCATGATGCCCATGCCATAGGTGCCGTTGTCGGCTTTGACCACCACAAACGGCTTTTCGTTGATGCCGTATTCCTTGTATTTACGCTTGATTTTGGTGAGCAAGGCATCCACATTGCTGCGAAGGCAATCCATGCCCGTGCCTTCGGCAAAGTTCACATCGCCGCACTGGCTGAACATCGGGTTGATGAGCCAAGGGTCAATGCCCAACAACTTGCCAAAACGCTTGGCCACTTCTTCGTAACTCTGAAAATGCTTGGTCTTGCGACGCACGCTCCAGCCCGCATGCAGGGGTGGCAGCAAAAATTGCTCGTGCAGCTCTTCCAAAATGCCCGGAGCCCCAGCCGACAGGTCGTTGTTCAGCAAGATGGTGCAGGGGTCAAAGTCTTTCAGGCCCAAGCGGTGCTGAGTGCGCACCACCGGCTCCAGCGTCACACTTTCACCATTGGGCAGCTCAATGACCGTAGATTCCTTGATTTCAGGGTTGATCGAACCAAGGCGCACGTTCAGGCCCGCCATATGGAAGATGCGCTGCAGCTGAACTACGTTGGCCAAATAAAAGGTATTGCGCGTGTGGTTCTCGGGAATGATCAGCAGGTTTTTGGCCTCGGGGCAGATCTTTTCGATGGCCGCTTGGGCAGCCTGCACGGCCAAAGGCAGCATTTCAGGCGTCAAGTTGTTCCAGCCACCGGGGTAGAGGTTGGTGTCCACGGGGGCCAGCTTGAAACCGGCGTTGCGGATGTCCACCGAGGTATAGAACGGCGGGGTGTGCTCCATCCACTCCAGACGGAACCAGCGCTCAATGGCAGGCATGGAGTCCAGAATGCGTTGCTCCAGCTCATTGATGGGGCCGGTCAGGGCGGTGACGAGATGGGGAACCATGGGCATCCTTTATCGGGCAAAAACAGGTCAAAACAGAAAAATCATATGGGGCCGGTCGGCGCCATTGCAAGCGCATAACGGACACTGTGCTGCCAGGCCAAGTACATGTGCACTTAAGTTGCGGCACTCAACCGCGCACCTCGCCCTCGCCCAGCACCACGTACTTGAGTGAGGTCAGGCCTTCGATGCCGACCGGCCCCCGAGCGTGGAACTTGTCGGTGCTGATGCCGATTTCTGCACCCAGCCCGTATTCAAAGCCGTCCGCAAAGCGGGTGCTGGTGTTGACCATGACGCTGGCCGAGTCGACCTCGCGCAAAAAGCGCTGGGCGTGCATGTGATCGCGCGTCAAGATGGCATCGGTGTGGTGGCTGCTGTAATGGTTGATGTGGGCAATCGCCTCATCCACGCCTTCGACCACCTTGATGCTGATAATGGGGGCGAGGTATTCCTCGAACCAGTCCTGCTCGGTGGCGTCCTTGAGTGTGGCTTTGGAGACCTGGCTCAAAATGGCCTTGGCCTTGGGGCAGCAGCGCATCTCAACCCCTTTGGCAGCGTAAATCGCGCCTATTTTGGGCAGGAATTCAGCGGCTACGCCCCGCGCCACCAACAAGCTTTCGCTCGCGTTGCAGGGGCTGTACTTTTGGGTTTTGGCGTTGTCGGTCACGATCACGGCCATATCGATGTCGCACGGGTCGTCCACATAGGTGTGGCAATTGCCATCCAAGTGCTTGATGACGGGCACTTTGGCCTCAGCGCTGATGCGCTCGATCAGGCCCTTGCCGCCACGAGGAATGACCACGTCCACAAACTGCGGCATGGTGATGAGCTGGCCTACAGCGGCGCGGTCGGTGGTTTGCACCAGTTGCACGGCCTGCACAGGCAAACCGCTGTCGGTCAAGGCTTTCTGCAACAGAAGCGCCAACGCCTTGTTCGACTCGATGGCCTCAGAGCCACCGCGCAGGATGCAGGCGTTGCCGCTTTTGATGGAGAGGCTGGCCGCTTCGATGGTCACGTTGGGTCGGCTCTCGAAAATCATGCCAAACACGCCAATGGGCACCCGCATCTGGCCCACGCGGATGCCACTGGGCACCTGCTTCATGCCGATGATTTCGCCGATCACGTCGGGCATGGCGGCCAATTGCTCGCAGCCTTGGGCGCAGGTTTCCAGCACTTGGGGGGTCAATTTCAAGCGGTCCACCATCGGCTCGGCCAGTCCGGCAGCGCGGGCGCGCTCCAGGTCTTTGGCGTTGTCGGCTTGCAGGGCTTGGGTGTTCTCGCGCAGCAAGGCAGCCAGGCGACGCAAAGCCAGATTTTTGGAGGCCGCAGAGGCCTTGGCCATCAGCGCAGATGCTTTTTTGGCCTGCTGGCCCAAGGCCTGCATGTGTTCAGCGGTGTTCAGTTCGGTCATGGGTTCATTTTCGCAGAAGCCAAAGACGCTTTGGCACCATCCTGCCATGCGCCTGGCGGGTCACTGGCCGCTGTCGCGTTCAGCGCACGATACAAAAACGCGAAAAGCGCACGGCCAGGCGCTGCAGCGCCTGCCAAGGGTCGGTGGGCCAGTCGGACACTTTGAGCCCTTTGACGATGCCGTCCACCTGATGGGCGGCTTGGAGCAAACCGTTCAAGCGGGCCTCGGTCATGCGGGGCAGCACGCGCTCAAACAAGCGTTCACGCGGGCCCCAGACGCGCTGCTCGCGCATCACCACGGGCAGGGGTTTGCCAGCAGCCATGGCGTCTTTCACACGTTTCATGGCACGGATGTCTTCCGCGAGGGTGTAGTGCACCAGCACAGCCGCTTCGCCCTCGGCCTGCAAGCCGTCGAGCATGCGCTGTACCCGGGCCACCTGCCCCGACAAGACCGATTCGGACAGCTTGAACACGTCGTAGCGGGCCACGTTGACCACGGCCGACTCGACCTGCGCCTGACTGACTTCGCCCGCCGGGTAGAGCAGGCCCAACTTCTGGATCTCTTGGTGTGCGGCCAGCAAATTGCCTTCCACACGGTCGGCAAAAAATTGCAGCGTGCGCTGACCCTCTTCGCCCGCCGCCACGCTTTGGCCCTGCAGTTGCAGGCGTTGGGCGATCCATTGGGGCAATGCGCCGCGCTCAACAGGTTCCGTGGCGATCAGCACCCCATGGTTTTCAAGGGCCGCAAACCAAGCCCCTTTGCGGGTGGCCGCGTCCAGTTTGGGCAACATGACCAAAGTCAAGGTACTGTCATTGCCCTGGGTGGAGGCGGCCAATTGCTGGATCGCGGTGCTGCCCTCCTTGCCGGGTTTGCCCGAGGGGATGCGCACCTCCACGATTTGTTTGTCGGCAAACAGGCTGAGCGAGCCGCCCGCGGCCAGCACCTCGCTCCAATCAAAATGGGCCCCAGAAACGGTGTGCACACTGCGCTCGGTGTAGCCCTGAGTACGGGCGCTGGCGCGGATGGCATCGGCCGCCTCTTGCTGCATCAGGGGTTCGTCGCCGTGCAAGATGTACAGACTGCGCAGGCCTTTTTGCAGGTGCGCACCGATCTGGGGCAAGGCCAGTTGCATGGTGCGACTCAGGGTTTGGCCGTCGCCGCGGCACGGGGCTTGACCGCCGACAGTCGCCGCATGATCTGCTGCACGATGTCGGTCTGCATGTCGCGGTACATCGTGGCTTGCTCGATTTCTTTGGACAACGCTGCGGTTTCGGTGAAGCTCAGGTCGCGTTGCTGGGCCAGTTCAACGGGCTCGATCAAGTTCAGGCCTTGCGGGGTGCGCAGACGGAACCGCACGCGCAAGCGCAATTGCAACTCGCGCACCTGGCCCGATGCATTCACACCCACCACCGCCTGCTCCCTGTTTTCGCTCAAGATGTCGAGAATGGCATCGGCTGTGGCCAACTGCGCGGGCTCGGTCAGTATCGTGATGCGTCCTGTGCCCAGCAAATTGCGGCGCAGCTCCACGCCCAGGGGCGAGGTGGTCGAGAAATTGGCGTAAAGGGATTTGAAAGGGTAATCGCCCGCGTTGCGCAACTGAAAGCCGCAGGCCGACAAGCCGGCCAGTGCTGGTCCGACACCGAGCAACAGGCCAAAGCGGCGGCGTGAGGTGTTCATCACAGGGCGATCATTCGGTGGGTGTGGGAATCAGGCTGTGAAATCACAGCACGATGTTGACCAAGCGGCCCGGCACCACGATGACCTTCTTGGGCGCGGCACCTGCGGCCTGCTTGACAAAGGCTTCATGGGCCAAGGCAGCGGCCTCAATTTGCGCTTTGTCGGCAGAGGCAGGCAGCAGGATGGCGCCGCGCAGCTTGCCGTTGATTTGCAGCATCAGCTCGATCTGGTCACGCTCCAGAGCCGACTCGTCAACGGTGGGCCAAGGAGCGTCAAGCAATTCGCCTGCAACTTTGGCAAAACCCAGTTGCTGCCAGATTTCGTCGGTGATGTGTGGGCAAGCCGGATAGAGCATGCGCATCAAAAGCGAGAGGCCTTCGCACAGGGCTGCGGTGTCTCCTGGGCTGCCATCGGGCTTGAAGTCTTCCAGCGCGTTGAGCAGCTTCATGCAACCGGACACCACGGTGTTGTATTGCATGCGATCGTAGTCGTAACCCACTTGCTTAAGCACCAGGTGCATCTCGCGGCGCAAGGCCTTGGCCGAGTCACCCAATGCGGCCTGACTCAGGTCTTGGCCAGTGGCTGAGCGCAGCAATTCATGGTGCTTGAAGGCGAAGTTCCAGACCCGGCGCAAGAAACGGTAGCTGCCTTCCACGGCCGAGTCGTTCCACTCCAGCGTCACCTCGGGCGGTGCGGTGAACATGGTGTACAGGCGAGCGGTGTCGGCGCCGTAGCGCTCGATCAGGTCCTGCGGGTCCACACCGTTGTTTTTCGACTTGGACATGGTGCCCACGCCTTCGTAGTCGATGGCCGTGCCCACAGGCAGACGACCGTCGCCGCTGTCGGCTTCGTTCTTGAGCTTGGCACCCACCACTTTGCCGGTCTCGTCGAGCACATGCTCGACATCGTGCGGCCAGAAATAGTCCTTGCCGCCCTTGGCGGTGCGGCGCGAATAAATGTGGTTGAGCACCATGCCTTGCGTGAGCAGCTTGGTGAAGGGCTCATCGACCTTGACCAAGCCCAGATCGCGCATGACCTTGGTCCAAAAGCGCGCATACAGCAAGTGCAAGATGGCGTGTTCGATGCCACCGATGTACTGGTCCATGCCGCTGCCGCCAGCGGCTTGGTGCTGGTCCCGCATCCAGTAATCGGTGCCGCCCGCCACCATGGCCTCGGTGTTGGTCGGGTCGCAATACCGCATGAAATACCAGGACGAATCCACAAAGGTGTCCATGGTGTCGGTTTCGCGGCGGGCGGGCTTGCCACAAACAGGGCAAGTGACCCCAGCGTGAAAGCCTTCGTGCTTGTGCAGCGGGTTGCCCGAGCCGTCGGGGATGCAGTCTTGCGGCAACACCACGGGCAGGTCTTTTTCGGGCACAGGCACCGCGCCATGCTCATCACAATGGATCATCGGGATCGGCGTGCCCCAGTAGCGCTGACGGCTCACACCCCAGTCGCGCAGACGCCAAGTGGTTTTTTTCTCGCCAAGGCCTTTGGCGGCCAACAATTCGGCCACTTTGGAGGCAGCGATTTTTTGGGTCAAGCCATCGAGTTCGCCGGAGTTGACGCACGCACCATTTTTGGTGGCGTACCACTCGGACCATGCGGTCGCATCAAAGACCTCAGAGGCCTTGGCGTTGCCTGCGTTGGGCAACGATGTTGAGCTTGCGTCTGAGGCGCCCGACGCAGGCGACGACAAGGCCGGGGCACGCGCAGAGACAACTTGCTTGATCGGCAAGGCGTACTTCAAAGCAAACGCAAAATCACGCTCGTCGTGCGCTGGCACGCCCATCACCGCGCCATCGCCATAAGACATCAGCACGTAATTTCCAACCCAGACTTCAACCTTCGCGCCGGTCATTGGGTGCGTGACGAACAGGCCGGTGGCCATGCCCTTTTTTTCTTGTGTGGCCAGCTCGGCCTCCGTCGTACCGCCACTCTTGCACTCTTCCAAAAACGCGTACAAAGCAGGATTGGACGAAGCAGCATGCAGCGCCAAGGGATGCTCGGCCGCCACCGCGCAAAAGGTCACGCCCATGATGGTGTCGGCGCGGGTGGTGAAGACATACATCTTGCCCTCACCGATGAGGCCGCCATCGGCACCTTTGATGGTGTGCGGGAACGCGAAACGCACACCTTCGCTCTTGCCAATCCAGTTTTCCTGCATCAGGCGCACTTTGTCGGGCCAGCCGTTCAGCGTGGCCTTGTTGTTGCCGATTTGCACATGGTCCAGCAGTTCTTGTGCGTAGTGGGTGATGTTCAGGTAATAGCCCGGAATTTCGCGCTTTTCGACCGGCGCGCCCGTGCGCCAGCCTTTGCCGTCGATCACCTGCTCGTTGGCCAGCACGGTCTGGTCCACCGGGTCCCAGTTGACGACCTGTGTCTTGCGGTAGGCGATGCCTTTTTCGAGCATCTTCAAAAATAGCCACTGGTTCCACTTGTAATAAGTGGGGTCGCAGGTGGCGACTTCGCGCGACCAGTCGATGGCCAAACCCATCGCCTGCATCTGCTTTTTCATGTACGCGATGTTCTCGTACGTCCATTTGGCCGGGGGCACGCCGTTCTTCAATGCGGCATTTTCGGCGGGCAGACCAAACGCATCCCAGCCCATAGGCATGAGGACGTTGTAACCCTTCATGCGCAGGCTGCGCGTGAGCATGTCGTTGATGGTGTAGTTGCGCACATGGCCCATGTGCAGCTTGCCGCTGGGGTAAGGCAGCATGGAGCAGGCGTAGAACTTCTTTTTGCTGGCGTCTTCGGTGACGCGGTAGGCATCGCGGGCTGTCCAGCGGGACTGCGCTGCGGGTTCGACTTCGAGGTGGTTGTACTTGTCTTGCATAGGGCTAAATTGTAGGGGCTGGGCGGGTCTCGGCCAGGCGCGGACGCAGCAAGTCCTCAGCCGTCCGCGCTTGCTTAAATTCAGGGTGAAAACACCTCGGCGACAAAGCCGATCCGGGTCAAACCAGCTTTTTGGGCCAAGCCCATGGCCTCGACCACCCGGCCGTAGGGCACAGACGCGTCGGCGCGCAGCTCCAGCTCAGTCAGTGGGTTGCGGCGGGCAGCTTTGGCCAGTTGTTCGCGCAAGGCGTTTTCGGCGATCGGCTGGTCGTTCAAGAACCATTGGCCTTGCGCATCGACCACCAGGACCACAGCCTGGGGCGCAGCCCCCGGCTCCCCGCCCTCGCTTTGGGGCAGGTCCAGACGGATGGCGCTGGTCATCAAGGGGGCGGTCAGGATGAAGATGACCAGCAACACCAGCATCACGTCCACCAGAGGCGTGACGTTGATTTCGCTCATGGGCGTATCGCCAGGACGGCTAGAGATGCGACCAAAAGCCATGACCGCTCAGTCCCGGGGGCCGACGAGCAAAGCGCGCACATCGTGGGCAAAGCCTTCGAGCTCTGCCTCTATCTGGCCGATGCGTCTCCCCAGCAGGTTGTAGCCCAGCACCGCCGGAATTGCCACCGCCAGGCCGGCAGCGGTCATGACCAGGGCTTCGCCCACGGGCCCGGCAATTTGTTCAATGCGAATGGGGCCGCCCTCGGCCATGCCACTCAGGGCATTAAAAATACCCCAAACCGTACCCAGCAAACCGATGAAGGGCGAGATGGAACCGGCCGTGGCCAGCAGCACCTGCCCCCATTGCAAGCGGCGCAGCACCGATTGCATGGCCTCGCGCAGCACACGGGTGAGTTGGTGGTGACGCTGGCCCGCCGAGGCCAAAGTCCCCCCCAGGGGCAGCAAGGTGGCATCGAGCAAGGGCAGCACACAGGATTCACGGTCAAACTGCGCCACGCGCTGGCGAGCATCGTCGAAACCCGGGGCCTGCCAGAATGCGGCCACGCTGCGCGGCACGTCTTGCGTGACTCGCGAGAGCAAACGCCATTTCCAGGCGATCACCACCCAACTGCCTACCGACAAGGCCAGCAACATGAGCGCCAGCACGCGGCTGAAGACATCGCTGTGCAGCAAAAAGTCGTTCAGGCTCATGGGTGGCTTTCAGGTAGGGTGCATCAGCGCAGCTTGAGCACGTCGAACATGTCAAACAGGCCACGCGGCTGACTGGCCAGGAAGCGCACAGCACGCAAACTGCCTTGCGCATAAGTGGCGCGGCTAGACGATTTGTGCGTGACCTCGATGCGCTCGCCAATGCCAGCGAACAGCACGGTGTGTTCGCCCACGATGTCACCGCCGCGAATGGTCGAAAAACCGATGGTGGACGGGTCTCGCTCGCCGGTGTGACCATAACGCTCGTACACAGCACACTCTTTCAAATCACGCCCGATGGCCTCGGCGATCACTTCGCCCATCTTCAGGGCCGTGCCTGAAGGCGCATCCACCTTGTGGCGGTGATGGGCTTCGATGATCTCGATGTCATAGCCTGTGGACATGGCCTGCGCGGCCATTTGCAGCAATTTCAAGGTGACGTTGACGCCCACACTCATGTTCGGGGCCATGACGATGGCAATGTCCTGGGCGATCTCGGCGATCTCGGCTTTTTGCGCATCGGTAAACCCCGTGGTGCCAATGACCGCCTTGACGCCCAGCTCACGGCAGACTTTGAGGTGAGCCAGTGTGCCCTCGGGGCGGGTGAAATCGATCAGACAGGATGCGCCCTGCAGGCCTGCGTGCAAGTCGGCGGTGACTGCGGTGCCCGTGACCCGGCCCAACGCAGATCCGGCGTCTTGCCCAAGCGCTGGGCTGCCCTCTATGTCCAGTGCGCCCGCAAGGCGGCAGTCGTCGGTGGCCAAAATGGCTTCGATCAGCATGTGCCCCATGCGACCAGATGCGCCGGCGACGGTGATGGGCAAAGGGTTCGTTGAGGTCATGGCTTGAATGGGCAAAATGGAAAAGGCTCGGTCCAAAAAGGGCTCGGAGAATAACGGCCCATCACGTGGCACGGGGTCGTGTGTTCAGCGTACGGCCGGCTCCAAAGGCGGGTAGCTGCGCGGCAAAGCCGCAGGCGCGGTGGGCGCATCGGTCCGGGTTGCGTTGGCGGCAGGCGCAAATTTCTTCAAATCCTCTTCGCTGGCTTGCAGATCGGGCAGTTTGCCCACTGCCCGGGGTCCCACCAAGCGCCCGGCAAAATCCGCTTCGCTGGGCAGCACGTCGCTGTCAACCTGTTCGAGCACATCGCCCTTGAAGTACACCGTGAGCCTGAAATTTTGCGCGGCCACGCCCTGGCGCTGAATGCTGAAGGCATAGTCCCAGCGGTTGGCATGGAACAAACTGGCGATCAAGGAGGTTCCAAGGATTTCGCGCACCTGAGCGCGGGCCATGCCGGGACGCAAAGCCTGGCGCTGCTCGTTGGAGACAAAGTTGCCTTGCACCACCTCGGGCACAAAGGGCTTGAAGGTGTCGCGACTCACGGAACTGGTCAGGCTGCCGCAACCGGCCAGGCTCGCACCCAGCAAGAGGGCTGCCAGGCCATGGACGGAAAGACGGAAAGTCAGGGAAGCTGTCATGGTTGAGGGTGTGCCGATATGATCTGATCATTGTAGCGGCAGCCTTGCCGTAGGACCGCCACTGGCACCCCTCCCACACAGCCCATGAGCCAGATCGACGAACTGAAAAACAACGGCCTCAAAGCCACCTTGCCGCGCCTGAAAATCCTGGAAGTTTTTCAAAACGGCTTGTTGCGCCACATGACAGCCGAGGATGTGTTTCGTCAACTCCTCAAGGACAACGCCGACATTGGCCTGGCCACCGTTTACCGGGTGCTGACCCAATTTGAGCAAGCGGGCATCCTCAACCGCAACCACTTTGAAAGTGGCAAAGCCGTTTACGAGCTCAACGAAGGCCAACACCACGACCACATGGTGTGCTTGGACTGCGGTCGGGTGGAAGAGTTTTATGACGCAGAAATCGAGTCGCGCCAGCAAGCCGTGGCCCAGGCCAAGGGCTTTGTGATCGCCGACCATGCCCTGAGCCTTTACGCCCACTGCACGCAACAGCCCTGCCCGCACCGCAACGCCCGCTGAACAAGCGCTTGCCCCAGCTTTCAGCCCATGGCGCGGCGCTGGCGCTCGATGAAGTCCTGGTAGGTGTCGATGCCGCGCATCTGCAAGATGGTGTTGCGCACAGCCGCCTCCACCAACACCGCAATGTTGCGCCCAGCCATGACCTGGATCACCACCTTTTGCACCGGGATGCCCAGCACATCTTGCCGTAGGGGCTCGGAGGGCAGGCGCTCGTAATCGCGCTCCAGGGTTTCACGGCGCACCAGGTGCACGATGAGTTTGAGCCGCATTTTGCGGCGTACCGCCGTCTCGCCAAAAATGGCGCGGATGTCCAAGAGGCCAATGCCGCGCACTTCCAGCAGGTTTTGCAGCAGATCAGGGCAACGCGCTTCGATCGTGGTCTGGTTGATGCGGTAAAGGTCTACCGCATCGTCGGCCACCAAGCCATTGCCACGCGAGATCAATTCAAGGCCCAGCTCGCTTTTGCCCAGACCTGACTCGCCCGTGATCAACACACCCATGCCCAAAATGTCCATGAACACACCGTGCATGGTGATGCGATCTGCAAAGTGTTTGGACAAATAAGCACGCAGCACATCGATCACAAAGGCCGAGGATTGCTGAGTGGCAAACATTGGAATTTGGGCCCGCTCGCACATGGCCAGCAAGGCATCGGGTGCGGTTTGACCGTCGGCCAGCACCAGCACCGGTGGCTCCAGCGTCACAATGCGCGCGATGCGCCGCGAGCAGTCGTCAGGCGTGCCATTCGTCAGGTAAGCGACTTCGCGCGGCCCCAAAATCTGGACGCGGTAAGGATGGATGTAATTGAGATAACCCACCAGGTCGGCGCCGGATCGGGCCTGGCGCACGGCGACCTCGTCAAAGCGCCGCTCCGATGCACCCAAGCCCGCTTGCCACTGCCACCTGAGTTGTTTGCGATGGTCCTCAAAGAGGACATCGGCGCTGATCACGGAGGGTTTCATCGCCTGCGGGCTTTGGAAAAGGAATTCAGGCGGTTTGAGCCGATTGCCACTGGGCGATCAACTGGTGCAGACCTGCCTGGGCCGTGCTGCTTTTGATGCTTTCGCGCAAAGATGTGTCGCTGAGCAACTCGGCAATCTCGGACAAAATTTCCAGATGCTTTTGGGTCGCCGCTTCGGGCACCAACAAAAAGATCAGCAAGTTGACCGGTTGCTCGTCCGGTGCATCAAAACCAATGGGCTGGGCCAACTGAAAGACGGCGGCCATCGGAGATTTGAGGCCCTTGATGCGACCGTGCGGGATGGCCACACCGTGGCCCAGGCCCGTGGAGCCCAAACGCTCACGGGCGAAGAGGCTGTCGGTGACCAAGGCACGCGACAAGCCATGCAGATTCTCAAAAAGAAGTCCGGCTTCTTCGAATGCACGTTTCTTACTGGTGGCTTCCACCCCCACAAGAACTTGGGCAACAGGCAATATGGATGAGAGTCGGTTCATGGTCGAGGCAGGATTATGCACCCGATCCGAAAACAGGCTTTGTCACTGGCCCGACCGGATCGCGACAGCTCGGGCCGGCAAGCCGCCCAGGACGCGAAAAAAAGGGCCACTTGCAGCGGCCCTGATGAGAGAGTAATGAAGCGATCACATCATGCGCTTGGGCGCACTGTGGTTATGGTCTGTCATACGGTCCTTGTGTTTGACCACTTGACGATCGAGTTTGTCCACCAGATCGTCCACTGCGGCGTACAGGTCTTCGTGGGCGCTTTCAGCAAACAAGTCATTGCCTTTGACGTGGATGTTGCACTCTGCGCGTTGGCGCTTTTCCTTTTCCTTCATCTTTTCGACGGTCAGCAGCACTTTGACATCGACCACCTGATCAAAATGCCGAGTGATGCGGTCAAGTTTCCCCGTGACGTACTGGCGCAAAGCCGGGGTCACTTCCAAATGGTGCCCGCTGATGGTTAAATTCATAATCGTCGCCTCCATAGATTCAGGGTAGGGGAAAGCCCCGCTGGGGCGGGACTCTGAAACCACCTTTTCGGGGTGGCTCAACCCTACTATGCGCGCCGAAAAATGGAAAAGCAATACGCCCAAAACTAAACCTGTAAAGACCCGCTCTTTTGTCCCCAAAGCCCCATTTCGGTGCTATCGTATTGGTTGAAATTGAGCCATGGTCAGACCCGCCTCTGAGAACTCTAGGGCCCTGAACCTTTCAGCCCGCCGCCTGCGCAGGAGCCCCATGCAGTCGCAAATGCCCAGCCAGCCAGACGCTGAGCAAGCTGGCCACCACACCCAACAAGCCCGCCACCCAATACAAGGTAAGCTGCCCCTGCGCGTCGCGCCCGATGATGAGTCCTGCTACCAGTGCGGCCAAGCCCATGGAGGCCGACTGCACGGCCGAATTCAGGGTCATGAACGTGCCGCGCAAACGGGGCTCGACTGCTGAAGAAATCATCGCCATGCCGGGAATCATGCGTCCGCTCATGACGGTGAAGAACAGCGTCGATATGGCCAGCAAGCCCCACAGGGGTAGCCCTTGCGAAAGCGTGGTGGCCATCAAGGGCACGGTCACCGCCAAAGCCAGGCGCTGGAACATCCGGACCTTGCCCACCCGGTCCGTGAGGCGGCCAAAATAGCGTGCGCTGAGCAGGGTTGCCAAGCCGCCGCACAGGTAGATCCAGGGCACCTCAGCGGCCTGCATGCCCGCGTTGGACTGCAGGTAAATGGTGATGTACGGAATGACGCTGAAAGCTGCGAACATCATCAAGCCCGACACGGCAAACGCCTTGAGGTGGTTGGGCTCGGCCAGCACCTGGCCGATGCCGCGCCAAACGCTGACCCTTTCGGGGTGGTACAAGTGCGCATCCAGTCGGGGCAAGGTTTGCCAAGCCCCGAGCGCCAGCAAACCCACCAGCGCTGCGATGCCCACAAAAGGCGCATGCCAGTTGAAATGCGCCGCCAAAAACAGGCCCAGCGGCACACCTGCCACGGTGGACACGGAAAACGAGGTCATCACCACGCTCATGGCGCGGCCTCGTCGCTCGAAGGGGATCACATCGGCCACGATGGTCTGGGACAAGGCTGACAAAACGCCGCCAAACAAACCTGCAGCCACACGCGCCACCATCAACCACACATAGTCGGGGGCAAAGGCGCAAGCGAGCGTGGCCAACCCGAACAGGCTGTACATGCTCAGCAGCAACTGTTTGCGGCCGAAACGGTCAATGTAAGTGGCCGCCATCAAACCCGAAAAGCCCGCCGACAAGGTGTAGGCGGACACCAACAACCCAAACTGGGCGTTGCTGATACCGAACAAAGCCGTGAACTGCGGCCCCAGCGGCATCATGATCATGAAATCGAGGATGTGGGTGAACTGGATGCCAGCCAGTGTCAAAAGCAGCCAGCGCTCACGGCGCGGGGTCAAGTGGGGGGTGGTCATGGAACAATGCAGAAGAATGGGCTGAATCTAACACCCCCAGCCACCCACAGCCGTTCCTCCACTTACATGCACATTGACCCCTTGACGACCGCCCGGCCAATGTCGGCCCCTGAAGCCCACCGGTCTGCGCATCAGCACCCCATGCTGGGGCTGGTTCTGATGGGCGGCGGTGCGCGAACCGCTTATCAAGCGGGGGCGCTGCAGGCCATTGGCCAATTGTTGAGTCACCAGGCTGGCTGTTCAAAAGCCTTCCCGTTTCAGGTGCTGGCGGGCACCTCCGCAGGTGCCTTGAACGCCACATTTTTGGCCAGCAAGGCCATGGATGGTTTGGCAGGACTGGACGAATTGGCCCATTTCTGGACCAGCATCCGCACGGAAGCGGTTTACCGCTTGCCCCAGACCCCGCTGGACAAGTTCAGTCGATGGGCCACCGCTTTGGGTTTGCTGCGCTCTGCCCGCGACCATGCCGCCGCGATGGACAGCCTGGCCCTGGTCAACACCTTACACCGGGCGATTGCCCTTGATCGGATCGACACGGCCTTGCACCACGGCGTGCTGCAGGCCCTGGCGGTCACAGCGTCCAGTTATTCAAGCGGTATTCATTGGACGTTTTGCCAAACCCGCGACGGCCAGCCCATCACATGGAGTCGCCCGGGCCGTCGCGCCGAGCAGCAACCCATCACCATCGAACACCTGATGGCGTCCAGCGCCATCCCCTTCATTTTCCCGTCTACGCCCCTTTGGGTGGACGGCGGCATGGAGTTTTTCGGAGACGGCTCGATGCGCCAGATCTCACCCTTGTCCTCGGCGGTGCAACTCGGGGCCGACCGGATTTTGGCGATTGGCGTGAGCCAACCGCCACGCGCCAACTTGGTGGCTTCAGCCCACACCACAGGACGTCCCTCCTTGGGCACCATCGCTGGCCACGCCCTGGCCAGCGTATTCCACGACACCCTTGAGGCCGATGTGGAGCAGATCGAACGCGTCAACCAGGCCCTGGAACACCTGCCCGAGGCGATCCGCGCTGGCCTGCCCCTGCGCCAGGTTAAGGTCTTGACACTGCAGCCCAGCGCCTCGCTCGACGCCTTGGCACAAGACCACGCCCACGCGCTGCCCCGGCCCATTCTTCGGGTGCTGGAGGGGCTGGGCGCCCTGCGCGGGAGTGGTGCAGCACTGGCCAGCTATTTGCTGTTCGAGCCGGGCTTCATCGCAGCGCTGATGGCCCTGGGCCAAGCCGACGTGCAGGCCCGCGCTGACGAAATTCTGTCTTTTCTCAACCCAGTAGGGGAACATCCGGTGCGATAATCCGCCGATTCATTCTGGAGACACATAGCCGTGGAAACTACCCCGAGTCGGTAGCTTTCGAACGCCTTGAGCATGAGCCCATCGTTCGAAAGCTGCAGAAATACCCCTTCGCCGCCCCTTTGAACCTTTGGCACCTGGCCATTTTTCGGATTCGCCATGCTCAACATCTTTACCCTCGTCAACGGTCGCCTCTTTCAGGAAGAGATCGAGTCGCTGGAAGAACTCTCCCGTTTTCAGCCCATCTGGGTTGACCTGGAGTCCCCCACGCTGGAAGAAAAACGCTGGATCAAACAATACTATGGCTTGTTAATCCCCGAAGACGCGATGGACGAGGACATCGAAGAGTCCGCCCGCTTTTACGAAGAGGACAACGGCGAGTTGCACATCCGCTCCGACTTTTTGATCGCCGACGATGACGAGCCCCGCACCGTGCGCTGCGCTTTCATCTTGAACCAGCACAACGCCGACCTGAAAAGCCAAGGTGTACTGTTCTCTATTCACGACGAAGACGTGCCGGTGTTCCGCTTGCTGCGCATGCGCGCGCGCCGTGCACCCGGCCTGATCGAAGATGCCAAGGATGTTCTGCTCAAACTGTTTGACGCCGACGCCGAATATTCGGCCGACACACTGGAAGGCATTTACGACCAGCTCGAAAAAGTGGGCAATACCGTGTTGTCCGGGGACGTGACCGACGCCATGGCCAGTGAAGTGCTGGGCGCGATTGCGCGGCAAGAAGACATGAACGGGCGCATCCGACGCAACGTGATGGACACGCGCCGCGCCTTGAGCTTCATGATGCGCTCCAAAATGCTCAACGCCGACCAGTTTGAAGACGCCCGCCAGATCATGCGCGACATCGACTCGTTGGACTCCCACACGGCGTTTTTGTTTGACAAGATCAACTTCTTGATGGACGCCACGGTGGGTTTCATCAACATCAACCAGAACAAGATCATCAAGATCTTCTCGGTGGCCAGCGTGGCGCTGCTGCCGCCCACCTTGATCGCCAGCTTGTACGGCATGAACTTCGAGTACATGCCCGAACTGTCCCAAAAATGGGGCTACCCCTACGCTTTGGTCTTGATGATCGCCAGCGCCGTGGTGCCCATGTGGTATTTCCGCCGGCGCGGTTGGCTCAAATAACGCCCAATCAAGCGGGTGTGCGTTTAGCCAACCACTGCGACAAAATGGCCCGGCTGTAACGGCTGGCCACATCACGAATGAATCGATTGAAATCGGTGTGCGCCATGTCGTCTGCGCGGTCTGAGATGGTGCGCACAGCCGCAAACGGCACACCATAGTCCAAGCACACCTGCGCCACCGCCGCGCCCTCCATCTCCACCGCCAAAGCCTCTGGCAAGGATTCGCGAAGCGCCTGACTTTCAGCGCTGGTCGAGACAAAACGGTCACCGCTGACAATCAAGCCCTGGTGCACCTTGGGCGAACTCAGCTGAAACTGGGCCAAGGTGTCAGGGCCCAAATGCCGCTCAGCCGCCTGCAGCACCTGCTGCGTGGCCTCGGTCAATTGCAACGACAAAGCGGCATCGGCCTCAAAAAGAGCCCGGCCATACAGCGGGACCTCGTGCCTGGGAAACAGTGGCGAGGCATCCATGTCGTGCTGAACCAAGCCGCTGGCCACCACCACATCGCCCACGCGCACCCCCGAACCCAATCCGCCCGCCACGCCGGTGAACACCAGCGCATCCACCCCAAAGCGCTCCAGCATCACCGTGGCGGTGGTGGCCGCCGCCACTTTGCCGATGCGCGAGAGCACCGCCACGACCGCATGGCCTTGCCAGTGACCCAGCCAGAAGTCGCGCCCCGCCACCACCACCCGCTGCTCTTCGGGCATATCGGCCAGCACAGCTGACAATTCTTCGTGCAGGGCACTCATGATGCCGATCACCGCCATGGATCATCCTTTATTCTATTCGTCAGAAATAGGCGACAAATTGAAAACGGCCACAAGAAAACTTGTGGCCGCCAAACTCAGCCCCGGCGCATCCGGTCAGCGCAACATCAAGCTTTATCGCGCAACTCGCGCCGCAAGATTTTGCCCACAGGCGTTTTGGGCAACTCGGAGCGGAACTCGATCACCCGAGGCTGCTTGTAAGCGGTCATGTTCTCTCGGCAATAGGCCATGATTTGCTCAGCGGTCAAGGCGGGGTCCTTCTTGACCACCACCAGCTTCACGGTCTCACCGGTTTTCTCGTCGGGCACACCAATGGCCGCGCATTCCAGCACACCCGGACAAGCCGAAGCGACTTCCTCGACCTCGTTGGGGTAGACGTTGAAGCCACTGACCAGAATCATGTCTTTCTTGCGGTCAACAATTTTGAAGAATCCCCGCGCATCCACAATGCCGACGTCGCCCGACTTGAAGTAGCCGTCGGCGGTCATGACCTTGGCTGTTTCATCCGGGCGCTGCCAGTAACCGGCCATCACCTGAGGGCCTTTGATGGCGATCTCGCCGGGCTGCCCCACTTCGGTCACTTCCTGCCCGTCGTCGTCCAGCAGCTTCATCCAGGTCCCGGGCAAGGGCACGCCGATGGTGCCGGTGAACTCGGTGCTGGTGGTCGGGTTGCAACTGGCCGATGGACTGGTCTCGGACAAGCCATAACCTTCGCAAATGGGGCAGCCGGTTTTCTCCAGCCAGAGTTTGGCCACGTTGGGCGTGACAGCCGTGCCACCGCCCAAAGACACTTTCAGGTTGGACCAGTTAACCGTGTTGAAATCTGGGTGGTTGGCCAAGCCATTGAACAAGGTGTTCACGGCCGGGAAGCTGTGAAAGGTGTGCTTGGACAACTCCTTGAGCACCGCGGGCAGATCACGCGGATTGGGAATCAGGATGGTCTTGCCGCCCATGCGCAGACCCAGCATCATGTTCACCGTGAAAGCGAAGATGTGGTAAAGCGGCAAAGCACACACACTGGTGGGCTGCTCGCCTGCCGGGATGCGCTTCATGACGGGCGCGTTCCAGGCCTCAGACTGCAAAACGTTGGCAATGACGTTGCTGTGCAGCAGTACCGCACCTTTGGACACGCCGGTGGTGCCGCCTGTGTACTGCAGCACCGCGATGTCATCGGCTGTCAACTCGGGCTTGCGAAAAGCTTGTTGACGCCCTTTGGACAAAGCGTCGTTGAAGCGCACCGCCTGGGGCAGGCGAAAGGCAGGCACCATTTTTTTGACGTTGCGCACCACGTAATTGACCAAGCTGCCCTTGAGCAGGCCCAGCCGGTCACCCATGGCTGCCAAAATCACATGCTGCACGGGGGTTTGTGCGATGCACTTTTCAAGGGTGGCGGCAAAGTTCTCGATGATGACAATTGCCTTGGCCCCCGAGTCCTTGAGCTGGTACTCCAGTTCACGGGCGGTGTACAACGGGTTGACATTGACCACTACCAAACCTGCCCGCAATATGGCCGCCACCGTCACCGGGTACTGCGGCACATTGGGCATCATGACTGCGACGCGATCGCCTTTGCTCAGGCCCAACGATTGCAAGTAAGCCGCCAGACCCAAGCTTTCCTGGTCGGTTTGGGCGAAGCTCAGTTCCTTGCCCATAAAGCTGTAGGCAGTGCGATCGGCGAATTTGGAAAAACTCTCTTCGAGCAAGCCGACCAACGAACTGTACTGGCTGGGGTCGATGTCAGCCGGCACGCCTTCGGGGTAACTCTTGAGCCAAACGGGGTTCAGGTTCATGTGGGGTTCTCCTGTAATCAGTCTACCGCACTCCTGACTTCAAACTGACTCTCGCTGATGCTGGATTTCCCGAGGTTTACAAGCAAGGGCTATGACCTCTTGGTAAGCCACTTTGCACGATGAAAAAACCATGCATAAAAGACCCATGAACTCACCACAACAGACACCAAGGAAAAGACCGGATCGTAAGTCTGTGTCGTGAATATGGCCGATGTTGGCAGTGGCGAATCCTCATAGCCGAAAAACACAATCAAGAAAAAATTGTTGGCGGCGTGTGCCCCGATGGAAAGCTCCAGACGCGCGTCACGCAAAGCGACCAGTGCTAAAAACAAACCCATGGTGAAATAAGCGGCCGCCATGATCAACATGCCGTTTGAAGTCACTTCAGGGTTGGCCAAATGAGGCAAGGTAAACAAAACACTGCTGAGTGACGCGGCCACCAGAGGATGACGGGAGATAAGCCCGAAATCCTGCAGCAAGTAGCCCCTGAAAAACACCTCCTCCGCTGCGCACTGTATGGGCGTCAGCAGCAGGGCCAACATGGAAAAAAGGAGCCAGCGTTGGGCATCAAAACTCCAAACGTACCGCCCGGGGAAAAGCACACTTTCGATCCCCACGGAGCACAGCATGATCACGCCCCATACGGCAGCACCCTGAAAAATCCGCCGCCAAGAGATGGCTTGGCGGGTGGTGATCAAGGACCGCCAGGGTCTGCGATGCAAAAAAACGTGAAGCATCCAGGTGCCCAAAATCAAGAGCATGAAATCCACATGGGTGGCCACAAATTCGCTCACGGCACCTAAAGACTGTTGCAACATCAGTGTTGAAATCACGATGCTGGCCACCAAAACCACCATCTTGACCAGGAGAGCGCCCAAGATGTAACGCCACCATCCGTTGCGCCCAACGTCGGTGACCGAGAAAAAAACTGCGGAGGAAGACCGCAGTGTCGAAGCCTTGTGATCCATAAGACGGGTTTCAAACAAAAATCATGAAGGCAAACGCAACCAATCCGAGCCAAGCCACGGAAGCTGCAACATGGGTTTCAACCTAGACAGCGCAAAGCCGCTCGCACGCGAATCACGGCAGCTGTCGTGGCATAAAAACCCGAAAGGGGCCCCTGCGGCCCCTTCTTTGGAATCGATGACGCGCCTCAGGCCTTGAGCGCCACCAAAACCTCATCGAGCATCTTCTTGGCATCGCCAAACAACATGCGGTTGTTGTCTTTGTAGAAGAGCGGGTTGTCCACCCCGGCGTAACCGCTGGCCATGGAGCGCTTCATGACGATGCTGGTGCGGGCCTTCCACACTTCGAGCACCGGCATGCCCGCAATCGGGCTGGTCGGATCGTCTTGCGCGGCCGGGTTCACGATGTCGTTGGCACCGATCACGATGGCCACGTCGGTGTCTGGGAAATCGTCGTTGAGTTCGTCCATCTCGAACACGATGTCGTAAGGCACCCTTGCTTCGGCCAAGAGCACGTTCATGTGACCCGGCATGCGCCCGGCCACCGGGTGGATGCCAAAGCGCACGTTCACGCCTTTTTCACGCAGTTGCTTGGTGATTTCAAACACCGTGTGCTGCGCCTGCGCCACGGCCATGCCGTAGCCGGGCACAACGATCACGTTTTTGGCGTCGCGCAGCAACTCGGCGGTCTCGGCCGCCAAAATGGGGCTGACTTCACCTTGCGGCTCGGCCGCTTCGCCTGTTGGCTTGGGCGCTGCGGCTGTAGTGCCAAAGCCCCCGGCGATCACGCTGATGAAGCTGCGGTTCATGGCGTTGCACATGATGTAGGACAAAATCGCGCCGCTTGAACCGACCAAGGCACCGATCACGATCAACAAGTCGTTGCTCAGCATGAAGCCGGTGGCCGCAGCGGCCCAACCGGAGTAACTGTTGAGCATGGACACCACCACTGGCATGTCGGCACCGCCAATGGCCATGACCATGTGGATGCCGAACAGCAAGGCGATGGCAGTCATGATGACCAAGGGCAGCATGCCTTCTTCCACCGTGTGGGCATTCATGAACTCACGGCCAAAGTAAACCACCGCGATCAAACCCAACAGGTTGAGCCAATGGCGTGCGGGGAGCAACAAGGGGCTGCCGCCGATGCGACCGGACAACTTGCCAAACGCGGCCACCGAACCCGAGAAGGTCACAGCGCCAATGAAGATGCCGATGTAGATTTCACCTGCGTGGATGGCGTGCGCTGCGCCTTCCAGATTTTTCGAGGCCTCGGGGTCTACAAAAGTGGCATAACCCACCAATGCCGCCGCCATGCCGACCATGCTGTGCATGAGCGCCACGAGTTCGGGCATTTGTGTCATCTGCACTTTGCGTGCAGCGTACAGACCAATGAGCGCACCCACCAGCACGGAGCCCACGATCATGGGGATGCCCTCGGCCGTGACTTGCGGGCCAAAGATGGTGGCCAACACGGCCAGGCTCATGCCGATCATGCCGTAGAGGTTGCCGCGCCGTGCGGTTTCCTGGTTGGACAAACCACCCAGGCTGAGGATGAATAGGATGGTTGCGCCGATGTAGGCGACCGTGGCCAGACTTGAGTTCATGAGTGTCTCTTTTTCAATCGGTCGGGGACAGAGCTAAAGTTCTGTCCCCAAAGTCTTCATCAGTCGGGGGCAGAGCTGAAAATCCGCCCCCAAGGTCATCAATCGGTTGGGGACAAAGCTAAAGATCTGTCCCCAAAGTCATTAATCGGTTGGGGACAGAGCTAAAGATCTGTCCCCAAAGTCATTATTTTCGGAACATCGCCAGCATGCGCTGGGTGACGGCAAAGCCGCCAAACATGTTGATGGCCGTCAGCACCAGCGCCAAGGCGGCCAAAATGCCAATCAGCGTGTTGGGTCGTCCGGCCGCAGCCAAAGGCGAAATCTGCACCAGCGCGCCAATAGCGATGATGGAGCTGATCGCGTTGGTCACGCTCATGAGCGGGGTGTGCAGCGCGGGTTTGACGTTCCAGACCACCATGTAGCCCACAAAGCAGGCCAACACAAACACCGTGAAGTGCGACAGGAAGGCCGCTGGCGCATACGCACCCACCAGCACCAGCAGCACAGCAGCAACCGCTGAAACGATGAGCAACTGGCCCACCGGCATGGGGCCAGACGGCTCGCCATGGCCGTGGCCTTTTTTGGCGGCAGGTGCGGCAGCGGGCTTGGGTGCAGGCTTGGGCGCCACCACCAATGGCGGCGCAGGCCAGGTAATTTCACCGTCCTTGATGACCGTCAGGCCCCGGATCGCGTCGTCTTCCATGTTGACGTTGATCACGCCGTCTTTGGTCTTGCACAGCTCTTCGGTCAGGCGGAACAAATTGGTGCCATACAGCGTGGACGACTGGCGCGCCATGCGTGAGGCCAAATCGGTGTAACCGACGATGGTCACGCCGTGCTTGACCACGGCTTTGCCGGGCTCAGTCAGTTCGCAGTTGCCGCCTTGCTCTGCGGCCATGTCCACGATCACGCTGCCGGGCTTCATGCTTTGCACCATCTCGGCGGTGATCAGCTTGGGCGCGGGTTTGCCGGGAATGAGCGCGGTGGTGATGATGATGTCGCACTCTTTGGCTTGCTTGGCGTACATCTCGCGCTGCGCGGCCTGAAAGCCTTCGCTCATGACCTTGGCGTAACCGCCGCCGCCCGAGCCTTCTTCCTCATAATCCACTTTGACGAACTCACCGCCGAGCGAGACCACCTGGTCGGCCACTTCGGCGCGGGTGTCGTTGGCGCGCACGATGGCGCCCAAGCTGGCGGCCGCGCCAATCGCGGCCAAACCGGCCACGCCGGCACCGGCGATGAACACTTTGGCGGGGGGCACTTTCCCCGCAGCCGTGATCTGGCCGTTGAAGAAACGACCGAAGGCGTTGGCCGACTCGACCACCGCGCGGTAGCCGCTCACACCCGCCATAGAGGTCAGGGCGTCCATCTTCTGGGCGCGGCTCAATGTGCGGGGCAATGCGTCGATCGACAGCGCGGTGACCTTTTTGGCTGCCAATTGCTGCATCAAATCGGGGTTTTGGGCGGGCCACAAAAAGCCAATCAAGGTCTGGCCTTTATGCGTCAGCGCCACTTCGTCGGGCGTGGGGGCCCGCACTTTAAAGACGATGTCGCTGCCACTCCACAAGGCCGCCGCGCTCGGCGCAATCGTGGCACCGGCTTCGACATAGGCCGCATCCGACAAGTCAGCGAGTTCGCCCGCGCCTTGCTCCACGACCACGGCAAAGCCGAGTTTGACCAGTTTGGTCACCGCATCTGGGACCGTGGCCACCCGTTTTTCACCGGGGAAAATCTCTTTGGGCACGCCAATGCGCTGCGTCGTGGGGGCGTTGTCGCCTGTCTGCATGTCTGACTCCTCACTCAATCCACAAAAAAATATAGCCAATCTTAAAGCTTAACCGAAGTCAATCCATTCGAGCCCAAAGCAAGTCCTTCTCAAGCATGCTGGGGCCGTCAGGGCCGTAAAACATGAGAGAACACGGATACAACGGGGCTGAATTGGCCTACCCGGGCATTTTTTAGGTTCCAAAGTACGGCTACCGAGCATTTTGACCCGTTGGCCCACCGATAATTAAACTCATGGACACACGCTGGAAACCCAATGTCACCGTGGCCGCCATCATTGAGCGTGATGGCCGCTACCTGTTGATCGAAGAACACACCCAAGAGGGTTTGCGCCTGAACAACCCGGCTGGCCACCTGGACCCGGGCGAATCGCCAGCGCAAGCCTGCGCCCGCGAAGCCTTGGAGGAAACGGCCCAGCCTTTCACGCCCACCGCCTTGGTGGGCATTTACCTCTCACGCTTTCAGCGTCCGGCGACGGGCGAAGACATCACCTATGTGCGCATGGCTTTTTGCGGCGACATCGGCGAGGTGCAGCCCCATCTGAGCCTGGACGAGGGCATCGTGCGCACACTCTGGATGACCCCTGAGGAAGTGCGCGCCAGCGCCGAGCGCCACCGCAGCCCCTTGGTCTTGCGCTGCATCGAAGACCACTTAGCCGGACAACGCTTTCCACTGGGTGTCATCCACACCGACCCGGCCGTGGCCGATTTGCCCCCTCTATCGACCTGAGTCCCGACCAGACAAGCGCTTGCCTGTGCGCTGGGTACGCTGACTGGTCATTGGTACCGGCTTGGTGATGAGTGTGGTGTTTTTTGCGTGCACGGGCTAATGGTGAGCCGCTTGCCAAGATTCAACGGTTCACCGCTGGCACGGGCACATCCCCAAAGAGGGCCGGGCCCCAGCCCAAGTCTTTCGCCATCAACTGCGCCAGGCGCTGGTAGCCGGGCACGGTGAAGTGGATCAGATCCCGCGCCATTAAGGGCGGGTTGTGCCGCGCCCATCGGTAAGCACTGCCTGCGCCACCCATGGCCTCGAACATGCTCCAGACATGGCAACCATGGGCGCGTGCCACCTGCTTTTGAATTCGCCCGATCTCTTGGTGCACACGGGTAAAACGCAGCAAGTCGGAAGCCGTTCGATCGGCATTACGGGGTGAGGGCTTACCGATCTTTTGTGAACGCCGCAATAAAATCCCGCGATCTCCGGGGGCGATCAGCAAACAAGCCGTCAGGGGGAAAACCGCTCGCCACTGGGACACCGAGGCCTGCAACATCTGCCGATAGGCTTGGGCACTGAAGGGCTGGACATTGCCCTCGTTGGTGCCAAAAGCCAACACCACCAAGTCATAAGGCGGCTGAGGCCACCACGGCATCAACGACTCGGGTCGCACATGCCGCCAGCCCCCCGCTGTGGCCCCAGGGTAACCAAACACATCCATGTGCAAGCGCACATGGGGTGCCACTGGCCACTCCAAGCCCTGCAAGCGCATGGGGCCTTGCATCACCCGCAAAGCCAGGGTGGACATGGCCTCTTGGGCCCACAATTCCAGCACAGCAGGACCCTCTTCGCCTTGCAAAGTGATGAACTGTTCCGGACCCGCGTCCACCCGCAGCGCCAAAGTAACAGGTCGTTCGGTCTGCTGGTAAAGCAGGCGGATTTGGGCATGTTCGGCGCGCCCGGCCGCATTGCGAAGGTCCAGCGCTAGCCAGGCACCGTCCTGAAGGCTGCTCATGTTGACGAGACCGGGACCGGGCTGCGCAGCCCCGGCGCTTTGGGCATGAGCGGGTTCAAATTGCCAATCAGGGCTCACGCAAGTTTTACGCAAAGGCAGGCGCACGCCCGGCCGACCCCAACTGGCCGGCACAAAACGCGCGCGTACCAGCTCGGGTGAAAGCCCCGATAAACGTTGCAACTCCTGCGTGAAAAACCCGGCGGCGAGGTGGCTGTCGCCCCAAATGCCCATGCGTAAAACCGAAGGATTTGCGTGCGACCACAAAGGCGAAGCACCCGGCACATCGGCCGGCACTGCATCGGGCGTGCTCGATGCTGACTCCCTGAAAGCAGGCACCTGCTTGTCCACCTCGGCTTGATCGGGCCACTCCACCGGGTCGGGATCAGCCGGACGCTCTGGTCTTGGCGCACGAGGCGGCAAACCGCACTGCAAATCAGGCGCATTCGACTGGGCCTGCACCTGCAAACGGGTCATGGCTGCCAGGCCGCTTTGGGCATGCCCCAGCGTGCTACCCCAGGCCAACACCAGACAGAGTGCCGCTTGCGCAAGTGCAACGTGATTCACGGCTGGCGGCCCTGCTCGATGTGGTCCAGCAATGCCTGGTTGATCAAGCGCAAACCCGAGGGCGTGAGGTGAATGCCGTCATTGGCGCGCAAATTCACACGTTGCCCGTCTTCTTTGCGTTTGGATTTTTGAAAGGGTTCCGACAAGAGACCGATCAGAGGCTCCGTGGCCAAATAATCGGTCCGCCATTGGGCGGCCCGGGCATGGAAGATGTGATTTTGCAAAACCGCACCTTCCCTGAGACGGCCATCCTGCATGGCCGGCAGACCCACCCAAATCACACGCACTTGGCGCTGCACGGCAGCAGCCAACACCTCATCGACGCGTAAAGCGTAGTTCAAAGCCCAACCCGGTGATGGGAACAAATGGCGTTGCCCATCGACCAGCATGTCCCACGGATCATTGGGACCCAAAAAGACGACGATCAGCGTCAGACTCTTGGCATCCATTTCGTCCATCATGCGCGCGGGCCAGTCAAAATAACGCCGCACCGTCAGGCCTGTGCTTTGACGGCTCAAATCATGCACTTGCCAATCGGGGTGCAAGCGGGTGATTTCACGCATGAACAAGGGCCCAACGCCTTGCATCATCGAGTCGCCCGCCAGCAAAATCCGCTGGGGACCCGGAGCCAATTTTTGCTGCGCCAAGGTGGCCAGAAACTGTCCAGACGGCAGGGGCTCAGGCAAACTCTGGAGTTGCGGGGGTTCGGGCGTACGGTTGATCGGGGCCGGGTCCTCTTGCACCCCCCCCGAAGAAGGCCAATTCAAACGAAACAAGGGCCTGGCCCCTCCGGCGCGAACGCGTTCATCCAGCCAACGCGAAGGGGCGAACAAGACTTGGGCTACCGCAGGCGGCAAGGCAGCCTCCAGGCTGAAGTGGTAGCGAACACCCAAGTACTTTTCGAGGGATGTCAACCAACTCAAGCACACCAGCAAGGCTATGCCAGGCAAGAGCCAGCTCAGTTGAATTGAAGACAAACGATGACGCATATCAAAACCGATAGTAAATAAAACTGGGCACCCCCTCAGGCGCCCCATAAAGCACCGCAAACAGCAGCAGTGCCAGCAACACGGCAGCCCCCCAAGAACCCAGACGTGCCAGACACGCCACGCTCAGGCGCTGCAAGGTCAACGCCCAAGGACTCAGCCCGAAAACCAAACCAGAAATACCCAACAAACCCCACCAAGGCAATTGCTCGGACAACCAAAAACCAGCCGGACTGTGCCACAGTCCTTGCAGCATTTGGATCGCCTGCGGCAAAGAATCTGCCCGGAAAAACACCCAGGCCACACTGACAAAAACAAAGGTCAAGATTTGCGCGGCCCAGCGCGGCCAAACCGGCATGCCCCAGCGTTTGGCCATGTTTTGCACCACCACACCGAGCCCGTGCAACAAACCCCAAACCACAAAAGTCCAATTGGCACCGTGCCACAAACCGCTGACCAACATGCCTGACAACACATTGAGCTGCGTTCGGCCCCAACCTAAGCGGTTGCCCCCCAAGGGGATGTAAATGTAATCGCGGATGAAGCTGGACAAAGACACGTGCCAGCGTGTCCAGAAATCAGACAGATTGCGCGCCAAATAGGGTTGGCGAAAATTGACCGGCAAACGGTAACCCAGCAACAAGGCCAGTCCGGTCACGATCAGTGTGTAGCCTGCAAAATCGAGAAAAATCTGCATGCTGTAGCCCAGCATGGCCGCTGCCAGCGACACACTGGCGTACTGGTCAGGGAACTTGTAAACCGGGTCCACCACTTGGGCTGACAACCAGGACGCCAACACCACCTTTTGCACCAAACCCAATGCGATCAGGTACAGGGCCAACCAGCCCTGCCTTGGACTGCCCACGCGCCGGGCAGGGCGTTGTCTATCGGTCTGGGCGAAAAATTGTTCGGCACGCCAGATGGGCCCGGCGAACAACGTAGGCCAAAAACTCAGGAACAACAGAACATCCGGCCAAGAACGAGCTAAATTCGGTGCGCGACCGACCATCACCAGGTAGCTCACCGCCTGAAAGGTAAAAAACGACACCCCAACAGGTGCCACCCAATTGAGCACGGGCAACAAGGACACAAAGCCCGTGTGCTGCAAGATCGCCTGAAAGGTCTCCCGGACAAATTCATAGTACTTGAGGGAAAAAAGAAAAGACCCCGCCAACCAAAGGCCCAACGCAACAGGTAGCCGAGCAGATGCAGCCCGCTGCACCCAGCGCCCCAAGGCCCAAATGACGGTGCTGTAGACCGCCAACACCACAGCGAAAAGAGGCACCCAGGTCGCGTACAAGGCGTAGGAGGAGGCGATGAGAAAGCACTGCTGCGCACGCGGGTGATTGGCTAAAGACCAGTAAGTCGGGAAAAACAACAGGCAAAGCAGCGCGAACTCGGGCGAGACAAAACTCATGCAGGACCTCTCACTGGGTAGGCACGTTCACGCCTGCAGCCACCTGATCGAGCAGGGACTGCTCCGCCAGGACCTTGGCCACATAACCGCCATCTTCCGACAACTCATAGCCACCCAAGTAAAACTTAAGCCCTTCCTCAATCGATCCGCCGCGTAACTTGATGAAGTCGGCCAGCACCTCAGCACCCACTCGCAAATTGCTGATCGGGTCAAAAGCGGCCAATTTGCCGCCATAGGCTTCGTAGCGCTGGGCATGGATGCCCGTCATGACCTGCATCAAGCCTTGCGCACCCGCTTGGCTTTGCACGTAAGGATGAAAGTTGGACTCGATGGCCATCACTGCCAAGATCAGATGGGGCGGCAGCTTGGTCTTTTTGGACAGCACATGCGACTCAGCCACCAGCGCGGCCAAAGGCTCCGGGGCCACTTTGTATTTGCGTCCCAACCACTCAGCCACGGCCGCCTGGGACTTGGGCAAATCCTTCAAGTCAACCGCTGTGGCGCGCTCGGCGGTGTTTTCGGGCAACCAAGACAGCAGCACCTGGCGCTCACGCAACCAATCAAAAAGCGTCCCTTCAGCTTGGTTCAACCAATCAGGCTGCCACCACAACGCTACCACCAAGGCAGCCGCGCTCAGGCCCACCATGGCTAGGCCACTGTGGGTCACGATGAACAGGCCTCGCGCGGTGTCGCGCAAGAAAGTTCGAATGGGAAAGCACCATGTGCAATGCAAGGTCATGAATTTGATCTAATCTGGCATTATAAATTTTCGCCAACCGCTGACCCTGGCACTGAGCGCTGGATAATTCGGTCATGTCACACTTTTCACGCGTGGTCGTTGGCTTGTCCGGCGGCGTCGATTCTGCCGTCACGGCCCACCTGCTCAAACAGCAGGGCCACGAGGTGATCGGCATCTTCATGAAAAACTGGGAAGACGACGATGACAGTGAATACTGCTCTTCGAACGTCGACTTTGTGGATGCCGCTGCCGTAGCCGATGTGCTGGGCATCGAGATCGAACACGTCAATTTTGCGGCCGACTACAAGGACCGGGTTTTTTCGGAGTTTGTGCGTGAATACCAAGCCGGGCGCACGCCCAACCCGGACATCCTGTGCAATGCCGAGATCAAGTTCAAATCATTTTTGGACCACGCCATGCGGCTGGGGGCCGAAAAAATCGCCACTGGCCACTATGCCCGTGTGCGACATAACATGGTCAGCGGTCTTTTTGAGCTGCTCAAGGGCTTGGACCCCAGCAAAGACCAAAGCTATTTCCTGCACCGGCTGAACCAGGCGCAGCTGTCCAAAACCCTGTTTCCGGTGGGCGAGTTGCACAAGACCGAAGTGCGCCGCATTGCCGAAGAGATCGGTCTGCCCAATGCCAAAAAGAAAGACTCCACGGGCATCTGTTTCATTGGCGAGCGTCCCTTCCGCGAGTTCTTGAACCGCTACATCAGCAAGGAGCCCGGTCCGATCAAGGACCCCTCAGGCCGCACCATTGGCCGGCATGTGGGTCTGAGTTTTTACACCCTGGGCCAGCGTCAAGGTTTGGGCATTGGTGGCATCAAGGCCAAAGGTGACGACATGAAGGCCTTGCAGGCACGCGGCTTGCGCGGCGCGGGCGAGCACACGCCTTGGTTTGTGGCCCGCAAAGACATCCCCAACAACACCTTGTGGGTGGTGCAAGGCCACGACCACCCCTGGCTGTTGTCACCACAATTGCAAGCCACCGATGTGAGCTGGTGCGCAGGCCAGGCCCCTGCGCCCGGGACCTACGCCGCCAAGACGCGTTACCGGCAAGCCGATGCACCTTGCAGCTATCTGCCCCTGCCCATGACAGAAGGTCAAGTGAACTCTGAACCAGGTTCTGAACTGGGCTTTGAGCTGGACTTTGCACAAGACCAGTGGGCCGTCACGCCCGGCCAAAGCGCCGTGCTGTACGACGGCGAGGTCTGCTTGGGCGGCGGCGTCATTGCCAGCCGGGAAACCGTCCGAACTTGAGTCAGGTGCAGGTCTCCACGGCTGTGTGTCCCAGTCCGCTTGCTTACACCCAAGCCTGAATCACATAGTCATAAGCGGCTTGGCCATTGGTCATGTCCACCCTCTGCAACTTGATCATCCAGGTCCCATCTTGCAGCACCAGCGTGTGGCGGTAACTGCCGCCGAAGTGGCGCACCTGATCACGGCGCATCTCCATCATCTGAAAGCGCGAATACACCTCCATGGTGGTGGGCGTGGCCGCCTCGATCACGATGTTTCCGACCAGGTGATTGGTACCCCACTGCGCCGCTTGCGACCAGGCATTGGGGTGCAGCAATCGGCCCATGCGCACCTCCATCAGCAAACGGTCTTCAGCAAAGATGGAAGCCTCACGGCGCCAGTCGGTTTGCAGCGGGGTCGAGGGCATCCAGTACACCCCGTCCTCACTGAACAATTCGGCCCACTCACCCCAAGCCTTGTTGTCGAGCAAGGCAGCCTGGTGGAACAACAATTCTTCGACCTGCCGACGCAAACCTGCATCGACCGCGGTGGCTTTGGGAATGTAGCCTTGGCTGGGCATGCGCCCGCGCCCCATGTGGTCGGGCGCGATGGATTCGGCGCCCGACATGGACTGGATGGCCTCGATCACCACACCCGTGCCCAGGGCCTCTTTGACTTCTTTGGGTTGCATGAATCATGACTCCTGTTCAGGCCTTGGCCGTGGGTTGAATGGCAGCGCGGATGTAGGACTCCCAGGCGATGAACTGGTTGCGCATCACCACTTCGCTGGTGCCGTTGTTCGAATAAAGCACGCCGTCTTTTTCGGTGTCGCCCCCGTAGTTCCGGTGAAAGCTCACCCATTCGCCGCCTTTGGACTCGAGCCCCAACTGGCCCTTGGTCCAATTTTCCAGATCGTCTGCGTTGATCATGGTGGCGGGCGAATTGACCAGGTTGAAATACCACAGCGAGCGCTCGTAAATCGCCTCGGGCACGCCTTTGAGGCGGAAATGCCAGATCTCGGACAGCGTCTTGTTGGGCGCCATCGGGCGCAGGCAACGCAGTTGCTGCAAAGGCGACTGCACCGACAAATAGGGATAGATCAACACATGGTGGATGCTGCGCGCCAAATACTCTTCACCCTTTTCTTCGCCATAGGCTTTCTTGATCAAGGCCTCGTATTCCACCGTGTCGGGATCAGTGGGGCGCAAGCCCATGTAGGCCTTCAAAATGCCATGACCATATTTAAAATTGACCGTCTGCACCGAATCCCACTGGTCAAAGCTGGAGGCAAAGGTCGACAGGTAATGGAAAAACAAGGGGGCTGAGCCATTGTCCCGCTTCAGGCGCTGCTCCACGCGACGGGCCGAGACCCCGGTGGACTGGTGCGTGACCGAAGGGTGCAAGGCATCAAGCTGGTTCTCCATGAAGAACTTCCAATTGGAATGCTGCACCACCCGGTGGCACACCGGCACCGCTTCCACCTCGCCCACGGGCGAACGGTCGCACATGTCGTCAAACGCTATTTTTGCCTCGCCCAAAAAGTCGATCAAACTCGGGCCATCCTTGCCCAGGCTGGCAAACACAAAGCCACGGTAACTGTCGACCCGCGCAGCAGGCACCATGCTGCAATCGGCGTTGTCGGTGTGCATGCGTGTGCCGTCATAGCCCTTGACCAAGGGGATGGCCTTGACTTTGCCATTGAGGTGAAAGCTCCAAGCGTGGTACGAGCACACAAAACCCTTGCCAGTGTTGCCGCTTTGGTTGCCGCACAACTCCACACCCCGGTGCGGGCAGCGGTTGTAGAGCACACGCACGCTGCGGTCCACATCTCGCACCATGACCATGGGTTGACGGCCAATCTGCATGGTGAAGTAATCCCCCACCTCCTTGACCTGGGATTCGTGGCCGCAGTAGACCCAGGCTTTTTCAAAAATGTGTTCCATCTCCAAATCAAACAGCGCTTGATCTGTGTAGACACTCTTATGAACACGGTCCGGTTGAACCAGGTTCGCCAAATCGATCGGTCGCATGAAAACTCCTTGGCAGGCTTCGGGGTGGATGTCAGGCCTCAAGTTAACAAAGGTCAAGCGCTTGACCTACAACCCACCATGCTTTTTCCATTACTATGGGTTATGGATTACCGAAAAGTTCAACTCTTCCTGGCGGCCGCCCGTTTAGGCAACATGACTGAAGCCGCCGCATCGCTGGACATTTCCCAACCGGCCTTGTCCAAAAGCATCAAGTCGCTGGAAAAAACCCTGGGCGTGCGGCTACTGGAACGCGGACGTTTCGGTGTAAGCGTCACCCCTTTTGGCCAGGCCCTGATGCAACACGGCCAGGTGATGGAAGCGGAAATGCGCAATGCGGTGGGCGAAATCCAGGCCATGCGCGGCGCGCAAAGAGGCCATGTGCTGATGGGGTGCGGCCCCACCGAGGCCACCCGTTTATTGCCTCTGGCGCTGCAGGCTCTGGCCAAAGACCAGCCCGAAATCCAGGTGACGGTGCTCTACGGACTCAACGAGGCCCTGATGCCTTGGGTCAAACAAGGCGAGGTGGATTTCGCCTTGTCCTCGGTGCCCACCCGCACGACCGACCCGGACCTGTCCCACGAACGCCTGTTGACCGAAACGGCCACCGTGGTCGCCCGAACCGGTCACCCGCTGGCGCAACACAAAAGGGTCACCCCCGACATGCTCACCCCATACCCCTGGGTCCTGCCACGAAAGCGTGAACTCGAGCGACTGGCGTTTGACGATTACTTTGTGGCGCAAGGCCTGGAGCCTCCGACCGCCCAAGTCGAAACCACCTCCACCGTGCTGATGAAATCCATGGTGATGCAAAGCGACGCCCTCACCTTCATTCCGGCCGAATTGATTTACTGGGAAGTCCGTGCAGGCCAGCTCCAGGCGCTTCAAGCCTCTGGCAACCAATGGGCCCGGCAGGTGGGCATCACCCGCAGACGCAAGGGGTCAATGAGCCCGGCCAGCCAACGTTTGCTGACTGCGGTGAAGTCGGTAGCCAAAAACTTTTGAGCCTCAAACGCCCACCCCGCATCCATCAAACACCCAAGTAACGCGTCCACAACTCGCGCTGGTCCTTGAGCGCCTGGGAGTTGCCCGCCCAAGCCACCTGGCCGCGCTCCAGGATCACATGGTGATCGGCAATCTCCACCAAGCGGTTGACGTATTTATCGACCACGATCAAGGTCTGGCCCTCCTCGCGCAGCAAACGCAGACAGCGCCAGATCTCTTCCCGGATCAACGGGGCCAAGCCTTCGGTGGCCTCGTCCAGGATCATCAGGCGGGGATTCGTAACCAGGGCCCGGCCGATGGCCAGCATTTGCTGCTCGCCGCCCGACAACTGCGAGCCCATGTTGACACGGCGCTCGGCCAGGCGCGGAAACAGCTCATAAACCCGCGCGGGCGTCCAGGGTGTGCGGCTTTGATGGCGGTTACTGGCAAACGCCGTCAGGTGCTCGTCTACCGACAAGTTGGGAAAGACTTGCCGACCTTCGGGGACCACCGCCAAACCCATCCGCGCCACCCGATCGGCCGCCACGTTGGTGATGTCCTGACCATCAAAAATCACCTGACCCGCCTTGACCGACTTGAGTCCTAGAATGCTGCGGATCAAGGTGGTCTTGCCCATGCCGTTGCGGCCCAGCAGGCCCATGACATCGCCCGGCTGCAGGCTCAGGCCCAAGCCAAACAAGACCTGGCTTTCGCCATAAGCGGCTTGCACATCGCGAACTTGCAGCAAACTCATGCGTGCTCCTCGCCCAGGTAAGCGGCCACCACTTGTGGGTTGAGCCGAATGGCCTGGGGTGAGCCGGTGGCGATCAAAGCGCCGTTGACCATCACCGAGATGCGGTTGGCCAAGCGAAACACCGCGTCCATGTCGTGCTCGATCAACAAGATGGCCACCTTGGCACGCAACTTCTGAATCAGCTGGAGAATGCGCTCTGACTCCACCGGCCCGGCACCCGCCATGGGCTCGTCCAGCAACAAGAGTTTGGGCTGGGTGGCCACGGCCAGGCCCAGCTCCAAAATGCGCTGCTCGCCGTGCGAGAGTTCACTGGCCGGATCCTGCGCACGGTCCTGCAAACCCAACTCGTGCAACACGGCCATGGCCTGCGCCGTCAAGGTCTTTTCTGACTGCACCGGACGCCAGAAAGAAAAACTGTTGCCGCTGCGCGCTTGCACCGACAGCGCCACGTTGTCCAGCACGGTGAAAGATTTGAACAAGCGCGTGATCTGAAACGAGCGGGCCAGGCCGCTGCGCACACGGGCGTGCGTGGGCATGGCAGTGACATCCTGGCCTTCGAAAAAAATCTGTCCACTGTCGCTTGGCAAGTGACCAGACAACTGCGCCACCAAGCTGGTCTTGCCCGCCCCGTTCGGGCCAATCAAGGCGTGGATTTCTCCAGGCTGGACATCCAGCGTGACGTGGTCAGTGGCCCGCAAGGCACCAAAATTTTTGACCAGGTCGTTCACCTGAAGCAAGGCCCCGGCGTTCATGCATGCCCCCCTTTGCGGGTCGACTTGCGGCGGATCAAGCCCGCCAGTCCTTTGGGGGCCAGCAAGACCACGGCAAGCAGGAACCAACCCACATAAAACTGCCAATGCAAGGTGTATTCGGCCAGCACATCCTCCAAAATCAGCAGCACCAGTGCACCCCACAAACCGCCCGTGAGCGTGCCCACGCCGCCCAGAATGACCATGACCATCAGAATGCCCGATTGGGTCCAATGCATCAGGTTCGGGCTGACATAGTTCTGATGGTTGACCATCAAGGCACCTGCCAGACCCCCCAGGGTGCCGGCAATCACAAACAACACCCATTTGTAGCGGTAAGACGCAAACCCGATGGCATCGACGCGCACATCGTCATCGCGTATCGCCAAAATCACACGGCCAAAGCGCGAGGCCATGATGCGAGAAATCAGCACCAAGCTCAGCACCAGCACAAACAGGACCACGAAGTAAAAAGTCACATCATTTTTCAGGTCCAGACCCAGACCGAAGTCAGAGCGCTGCTTGATGTTCAAGCCTTCGTCACCCCCATAGGCTTTGATGGAGTTGACCAGGTAATAAATCATCTGGGCAAAGGCCAAGGTGATCATGATGAAATAGACACCCCGTGTGCGCAGCGAAATCGCACCGATGATGGCGGCTACCAAAGCCGACAAACCCATGGCGATGGCAAAACCCACCCAGCCATTGGTGACGCCCTCGGTGATCAAAATGCCCACCGTGTAAGCCCCGATCCCCAAAAAGGCCGCATGCCCGAAGGACACAAGGCCCCCGTAACCGAGTATCAGGTTGAGACTGCAAGCGGCGATGCCATAAATCATCATGCGGCTGAGCATGCTGACGTAAAAATCCATACCTCGGGCATGCAGAAACAAGGGCAAAGCGATCGCCCCCGCCAGCACCAGGCCCCAGACCCAGAACGGTGTTTTGTGGTTCATTGCACCCGTGCCTCAACGACCGGAAAAAAGTCCCTGAGGACGGACAAACAGCACAACGGCCATCAGCAGGTACACCGCAATCGAGGCCACCGCAGGCCCCGCAGCGCTGGCGAACTGGGGCGAGAAAAGTTCACGAAACAACATGGGCAGCAATGTCCGCCCCAGGGTGTCGACAAAGCCCACCAAAATGGCCCCAACAAAAGCCCCCCAGACCGAGCCGATGCCGCCGATCACAATGACCACAAAAGCCAGGATCAGGATGTTCTCACCCATGCCCACCTGCACCGCCAACAGCGGCCCGAGCATGGCCCCCGCCACCGCACACAGGGCGGCGCCAATGCCAAATACCCCGGTGAACAAATGCCGGATGTTGATGCCCATGGCCATGGCCATCTCTCGGTTCGAAGCGCCCGCCCTGACCCAGGCCCCCATGCGGGTTCGAGTGACCATCAGGTACAGCAAGAGCGCGATGACCAGGCCCACGGCAATGATCACCAACCGGTAGCTCGGGTAGCGCAAGCCAGGCAACAACTCCACCGGGCCGGACAAGGCTTTGGGCATGGACAAAGGCAGATCTGAGCCCCAGATCATGCGCACGGATTCGTTGATGATCAGGATCAAGGCAAAGGTGGCCAACACCTGGGACAAATGGTCGCGGGCATACAGCGTTCGCAGCAAAGTGGCTTCCAGCAGCATGCCCACCACGGCAGTGAGCATGACCGCCAACACCACACCCAGCCAAAACGACTGGGTCAACTGAACCAACCAGGCCGTCAGGAACGCCCCCACCATGTAGAGGGCGCCATGGGCCAGGTTGATCATGTCCATGATGCCGAAGACCAGCGTGAGCCCGGAGGCCAGCAAGAACAACATCAAACCGAACTGCAGGCCATTTAGGGCCTGCTCCAACAGCAAAATTCCAGTCATGAGAAGACGCGAGCGTCCTTACTTCATGGGGCAGTCTTTGACGTAGGCGTCACCATGGTTGGCCAGCAAAGGTTGGCCCACGATGCGGTTGACCAGACGGCCCTGACCATCCTTAACGATCTCGCGAAGGTAATAGTTCTGGATCGGGTACTGGTTGGTGTTGAACCGGAAATCGCCCCGCACCGAATTGAACTTGACCGTCTTAAGGGTCTTGATCAAGGCCTCTTTGTCGTCGATCTTGCCGTTGGCCGCACGCACAGCGGCATCGATCAGCAAAGCCGTGTCGTAGCCCTGGGCTGCGTAGATGGTGGGCAATCGCTTGTATTCTTTTTCAAATTCGGCCACAAATTTCTTGTTGGCTTCGTTGGGCAAGTCCAGGCCCCAATGCGCGGTGTCAAACACGCCCAACATGTCGTTGCCCACTGCACGGATGACGTCTTGGTCAGCGCCAAAGCCGGGCTGAATCAGGCGGGTGTCTTTGTTCAGGCCAGCGGCCATGAACTGCTTGATGAAGTTGATGCCCATGCCACCGGGCAAGAAGGTGTAGACCACTTCGGGCTTGGCCGCGCGGATGGCCGCCAATTCAGCCGAATAATCCAGCTCGCCAAGCTTAGTGTAGACCTCGCCCGATATATTGCCTTTATAAAAGCGCTTGAAGCCGGCCAACGAATCCTTGCCCGCTTGGTAGTTGGGAGCCAGCAAATAAGCCGACTTCACTTTGAGGTTGGTGGCGTATTGGCCTGCAGCCTCGTGGTACGCATCGTTGGGCCAAGACACGGCAAAGAAATAGGGCGTGCACTGCGCGCCTGCAATCGGCGAGGGTGCCGCATTGGGGCTGAGGTAAATCGTTTTGGCGTTCACGGCCTCAGGCAAACCCGCGAGCATGATGTTGGAAAACACCACGCCGGTCAAAAAGTCGACCTTGTCGCGTTTGACATAGCGCTCGAACAACTGCTTGCCCACGTCGGGTTTGAACTGGTCGTCCGAGATCGACACATCGGCAGCCAATCCGCCGAGCTTGCCACCGTTGAGTTTGACGGCCAACATGAAGGCATCGCGAATGTCCACGCCCAACGCAGCCGAAGGGCCTGAAAGGGTACTGACAAAACCGATTTTGACCTTGTCCTGCGCCAAGGCGGGGGCACAGGCCAAGGCTGCCAAAGTGGAAACCGTCAACAAACTTTTGATCACCGGAAAACGCATGAATGACTCCTGGCAAAACCATCAAAAAAGGAAAAAGCCATCTTAAAGAAGGCAAGCCCCATTCTGTGCCGAAAATCACCCCGCCATGAATGAGGGTTTACCCTTTTGATTCAATCGCCGCCCAGACTCAGCCGACTCGGCTGCCGCTTTTCGACGGCAAAGCGCAGCAAAGCGGCCGTGCGAAAAATGCCGTGTGCGAATTTTCCGTATGGCAAAGTCAGGAACAAGGCCATCACCGCCCCCAGGTGCACCGCCAACATCAAAGGCATGGCCGCCGTTTGGCCCAACAACCACAGCAACAAGCCGGTCACGCTGACCAGAAACAACAGGGCAATGAAACCCCGGTCCATGGGCTTTTGCGCTGCGTCGCCGTGGTCTGGGTGGCGGCGCAGGTTCAAGCGCCACAAACCGGCTGTCCCCACCGTCAGGCTCACCCCACCAATCACGCCCAGCAACTTGGGCAAAGTCGTCAGGTCGTAAGGCGCTGGCCAGCCCAACACATAGTGGTAAAGCGTGGCCACACTGGTGGCGGCAAAGCACAGCATGAAACCGTAAAACGTCAGGTGGTGGTAGCGCTTGCGGGCATGCGTCCACGCATCGTCTTCGTTGTGGCAGCCTTCGCCGTGTCCGCCGTCCAGGTACTTCAATTGCAGCGCTGCGTTTGCGGCCTCAGCGGCAGCGGGGGATGTCAAACCCGCACCGCTGGTGGCGGGCGTCACCTCGCGCCAAAAACGCATCACCCCCATCGCCAGCGCCAGCAAGGCAAACAAAAAGATGGGCGCAAACAGGCTCACCATCAGGTTATGGGGGAATATCGCATAGAAACCACCCGCCAACGGGGTTGACCACAACGTGCCTTGACGCAACATAGCCAGGGCCAAAAACAAGGCCAATCCGAACGCCAAGGCCACCGACAAGGTCAAACCATTACGCTTGTACAAAGCCCCCAGGGCCGGGGGCCAGGCGTAGTCGGCGTAGGTCTGGCCACGCACTTGGGCCATGGCCTTGGGCACATTGATGGCAAAGTCGTGGGGTGGCGCGTACTGGCAAGCGTGCAAACACGCCCCGCAGTTGTGGCACAGGTTGGCCATGTAATGGATGTCGGCCTTGCCAAACTCCAGGCGGCGCGTCATGGCCGGGAACACCGCACAAAAGCCTTCGCAATACCGGCAGCCATTGCAAATTTGCATTTGGCGGGCCACTTCGGCTTCGGGCGCGGTCATCTCGCCACGCGCCAGGGCACGGGCATCTTGGGTCAGTGCTTCAAGCGTTTGCATGAGAAGCCCCTTCTTTCTGGGCCATGACGGCTTTGGCCGCCTGCTCACCCGCGATGCGGCCAAAGGCCGTGCCTATCGTCATGCCCACCCCGGCGGTATAGCCCTTGCCCAGCACATTGCCCGCCATCATTTCACCCGCCACAAACAAGTTGGGGCTGGGCTGGTTGTTGAATCGCACAGCGGTGGTCTCATCGGTTTTCAATCCTAAATAGGTGAAAGTCACGCCGGGTCTGACGGCATAGGCGTAATAAGGTGCAATGTCCAGCGGCCTGGCCCAGTGGGTTTTGGCGGGCGTGACCCCCTCGGTGTGGCAGTCGTCCAGCGCCGTGTGGTCAAACTTGCCTTCGCGGCAGGCTGCGTTGTAGTCGTTCAGGGTTTGCATGAAAGTCGCTTCATCCAGGCCCAGCTTGCGGGCCAACTCGGGCAGGCTATCCGCCTTGGTGCCTTCAAACACCGGCGGCATGAAACGGCCAATGGCTTTGGCGTCGATGATGGAATACGCCACCTGACCCGGTTGCTGGGCCACCAAACGGCCCCAAATCGCGTAGCGCTTGGGCCAAAAATCTTCGCCCTCGTCGTAAAAACGCCGCGCCTCGCGGTTGACCACCACGCCCAGGGACACACAATCGATGCGGGTGCAAATACCGCCGTCGTACAAAGGCGCGCGCGCATCGATGGCCACCATGTGCGCCTGCGTCGGGTCGCCAATGCGGTCAGCCCCCTGCTCCAGCATGTGTTTGAGCAAAACGCCTTGGTTGTAACGCGTGCCCCGGATCAAAAACTGATCGGCCGGGTACTCACCGCGCTCGTTTTGCCCCCAAGCCTCGCGCAGCCACTCGCGGTTGGACTCAAAGCCTCCTGCAGCCAACACACAGGTGCGGGCGGTGATGCGTTCGCGTCGAACGCTGCCATCGGCCTGCTTGTGCATCACCGACGCGGCCACAAAACGGCCCTCGTCCAATTCGACGGTATCCACCTCGGCGTTGTAGTGGATCTGCACACCCAGCTTTTCGGCGCTGCGGTAAAAAGCATTGACCAAAGCCTTGCCTCCACCCATGAAAAACGCATTGGTGCGCGCCGTGTGCAAAGCCCCGGACAAAGACGGCTGAAAACGCACCCCGTGCTTGACCATCCAGGGCCTGCAGGTAGCCGAGTGGCGGATCGCCAAACGGGCCAAATGCTCGTCGGTCAAGCCGCTGGTGACTTTGAGCAGGTCTTGCCAAAACTCTTCTTCCGGGTAGGCATCGACCAACACGTCTTGCGGCGCATCGTGCATGCAGCGCAAGTTACGGGTATGGCCCGAATTGCCGCCGCGCCACTCACGTGGTGCCGATTCGAGCAACATCACGCTGGCACCGGCTTCACGGGCCATGAGGGCCGCACACAGGGCCGCGTTGCCGCCGCCAATCACCAAAACATCCACCGTCATAGATACTTTCAGGGCACGTTGCCCGAGCTGGATCAGAACTGGTACTTGCGCAAACCACCGTCGACAGGAATCACCGCGCCGGTGATGTAACTGGCCAATGGTGATGCCAAAAAGGTGACCAAATTGGCCATGTCTTCGGGCTCGCCGTAGCGGCCCATAGGAATCTCGTTGTCGCACTGCCACTGGCGGTATTCGGGCGTGTAGTTGCGAAAAATCTGCTCAGAGTGGATGCGACCGGGCGGCACGCAATTGACCGTCACTCCATGCTTGCCCACCATGCGCGATAAGCCCTTGGCCCAGCTGTGCATGCCCGCTTTGGCGCAAAAGGCACCATTGGTGTGCTCCGGCTCGCTCTTGCCGGTGATGTTGATGATGCGGCCCCAATTGCGCGCAATCATTTGGTCGATCAAAGCGTCGGCCACTTGGCGTGGGCGGTGAAAGTTCAAGGTGATGGCTTCTTGCCAAGCTTCTTCGCTCACATGCAGTTCTTTGAAGCTGCGCGAGCCACCGGCGTTGTTCACCAAAATGTCCACGCTGCCCAAACCGGCCAGGGCCGCATCGGTCAAGCGCTTGGCAGCGTCTTCGGCGTAAAGGTCTGACTCGATGACCACGGGCGCATGGCCACCTGCCGCCACAATCTCGGCGGCCAGCTCATGGAGCTTGTCGACGCGGCGCGCCGACACGGCCACACGCACGCCTTCAGCCGCGAGGGCTTTGGCAATGCCGCGCCCGATGCCCACGCTGGCTCCGGTGACCAAGGCGGTTTTGTTTTTGAGTTGCAAGTCCATGGGTATCTTTGAAAAAGAGATTGACGATTGGACTTTAGCCTGACCCCAGATCCTTGCGCAGCCCCTGGCTGACATGCCCTTTGAGTAGCAAAAGTTGCACCCGTATCAGAACTCGCAGCTTGACCAACAGCCAAGTAACCCAGGCAAAACACAGATGCTGCGACGAAAAAGCGGAAGGTCGTTCGGTCATGAGGGAATTGGGTCGTTAAAAAAACCCGTGGGGTGAGACACGGGTTTTAGTAGAGATTCGCAAAAGGCAAAGCGGCAGGATGTCAAAACGGAATGTCGTCGTCCATGTCGTCGAAATTACTGGCCGCTGGCTTGGCTGCAGAAGCTGGGCGCTGTGCGGGCGCAGCCGCTGGACGCGCAGGGGCCTGGCGAGGCGCATAACCAGCACCACCACCATCTTCGGACGGACCGCCCATGCCCTGGCGGCTGCCCAGCATCTGCATGCTGTCGGCGCGGATGTCCGTGGCGTACTTTTCCACACCGTTTTTGTCGGTGTATTTGCGGGTACGCAGGCTACCCTCAACGTACACCTGGCTGCCCTTGCGCAGGTACTGGCCTGCGATCTCAGCCAACTTGGCAAAAAAGCTGATGCTGTGCCACTCAGTGGCCTCTTTCATTTCACCTGTTTGCTTGTCTTTGTAGCGGTCGGTGGTGGCCACGCGGATGCTGGTGACCGCATCGCCCGAGGGTAAATAACGGGTTTCGGGATCGGCACCCAGGTTGCCGACGATGATGACTTTGTTGACGGATGCCATGAAAACTCCTCGATGATGCCCAATTATGCGGCCAATCTCAGGCGGCCAATCGCCCCCGGGCCAAGGCCCGAAAGTTGGCCACATGCCCCACCCCACACTGACGCATCAGGTCTGCACCACAGGCACACCCCGAACTGGGTTCTGCATGGGCAAAGCCAGCAGCAACCACAGCAGCATGGCCACGCCACAGCTCAAAAACAGCGCCGGGCTACCCCAGGATTTGACCACCCAGCCGCCCACCAGACCGCCCACAAAAAAGCCCAAAGACTGCAAGGTGTTGTAAACCCCCAGGGCCGCACCACGCATGGCCCGGGGTGCGATCAGCGAAGCCAGGCTGGGCAGGGCCGCCTCCAGCGCATTGAAGCCGCAGAAAAACACCAGCAACAAGACGGCCAGACCGCCGAGGCTGGGCGTGCCCAGCGATTGCACCAGCAAACCCAGCTGCACCACAACGATCAGGCCAATGGAGAGCAGAAACATTTTTTTTAAGTGCCCTCGGCGTTCCATGGCAAACACCACGCCTAAAAACAACAAGGACAGCACCACCACTGGCAAATACAACTGCCAATGCAGCGATTTGTTCAAGCCCGACTGCACCAACAAGGACGGCACCGCCACCCACATGGCCAATTGCACCGCGTGCAACACAAACACCCCAATATTCAAGCGCATCAAGTCGGCATGGGCCAGCACATCAGCCAGCCGTCCACGCTCTTGTCCCGGCGCCGACAGCAGCGCGGGCGGTGCCGGTGGTGCCCACCAAATCACCACCCCCACGCCCAGCAGCGCCAGCGCCCCGGTCAACCAGAACAGCCCAGAAAAGCCAATCCAGACCGTCAGCACAGGCGCCACCACCAAAGACAGGGCAAACATCAGCGCGATGCTGCTGCCCAACCAAGCCATGGCCCGGGTACGCACCTCGTCCCGCGTCATATCGGCCAACATGGCGGTCACCGCCGCCGACACGGCCCCTGCCCCTTGCAAACTGCGCCCCAACAGCAGGTGCGTCAGATCGGTGGCTGCAGCCGCCCAAAAACTGCCCAAGGCAAAAACGATCAGGCCCAGCACGATCACCCGCTTGCGCCCGAAACGGTCCGAAGCCATGCCAAACGGCAACTGCAACAGGCCTTGCGTCAGCCCGTAAATGCCCATGGCCAACCCCAGCAAAAGGGGGTCTTCGCCCCCAGGGTATCGGCGTGCTTCCAGAGCGAACACCGGCAAAACCAGGAACAGCCCCAACATGCGCAAAGCAAAAATGCCCCCCAGCGAAGCACTGGCGCGCCGCTCAGTGGGCGTCATGTTCAAGTCAGAAGATGTCTGCGAAAGGTCGGCCACACAAAGCCCAAAACAGGGGGAACGAAGCGTGCGATTGTCCTTGATTGTCAGCACCCAGCGCCTGTCAATGCCCCAGCGGGGATAATCAAAGGTTTTGCCGATCTGACCGCCACCGTGAAACTTGCTGACTCCCCTCTCTTGCCTGACGAACCCGAACCCTCGCGGTATATGGCCTCAGCGCTGCGGCAAACCCACATCAGCGTGCGCGGGGCGCGCACCCACAACCTCAAAAACATCGACCTGGACATCCCGCGCAACCAGCTGGTGGTGATCACTGGCTTATCAGGCTCGGGCAAGTCGAGCTTGGCCTTTGACACGCTGTACGCCGAAGGCCAGCGCCGCTATGTGGAAAGCCTCTCGGCCTATGCCCGGCAGTTTTTGCAGCTGATGGACAAGCCCGATGTGGACCTGATCGAGGGCTTGTCGCCTGCGATTTCCATCGAGCAAAAAGCTACCAGCCACAACCCCCGCTCCACCGTGGGCACGGTGACCGAGATTCACGACTACCTGCGCTTGTTGTATGCCCGCGCCGGCACACCCTATTGCCCAGACCACAATTTACCTTTGCAAGCGCAGACCGTGAGCCAGATGGTGGACGCCGTGCTGGCCCTGCCCGAAGACACCAAACTCATGATCCTCGCGCCGATTGCGCGAGAGAAAAAAGGCGAGTTTGAAAAAGTCTTTGAGCAGATGCAGGCGCTGGGTTATGTGCGTTTTCGCATCAACGGTCAGACGGTGGAAGTGGAAGACCTGCCCACGCTCAAGAAGACCGAGAAACACAACATCGACGTGGTGGTGGACCGCATCAAAGTCAGGTCGGAAGAGGATGCGAAGGCCAGAGACGCCCTGCGCCAGCGACTGGCCGAAAGCTTTGAAGCCGCGCTGCACCTGGCCGAACACCGCGCTGTTGCCTTGGAGATGGACACCGGTAAAGAACACCTGTTCAACGCCAAGTTTTCATGCCCGGTGTGCACCAATTCCATCAGCGAGCTGGAGCCGCGGCTGTTCTCGTTCAACTCGCCCATGGGCGCGTGCCCGACTTGCGACGGCATTGGCAGCATGGCGTTTTTTGACCCGGATCGGGTGGTGGCCTTCCCTTCGCTCAGCCTGGCCAGTGGTGCCATCAAGGGCTGGGACCGGCGCAACGGGTTTTACTTCAGCATGCTCGAAAGCCTGGCCAAGCATTACCAGTTCGACATCGAAGCACCGTTCGAGAAACTCTCGCCCATTCATCAGCAGGTGTTGTTGCACGGCTCAGGACTGGAGGAAATCAAGTTCAGCTACACCATGGAGTCCGGAGCCTCGCAGGGCAAAAAGGTCAGCAAGAAGCACCCGTTTGAGGGGATCATCCCCAACATGACGCGGCGCTACCGCGAGACCGACTCGGCCGTGGTGCGCGAAGACCTGGCGCGCTACCGCAACATGCAGCCTTGCACCAGCTGCCAAGGCACACGCTTGCGGCGCGAGGCGCGCCATGTGCGCATTGGCGAAGGCGCACAAGCACGCGCCATTTACGAGATCAGCCACATCACGCTGGGTGAGTCGCAACAATACTTTCAGGGCCTGAAAATGCATGGGGCAAAGGCCGAAATCGCCGACAAGGTGGTGCGCGAAATCGCCTTGCGCCTCAAGTTTTTGAACGATGTGGGCCTGAATTATTTGAGCCTGGACCGCAATGCCGACACCTTATCCGGCGGCGAATCGCAGCGCATTCGCCTGGCCAGCCAGATCGGCTCTGGGCTCACGGGCGTGATGTACGTGCTCGATGAGCCCAGCATCGGATTGCACCAGCGCGATAACGACCGCCTGATCGGCACGCTGCAACACCTGCGCGACATCGGCAACAGCGTGCTGGTGGTCGAGCACGACGAAGACATGATCCGCGTGGCCGACCATGTGATCGACATGGGCCCCGGCGCAGGCGTGCACGGCGGGCGCGTGATGGCGCAAGGCACTTGTGCCGACATTTTGGCGGCCCCCGATTCGATCACCGGCCAATACATGTCGGGCCGGAAAAAGATAGAGATCCCGAAGCGCCACAAAGCGGGCAAGGATTTCATCGAAATCGTGGGCGCTTCAGGCAACAACCTGAAAAATGTGAACGTGAAATTTCCTGTTGGTTTGCTTACCTGCGTGACGGGTGTGTCCGGTTCGGGCAAATCCACTTTGGTCAACGACACGCTTTACACCGCAGCCGCGCACCAAATCCACCGCGCGCATGATGAAGCTGCTGCGCACGAAGAGATCAAAGGCCTGGAGCACTTCGACAAGGTCATCAACGTGGACCAGTCGCCCATTGGCCGCACGCCGCGCAGCAACCCTGCCACCTACACAGGCCTTTTCACCCACATCCGCGAGCTGATGGCCGAAGTGCCTGCTGCACGCGAGCGCGGCTACGGCCCGGGGCGTTTCAGCTTCAACGTGACCGGGGGCCGCTGCGAAGCCTGCCAGGGCGACGGCATGGTGAAAGTGGAGATGCACTTCTTACCCGACGTGTACGTGCCTTGCGACGTTTGCCATGGCATGCGCTACAACCGCGAAACGCTCGAAGTCCAATACAAGGGCCAGAACATCGCGCAGATTTTGAACATGACGGTAGAAGCCGCGCACCAGTTCTTCAGCGCCGTGCCCAACATTGCGCGCAAACTGCAAACCCTGCTGGATGTGGGCCTGACCTACATCCGCCTGGGCCAAAGCGCCACCACCTTGTCGGGCGGCGAGGCCCAGCGCGTCAAGCTCGCACTCGAATTGTCCAAGCGCGACACTGGCCGCACCCTGTACATATTGGACGAACCCACCACCGGCCTGCACTTTGCCGACATCGATTTGTTGCTCAAGGTGCTGCACCAACTGCGCGACGCGGGCAACACCATCGTCATCATCGAGCACAACCTCGACGTGATCAAAACCGCCGACTGGTTGATTGACATGGGCCCCGAAGGCGGCGCGGGCGGTGGCACGGTGCTGGGCGAAGGCACGCCAGAACAACTGGCCAAAAACAAGGCGAGCTTTACGGGCCATTATTTAAAGCGCTTGCTTTAAAACCTCTGCGCCCACCTCTTCATTCATTCCTTTTTTGAAACTTCAAACCTCTATGAAAACCGTGATCCGTACTTTCTTCAGAACCCTGCGCGTTGTGCTGGGCCCCGTGATGCTCCTCAAAGAGCGCCTGACCCAACCGGCTGGCGTGCAACGCGCAGCCGCCGCACAAGACGCAGTCGACCAACAGTGTCAAAGCCTGGCGCTGTACCAGTTCAGCACCTGCCCGTTTTGCATCAAGGTGCGCCAGGAAATGCGCCGTCTGTCGCTGCCCATAGAAAAGCGCGACGCGCAGCACCACGCCGCCAACCGCGACGCATTGTTGCAAGCCAGTGGCGCGACCAAGGTGCCCTGCCTGAAGATCACCGAAGCCAATGGCCAAACACGTTGGCTGCAGGACTCGGACGCGATCGTGGCGTATTTACGCGAGCGCTTTTCAGCGCCTGCAGTTTGAGGAACATTCACCGAGATGCATGGCTTACGCAGCGATCACCGTCAGCAGGGTCTGACCATTCGCCACCAGCTTCTCGCCTCCTGCATCCACCGCAAACAAATCACAGCTTGTGAAGATCTGCGCTTTGCCCGGTTTGACCACCCGAGCCCGAGCGATGAACTTTTGCCCCACGGCGGGGCGCAAACAGTTGACGGAAAAGTTGGCAGCCAACAAATTCGGCCCTGCCACGGTACCGGCCGCAAAACCGCAGGCGGTGTCGATGAGTGTGCCGATCAGGCCTGCATGCAAATAACCCGAGTACTGACCCACCTCTGCACGCCAGGGCATCTGGATTTCCACAAAACCGGGTTCGGCCACTGTCACCTCAATCCCGCACCAGCGGTTGAACTCGGCCATGGCGTTGATTTTTTTCAGCATCTCTAGTGGGCTCATGGTTTTCTCCTGGCTTGGGTTTTGAACCACCCGATGTGGTCCATCAGTTTTTGACGAAGTGCTTGTTGCTCGCTGATCAGCTGGTCAATCTCGGCCACACGCGCCAGGATCGCCTCGATCATGTCTTGCGCTGACAACTTGCCCGCTTTAAAGCGCGGCAAATACTCGGCAATGAAAGGCAGCGAAAAACCCATCTCCCGAGACATGGCGATGAAGATGACGTGCCTCACGGTTCTCTCTTCGTAATCACGGTATCCATTGGGCAATCGCTGACTTTCAATGAGTCCATCGGCCTCGTACCGCCTCAAGCGGTGCACCGACACCTGTGTCTTGGCAGAGAGTTCTGAAATGCGCATGGATTCAGTCTAGCAACGCTCGCACAACGCGAGGGTTATGGCCTTTGACACATGGGCGACAAGCCAAAGCGACCGCTGCGCCGCAGGAGATACCCCATCGCACAAGGCTGGTGTACAAAACACCCTTCTACTGGAGCTCCGATGACTGCACACAAAGCTTTGCCCCACGCCCACACCACCGATTTGGGCCTGTGCCCCGAACGCACGCAGCGCCTGATGGACGTGCTGCGCCGCGAAGTGGCCAGTGGCAGGTTACCCGGTGCGGTGGCCATGGTTGCCCGGCGCGGGAAGATCGGTTTGTTCGAGGCCGTGGGCCAGCAAGACCCCGGCACGGGCACGCCCATGAAAACCGACAGCATCTTCCGCATCTATTCGATGACCAAGCCAGTGGTGTCGGTGGCGGTGATGATGCTGGTCGAGCGCGGCCAATTGCTCTTGAGTGACCCTGTCAGCCATTGGTTGCCCGAGTTTGCGAACCAGCAAGTGGCCACGGCCAACGGGCTGGAGCCAGTGCGCAACCCGGCCACCGTGCAAGACCTGCTGCGCCACACGGCCGGGTTGACCTATGAGTTTCTGGGCACATCGTCCGTGCAGCAGCAATACGCGCAAGCCAAAATCGCCTCGCGCGAGCGCACCAACGCCGAGTTTTCGCAAACACTGGCGGCCATGCCGCTGCAGTTCCAACCCGGCAGCGTGTGGGCCTACAGCCGCGCCACCGATGTGCTGGGCCGGCTGGTCGAGGTGGTCAGCGGCCAAGGCTTGGGGGCATTCCTGCAAGCCGAAATCTTTGGCCCGCTGGGCATGGTGGACACCGGCTTTGCCGTGCCGCCCGAGCAGCATCACCGCATTGCAGAGCCTTTTGCGCACGACCCTGACGGTGGCGTGCCGATGAAGGTGCTCGAACCCCGTCAAGTGCCCGCCATGGAAGGCGGCGGCGGTGGCCTCATGTCCACGGCGATGGACTACACCCGCTTTTTGCAATGCCTGCGCAACCGGGGCGAATTGGATGGTGTGCGCCTGCTGGGGCCACACACGGTGGACTACATGACTGCAGACCATCTGGGCGACATCCCGGCCGACGGCACCTTGCTGCCACCCGGCCACGGCTTTGGTCTCGGGTTTGCGGTACGCACCCATTTGGGCCTGTCGCCCGTGCCCGGCTCGGTGGGTCTGTATTACTGGGGCGGCATTGCGGGCACGACGTTTTTTGTGGACCCGGCGCTCGACATGGTTGCGATGCTGATGGTCCAGGCGCCCAACCAAAGAGATTACTATCGGCCCCTGTTCCGCGACTTGGTTTACGCGGCCTTGCTGTGAATTCGGTAGGTCGGTG